>Ga0247812_10000367_pt1 | contig 32933 bp, 23 predicted proteins | sample UWRJL149409B1_FD_178011 | JGI IMG/M metagenome (GOLD analysis project Ga0247812, IMG submission 178011) | Plant litter microbial communities from Arlington Agricultural Research Station in Wisconsin, United States - UWRJ-L149-409B-1 | ecosystem: Environmental > Terrestrial > Plant litter >...
AAAACTGGCTATTTGGTTTCCCGGAAGAATGATATTAGATTTGAATTAGCAGTCACGCCCAGGCAGGCTTCCGGCCCATGGGCCGGAAGCCTGCCTGGGCGTGACACAGTTTATTTTACAGACCCGATAAGTTTAATATTAATTAAACCTACCCGAAAACACCCTTCATAACAAAGCCCGTATGCAACAGCAAACGGGCTTTGTTCATTATAAAATAAGGCCTAAATTACCCTGATCTTACATCATATTTTTCCTTATTCTTTCTCTTGTATCTTGGCTCTAAGCCCTTTTCTCCTCAAACTTGTCTCTTGATTCTTATTTCTTGACTCTTCCGAATTAATATTTAAGCACCAAATAACCTGTTTTGCGAATGGTTTCGCCGCCTTCTTTATATTCTAACGAGTACAAATAAGTACCGCCCGGCAGTTGCGTACCCTTAGCATCGTGCCCGTCGAACGCCTTGATATAGTTATCATACCCTTTTACCTGGTAGATCACCTCGCCGTTACGGTTCATTACATTTACCGTGTTCTCCGGGTACTGGCCAATGCCATCTATGGTAAACTTATCGTTGATACCATCTCCATTTGGCGATACCCCCTGGTGCACGTTGATCTCCTGCTCAGTTTCGGGTACTGTACGCGGTTTATCGTCCGACATGCCGTCTTTGGTTATAGCAATTTTGTTGTCTACCACTGCTGCGGTAAACGTTGATGCTGGTTTGTTAACCGTTATGGTAAAGGTACGGGTGGTGGTGCCGTTCTCTGCTGTTACTACCGTGGTAAGCGTGGTTGCACCGGTGGCATTTAAAGCTACCGTTAAGGCCGTGCCCGAAATGGCTGTTTGCCCGTTCACCTTCAGCGTGGCATTGGCATCGCCGGTTGTTGCTATCTGCTGCGCGCTGGTTGTTGCCAGTGCTGCTGTTGTGGTGTAATTATCTGTAGTACCTACCCTTGTTAAGCTGTAGCCTAATAACGATAAGCGGGTTAAGGCAGCTATATTAGAGCCCGTTTTGTTAACTGTTATGGTGTAGGTACGGGTGGTAATACCATCCTCAGCCGTTACTATCGTTGTAAGCGTAGTGCTGCCTGTGGCATTTAGCGCTACTGTTAACGGTGTGCCCGATGTAGCCGTTTGGCCATTCACTTTCAGCGTAGCATCTGCCTGGCCCGGTACCGCTACCTGCTGCACACTGGCGAGTGATGTACTTACCGATGCCGTGTAGCTATCCGTACTCTCTACCCGCGTTAGCGTTATACCCGGCAGCGAAAGTTGCGTAAGCGCCGCTATATTAGATGGCGCTTTGGTTACCGTAATGGTGTAAGCACGCGTGGTATTACCATCTTCTGCGGTAACTACTGTGCTGATCACATTTGCGCCGGTATGCAGCGCTATTGGTGCCGAAGTAGCGCCGGAAGCTGTAGTTACGCCATTTATTTTAATAGTGGCGTTAGGGTCTATAGTACCTGCTATTTCCTGCACGATGTATTGTGTTGAAGTTGCTGTTGCCGTGTAATTATCTGTAGTGCCTATCCGGGTTAGTGGAAAGCCCACCAGCGTAAACCGGTTGAGCGATGCATTGGCAGAACCTGTTTTGTTTACAGTTACCGTATATGTGCGTTTGGTAATACCATCCTGCGCAGTTACTACAGTAGTAAGCGTAGTATGCCCGGTGGCATTCAAAGCCAGAGTTAGCGGCGTGCCTGATACAGCCGTTTGTCCGTTCATTTTTAGCGTTGCGGTGGCATCGCTTGGTACGGCTACCTGCTGAACGCTCATTTGCGATGGACTTACCGAAGTCGTATAATCATTAGTACTGCCAATACGCGTTAGTTGGATGCCCGGCAAAGAAAGCTGCGTTAAATAAGCGTTGGTGGATGCCGCAACTATGCGGTAGATCTTGCCCAAAGCGGTATCTGTTATTACATACAAAGCGCCATCCGGCCCTTGTATAACACTGCGGATACGTTCGTTTTGGCTCACCAGTAAGCGTTCCTCCCCTACCACAACATCGTTCTCAATAATTAACCGCACAACGTGTTTGCCTTTTAATGCGGCTACAAATAAGTTATTCTTCCATTCTGGAACCTTGTCGCCTGTATAAAACATAATATTGCTGGGTGCAATTGCAGGGTCCCAGTAGTATTTAGGCTGCAGCAGGCCGTCTTTCTGCGTACCGTAACCAACTGTCATGCCCATACGAGGGCCGCTGTTTTCCATACCGTAGGCAATTAAAGGCCAGCCATAATTAGAACCTGGGGTGATGATGTTTAATTCATCGCCACCCATTGGCCCGTGGTCGCTTCCCCATAGGCTGCCTGTTACCGGGTTAACGGCCAGGCCCTGCGGGTCGCGGTGCCCAAGCGTCCAGATCTCGGTACGTGCGCCCGGGGTAGTTGCAAACGGGTTCCCCGGAGCCGGATTGCCATTTTTATCAATACGTACCACCTTGCCTATAGAAGAATTTACTTGCTGCGCCTGCACCCTGATCTCATCATCGTAATGTTCGCCAACGGTAACAAACAGGTAGCCTGATGCATCAAACATCATCCTCGAACCGGGATGCAATACGCCGTTATACTCGGGCGTTGCCCTGTAAATTACAGTAACATTCTCAAAAGCGGTTTCGTTGTTAGATAGCCTGGCCCTTGCCACGCTGGTAACATAACCACCTTGCACGGGTTCAACAAACGCCCAGAAAACCAACCTTGTGGTAGCAAAATCAGTGTCGAGGATGAGGCCGAGCAGACCGCTGTCTATCTGGTATTTTACGGATGGCACGCCTGTAATAGCCGGGCCAACCACCCCTGTTTTACTCACTATTCTTATTGTTCCGGCCTTTTCGGTCACCATCATGCGGCCATCCGGTAAAAACACTAAATCCCAAGGGAATTTCAAGCCGCTGGTTAGGGTACTGATAATAAGCTGACTTTGGGTTTGCACGCTGCCCACGCGGGTTTGGCCGGTAAACGCAGGTGTTTGATCATAACCGCTTTTACCAAGTGTTTCTACCGGGGCTCCCGTAACTACTGCCGAGCGGGTTACCGTTACCGTATAAGTTTCAGTACTGCCATCCAAGCCGGTTATCAACACATTGATTGGGTTAAGCCCTGCATTTAACGGAAGCAATGCAGAAATGCTTTTATTAGCTACCGCCGTATAGGAACCGTTATTTACTCTTACCTGTATGGTTGAAGTACTATCTTTTAAAACAGGTTTTACACCAATTGATGTTACCGCATTTGGCACGGTTGCCGTATAATTTTTTTGTGCGGATGAGAAATTAGTACCGAACAGGCTGCCGGTACTCAGTGTTAGTGCCGTAAGTGTTTTATCAGATGGCAGGCGGGTAATATTTACTTTGTAGGTTGTTGTTATACCGCCCAGTGTTAACGTTGTTGTGATAACGTTAACACCTTTATTTAAACTTATTAGCCCTGATGCTGAGCCCGATGCTACTGTTGCACCATTAACTTTAATTACAGTTGGCGCATCTTTTGCAGCAGGTGTAACTGTAATGCTGTTGGTTGAATACGGTACTGATACTTTGTAGTTGAGGCTGTCCTTATTAAATACCGGCGATAACGTTCCGTTACTTAGCAAAAGGGACAAAAGCTTGGGCGCTGCTGTTTCTACTTTGATATTTACGGTAGCGGTGCTACTGCCGGATGAATTGTATGTGGTTACAACATAATCTTTTGCAGCGCTGGCTGCAGCAGGTGTGCCGCTGATTGAACCATTGGTAATATCAAATTCTAAACCTGCAGGCAAAGCGGGGCTGATGTCATAAGCGGTTGTGGTGATCTTACGGATCTTCCAGGTAGCATACTCTGTAAAAAACAGGTTACCGGATGCATCAACGGCAACATCATAAGGTGCACGTAGTTTTGCTGCGATACCCGTGCCATCAACAATCTCCGGAGAGTCATTTGCACTTCCGGCTACCGTGGTTACTACGCCGGCAGGTGTAATTTTACGGACCCTTCCGTTATCTTGGTCTGCTACAAAGATATTACCCTGGCTGTCTGCTGTAATTCCTGTAGGTAATGCAAACTTCGCGCTTGTTCCCTGGGCATCCACCGCACCATACCCTGAAGGAGAACCTGCAAAGGTGTTTACTACTGCCTCAGGAGTAATTTTACGAATAGTAAGGCCATCAGTTAAGTATATATTGTCGTTTTGATCTATGGTCATACCACCGCCAATGTAAAAAAACGAGGCTGTATTACCTGTACCATCAGAAAATGCCTTGTTTCCGCTGCCTGCAAAAGTTGAAACTACTCCGGCTGGAGTGATCTTACGAACCCGAAAGTTAGCTACATCTATTGCATAGATATTCCCATGAGAATCTATAACAAGGTCAAAAATATTATTGAACCTTGCCGCTGTGCCGGTACCTTCCGCGAAACCTGCAGTGGTGCTGCCTGCAAAAACTGTCATTACACCGGCAGGTGTTACTTTACGGATGCGGTTGCCATCACTTACAAATAAGTTACCTGTAGCATCAAATACCATCCCCTGCACAAAACCAAAGCGAAGCGGGCTGCCAAAATTATCCGGCAATGTAGTTGTAACTCCCGCCGGGGTAACCTTGCGTATCGTTACCCCCAAGCCGTCACCCGGATCGTCTGCTACGTACAAATTATTGTCGGCCCGCATTGTTAACATCGACGGATAATTAAACCCGGCGGCTGTTCCGGTACCGTCTACAGAAACCCGTTCGCCGGTGCCTGCAAAAACCTTAACATGCGCATAGTTTGCGCCACCCGCTCCGCCTGTATTGGTTAACACCAACGGCGATATTGCTGTACCAACCGTATAGGTTTGCGGGTTAGTATTATAACTTATGGCCGGCACCTGTGCCAGGGAATTATAGGCAGAAAATAAAAAAAGCGCAATACATAAGCAGAGCGCTTTTAACTTATTTTTTTGAAAGCTAACAAGAGTAAAAGTTTTTGTCATACAAGGCTGATATAATTTGACAGAGCTGAATATTATTGAGCTAAAGGTAGATACGCCCGCTTCAAACATAAATAGCCCATATGGGCTATTTATGTTTGAAGCGGATAATATTTTAATAAATACCCATCAATAATAAAGCCCCTGCGCGCAAACACAGGGGCCACTTATTAAATAATGACTTATTAGGTTAATCTATAACACCTCCGGATAATCCACTTTATTTAGCTGCTATAAACGTATACACTGTACCCGCAGTTGTTTTAAAGCTATACACATTGGCGTTGCCTTGCGTAGTGTGTTTAGCTGCAGCCAAACCGCCATTCAGTGCATTAGCCGAACGGATCTTACACTCGCCGCCCGAAAGTGATTTGATAGAGAACTTTGCAATTTTACCGTTCTTCCAAACCATATCGGTTATAATAAAGTTGCCTCTTGCGCGCAGGCCCTGTACGCTTCCGTTTGCCCATGCTGTTGGCAGGGCGGGTAACAGTTGAATTTCGCCGGTTTGGCTTTGTACCAGCATTTCGGCAACGCCGGCGGTGTAGCCAAAGTTGCCATCTATCTGAAACGGAGGATGCGCGCAGAAAAGATTGGCGTAGATACCGCCGCCTTCATTATAATCTACCCCGCCGCCGCCTACCAGTGTAATAAAGTTTTTAAGGATGGTGTAGGCATGGTCGCCGTTTTGCAGGCGTGCCCAAAAGTTTACTTTCCAGGCCATAGACCAGCCCGTTGAAGCATCGCCTCGTGCCAGCAAACTCACCTCGGCTGCTTTAGCCAGCTCTGGCGTGGTGATGGTGCTGATCTGCCTGCCCGGGTGCAGCGCAAACAGGTGCGATGCATGGCGGTGCGTATCCTTAGGGTCGTCGCGGTCGGTTTCCCATTCCTGCAGCTGGCCCCATTTGCCAATTTTTGGTTTCAACAGATGCTCCCGCATCGAGGCAACGCGGTCGCGGTAAGTTTTATCTATGCCCAAAGCATCGGCAGCTTCAATATAGTTGGTAAACAGGTCGTAAACAATTTCCTGGTCGTAAGTTACGCCATCCTCGGTAGGACCATGCTCGGGCGACCAGCCTTTGGGTGATACCAAAGTGCCATCATCACGGCGCTTAAGATGATCATCCCAAAACTCGGTGATCTCCTTTAAAACAGGGTAGCCAAAATTCTTTAAATAACTCTTGTCCTTTGTAAAAGCGTAATGCTCCCAGATGGCTTGCGCGTACCAGGCGCTGCCGGGCGTATTCCACAAAAAGCTGGAGCCGCCAAAGATGTTGTTCTCAGTCTTTACAGTCCAGCCACGGGTACCGGGGTATTCTTTGCGGGTGCTTTCCTTTTTCACCTCGCGCATGCTGTTGATATAATCCAGGTATGGGAAATGGCTCTCCGAAAGATTGGCAACCTCGGCCAGCCAGTAATTCATCTGGATGTTGATATTGGAGTGATAATCGCTTCGCCATGGCGGGTTGTTGCTGTTGTTCCAAAGCCCCTGCAGGTTGGCCGGTAAGCCGCCCTTGCGCGATGAACTGATGAGCAAATACCTGCCGTATTGAAACAGCAAGGCTTCCAGCCCTGGGTCGGTTTGTTTTTTATAATTGATGATGCGCTGATAGGTTGGCAAAGCGCGGGTTTGGGCACTTACCTTACCCAAATCTATACTTACCCTGCCAAACAGCGACTGGTAATCTTTTAAATGCGCGGCAAGCAATGCAGCGTATGTTTTAGCCGAAGCTGCTGTAATAGCTTTTGTAACCTTTGCGGCCGGATCCTCGCCTTTCCAATGTGTTGCTCGGGTATTGGCGTAATCTGTAGCGGCCGAAAGTAGGATGTTAAAACCATTTGCCTGCTTAATATTCAGCTGCTTGCCGCCTTTGCCATTATCTTCAACGGTTACCAAACCACCATCTGCCTTTAGCAAGGCGGTAGCGCTGTAAGCCATACCATTATCCAGCTTACCGTTTATCTGCAACGAATATCCCTTTGCGGTAACTGTTGCTTTATGCGCATCTGTTAATTGAATAATGGCTGAATAAGCGCCTTTTTTATCGGCAGTGTAATGAAGCACCATTGCCCTATCAGGGAAACTACAGAAATACTCGCGTTTAAAATTGATACCCCCTGCTGTATAGGCAATGCTGTGTACCGATCTGCCCAGGTTCAGTTCGCGGCGGTAGGCCGATGCCGAGGTATCTGTGCCCGTAAAAGTTATGTAAAGGTCGCCAAAGGCCTGGTAAGCGCCGGTGTCGTCTTCATCGCCGGTCCACAGGCTTATTTCGTTAAACTGTATATGTTCCTGCCCTGTTCCGCCGAAGATCATCCCGCCCATGCGGCCATTGCCAATGGGGTAGGCATCGGTCATCCATGCCTTTGCAGGCTTATTGTCCCACAGTTTAATATCCTGTGCGGTTGCATGGCTGGTAAACAAAAAGCTGGTGATTGCCAGCAGGCACACAGCCACATGTTTAGCAAAAGGTAATTTATTCGGCATAAATGGTTTTGTTGCGGTTAACAGAACAGGTTATAATTTGCAATGCGGATAGTTTTATCCTTTTACAAATAAAAGATTAATTGTATGCACTGCATTTTATTCTTTTATCAAATAAGTAAGCGATTTTACTTATTCGGTAATCAGCTCCGCTTTAGGCCGGCAGATCCACAGCAATACAATTAGCATAATGGCAGCCATGGGCAGGATGCGCAGGTAAAGCAACAGATCGAACAAGTAGTGCGTGATGATCCCGCTGCTGATCAACGGCGTAAAATTAATACCGACGATTATAAGTAGCGCCCACAAAAAGGCGTTCATATTTTTTTTAACTGCATCCCAATTGGCAATAAAATAATATGACAGGTAAATAAACACCGGCGTAATAAACACAAACGCATATTGCTGCTGGTGCGGATAGATCAGCGGTATCACAATAAAAAGATAGCTCATTTCCCAGTACCGGCGCAGATTGCTATTTATAGCCTTAAAAGGAAGCGTACGTAAAAACACAAGTGTGAACAATACAAACACCACCCGCACCACATTAACAATTAAAGATACCTGCCCGAACTTTAAATTCACAAAGTTGCGTTTAAACGCCAGTACACCCGTGGTATCGGTTATATAAACCGGAATTAAAGCCACCAGGCTACTCGGGCCGTTCTCGGCTTCTACCAGCCACTCTTTATTAGATGGGTTCAGGGTGGCAAACCAATCGTGCAATAAGCTATTATTCCCCTCCCAGCTTAAGTATAAAGCCGGCACAAAAAGATACACCACAAAAAAGAATATGGTGAGCAAAGCGGGTTTCCATTGATTACGGTAAGCAAGATATACCACAAATGCCAGCGGCAGCAATTTAATATTGATAGCCAGCGCCAATAAAGCCCCGCCTAAAACATACTTCTTTTGTTTAAACAAGCTCATGCTTTGCAGCGTAGCCCACAGCAAAAAGGTGGTCATTTGCACAAAGCCTACATCCAGCAATAAAAACCTTAGTGCTAAAATAAATGTGATGAACAACCAAAGCCGTTGCTGTTTAATGCTAAAATCCGAATAGTTAAAATACGCCGCGGACAGTATCCAGATGCGGTACATTAAAAAGTAAGAGAACAGGATCCACAAAAACTGCGGAACTATAATTGGCAGATAAGAAAACGGCGATAACAACAGCGCAAATAACGGACTGTAATAGTAATTCAGATTTTGCGCAAAGGGCGGCTTATAGATATTCAGTCCGTGAATGATCTTGCCTCCTGCATCTACAAAAACCTCAAAATCGTGGCCATTGCAGGCACATTTAAACGCGTAAAATACGGCCAGGATAATAACAACAACTTTCAGATACTTATTTAAACGCATATGCAACTTATAGGCCGCAATATAAAAGTTATGCTTTTCTGTTTGAGCTTTATTTACCAATCTTATTCCTGACAAGTTTGATCATCTATATAATTTGACCAATTAAGTAAGCGATTTTGGACATCAATTATTAAAAAACAGTTTATTAAGCTTTTTTAGTTTAATTTATTTACTTTTATACCGCCAATTATTTTTGCTAATGAAACCCCAGTTACTCAAAGTATCTACAGATCTTGTGCACTCATTTAGTGCCCGGCAAGATACCATGCCCAACGTAAACAACCGCTGGCACTACCACCCGGAGGTTGAACTTGTTTATTTTAAAAATGGCAGCGGCACCCAGTTTATAGGTGATAGCATTAGCCAGTTTAAAACCGGCGATGTGGTTTTGGTAGGTGCAAACCTGCCCCATTTCTGGCAGTTTGACAGCAATTACTTTGAAAAAGACGCCGAAGTTACGCCTGATGTATGTGTGATACATTTTAAGGAGGATTTTTGGGGCGAGGCTTTCTTAAATATGCCTGAGAACAAGGAGATCAAAAACATCCTCAACAGTTCCAAACGCGGCATCCAGATCACCGGAGCGAGCGATCAGAACATTGGCGACATAATAGAAAAAATTGTTACTGCCGAAGGTGCCCGCAAAATAATGTTACTGATGGAGGTACTGTTGCAAATTGGCGATTGCAAACTGAATAACCTGCTGGCATCGTTAACGTTTCAGCATAACTTTCAGGAGGTAGAGAAAGACCGCATCAACGCTATATACAATTACTCTATTGTAAACTTTAAAAAGAAGGTGAGCCTGGAGGAAATTGCTGCCGTGGCCAACATCAGCCCTAATTCGTTTTGCAAGTATTTCAAATCGCGCAGCAGAAAAACATACTCGCGCTTTATTAATGAGATAAGGGTTGGTAACGCCTGTAAACTACTGATAGAGAACAAGCTAAACGTAAAAGAAGTATGCTACGAAAGCGGCTTTTACAACTTCGCCAGCTTTCATAAATACTTTAGAGAGATAACCGGCAAAAGCCCACTCACCTATCAGAAAAGTTTTATTAAAAATGACAGGTAGTATCGCCTGTTTGTAAACCGCCTGTTCAGATACTTTCACTTAAACATATAAGCTTCTATGCTTACATCAGTATCCTCTTAAGTGTGTACGCTTAAGATTTTTTTACGCCAAGTGTGGGACACTTTGCGCGGTGTGCGCGGCATATATATATTGTTTACCTGCCTAATACCCACCTTTTATGGTCGCATAAATAGCACTTATAGAATTTTAGCGGCAGCCACCCAAACAGGAGTTTAACCATCAGGGGGCGTGGCGCTCTGATCCATACTTTCTTGCCGCACTGGCATTCCCGGCCCGAAGATTTTTCAGTTTGTGTGTTCGTATCCATGGTATATCAGCATTAAGGATAAAAACTTCTCTTAATAAAGGGTATTGGCAAACTAATATAGCTAATAGCTCTAAATGAACCATCCAACTCTACTGTTAGTTCTTAAAAAAAGCGGCCGGGGCCGCTTTTCTCAAATCTACTTCCTGTAAAAGGTATAATCCTGCCAGTCGTCCGTACGGAAGGGAGATGCCGGCAGATCGGCATTATTGTATAAATTGAACACCGGGTTATTTGCCCAGGCATACCTTACGGCCACCGGCTTAGGCACACTTGCACTGCTTACCATAATTTTATCACCGCTGATAACCGCTTCGGCCGAGTAAAATTTTTGGTCGGCACCTGCTATGGTGAAGCCGGTTAGCTTGCCGCCGTCCTTAGCTTTTAAACCACCGGATACATTTTTGAAAGCCAGGCTGATAGATGCCCCTTCAACTTTATAAGAATTATAGGATGGGCCTGAGTAAGGCACATCTTCGCCATAATTTTTGGCTAAAGCAATCAATGCGAGGCGCTTACCTACATCTTGTTTATTTTTGGGGTGGATATCGTTGCCATCGCCAATATCAATTGTTACGGCCATACCCGTATTAGGTAAGCTAAGGGTTTTTAATTGGACATCTCTAAGTTCAGCCCAGGCAGAGGGCTTAGGCTGTTGGCTCAGCTTTAAGTAATTGGCCAGTTGCACAAAGTAAAAAGGCATGTTTTTGTTATTAAACTTCTGCCTCCAATCGTTTATCAACCCCGGGAAAAGCTGCCGGTACTGGTGCGCCCTGGATACATTAGATTCGCCCTGGTACCAAAGCACGCCACGGATGGTAAACTGTACCAACGGGTTTATCATTCCGTTAAATAATACCGTTGGCCTATTTGGGCCGGCATTAAGCGCAGGCATGGGGGTATCTTTAAAATCTACCGCCACCTTATATTGCCAGCCGCCATCCAGCGCAATACGTTCGCCGCTGGTTGTGGCTAAAAACATTTTATTTTTATCTCCGTAAATACCACCCTCGCCGCCGCCATCTACGATGCGTACGGTTAATATGTTTTCGCCGGCCTTTACTTTGCCTGCCGGGATGGTGTAGTTGCGCATTACGTTAAAGCCATTGCTTTCGCCTACCTTTTCGCCGTTAAAAAAAGTGATATCATTGTCATCCACGCCACCCAGGTTCAGCTGCAGGTCTTTCCCCACCCATTCTGCCGGGATATTTATTTTCCGGCGCAGCCAAACTACACCATCAAACTCTTCCAGTTCGTTCTTCTCCCAAAATGAGGGTACAATCATAGGCTGCCATCCCCCGGTATCCACATTGGTAGCAGCCCATACAGCCACACCGTTTTTGTAACCGGGGTCCTTATCTTTAACGGCTTTTTGCCATGCATTTATCTCTTTACTATATAAAGCCTGGCTTTGCTCTTTATCCAGGGTTTTAACTTTATCTAAAGCGGGTGACAGATCAGCAAATTGCTTAACGGTTCCCTCGCTCTCCCATGCCTCTACAATAGTACCTCCCCATGAGGAATGGATAAGCCCGACAGGCATGCCTGTTTTTTTATAAACCTCTTTTGCAAAGAAGTATGCCACTGCCGAAAAACCTGTAACCGTTTCGGGCGTGCAGGGCTGCCAGCCGCCGCCTTTTATTTTAGCTTCTGCTAAGGGCACGGTACTTTCTACATGGTCTACCGTGAGTAAACGTATATTAGGGTACATGGCATCGGTTACCTCCTGCTTGTAATTGACCACCTGCGACCAGCCCGCAACCGGAAACTCCATATTAGATTGCCCTGAGCATAACCACACCTCGCCTATCATAACATTTTTCAGAGTGACTTCTTCCCCATCTGAAATGGTAACCGTAAATGGGCCGCCGTATTCGGGGGTGGCAGCAAAAACCTTCCAGCCGCCATCGGCAGTTGCTGTAACCTGGTATGTTTTACTATTCCAGCTTGTTGCAATACTTACCGTTTTACCGGCATCAGCCTTGCCCCAAATAGCAGCCTTGGTTTTTTGCTGAAATACCATATTATCGCTAAAAACAGAAGGCAGTACAACTTTGGCCTGTGTTTGTAAACCGATAATTAATAACGAAACTAATAAGCAGGTACGGAGATTAGTGATCTTCATTTAAGTATTATATTCTGTGGTAAAAGGTATTTTTGGACTGAGGCGTAATTTTAAATACCCCGGCCCAAGGTATCAGTTTCTTTTAATACTTTAAAAGCTTTAATTATAAATAAGAAGAGCTTTAATTAAGGCTCATACACTTTATTATGTAAGTATTGAGGGATCGGCAAACACATATTTATTTTTATTTATTAGGGTATAAGTAAAATATTAAAATAAGCTAAAAACGGGTTATCTTGTGATCGAAAACATTAATACCCTAATCACATTGAACTTAGCCAATAAACGTGCGGCGAATACTGCACATATCACATTAAAACTTATAGGTTTTATCCTGCTGCTGTTAACCGGCAGCAGGGCATGGGCCCAGCAGAACAACTTTAGCTATAACCAGTATGCAGATAACCTTACACCTGTAAACCCGGCTTATTCCTTACTGGATAAAGCCAACAACTTTAACGTACTCGGTCGCAAACAACTCATTGGCCTGCAGGGGGCACCGGGCAGCCTGCTGGTAAGCGGCAGTTTCCCGCTGGAATCTATCGGGGCAGCAGCAGGGCTTTTTGTAGTGAACGATAAGTTTGCGGTAGAGAACCAAACGGAGATCAACGCGTTCTTTGCCAAATCTATCCAGTTAACCAGTCAAACCTATTTGTCGGTATCCATTAATGCAGGCGTACGCAGCTATGTGGCTAATTACTCCACATTAGATCCATCCGACCCGGTGTTTATGCAGGATATCCGCGAAACCAAGCCCAACATCGGTTTCGGGGTGATGTTCTACAGCGAGAATTATTATGTGGGCGTATCGGTACCCGAGCTGAGCTTCCGTAACCTGGGAACCGCATCGGTGCAGCAGGCCAACTACCTGCGCAGCCATTACTACTTCTGCGGCGGGTACCTGGCCGATCTGAATGAAGATGTAAAGTTTAAACCGGCTACGCTGGTATCGTACCTGAACGGGTCGCCGGTTGTGGCAGATTTTTCGGGCACGTTTTACATGAAAGAAACGCTTGGCCTGGGTGTAAACTACCGTACCAATAAACAAGTAGCGGGCATATTATCGGTAAATGCCAACAGTTTTAAAGTTGGGTACAGTTACCAGTTCGGCACATCATCAAATAACCTGGGCGGCTTTAACAATGCCACCCACGAGGTTAGCATCAGTTACCGATGGGGTGCTGACCTGCAAAAGAAATTCCTGTAAAAGAGAATATATAACTTTGAAAAAAGACCGTCGCCCAAAACACGACGGTCTTTTTCGTTATCTAAAACTGGTTCTATCCAATAATATTTTTACCTTTCAGCGGGCATTAAAAATATTGTGGCCTCACCTAAATTCTCTTCAAAGGAGAGGACTTTAAACCCTTCTCCTATAGAAAAGGTGCCCGTAGGCAATGAGGGTGCTTTGTGAAAGGAATTAAAGGATAGAACACTCAAGGGCATGAACAGCTGGATAAAAAATTATAGCGGGATGATCTGGCTGATAGCCAGTATAATTGTAGGTAGTATAGCCGGGGCTATCCTGGGTAAAGATGCTGAAGTGGTAAAACCTATCGGTGATATTTTTCTAAACCTGCTGTTTGTAGCCGTTATTCCGCTGGTATTTTTTGCCATATCATCGGCCATTGCCAATTTACAGGGAACGCAAAAGCTCAGCCGTATTATGGGGATCATGAGCGGCGTGTTTGTAGGTACCGTTATTGTAGCGGCGTTGCTAACTATTGTGGCGGTGTGGTTGTTCCCGCTTCACCAAAGTGCAGCAGCAAGCACTATTCCGTTACCTCAAGATGCGAATAAAAGCTTGTCTGGCGATGCTATAACCCAGCTTTTTACTACCGGTGAATTTTTCCAGTTACTCTCGCGGAAGAATATGCTCGCTATGATCATATTTGCCATATTGGTAGGCTTTGGAGTTTTAAAGGCCGGCGAGAAAGGGCAAGCCTTTGCCAAGTTTTTAAATGCGGGGAACGAAGTATTTAAACAGGTGTTCATCATCATCATGAAAGCCGGGCCAGTTGGTTTAGGCGCTTACTTTGCTTACCAGGTGGCCGTGTTCGGGCCCTCGCTGTTTGGTACTTATGCGCATACCCTGGGGATAGGTTACGGAATAAGTATTTTTATCTACCTGGTTATTTACAGCCTTTACGCCTTCATCGCAGGCGGCATCGGCGGTATAAAACGTTACTGGAAAAACAATATCATCCCATCGGCTACTGCTATAGGTACCTGTAGCAGTATAGCTACCATACCGGCCAATTTAGATGCCGCGAAAAAAATGGGTATTACCGATGTAATAGCCGGCATAACAATCCCGCTTGGCGGCACACTGCATAAGGATGGTTCCAGCGTATCATCTATACTAAAAATGGCGGTGGTGTTTGCCATGTTCGGCAAGGGCTTTAACAGCCCCGAAACTATTTTGCTGGCTTTGGGCATGACGGTTTTGGTAAGCGTTGTAGAAGGCGGCATCCCTAACGGCGGTTATGTAGGCGAACTACTGTTTATCTCCGCCTATGGCTTCCCGCCCGAGGCCGTACCCCCTACTATTATCATCGGCACCTTAATAGATCCGATAGCCACATTACTAAATGCTACAGGCGATACTGCAGCCGCCATGCTGATCAACCGATTTTCGGAAGGGAAGCTACAGCCTGTCGTTGAGGAGTAATGCTTCTTATAAAGATACACCGCGTTTCCACGGAATAAAATCATCCTGGCCAAGCTTTACTGCTTTAGGTACAATATTACCGCTGGCCACTTCAATCACATGATCTAAGATGCGTGTGGCAGCCTGTTCTATGGTTTCTGTGCCTTCTATAATAGTACCGCAGTTCAGGTCGATAATATCGGGCATGCGGTTAAAGATTTTGGTATTGGTGGAGAGTTTTAGCACTGGCGCTATAGGGTTGCCTGTTGGTGTACCCAAGCCAGTAGTGAACAATACGATATTTGCACCCGCTGCTACTTCGGCGGTAGTGCTTTCTACATCGTTACCGGGAGTACAAAGTAAATTCAAACCCGGTTTTGAAACTTTTGCGGGATAATCAAGCACATCGGTAACCGGGGAAGATCCCGCTTTTTTGGCCGCTCCTGCAGATTTAATGGCATCGGTAATTAAACCATCGCGGATATTACCGGGTGACGGGTTGGCATAAAAGCCTGAACCTGCTTCTTCGGCGCGGGCATTGTAGGTTTGCATCAAATCCATAAACTTAAGTGCGGTAGGTTCGTCTACACAGCGGTCGCTTAGTTCCTGCTCCACACCGCACAGTTCGGGAAACTCGGCCAGGATAACCGCACCGCCCAGGGCCACCATAATATCTGATACAAAACCAATAGCCGGGTTTGCCGAAATGCCTGAAAACCCATCGGAACCGCCGCATTCCAGCCCTATCACCAGTTTAGAGATAGGTGCGGGTTTACGCTCGTTCTTGTTAGCTTCTATTAAACCTGTAAAAGTTTGTTTAATAGCTTTTTGCAGTAACGCATTCTCCGTACCCTCCTTTTGCTGCTCCAGAACAATAAGCGGTTTGCTAAAGTTAGGGTCGCGTTTTAAGATCTCGTCCTTTAAAATACTGGCCTGCGCATGCTGGCATCCCAGGCTTAATACAGTTGCGCCTGCTACATTAGGATGTGTTACGTAACCTGCCAGTAACCCGCATAAGGCATCAGAATCTATCCGCGTACCACCGCAGCCCATCTCATGCGTAAGGAATTTAATCCCGTCTATGTTATTGAATAGCTTTTTCTCAGCCACTTTAGCCGCTTCCGGCTGCAGCTCGGCATTTAATATTTCTTCTACAGAACGGCCCGCTTTGTACAGGCTGATCAGTTCATCTACATTGCTTTCGTAATCTTTAACCGGCTTATAGCCCAGTTTTTCTACCAGTGCTTCCTTCAGGGTTTCCACGTTACGGTTCTCGCAGAACACCAGCGGAATCACCAGCCAGTAGTTGCCCGTACCCACGCTGCCATCTGCACGGTGGTACCCCATAAAGGTGCGGTCTTTCCATTGCGCTACATCCGGCTGGTGCCAGTTGAGCTTACGCTGCCCCAGGTGAAAATCATTGGCCGCATGGTATACATTCTCGGTAGTAAGCGCAGCCCCCTGCGGAATATATTGCGATGCTTTACCAACCAGTACCCCGTACATATAAATGCTTTCATCAACCTCAAAAGCATTAATGGCAAATTTGTGCTTAGCTGCCACGTTGGTTACCAGGTTAAATGCTTGTCCGTTAAAAGTAACGGGGGTATTAACAGGCAGATCGCGCAGCGCCACCAAAACATTATCATCTTTATTGATCTGTACGTAACTATGGATTTGGTCAGACATTAGGTTTTGTACTATATTGAATTTTAGTTTACCTGGTATTATGTTACAAATAAACGCAGGTTTGGCAATTAAAGGTTTGTTATTTTTAACAAACTATTAAACTATTTTGGCATTAATACCTACATTGCCGCCGCACGGTGCAAATTAAGTTGAATAAAGTAATGGTGGTAGCTTCATCTAATGCTCTCTAAAGTAGAAGACTATAAAAAGAATATATCCTCTCCTTTAAAGTACGTGCCCGAAGTGCAGATGAGGCTGCTACTGCTTTAAGCAATTTTAACCTGTTTAACTTATTTCGCTGCTTAATATGCCAATATAGCTGAATATTTTAACCACGTACTATAATCATTTAAGCCTTAAACCTAATTTCTTTGTAAATACCAAATAAGCTGAAAAATTTAACATCTGCACTACTATAGTTTTAGCTTGAAGGTAAATAAACCCGCGTAATAAATACATGAACAGATATTGCCTCGCGCTTGATCTGGTGGATGATGCCACCCTGATCAGCGAATATGAAAAGTATCATGAAGCCATCTGGCCCGAAATTACGGCAAGCATCAGCAATGCGGGTATTAACAATATGGAGATCTACCGCTTTGGTAACCGCCTCTTCATGATCATGGAAACTGGCGAGGGTTTTAGCTTTGAAGCCAAAGGCGCGGCAGATGCAGCTAACCCAAAAGTGCAGCAATGGGAGCAGCTGATGTGGAAGTATCAGCAGGCGCTGCCCGGTGCAAAGCCAGGCGAAAAATGGGTACTTATGAATAAAATATTTTCACTTCATTAATAAAAAACGAATGTTCGATCTAACCGGAAAAACGGCCGTAATTACAGGTGGCGGCAGCGGCATTGGCAAATCAAGCGCCTTGCTCTTTGCCAAACAGGGCGCCGTTGTACATATAATTGATTTAAGCGAAGATAATGCTACGCAAGCGGCAGAGGAGATAAAAGCAGCAGGCGGCGAGGCCCACGTTCACCCTTGTGATGTGAGCAACCAGCAGCAGGTACATGCCATTGCAGATAGCATTGGTAAAATTGATATCCTGGTGAACAACGCCGGTATAGCCCACATTGGCAAAGCCGATAACACCAGCGAGGCTGATTTTGAACGCGTGTTCAAAATCAACGTTAAAGGCGCTTACAACTGCATGCACGCCGTATTACCAGGAATGGTGGCCAACAACAGCGGGGTGATCTTAAACCTTTCATCAATAGCTGCTGTGGTGGGTATTACTGATAGGTTTGCTTACTCTATGAGCAAAGGCGCCGTACAAGCCATGACGCTTTCCGTAGCGCGCGACTATATTCACAACGGTATCCGTTGTAACTGTATTTGCCCGGCAAGGGTGCATACGCCGTTTGTAGATGGCTTTATTGCCAAAAATTACCCGGGTAAAGAGAAGGAGATGTTTGATAAACTTTCTGCATCGCAGCCTATTGGCCGTATGGGTAATACTGATGAGATTGCAACGCTCATCTTATACCTGTGCTCTGATGAGGCATCTTTCATCACCGGCAGCGATTACCATATCGATGGCGGCTTTGTTAAACTGAATAACTAAACATCAACCTGATATAAATGAAATTAATACGTTACGGCCAGGCCGGCTCAGAAAAACCGGGAGTGCTGATAGATGGTGTAAGATACGATACCTCGGCTTTCGGAAGCGATTATAACGAGGCCTTTTTTGCGCAGAACGGCCTTGGCCACCTACAGGATTTTGTTGCAGCGCAAGCAGATAAACTTCCTGTTGTGAGCGATGACGAGCGCCTGGGCAGCCCGGTTGCACGCCCATCTAAGATCTTATGCATTGGCCTTAACTATGCCGACCATGCCCGCGAAACCAATGCCCCTATCCCACCGGAGCCGGTATTGTTTATGAAGAGCACTACTTCGCTTGCAGGCCCCAATGATGATATCGTGATCCCGAAAAATTCGGTTAAAACTGATTGGGAAGTTGAACTGGCCGTAGTGATCGGCAAAAAAGCATCCTATGTAACCGAGGAAGAAGCATCAGGCCATATTGCAGGCTACCTGCTTCATAACGATGTATCTGAGCGTGAGTTCCAGTTAGAGCGTAACGGCACGTGGGATAAAGGTAAAGGCTGCGATACCTTTGCACCTATGGGCCCATTTATGGCCACAGCTGATGAAATTGCCGACCCGGACAACCTGCGCTTATGGCTGGATGTGAACGGTAAACGCATGCAGGATGGCAACACCTCTAACTTTATATTTAAAGTGCCTTTTATCATCTCTTATGTGAGCCAGTTTATGACGCTGCTGCCGGGTGACGTGATCTCTACAGGTACGCCTGCAGGCGTGGGACTTGGCTTTAACCCACCGGTTTACTTGAAACCAGGCGATGTGGTTACACTGGGAATTGACCATTTAGGCACCGCTACGCAAGTTTTAAAGGCCTATGAAAATTGATGCGCATCAGCATTTCTGGCAGTTTGACCCGGTTAGAGATAGCTGGATAAACGACGAAATGCAGGTGATCAGGCGGAGTTTTTTGCCTGGCGATGTTGCCGGCATCTTAACCGATAACGGCGTCGACGGCGCTGTTGCCGTGCAGGCAGATCAATCTGAAAAGGAGAATGATTTCCTGCTGGATCTGGCTGTTAACAACTCTTTCATAAAGGGCATTGTGGGCTGGGTTGATTTTAAAGCTGATAATATTGCCGAGCGACTGGCATATTACAGCCAATTTAAGATCATTAAAGGCTTCCGTTATATTTTGCAGGCCGAAACCAACCGTGCGTTGATGCTGGAACCGGCATTTAAACAAGGCATCGGTTTGTTACAGCAATATGGTTTTACGTATGATATCCTGATCTTTCCGGATCAGCTAAAATACGCCGCGGAATTGGCAGCAGCTTACCCGGGTCAAAAATTTGTGCTTGACCATGTAGCCAAGCCACCCATCAAAAGCGGCGAACATACCCAATGGGCGGCCGACTTAACGCTGCTTGCCCAAAACCAAAATGTTTGGTGTAAACTATCCGGTATGGTTACCGAGGCCGACTGGGGTAACTGGAAACCAGAAGACATTAAACCTTACCTGGATACCGTTATAGGGGCGTTCGCAGTGGAAAGGTGTATGTTTGGGTCCGATTGGCCGGTTTGTTTACTGGCCGCTGATTACAAACAGGTAAAAGAACTGGTAGAGGCGTACGCCGGCCAGTTTACAGTTGCCGAACGCGAAAAACTGTTTGGCGGCAACGCTGTTGAATTTTACAATCTATAAAAAGAGAAATGGATCTGCATTTAAAAGATAAAGTGGTTATTGTAACGGGAGGCGCCAAAGGTATTGGCGAGGGTATTTGCAGAGCACTTGCCGCAGAGGGTGCTATACCTGCCATAATTGGCCGCAGCCAGGCAGATAACGAAGAGGCCGCCCGCCAGATTACACAGGCAACAGCCATCACCCCCTTCCAGGTGGTGGCAGAGCTTACCATCCCCGCAGAATGTAAAAATGCGGTAGATGCTGTATTAGCCAAATTTGGCAGGATAGACGGCGTAGTAAACAATGCCGGCGTTAATGATGGCGTAGGGCTGGAAAACGGCAACTACGAAGACTTTGTGGCATCATTGCACAAAAACATGATCCATTATTACCTTATCGTTCAGCATGCTTTGCCGGCGTTAAAACTGTCTAAAGGCGCTATTTTAAATATCACCTCAAAAACGGCAGATACCGGCCAGGGAAACACGTCCGGCTATGCGGCAGCCAATGGTGGCCGTAACGGCTTAACACGCGAATGGGCCGTAGAACTGCTTAAATACGGCATCCGTGTAAATGCTGTGGTAGTAGCCGAATGCTGGACACCACTCTATGAAAAATGGATCTCCTCCCTGCCGGACCCGGAAGCAAAACTAAAAGACATTACCTCTAAAATACCATTCGAAAACCGCATGACCACTTCTGCGGAGATTGCAGACACCGCGGTATTTTTATTATCCGACAGATCGAGCCACACCACCGGCCAGATCATCTATGTAGATGGCGGCTATGTGCACCTGGATAGAGCGCTGGCGAACGGGTAAGGTTTAGAATCAATATTGTACAAAAAAGCAGCATGGTTTAAATCATCGCTGCTTTTTTTATATCTATTTGCTGCCATGAGATACGCTACGTTAATCTCGTGGTGTGGCTAAACTCACAATTATATTCTGTGTTTCCCGCATGCAAATTAGCCACTCAATTCAAAGCTTTTTATCACCGTCCTGAAGGAAACACAAAATATTGTGTCTCTACATATTCTTGCGGCTGCAAGATTAGCGCAGTGTATCTCGTGATGTGGCATTGTATTCATTTAGTCAAGGGATAAAAAAAATACCGCCTCATCAAGTGCGGACACTTGATGAATAAAATTTGTAAGCGTCCACGCTTACGTTCATCAGTATAAATTCAATTTACAATACTATGTAAGCGTTGATGCTTACAAATTGGGTATCCAAGCGTGGACACTTGGATAAGTGCCGTTTTTAAACAAAAAGAGCGATGAGTTTTATCAACCCATCGCTCTTGAATATTTGTGTTATCTGATTCCTACCAGAAGATAGAGTAAAGCGCTACAACAATACCAGTTACAATTAAGGCACCAGCCATAAATGCTCTTGATGTTTTAAACATTGATGCATCAATTTCCAGTCCGTTGGTTTTAACGCCGCGGGCATTTTCTACCATCGAAATGATGTACATACCCACCACGCAGATGATGAATACAAAGCCCATACGATCAAGGAAAGGGATCTCGTAAAGCTGTGTTACCTTATCATCCTGCAGTGCCAGCTTAGAGAAACCGTATGGCGACAGGAAGCTAAGATCTGCAAAGCGCGGCAGCAGCTTAAAGAAGCACGACATCACAAAACCACCAATGGTAGCGAATAAAGCCGCATTGGAAGTTGCTTTTTTCCAGAAGAAACCCAGGATAAACATGGCGAAGATACCCGGAGATACAAAGCCTGTATATTCCTGAATGTACTGGAAGCCTTGCTTGCCCTCGCCCATCAGCGCATTTCCAATCAGTTCAGAAAGAATGATACCTAACACCATGGCTACAACAACACTCCATTTACCCAAGCTTACCAGTTTTTTGTCGGTAGCCTCCGGGTTAATAGCTTTTTTGTAGATATCAAGCGTAAAGATGGTTGCAATACTGTTTGCCTTCCCTGCTAACGAAGCCACAATTGCCGCGGTTAATGCTGCAAATGAAAGGCCCTTTAAGCCGGATGGCAGCAGGTTAAGCAGCGATGGATAAGCTTTGTTAGGATCTAACACACCTGTAGAACCCAGCATCTCCTCGTGAAACATGCCTTTTTGGTATAGCAGGTAAGCAGCAATACCCGGCAACACTACAATTACCGGCATCAGTAACTTAAGGAATGCTGCGAAAAGGATCCCACCACGGGCAGTTTTAAGGTTTGCACCCAAGGCCCTTTGCGTAATGTACTGGTTACAGCCCCAGTAGTTAAGGTTGGTGATCCACATACCGCCGATAAGTACCGATAGACCCGGAAGATCCATATAGTTAGGGTTATCTTTCTTAAAGATCATGTGGAAGTGATCGCTCGCTTCTGTATGCAGAATTTTAAAGCCGTTAAGCAGGCCGGTAGTACCCGATTTTTCGCTCAGTAAGGTAAGCGCCAGGTAAGTTGCCATTAAACCGCCTAATACCAATACAGCCACCTGTATAACATCCGTATAACCAATTACCTTCATTCCACCCAGGGTGATAATGATAGAGAAAATGGCCAACAACCAGATACACAGGTGAATATCTAATCCTGAAATACCGCTGATAGCTAAGGCGCCCAGGTACAATATCGACATTAAGTTCACTACGATGTACAGCAGTACCCAAAATATAGCCATAATCATGGCTACGGTGCCATTATAGCGCTGGTGCAAAAACTGCGGCATGGTGAAGATCTTATTCTTAAGATACACCGGGATAAAGAAAACCGCTACAATGACCAGCGTAATTGCGGCCATCCACTCGTAGGTAGAAATAGCCAACCCCATTTTAAAGGCAGATCCGCTGGTTCCGATAAATTGCTCGGCAGAGATATTGGATGCGATTAATGATGCACCAATGGCCCACCAGGTAAGAGAACCTTCGGCCAGGAAATAATCTTTGGATGTGGCATCGGCATTATGCTTACGCTTATACACCCAAAAGCCGTAGCCCGAGACAATAATAAAGTAGATAAGGAACACGACGTAATCGCCGATGGATAGGGTTTTGAGATTCATTGTTTGGTTATGTTGGTATTATTATGTTGGAATAGCAATTATAGGCTATATAAAGCGATTTATCAAATTTTCCAGATATTCTTGTTTGCCACTTAGTGTAGCAGGTTCGCCATTGTTTGCAGCGTATTCGCGCAGGTCTTCCAGTGATAATTTGCCGTCTTCAAAATCTTTACCGGCACCGGTGTCGAACGAAGCGTAACGGTCTGCCCTGATCTTGCTGTAGTCGGATTTCTGCAGGATGTTATCAGCAGTAACCAATGCACGTGCAAACACATCCATACCGCCAACGTGTGCGTAGAACAGGTCTGCAGGGTCGGTAGAGTTACGACGGATCTTGGCATCAAAGTTAATACCGCCTCCATCAAAGCCACCAGCTTTAAGAATGATAAGCATGTATTCGGTAACCTCTGTGATATCATTCGGGAACTGATCTGTATCCCAGCCGTTCTGGATATCGCCGCGGTTGGCATCAATAGAACCTAACAGGCCAGAATCAGCGGCTACCTGCAACTCGTGCGCAAAGGTGTGGCCGGCTAATGTAGCGTGGTTAACTTCCAGGTTTAGCTTAAAATCGTTCATCAGATCGTATTTCTGCAGGAAACCTAATACTGTTGCCGCATCATAATCGTACTGGTGCTTGGTTGGCTCACAAGGTTTCGGTTCGATAAAGAAGTTGCCTTTAAAGCCCTGTTTGCGTGCGTAATCTTTAGCAGTATGTAAAAATTTAGCCAGGTGCTCCTGCTCGCGTTTCATATCCGTGTTCAGCAGGCTCATGTAACCTTCGCGGCCACCCCAGAAAACATAGTTCTCGCCGCCTAAAGCAATGGTAGCATCCAAAGCAGCTTTAACCTGTGCGCCGGCATGTGCCAGAACGTGGAAATCAGGATTAGTTGATGCACCGTTCATATACCTTGCATGGCTGAACAGGTTGGCAGTACCCCAAAGCAATTTAACACCGCTTTCGGCTTGTTTTTGTTTAGCGTATTCAACCATTGCCTGTAAACGGCGGTCATTCTCGTTCAGGTCGTTACCGTAATCAACCACATCCACATCATGGAAACAGTAGTAAGGCAGGTTCATTTTGGTAATAAATTCAAAAGCGGCGTCCATTTTATCTTTGGCACGCTCTACAGCATCAGCCTTTGCATCCCATGGAAAAACGTGCGTGGCGCCGCCAAATGGGTCGGCACCGTTACCATTAAATGAGTGCCAGTAAGCGCAGGCAAAGCGCAGGTGGTCTTTCATGGTTTTGCCGGCAACTACCTTATCAGCATCGTACCAACGGAAAGCCAATGGATTGTCTGATTCCTGGCCTTCGTATTTGATCTGCCCTATTCCTTTAAAAAACTCTTTTTCTCCTGTTACAATTGTCATGTCGGTATTATTTAATGAATTATTGTGTTTAAAATTATTGATTACGTATTTAAATTCGTGTTACTATTCTATTACCAATTGCTTCTGCAGCAATGTTTTCCACTCCTGGTAAATAGGCTCAACACTTTCGCCGGTTGGCTCTATCATTTTAACCGGTTTCATGTTGGTGAAAGCTTCGGTAATGGTGGTGTAGATGCCCGCGCCAATGCCGGCACCCAATGCTGCGCCTACGCTGCCGTCGTTCTTGTACAATTCTACCGGTACACCTGTAAAGTTTACAAAGCTTTGGCCGAATACATCGCTAAGGAACAAGTTAGAGATACCCGACCGGATCACCGATGGCGACATGCCATTCTCACGCATAATATCCAGGCCGTATCTGAAAGCGCAGGCAATCCCCTCCTGCACCGCCCGGAAGATGTGGGCATGCGAGTGCAGGTTGAGATCGATATGGTGAAAGTGCACGCCAATCTGCTTGTTATTCAGCATGCGTTCGGCACCGTTACCAAATGGTAAGATCCGTAAGCCCTCGCTGCCAACCTTCACGGTTTGGGCCAGGTCGTTCATTTCTTTGTAGCTCAGCGAAGTGCCAAACAGGCTTTTTGCCCAGCGGTTTAAGCTGCCCGTACCGTTAATGCACAACAATACACCCAGGCGCTTTTGCGCTTCGGAGTAATTTACGTGAGCAAAGGTGTTCACGCGCGATTCTTTATCATATACCAACTGATCGCTCACACCATAAATTACGCCTGAAGTACCTGCCGTTGCAGCCACTTCGCCGGGTTGTAGGACGTTCAGGGAAAGCGCGTTGTTAGGCTGATCACCGGCTTTGTAGGTTACCGGGATACCTGCTTTTAAACCAAGGCTTTCTGCAACGGACGCCAATACATGGCCATGATCCGAAAATACCGGCTGTATAGTTGGAAACAGACTCTTATCAAACTGGAAGTAGTTTAAAACATCTTCTGACAGGTTATCTTTCAAAAAATCATAAAAAACACCTTCGGATAGGGCCGACACCGAGCTGGATGTTTCACCGGTTAGCTTCATGGCAATAAAATCACCGGGAAGCATGGCTTTATCTATCTGCGCGTAGATCTCTGGCTCGTTGGCCTTTACCCAGGCCAGTTTAGATGCCGTAAAGTTACCAGGGGAGTTCAGCAGTGTGGCTAAGCTTTTCTGCTCGCCTATGGCGGAAAAGGCGTCGTTACCAATTTCAACTGCACGGCTGTCGCACCAGATGATGCTATCGCGAAGAACCTCCTGCTTATTGTTTACTAATACCAGGCCATGCATTTGATAGGCAATGCCGATGGCTGAGATATCTTTTGAATCATACCCGCCTTTTTGGTGGCAAAGCTTAATGGCCTGCTGCGCCTGCTCCCACCACATGTTGGGCGATTGCTCTGCCCAGCCGGTTTGCAGCGATTTTATGGGCGATTCTACATCCGGATACTGCGCGGATGCTATCGATTGCTGAGTTGTTGCATCCACAACAGATACTTTAACAGATGAAGTACCTATATCTATACCTAATAATAACATATATTTATAAAATGGACGGTTGTAAAATTGATTTGACGAAATTAAATTATTTTTTAAATATGCAATCGATTGTTGAAATTTATTTTCACATTTTTGCAGAAGAGATATGAAACCTAAAAAGCGCGTTACCATTTATGATATTGCCGAAAAGCTAAACGTTACCCCTTCATCGGTATCGCGTGCGCTTAATAACAGCAATTATGTAAATGAGGCCACCAAAAAGCTGATCCTGAAAACAGCCGAAGAGCTTAATTATAAGCGCAATACGCTGGCATCAAACCTGCGCAAAGGTCAAAGCAAAACCATTGGCGTGGTGGTACCTTTTATTAATCAGAACTTTTTTGCCAATGTTATTGCCGGTATTGAAGAAGCCACTTATAAGCAGGGCTATAACCTCATCATCTGCCAATCTAACGAGTTGTACGAAAAAGAGGTACAATGCATCAACACGCTTATCAATCAACATGTAGATTGCATTGTGATCTCGGTATCGGTAGAGACTACTGATCATAAGCACCTGCAAAACGTGCTCGACCATCAGATAGAACTTATCCAGTTCGACCGTGTGGTTGATGAACTGGAAACACTTAAAGTGATCAACGATAATGAGCAGGCATCTTTTGAAGCCGTAAGCCATATGCTTAAACAGGGCTACCAACGTGTGGCTTTACTGGAGGGGCCGCAAACGCTCAACATCTTTCGCCAGCGGAAGAATGGCTACTTGCGCGCGCTAACCGCCGCAGGCATGCCGGTAATTAATGAATTGATCATAGAGAACGCGTGGACCAAAGAGCTTGGCGCCGGCGGAACCCGCAAACTGCTGAGCCTGCCTAACCCGCCCGATGCTATATTTGCCTCCACATCAGATTTTTCGGCCCTGGGCGTGCTGGAAGTAGCAACCGCCATGGCCATAAAAGTACCGGCAGAGTTAGGTATCTGCGGGTACTCTAATGAAGATTTTACAGAGATCACCAGTCCCTCTATCACCACGATAGATCAGTTTAGCGTTTACATGGGCAAAACGGTAGCCAACCTCTACTTCCAGGAGATGGAGAACGATGATACGGTTGTGGTGCCAAAAGTAATCAGCATTAAGCCAAAGGTGCTTATCAGGTCGTCTACGCAGAAGATGGGGTAAAAAACAACTAATTTATAACCCTGAATAGTAGTGAAGGATCTGATATCGGGGTGTATATTGACAGTGCTTGCAGTCCTTTTGATTAATTATACAATATAGCAATTATCACAACCGTGATTCGTTTGAATCATGATGCAGACTTATATCCGGTTCATACATTTTCCCTATCTTGCCTCACCAATTATCGTTTATGAGCACTGCCAATTCTCCCGTAACAACTGCAAGCCGTATTAAATCGATCGTGGGTGGTTCGCTGGGTAACTTAGTGGAATGGTACGATTGGTATGTTTACTCGGCATTTTCGTTATACTTTGCCGAAGCATTTTTTCCGAAAAGCAACCCAACCGTACAATTGTTGAATACCGCGGGCATATTTGCCATAGGCTTTCTGATGCGGCCTATAGGCGGCTGGCTGATGGGTACTTTTGCCGATAAAAAAGGGCGTAAGGCTGCACTTACCTATTCGGTATTACTGATGAGCGCAGGCTCGCTCATCATAGCTATAACGCCCGATTTTAACCACATCGGTATTGCTGCGCCTATCCTGTTGGTACTGGCCCGCATTGTACAGGGCCTAAGCGTTGGCGGCGAGTATGGCACCAGCGCTACCTACCTCAGCGAAATGGCTTCTAAAAAACACCGTGGCTTTTACTCCAGTTTTCAATACGTAACGCTCATTATGGGGCAACTGCTGGCTTTGGGTGTACTGGTGCTCTTACAACGCGTTTTCCTTACCGAAGAGCAACTCCACACCTGGGGATGGCGTATTCCGTTTGGCATTGGTGCCGGGCTGGCCATAATCACTATGTACCTGCGCCGCAGCCTGCACGAACCTGCCACTTTCACCAGCAAAGAGAATAAAGCAAAAGATAATAAAGGCACCATTAAAGCCCTTATGCAGCACCCGCGTGCGGTACTTACCGTTATTGGCCTAACTCTCGGTGGTACTGTGGCTTTTTACACCTTTACCACCTATATGCAAAAGTTTTTGGTGAACACCAGCGGCTTCAGCAAAAACACGGCTACCCTGGTTTCTACACTTACTCTTTTTGTATTTATGCTGGTGCAGCCGTTGTACGGTTGGGTATCTGATAAGATTGGCCGTAAACCGTTGCTGCGTGCCTTCGGTATCCTGGGTGTGCTTACCACTGTACCTATTATGATGACCCTGAGCCACACCAAAGATGAGTGGGTAGCCTTCGGGCTCATCATGGTGGCCTTGCTCATTGTAAGTAATTATACCTCTATAAACGCGGTGGTTAAGGCGGAACTTTTTCCGGCGCATATCCGTGCGCTTGGTGTAGGCTTTCCGTATGCTATTGCGGTTTCTGCATTTGGCGGTACGGCTGAGTACATTGCCCTGCTGTTTAAAAACAGCGGCCACCAGGAGTGGTTCTACTGGTATGTTACAGCTTGTATTTTGGTTTCGCTGATCATTTACGTTACGATGGTTGATACGCAGAAGCATTCGAAGATTGAAGAGGAGGTTTAGGGGTTTTCAGTGCTTTGTGAGGAACGGCAGTGGGTTGGGTTTAGCTGTTGATGTTACTTTTCTTTGGCCGTCAAAGAAAAGTAACCAAAAGAAACTCTTGGCTGCGCCCTGTTCTTTGAAAGGGTTTGCTTTAGCACTGCCTGTGATACCGAACAGGACAATGCCGATTTTTTAAGGCATCGTTAAGTTCTTCGGGGCAGTTTTTGTCTGAACTGGAATTTTAAGAATTTATGGAATTGACAGAATCAGGTTCTTTGAGATGATTATTTCCCTTCGCAGTTCAGCTTTGGGTGAGAGCGGGCAGAACAAGTTGGGCGGTGTAGAGGCATAGGATATTTTGCAGAAGCGCGGGCAAGAGGGTGCGAAGCAAAGGGGCAAACTTTCCCAGCCCGTGGTTCTGGCTGGTCTGCAGGCAAAGGCCTTGTGCGCAAAGAAGCCTATCTGCAGAAAGCATTTATTCACTCCGTTCATGAGATCGCTGCGCTTAGTATTGTTACTTTTGGTGCAGCAAAAGTAGGACGACTACTTCGATACCAATCCCGATATCACATTAATACTCAACGCTACAATTGCAGTATTAAACGCAAAGGAAATTAAGCCATGCGCCCATACCAAACGTCGGAGGCGGCGGGAGGAGATCTCTACATCAGATACCTGGAAGGTCATGCCGATAACGAAGGAAAAGTACACGAAATCGAGGTAGTCGGGCTCTTTGATATCTCCGGGAAATTCCAGTCCGCCGATGGGCGTTCTTTTGCCTTTTTCGGTATCGTAATATAAGTGGGCGTAACGCATGGTATATACCGTATGTACCAGCCACCACGATACCACTACCGCCCCCATAGCTAAAAAAATATAGGCGCTTACCGTTTCTTCTGATGCGTTTTTGGTAGATTTTAGCAGCAAATACATCGCCACCAAACTAACCAGCGATGCGGCCATCACAAAAAGGAACACCAGATAACGGCTATTATCTTCCAGGCTGGCAATCTTACGGATCTCTTTTGGGTGTGCCCACAGGATGGTTATCCAATCGAGTATAATAATGCTGAGTGCTATCGCTATCCAGGTAATAAGTGTAACAGCCGGAATGGAAGGAATTTGCCTGGTAAAGAAAAATGTTACCGCCCCTATCAACAAGGAGATATACAGCCGGTAATGTGCATCCAGCCGCAGGATGAAATACTTTTTGGGTTCGGTTACGGGTTCCATAATTTTCAGTCCATGGTCAATAGTCGATAGACCATGGTTTTGTTTAGTTTACTATGGACCATCGACTATGGCCTATCGACTAAAAATCCTCTTCTACGATCTCTGCTACCCGGCCTACCTGTCCATCTTCCAGCCGCACTTTGATGCCGCGGGAATGGAAAGAGGCGCTGGTAAGCAGGTCCTTTACAATGCCGCGGGTGAGTTTGCCGCTGCGCTGGTCTTTCTTCAGGATGATGTCTACTTCCAGCCCGGGGTATATATCTGCTCTGTTTTGTCCGTTCATATTTTTTTGAGAGTCCGAAAGTCCGGGAAGACCAGAAGTCCGGAAGATAATGTGTTACTACTTTCCGTCTTGCGGACTTTCCGACTTTCCGACTAATTTCTCTATCGCATCCTCTACCTTCTCAAAACCAAAGCTGCCGAGCACTTTATCCATAGCGGCGCTTATTTGCTGGTTTTGCAGGTTGCCTATGCTGCCTTCGTGGGTATGGCTGATGTTTTTATCAGGATTAAAATCACCTTGCTCTATGGCTAAACCTACCTGTTTGTAAGCATCGCGGAATGGTGTGCCGTTCAGTACCGAACGGTTAACTTCTTCTACACTGAAGAGGTAGGCGTATTTAGGATCATCCAATATATGGGTATTCACCTTAATGTTTTGCAGCATAAAGGTGGCCATGTTAAGGCATTGCAGCAGGTCGGCAAAAGCAGGGAACAGCAGTTCTTTAAGCAACTGCAATTCGCGGTGATAGCCTGATGGCAGGTTGGTAGTCATCATGGCAACATCGTTGGGCAGGGCTTGCAGGCGATTACACTTACCGCGCATAATCTCCCAAACATCCGGGTTCTTTTTATGCGGCATAATGCTGCTGCCGGTTGTTAAATTTTCCGGATAGCTTACAAATGCAAAATTCTGGCTCAGGTACAGGCACTGGTCCATAGCCATTTTAGCCAGGGTTGCTGCAACTGATGACAAGGCCTGTGCAATAATACGCTCGGTTTTGCCACGGCCCATCTGTGCGTAAACCACGTTGTAGTTCAGGCTTTCAAAACCCAGCAGTTCGGTAGTCATGGTACGGTTCAGCGGGAACGACGAGCCATAACCCGCGGCAGAACCTAATGGGTTTTTGTTGGTGATCTTCCAGGCGGCCAAAACCATTTCCAGGTCGTCGGCTAAGCTTTCAGCATAAGCGCCAAACCACAGGCCGAAAGACGATGGCATGGCTACCTGCAAATGCGTATAACCGGGCAGCAGTACATTTTTATGTTCTTCGCTCAGTTGTATCAGCAGGCGGAATAGTTTATCCACCTCCTCTACCATTTCTTTTATTTTATGGCGGAAGAAAAGTTTCAGATCTACCAGCACCTGGTCGTTACGGGAGCGGCCGCTGTGGATCTTCTTACCGGCATCGCCAATGCGCTGGGTTAGCAGCATCTCTACCTGCGAGTGCACGTCCTCTACCCCATCCTCTATGGTAAAATTATCGTTCTGGATATCGGCATAAATAGCCTTCAGTTCCTTTTGCACCAGCGCCAGGTCGTCCACACTCATCAGGCCTATCGACTGCAGCATGGTGGTATGCGCCAGTGAACCCAGCACATCAAAAGCAGCCATCTCACGGTCGAGTTCGCGGTCTTTTCCAACGGTAAAGTTCTCTACTAATTGGTTAACATTAGTGGTTTTTTGCCAAAGTTTTGCCATGGTGCAAATATAAAATTAAATGGGGGTTAGCGAATGGAATGTTTTAGATGCATTAGCTACAGATTGTCATTCCGAACTGGAGTGTGTAAGATAGCGGGCAAAGGCGAGTGTGAGGAATCTTGTTCATAAGACAGGCGGCGAACCTTGCTTAACGAACAGGATTTCTCCTCGTTCCTCGTCGAAATGACAAAAAGGTAATCACTAAACTATTTTATCAAGCATTTCAATATATAGCGCTATACCCTCAGCTATCTCTTCCACGTAAATATATTCATCTGCCATGTGCGAGCGGGCGCTGTCGCCGGGGCCTACTTTGATAGAGGGGATATCCAGCAGCGACTGGTCTGACGTGGTTGGCGAGCCGTATGGGGTTCTGCCTAAACCGATACCGGCCAGTACAAAGGGGTGGTTTTTATCTATTGACGATGGTTTAAGCCTGATAGAGCGGGGTTTTACATCACAGCTTACGTGCTGGCGGATAATTTCCAATACTTCTTCGTTGCGGTAGGCATCTGTTACGCGTACATCCACCGTAAAAGTACAGGTTGCAGGTACCACGTTATGCTGCGAGCCTGCGTTAATAATAGTTACCGACATTTTTATCGGACCAAAAACTTCAGATTCCTTCGGAAATTTAAAGTTGCGGAACCATTCTATATCTGCCAGCGCTTTGTAAATAGCGTTATCGCCTTCTTCGCGGGCGGCATGGCCGGCGCGGCCGTGGGCCACACAATCCAACACCATCAGGCCGCGTTCGGCAACTGCAAGGTCCATCAGCGTAGGTTCGCCTACAATGCCGAAATCAAGCTTGCCCAGGTCGGGGATGATTAGTTCCAGTCCGTTTACACCGGAGATCTCCTCCTCGGCGGTGGTGGCAAGGCAAAAGTTATACTTCAGGTTCTCTTGTTCGTGGTAATATAAAAACACGGCAATCAGCGATACCAGGCAGCCACCAGCATCATTACTACCCAGGCCGAAGAGTTTATCGTCTTCTATCCTGGCATCGTATGGGTCGCGAGTATAGCCCGAGTTTGGTTTTACGGTATCGTGGTGCGAGTTGAGCAGGATGGTTGGTTTGGCTTCATCAAAATGCCTGTTCCACGCCCAGATATTGTTGAGCTTGCGGTGCGTTTTTACGCCGTGCTGTTGCAGCAGTTGTTCAATAAGATCGGCGGTGCGGTCTTCTTCTTTACTAAAAGAGGGTATAGAAATTAATTGCTGTAGCAGTGTTAGTGCCTGTTGCTGCAATGTGGTTATATCGGCCATAGATTAATGCGGAATGCTTGCAATAAATTCAGGGCAAAAGTAAGGCTTTTAATGTAAGGGTGCAAAAGGGGGCTGCGGCTAATTGTTGTGTTAAGGCTTGGAGTATATATTACTAATGCACTACGGGTACAATTATACTAACCAATATCTCTACCCGGCTGGCAATAATTGCCAGTTTATAACGCTTTACCTTTTTGCTATCGTAACTTGCAGTGGTTTGGATCTTGCCTTCTATATAAAGCGTTTGGCCGCTAATTAAATTTAA
>Ga0247812_10000368_pt1 | contig 32902 bp, 31 predicted proteins | sample UWRJL149409B1_FD_178011 | JGI IMG/M metagenome (GOLD analysis project Ga0247812, IMG submission 178011) | Plant litter microbial communities from Arlington Agricultural Research Station in Wisconsin, United States - UWRJ-L149-409B-1 | ecosystem: Environmental > Terrestrial > Plant litter >...
AGCTGTGGTGATGGAAGCATTGAAAAAGGGGCAGATCAGTGTTGCTTAAGTCCGGGGTCAAAGGTTCCATTCGCCGTTATTTCAAGGGCACCGATTCACTGCATGGCCAGCCACTTCCCGAGGTCAATAAAGCCCTCATTGAAGACGCGCCACGGGTGGTGCGGCTGACAATCTGGGCAATCATCGGCTTCTTTCTGTTCCTGATGCTGTGGGCCAACTTTGCGGTGATCGATGAAGTCACCAAGGGCGACGGCAAGGCGATCCCGTCGTCGAAGATCCAGAAAATCCAGAACCTTGAAGGCGGTATCGTCTCTGAGCTGTTCGTCTCGGAAGGGCAGATTGTTGAGGCGGGTGCGCCGCTGATTCGCCTGGACGACACCCGCTTCGCATCCAACGTGGGCGAGACCGAAGCCGATCGGCTGTCGATGTTGCTGCGTGTGGAGCGCCTGAGCGCCGAAGTGGACGACCGTCCGCTGAATTTCCCCGCTGACGTGCTGAAGGCCGTTCCTGGCCAGGCCGCCAGCGAAGAGTCGCTGTACATCAGCCGCCGTCAGCAGTTGCGCGATGAAATCGGTGGGTTGCAGGAGCAGTTGATCCAGCGTCAGCAGGAATTGCGCGAGTTCACCTCCAAGCAGTCCCAGTACCGCAACGGCCTGGCCTTGCAGCGCCAGGAGATCAACATGTCCGAGCCGTTGGTGGCTCAGGGCGCGGTATCGCCAGTCGAAGTGTTGCGCCTCAAGCGCGCCGAAGTTGAAACCCGTGGGCAACTCGACGCCACCACCCTGGCGATCCCGCGGGCAGAATCGGCGATCAAGGAAGTGGCGCGCAAGATCGACGAAACCCGTGGCAAATTCCGCAGTGAAGCGCTGACTCAGCTCAATGAAGCACGCACCGACCTGAACAAGGCCCAGGCCACCGGCAGCGCACTGTCTGACCGTGTCAGCCGGACCCTGGTGACATCGCCCGTGCGTGGCATCGTCAACAAGTTGCTGGTGAACACCATCGGTGGCGTGATCCAGCCGGGCAGTGATCTGGTCGAAATCGTACCTCTGGACGACACCTTGCTGGTGGAAGCAAAGATTCGTCCGCAAGACATCGCTTTCCTGCACCCGGGGCAAGAGGCGACGGTGAAATTCACCGCGTATGACTACACCATCTATGGCGGGTTGAAGGCCAAGCTCGAGCAAATCGGTGCGGACACCATCACCGATGAAGACAAGAAAACCACCTACTACGTCATCAAGCTGCGTACCGATCGCAGCCATTTGGGGACGGATGAGAAGCCGTTGCTGATCATTCCGGGGATGGTGGCTTCGGTGGATATCATTACCGGCAAGAAGACGGTTCTCAGCTATTTGCTGAAGCCGATTATCCGGGCGCGGGCTGAGGCTTTGCACGAGCGATAGTCTTCGGTCGGGCTGATGGCCTCGTCGCGAGCAAGCTTTGCACCCACGGGCGACACTTTTCCCTGGAGGAGCAAGACTTGCCCGCGAAGGGGGCAGACCTGCCTTTACATCAGGCACGAGATGTTTGCTAGCATTGCGTCAGCATCAATCCTGATCACTGAAGAGTGCCTGACATGCAGCTCCCGGACATGAACCTTCTGGTCGCCCTCGACGCGCTGCTCGACGAGGGCAGTGTGGTGGGTGCTGCGCGGCGGATGAATTTGAGCCCGGCGGCGATGAGCCGGACCCTGACGCGTATTCGTGAAGCCATTGGTGATCCGATTCTGGTGCGTGCCGGTCGTGGTCTGGTGCCGACCCCCAAGGCGCTGGCGTTGCGCGAGCAGGTGCGCGATGTCGTGGAGCAGGCGTCGCTGCTGTTTCGCTCCGCCGATGACGTGGATCTGGGCAGCTTGCGCCGGCGTTTCAGCATTCGGGCCAACGATTTTTTCGTGGGCGTCTATGGCGGCAAGCTGTTTGACACCATGGAGCGCCAGGCCCCGCAGTGTGAATTGCGCTTTGTCCCTGAGGGCGATGGGGACGACGAAGCTTTGCGCGAAGGCCGCATCGACTTGAGTGTCAGCAACAACCGCCCAGTGATGCCAGAGGTGAAGGTGCAGAACCTCTTCGCCACTCACTTTGTCGGACTGGTGCGCGAGGATCATCCGCTGTTCGAAGAAGAAATTACCGCCGAACGCTATGCCGGGTTTTCGCATATCAGCATGTCTCGTCGCGGAATAGCGCGCGGTCCCATCGATACGGCGCTCAATGCCTTGGGGCTGGAGCGCCGGGTGGCCGTGATTGCGCCGAGTTTTCATGCGGCGATGTTTGCGTTGCCTGATTCCGATTTGATCCTGCCGGTGCCCAAGGAGGCGCTGTTGAGCGTTCGTCGGCTGGGCCTGAAGCTGCGATCGTTCACCCTGCCGATTCCGCTGCCGACCATCATGCTGACCCAGGCCTGGCACCCGCGATTTGACAAGGACCCGGCACATCGCTGGATGCGCGAAACCTTGAAGTCCTGCTGCGACGAAACGTGGCTGGCTGCGCAACCTGCTTGAGATTTATCCCTGATCCTGTAGGAGTGAGCCTGCTCGCGATAGCGGTCTATCAGTCACCTCCATGCTGTCAGGGACCATCGCTATCGCGAGCAGACTCGCTCCCTCAAGGACCCCAGGATCTGGACAACCATTACTGCACCAAACGCACTTATAACCTGCCGATAAGTTGATTTTCGTCAGCACTCACACTTCTTAAAATGCTCCGGTATTCAATCCCGGAGCCTGCAGTACATGACTTCCCTCACGGTCTCGGCACCGCTTGCCACGGCCGCTGCCTCGCCGCCGGTGTTCGGTCCGCGAATCATCATTGGCCTCGTTGGCGTGCTGATTGCCGTGCTGATATCTGGCCTCAACGAGATGGTCACCAAAGTGGCCCTGGCCGACATTCGTGGCGCGATGGGCATCGGCTATGACGAAGGCACCTGGCTGGTCGCCAGTTACACCGCGACCTCGGTGGCGGCCATGGCGTTCGCCCCTTGGTGTTCAGTCACGTTTTCCCTGCGGCGGTTCACCCTCTGCGCCATCAGCGTTTTCACTCTCTTGGGCGTGCTCTGCCCATTGGCCCCCAATTACGAAAGCCTGCTGGTGATGCGCACGTTGCAGGGCCTGGCGGGTGGCGCGTTGCCACCAATGCTGATGACCGTCGCGCTGCGCTTTTTGCCCGCCAACGTGAAGCTGTACGGCCTGGCGGGTTATGCCCTGACGGCGACATTCGGCCCTGGCCTGGGTACGCCGCTGGCCGGGCTATGGACCGAGTATGTGAGCTGGCACTGGACGTTCTGGCAAATCATCGCGCCGTGTCTGCTGGCAATGGTGGCGGTGGCGTACGGCTTGCCCCAGGACCCGCTGCGCCTCGAACGCTTTAAACAATTCAACTGGCGCGGCTTGCTCCTGGGTTTTCCCGCAATCTGCATGCTGGTGATCGGGATCCTGCAAGGCAATCGGCTGGACTGGTTCGAGTCGAGCCTGATCTGTGCATTGCTCGGTGGCGGGTCACTGCTGCTGGTGCTGTTTCTGATCAATGAATGGTCGCAGCCGATCCCTTTTTTCAAGATGCAAATGCTCGGCATCCGAAACCTGTCGTTCGCTTTATTGACCCTTGCCGGCGTACTGGTGGTGCTGCTGGCGGTGATCATCATTCCTTCCAGTTATCTGGCGCAGGTGCAGGGTTACCGCCCGGTACAGACCGCCCCGATCACGTTGCTGGCAGCGCTGCCCCAGCTGATCGCACTGCCTTTGGTGGCGGCGCTATGCAATTTGCGCCGGGTTGATTGTCGCTGGGTGCTGGGCATTGGCCTGAGCATGCTGGCGCTGTCCTGCGTGGGCGGTTCGCAGCTGACTTCCGTGTGGATTCGCGATGATTTCTACGTGCTGCAACTGCTGCAGATCTTCGGCCAGCCCATGGCTGTTTTGCCGCTGTTGATGCTTTCCACCGGCAGCATCAGTCCAATGGAAGGGCCCTACGCTTCGGCCTGGTTCAACACCGTGAAAGGCCTGTCGGCGGTGATCGCAACCGGTGTGATCGAGGCGCTGACCACCGCACGGCTGCATTTTCACTCGACGATGCTGGTTGATCGCCTCGGCAACTCTCCTTGGGTGGACGGCGATAGTGAGGGGCTTGCTCACAGGCTGCACGAACAGGCCGTGGTGCTGACCGCATCGGATCTTTACCTGTGCATGGCTGGCGTTGCACTCGCGATGATCCTGTTGATTTTCTGGCTGCCGACGCGGGTTTATCCGCCCCGTGCGCCGATCTGAATGCTCCACTGAAACAGAAGGTTTTTATGACAACTCAATCCCGAAAAAAAGTGGCCATTGGCGTCGCCGCGGTGGTCGCCGTTGGCGTGTTGATCTGCGTGTTGGTGCCCGGTCTTTTCGGCAAGCGCACGCAGCAGAGCACCAATGACGCCTTTGTCTCAGCGGACTTCACCCTTGTGGCGCCTCGCGTTGCCGGGTTCATCAAGGAAGTGCTGGTGGAAGACAACCAGCAGGTCAAGGCCGGGCAGTTGCTGGCGCTGATTGACGACCGGGATTTGCGCGCCGCTGCGCAGGCCGCCGATGCCGAAACACTGGTCGCCCGGGCTCAGTTGCAAAACGCCCGAGCGACGCTGGAGCGTCAGACGTCGGTGATCGCTCAGGCACAAGCGACTGTCGTCTCTGCCAAGGCTGAAATGGCTTTCGCCGATCATGAATTGAACCGCTACAACCACCTCGCCGGTGTGGGCGCTGGCACGGTGCAAAACGCTCAGCAAGCCCGGACCCGTATCGATCAGGCCACCGCGCGGTTGGCCAATGCGACTGCGGTATTGGCGGCGGAACGTAAGCAAGTCGATATCCTCACCGCCCAGCGCGACGCGGCGGACGGCGGGCTTAAACGTGCGCAAGCGGCGTTGGAAATGGCCAGCTACGAGCTCTCTTACACACGCATCGTCGCGCCGCAGGACGGCATGGTCGGCGAGCGGGCGGTTCGGGTTGGAGCGTATGTCACGCCGGGCAGCAAAATTCTGGCCGTGGTGCCGTTGGAGCAGGCGTATGTGGTGGCCAATTTCCAGGAAACCCAATTGGCTGACGTACAAGCGGGGCAGAGCGTTCAGGTGCTTGTCGACAGCCTCGATGGTCAGGCCCTGAGGGGGCGTGTCGAGAGCATCGCGCCGGCTACGGGCGTGACCTTTGCGTCGATCAAACCGGATAACGCGACCGGGAATTTCACCAAGGTTGTGCAGCGAATTCCGGTGAAGATCGTGCTCGATCCGGGTCAGCCATTGGCCGAGCGGCTGCGGGTGGGGATGTCGGTGGAGGCGAGTATTGATACTGCCGGTGCCGACAAGCATGAGGTAGCGCAGCGATGAACAACAGCCACCACTTGCCCCCTTGCCACAAGGTCTGCGTTCGCTCAATCGCATTTGTGCTGAGCTTGTCGTCGTTGAGCGCCTGCACCGTCGGCCCCGATTTCCAAAAACCACAGCCACAACAGATCGCCGAATGGTCAGCACCACAGAAAGCCGCCGCCAGCCAGGCCATTGCTGAACCCATGGACGAACGCTGGTGGGACGTCTTCCACGACCCCAAACTTTCGGCCCTGACCCAGCGCGCCTTGACTGATAACCTCGACCTCAAACTCGCCAGCAGCCGTTTGCAACAAAGCCGCGCGGCACGTCAGGTAATCACTGCCGAGCGCTATCCGAACGCTGCCGCCACGGGCAGTTACGGGCGCAAACGCAACAGCGGCGAAGGCCTGAGCGACCCGTCCGGACACAATGGCGACTCGGCGTTCAACCTGTGGGACGCCGGCTTCTCCGCGTCCTGGGAACTGGATTTCTGGGGGCGTGTACGGCGCGAGACCGAAGCCGCCGATGCCACGCTCGAAGTCGCCGAAAACGACCGTCGCGGCGTATTGCTGTCGGTCCTTGCCGAAACCGCCCAGGACTACATTCAACTGCGTGGCGTGCAAAGCACTCGCGCAGTCACCGAGCAGAATCTCGATGTCGCTCGCCACAGCCTGAAGCTTTCACAGTTGCGCCTCGCCGACGGTGTTGCCACGGACCTGGATGTCGCTGAAGCCGCCGCGCAAGTTGCCGCTATCGAATCCCGCCTGCCGGCGCTTGAGCAGCGCCAGTTGCAGCTGATCAACGCGCTCAGCTTGTTGATGGGTGAACCGCCGCACGCGCTGTCCGTTGAGTTATCCACCGATGCGCCGGTGCCGCAAACGCCGTCTCAAATCGCTATTGGCCTGCCATCGCAACTGGCCGAGCGTCGCCCTGACATCCGCCAGGCCGAAGCGCGCCTGCATGCCGCCACCGCGAACATCGGCGTGGCCAAGGGGGATTTTTATCCGCGGATTACCTTGTCCGGCAACGTGGGCTCCCAAGCCATGCAACTCAGCGATTTAGGTTCCTGGGGTTCGCGTGCCTTTGGCATCGGCCCGCAATTCAGCCTGCCGCTGTTCGATGGCGGGCGCCTGCGTGGCGTGCTTAACCTGCGTGAAGCGCAGCAACAGGAAGCCGCCATCGCCTACCAACAAACCGTGTTGCGCGCCTGGCATGAAATCGACGATCAGCTGAGCGCCTTCAACGCCAGCCAACGGCGCCGCGACAGCCTCGCCGAAGCCGTGCGCCAGAACCAGATCGCACTGAGCACCGCGCAACATCAATACGTGGAAGGCGTCGTCGATTTCGTCAACGTCCTCACCGTGCAAGGGGCATTGCTGGCCACGCAGGAACAGTGGGTAGAGAGCTCGACCGGCGTGTCGTTGGCGATGGTCGGTTTGTACAAGGCGTTGGGCGGGGGATGGGAATCGGTGTATCCGCTGGCGGTGCAGCGTTGAGTGAAAGGAGGTGGAGCTGTTTTGTAGGATGTGTCTTGATTTATTTTTGTGGGAATTATTGATCTCTTCGAGCGATTAGCATCTTCTCCCCTGTTCTTTGACGATAAATACGCTCCTATGACTGCCGACCCGTATGCGACTCCGACCTCTGAGCTGTCAAACACTACGACCTGCAATCCCGCTTTTTATGTGGTGAGCAAAAGCAAATTCGCGCTGTTGTTCGTATCTACTTGTGGCTTTTATTTACCTTATTGGTTTTACAAAAACTGGAAGCAACAGCGGGCAGCCGGCAACAACGTCCTGCCTTTATTGCGTACGATTTTCGGGGTCTTTTTCATTTACTCCCTACTCGTCAGAATCGACCGGAAGATCAGGGCCTCAGATCGTCAGTTGCGCTGGTTTCCGAGAAGTCTCGCCGTCGGTGTAATCACAATCGCGTGCGTGGGTATTGCGAGAGCATGGGTGCCTGATTTTCGTATCAGCTTTGCAATAAGCCTTACGGTTGTACTTTTGCAAACGTGCTGCTTACTGCGTGTACAAGGGGCAATCAATTTTTCTGAAAATGACCCGGATGGCACGAGCAATTCCTCGCTCACTTTCTCTAATTGGGTGTGGATTGCGCTGGGTTTATGCATATGGGGACTGTCGATTTTCGCTTTGTATCTCCAGTTGTAGAATGCGGAGTTTCACGTGAAATGGATTCGTTGCCTTGGCGGCATCAGCCGCTGATCAATGTCGTTTTGCCAGTCGCTGCGTAAAGTGTAATGATAATTGCTATCAATCACGCACGTAGACCTCCCATGGACGCAACAACTGACGGCAACGATTCGATTCATCGTCTTTACCGCGATAACCATGGCTGGTTGCAAGGCTGGTTGCGTAAGCGCCTGGGTGATCGTGAGCATGCGGCGGATGTGGCGCAGGACACGTTCCTGCGCCTGCTGGTGTCGGGGCGCTTGCCCGGTCCGCAGGAGAGTCGCAGCTACCTCGCGCAGATTGCCCGCAACCTGGTGATCGACCAGTGGCGGCGTCTGCGCATCGAGCGCGCTTACCTGGAGAGCATCGCGCATCTGCCGGAGCCGGAATCGCCGTCGCTCGAAACCCGGGCCTTGATCCTTGAAACGCTGACCCACATCGATGCGATGCTCGATCGCATGCCGGATAACGTGCGCCAGGCTTTTCTGCTCTCGCAATTCGAAGGGCTGAGTTATGCGCAAATTGCCGAGCGGCTCGGGGTTACCGTCAGCTCGGTGCAGAAGTACATGACCCGCGCGATCCTGGCCTGCTATCAACTGGTCTACGAATCATGAACCGCGCCCACGATGCGCCCATCGAGCCTGCCATCGTCGAGCAAGCCAGTGAATGGTTGATGCTGCACTGGGGCGGCGACCTGGATGCAGAAAAGCGTCAGGCCTTCACGCTTTGGCAGCAAGCCCATCCGGAACACCGCCGCGCCTGGCAGCGATTGCAGCAGTTGCAGGAAACCTTCGGCGCGGTGCCGGCCGGTCGTGCACGGGCCGTACTGCGCGATAGCCCTGATCCACAGCGCCGCGCCGCCTTGAAGATGCTGGGCCTTCTACTGGTTGCCGGTGGCAGCGGCTATCTGCTGCAGAACCAGGTGTCCTGGCGCGCAACCTTTGCCGAACACCGCACCGCCACCGGCGAGATTCGCCACATGACCTTGAGCGACGGCACCCGGCTCGACCTCAACAGCAACAGTGCGATTGACCTGCGTTTTACTGCGCAAGAGCGCCGGATAAAGCTGATCCGGGGCGAGATTCTGCTCACCAGCGGAAACGACCCCGTCCGCCCATTGATCGTGGAAACCGCCAGTGGGGATGTCCAGGCATTGGGAACACGGTTCTCTGTACGTGAAATGGACGACGGCGCCCGTGTCGAACTGTATGAAGGCCAACTGCGCATCAGCCCTCGGCATGCAGCGCTGGTGCTGATGAATGCAGGCAACAGCGTATGGTTCAGCGCCAATGGCACCGACCCGATGAAGCCTGCGAACCCGAACGGCAGCAGTTGGAGCCAAGGGCGTCTGGTGGCCGAGCGTCAGCCGTTGGATCGGTTCCTGGCCGAGCTGGCGCGTTATCGACCGGGCTGGATTCGTTGCGATGATACGGTCTCGCACTTGCTGCTGACCGGCGTTTTTCCACTCGACAACACGGATGCCGTCCTGGCCGCTCTCGAACGCACATTGCCCGTGCGGGTCGAGTCGGTGACCCGTTATTGGGTGACGGTGAAACGCCGCGTCTGATATCTAAAAAAAATTTAAGAAGCGCTTGTCGGTTTTCATGCCCCGTCCGGGATACCTCTTGAAAGCAAATCAAGAAGCATTCTCATGGGGAGTTCCGGAATGCCACATCATCCGACACAGACGTTTTTTCCGTTCAATGGCGTATTGCGCCGCGGCGTGTTCGCCACTTTGCTGGCCACCACGCCACTGCTGCCGAACCTGGCCTGGGCCGATGACGCCAGCGTGAGTCAGGCGCGTCAGTACAGCATCGCCGCGGGTAATCTCGATCAGGTTCTGAATCGTTTTGCCAGTGACGCGGGAATTCTGCTGTCGGTGGATGCGCAACTCACCGAGGGCAAGCGCAGCACCGGACTACAGGGGCGTTTCGATGTGGCCCAAGGGCTTGAACGGGTGCTCGCCGGCAGTGGCTTGCAGGCTGTCTACGCCCAAGGCGGCTGGTCATTGCAGCCCATCGCGCAAAGCGGTCCATTGCAACTGGGCGCCACGCGTGTGAGCGCTACCGAGGCGGTTGAAAATGCCTGGGGCCCGGTCGACGGCATCGTCGCCAAGCGCAGCGCCACCGGCACCAAGACCGATGCGGCGTTGGTGGAAATTCCGCAAACCATCAACGTCGTCACCGCCGCCGAGATCAGTTCCCGTAGCGCCCAAAGCGTGACCGAAGCCCTGCGCTACACACCGGGCATTACCGGTGGTGGCTTTTCCGACCGCGTGAAGATTTTCGATGAGCCGACGTCGCGAGGGTTCTCGCCTACGCCGATTTACCTCGATGGCTTGCACCTGCCTTATGGCGGCGGCAGTACCGGTGGCGCGCTGCAAATCGAGCCCTACTCGCTGGAGCGTATCGAGGTACTCAAAGGCCCGGCGTCGGTGCTGTACGGCCAGAATCAGCCCGGCGGTATCGTGAATCTGGTCAGTAAGCGTCCGACCGAAACCGCCTTGCATCAAATCAAATTCGAGGCCGGCAGCTACGACCATAAAAGCGCTGCCATCGACCTCGGTGGCCCGCTCGACGATGAAGGCAAGTTTCTCTACCGCCTGACCGCGCTGGCCAACGACAGCAACGATGAGATCGACTATGTCGAGGAAAAACGCCAGTTCATCGCCCCCAGTTTCACCTGGCGTCCGAGTGAAGACACCAGCCTGACGCTCTTTGCCCAGTACCAGAAAGACAAGGGCGTTCCCGAAGCGCAGGGGCTTCCGGCCGTGGGCACGTTGTTCGATAACCCCAATGGCAAGATCGACCGCGACCTGTTCCTCGGTGAGCCCGACGTCAACGATTACCACCGTGAGCAATACGCGTTCGGCTACGAGTTTTCCCATCGGCTGAACGACGTCTGGACCCTGAAACAGAACGCGCGCTACGCACGGGTCAATGACCACTACACCGCGCCGCTGCATGGCTACCGGTTCGTCACCAACCCGATCACCGGGCAAAACGACCAGCGTTACCAGACTCGCTACGGCGTGGACTGGCAACAGGACAACAAAGTCTTCGGTGTGGATAACATTGCCCAGGCCGAGTTCGACACCGGTCCGTTCAGCCACACGGCAATCGTCGGGCTGGATTACTACCACTTCAATTCGAAATTCGACGGTCTGTATGACTACAACCCGCCGATCATCGACTTGTTCACACCGACCTATGGTCAGCCACTGAATTTCGGCAACAACTACCGCTGGGACAACACCATCACCCAGACCGGATTGTACGCCCAGGATCAGATCAAGCTGGATCAGTGGGTGTTTGTCCTCGGTGGCCGCTATGACTGGGCCAAGACCGACAACAAGCAACCACTGAGCGGTGCTCACACCAGCAGCAAGGATGAGAAATTTACCGGGCGCGGTGGCATCGTCTACCTGTTCGATAACGGCCTGGCGCCTTTCATCAGCTACTCGGAATCGTTCCTGCCGCTCAGCGGCACTAACGTGCAGGGCAAGGCGTTCGACCCTTCTACCGGCAAGCAGTACGAGGCGGGCGTGAAATACCAACCGCCGGGGCAGAACAGTTTCGTGCAGATTTCCGCTTATGAACTGGAGCAGGAAAATATCCTGACCACCGACCTCGGCAACCCCGGGTTCAGCAATCAAAGCGGTGCGATTCGCTCCAAGGGCGTCGAGTTTGAAGCCAAGGCAGAGCTCACCGAAGCGCTGGACGTGATTGCCTCGGCGTCGCGCAACGACATCAAATACACCAAGGACAACGATGGTCGCAAAGGCCGTCATCCGGCGGGCAATCCGCCGCTGACCGCCGCGCTTTGGGTTAATTACACGGTGCTCGGCGATACGCCATTGGCAGGGGTCGGTGCAGGGGTTGGCGCACGTTATGCCCGAGGCAGCTATGGCGATGACTACGAGGGCGCATTTCAGATTGATTCCTACACGGTTTACGACGCTAGCCTGACGTATCACCTGGGCATGTCCGCCTTCAAACTGAAAGGCGTGAAACTGGCGCTGAACGTGAAAAACCTCGCTGACAAGGAATACGTCGCCAGTTGCCGCAGCCAATGGGATTGCTACTACGGGGATGGACGGACGGTGGTGTCGAGCGTGAGTTACGACTGGTAAGTCGCGCTAGTACCGTGGCGAGGGAGCAAGCTCCCTCGCCACAAATGTGCATTTCTTCTTCACGGTTTCGACGACAAATCAGCCATGCCCTTGAGCAATTCGATGGGCAATGGAAAGACGATGGTCGAACTCTTGTCCCCGGCAATCGAACTCAGCGTCTGCATGTAGCGCAATTGCATGGCACCTGGCTGACGGCCCAGCATTTCGGCCGCCTGCATGAGTTTTTCCGAGGCCTGCAATTCGCCTTCGGCATGAATGACTTTCGCCCGGCGTTCGCGCTCGGCTTCGGCTTGCTTGGCGATGGCGCGGACCATCGATTCGTTGAGGTCGACGTGCTTGATTTCGACATTGGCGACCTTGATGCCCCAGGCGTCGGTCTGGGCGTCGAGCACTTGCTGGATGTCGATGTTCAATCGTTCGCGCTCGGCCAGCAATTCATCCAGTTCATGTTTGCCCAGGACCGCGCGCAACGTGGTCTGCGCCAATTGGCTGGTGGCCATGAGGAAATCTTCGACCTGAATGATTGCCTTCTGCGGATCGAGAACACGGAAATACAGCACGGCGTTGACCTTGACCGACACGTTGTCGCGGGTGATCACGTCCTGGGGCGGCACATCGAGCACCACGGTGCGCAGATCGACGCGAACCATCTGCTGGACCACCGGGATCAGCAGGATCAGACCGGGCCCCTTGACCTGCCAGAAACGGCCGAGCTGGAAGACCACACCGCGTTCGTATTCGCGCAGGATGCGAAAGGTCGAACCCGCCAGTGCAATCAGCAACAGCAGCAGCGCGGCAAAACCCAATTGCAGGCCCATGACTATTCTCCAGGCGGTGCCGCGTCAGCCGCGGCGACTTGCAGCAGTAATCCCTTGCGCGCCACCACTCGCACACGTTGCCCCGGTTGCAGCGGTGTGGCGCTGAGTACTTGCCACTGTTCGCCTTGCAGGTGCACCCATCCGGTCAAGGCATTGCCAGCCTGTAATGAAGTGACCGGGGTGACGCTGCCAATCAGCCCGGCATCGCCACTGACGTTGTGGCGCGGTCGGGTTTTCAGGGCTTGGATCAGCAGGAAGATCAGCAGCAGCGCACTGACCAATCCCAGGCCGATCATCAACGGCACGGGCACGTCAGTGTTGGTCAGGATCACCGCGCCGATCACGAACATCACAATGCCGCCCAGACCGATCACGCCATAGTTGGGCAAGGCCGCTTCGGCAATCAGAAACGCGATGCCAAAGACGATCAACCAGGCGCCCATCGGGTTGGGCACCAACAGCACAACCGGATCCGCCGCGAGAGCGGAACCGCTCACGGCCAAAAACAGCGCAACGGCACAACAACGGGTAATCACGTGACCCTCCGGGAGAGTCGTCAGGTGGCTCTGTATTCAGTTTAGTCGAGGCTCGGGTTGTATGAATTTTGCTCAGTTGCCGGCTGCGTTCCAGTGGGCAGATTTCCCGCGCGATGGTCCAGGCCCGCCTAGACTTTCAAGGGAGAGACGGGTTTAACCACCGTCCGCCGATCTTCATTGCGGACACCGAGGTGCATCATGCGTATGGCAAGAACCGTGCAGAGCAGCCTGGAAAAAGCCAACTGCGAATTTGACATCGTCACCCACCCTCACTCGGCCAGCAGCCTCGAAACGGCGCGGGTCGCGGGCATTCCTGCCGAACGGGTAGCCAAATCGGTGATCCTCGACGACCACCACGGTCATTACCTGATGGCGGTACTGCCAGCGAGCCGTCATCTGGACCTGAGCAAAGTGCGCGGCAGCGGCGAATGGCAGATCACCCGGGAAAGCACTTTGGCGCATCTGTTCAACGACTGTGAGCGTGGAGCGGTGCCGGCGTTGGGTGAATCCTATGGACTGGACATGGTCATCGACCCGCTGCTGACCCGGCAGAAAGACATCTACCTGGAGGCCGGCAACCACAATAATCTGCTGCACATGAGCATGCCGGAGTTTCTGAAATTGGTGCCGCATGCTGAGGTGTGCGAGTTGAGTCATTGAGTTTTGCGGTGTCGGTGATACCGCCATTGCGGGCAAGCCTTGCTCCCACAGGACGTCGCCGTCCACTGTGGGAGCAAGGCTTGCCCGCGATTGACTGCGCAGCAGTCGCCCATCCTTCAAATCATTCACAAGGAGCCCAACATGCAATCCCCAACCCACAGCCTCCCATCCCTGTTCAAACAACTCGGCCTGGAAAACGACCCGGTCAGCATCGACCAATTCATCGCCACTCACTCGCCACTCAAACCAGAACTGCACCTGGCAGACGCGTTCTTCTGGAGTGAAAGCCAGGCAGCATTTTTGCGTGACGAGATACTCGAAGACGCGGATTGGGCGGAGGTGGTGGATCAGTTGAATGTGTTGTTGAGGAAGGGGCGAGGTGTGTGACCGTTCAACGTTCTGATGGCGGCCATTGTCGAGAGGTATGAGCCAGCGCGAGTATCCAGATGGCGTCTAAGTCCAGTTGATAAACCACGCGATAGCTTTGGTGAGGAATGACCTCACGTGTGCCTGTGATTAGCCCGGCAGAGCCGATTTCAGGGAAGCGCAAAATGCGGGCTATCGCATCGGTGAAGCGGCTGTCCATGTCGACAGCGGCTTTGGGGTTAACAGCATTCAGGTAATCCCAAATGTCCGCACGATCCTGTGCTGCTGCGGGCGTCCATATTATTTTCATCCTTTGTTGGTCACCTGAGCGCGCCTGGCTGCGAATTGTGCCTCTACTTCATCGTTCGTCAGCCCTTCGCCAGCCTGCATAGAGACTCGAGCGATGTCGACTTTGCGTTGCAGGAAAGCCTCGTACTCGCGTGATTCTCGCTGAGTTTGCACAAACTGACGCATCATTTCTCTAACGATTTGTGATGCAGGACGATGAGACGCTTCAGCTTCAGCCATAAATTGCTCACGTAGCTCCGGTTCAAGCTTCATGGTGAAAACAGCTTGTTTTGACATGACTGTGTCCTCGAATTTTCGTACTGACGGAGTATATACGTCTTCAGTACATGTTTTGGCCTCGGGAAGCAGCGTAGCGATGTATGGCGGTAAATTGTTTCAAAACTTGACCGCCTTTCCCTTCAAATGCGATATTGATAGTTAGCAAACTAACAGTGTGTGCATTCCCTCGTGCCGAAGAACCTCGACGCTCTCCAGATGAACATCAGCAGTGCCATGGTGGTGGCCGCCAGGCATTGGCGGAAGATCTGCCAGACCACGCTGGTCAATTATGGAATCTCCGAAGCCTGCGCCGTCCCGTTGTTGATGATCGGGCGTCTGGGGGAGGGTGTGCGGCAGGTCACGGTGGCGCAGGCAGCGGGGATGGAAAGTCCTTCGCTGGTGCGTTTGCTCGATCAGCTCTGTCATTCCGGCTATGTGTGCCGGACCGCCGATGCCCATGATCGCCGCGCCAAATGTTTAAGCCTCACCGAGCGTGGGCGGGAGCTGGTACAGGCGGTCGAAATTGAGCTGGTGCGCCTGCGCCACGAAGTACTCGAAGGGATCGACCAGAGTGATCTGGAAGCGACGCTGCGAGTGCTGAGAGCCTTTGAAGGCGCGAATGCGCCGTCGGTGGTCGCCTCTTGAACGGATTTTTTACCGGCATGCCCCCAGCACGGGACTGGTTCTACGGTGTGCGCACGTTTGCGGCGTCGATGATCGCGCTGTACATCGCCATGCTCATGCAAATGCCTCGTCCGTACTGGGCGATGGCCACGGTTTATATCGTCTCCAGCCCGTTCGTCGGCCCTACCAGTTCCAAGGCGCTGTACCGCGCCATTGGTACTTTTCTCGGGGCAATGGCGGCAGTGTTTTTCGTGCCGATGTTCGTCCAAAGCCCTTATGTGCTGGTGGTCGTCATCGCCTTGTGGACCGGAACGCTGCTGTTCCTGTCCCTGCACCTGCGCACCGCCAATAGCTATGCGCTGATGCTCGCCGGCTACACCTTGCCGCTGATCGCCCTGCCGGTGGTCGATAACCCGCTTGCGGTGTGGGACGTGGCCGAGGCGCGCACGGAAGAGATCTTTCTGGGCATCGCCGTCGCGGCGGTGATGGGTGCCATGTTCTGGCCCCGAAGGCTGGCGCCGGTGTTCAACGATTCGGTGAGCAAATGGTTTACCGATGCCTCGACCTACAGCCTGCGGTTCCTCAGCCGTAACGTGCAACCGGACGAAGTCAGCGCATTGCGCTCCTCGATGGTGACCACCTTCAACTCCCTGGAATTGATGATCGGCCAGTTGCCCCATGAAGGCGCGCGGCCTCAGACCGTGCGCAATACCAAAGAGCTGCGCGGGCGGATGATTCACCTGTTGCCGGTCATCGACGCCCTCGACGACGCGCTGTATGCCCTTGAACGGCGTACGCCCGAGCTGGTGGCCAGGTTCGCTCCGTTGCTCGCCGCGACCACCGAATGGCTCGACCATAAAGACGCGGACCTCAACCGTTGGCAGGCGCTGAAACATCAGCTCGAAGCCCTGCAGCCCAGTGCCGATGAGCTGGAAGATCGCAAGCAGTTGCTGTTCTCCAACGCGATCTATCGCCTCGGTGAGTGGATCGATTTGTGGCAGGACTGTCGCAGCCTGCAATACGCCATCCAGTGCGAAAGCCAGGACAGCTGGCGCGCGGTGTACCGCCACTGGCGTCTGGGTCGCCTGTCGCCGTTCCTGGATCGCGGGTTGATGCTGTATTCGGCGGCGTCCACTGTCACCGCGATCATCGTGGCCTCGGTGTTGTGGATTTTGCTGGGCTGGACCGACGGCGGCAGTGCGGTGATTCTCGCGGCGGTGGCGTGCAGCTTCTTCGCCTCGATGGACGACCCGGCGCCACAAATTTACCGGTTCTTTTTCTGGACGGCGATGTCGGTCGTGTTCGCCAGCCTCTATCTGTTTCTGGTGCTGCCGAACCTGCACGACTTCCCGATGCTGGTGCTGGCCTTTGCGGTGCCGTTCATTTGCATCGGCACCCTGACGGTCAAGCCGCAGTTCTATTTGGGCATGCTGCTGACGCTGGTCAACACCTCGTCCTTCATCAGCATCCAGGGCGCTTACGACGCGGACTTCCTGAGCTTCGCCAACTCCAATCTGGCCGGCCCCGTCGGTTTGCTGTTTGCTTTTGTCTGGACCCTGATCGCCCGTCCGTTCGGTGCGGAACTGGCGGCCAAACGCCTGACCCGTTTCAGCTGGCGCGACATCGTCAGCCTCACCGAACCGGCCACGCTGTCCGAGCATCGTCACCTGGGTGTGCAGATGCTCGATCGCCTGATGCAGCACCTGCCGCGACTGGCCATCATCGGCCAGGACACTGGTATTGCGCTGCGTGAAGTGCGCGTGGCGCTGAACCTGCTCGACCTGCTGGCCTACACGCCGCGCGTCACCGGTGTGCCGCAAACGCTGCTGCATCAGGTGGTGGCCGAGGTCGGCGAATACTTCAAGGCCTGCCTCAAGGCTGGTGAACGTCTGCCGGCGCCGAGTGCTTTGTTGATGACCCTCGACCGCACCCGTCGGGCACTCAACACCGAGTGCGATGACGGCGCGCGACTGCACTTGCTGCATGCCTTGAGCGGGCTGCGCCTGGCGTTGTTGCCGGGGGTGGAATTTGTCGGCACGGGCGAACTCGAAGAACCGCTTCCCCATGGCATCGATGGAGCGCCTTTATGATCGGTGATCTGGATATCAGCGGAGTGTTCCTGCCTACGCTGCTGGTGCTGATGGGCATTACGTATGTGATTTTCCTGCTGGTGCACGGGCTGCTGACGCGTCTGCACTTTTACCGTCTGGTCTGGCACCGGGCATTGTTTAACGTGGCTCTCTACGCCCTGCTCCTCGGCGCCGTGGATTCACTCAGTCGATACCTGATGACATGAAAAAACCTTTTTTGACTATCGGTCGCGTGGTCCTGACCCTGCTGATCGTAACCTTCGCTGTCGTCGTGGTCTGGCGCATGGTGATGTACTACATGTTTGCCCCGTGGACCCGGGACGGGCACATCCGTGCCGACATCGTGCAGATCGCACCGGACGTGTCCGGGCTGATCCAGACCGTGGAAGTGCGCGACAACCAGTTGGTGAAACGGGGTCAGGTGCTGTTCAGCATCGATCAGGACCGTTTCAAACTGGCGTTGCGCCAGGCCAAGGCCGCTGTGGCCGACCGCCAGGAAACCCTGGCTCAGGCGCAACGCGAGCACAAGCGTAACCGTGGCCTGGGCAACCTGGTGCCTGGCGAGCAACTGGAAGAAAGCCAGTCCCGCGTAGCCCGCGCCGAAGTGGCCCTGATGGAAGCTCAGGTGGCGGTGGACAGCGCCCAGCTCAACCTGGATCGCTCGACCATTCGCAGCCCGGTGGACGGCTATGTCAACGATCGCGCCCCGCGCACCCAGGAGTTCGTCACGGCCGGACGTCCGGTGTTGTCGGTGGTCGACAGCAATTCTTTTCACATCGACGGGTATTTCGAAGAGACCAAACTGGACGGCATTCACGTCGGTCAGAGCGTCGATATTCGGGTCGTGGGCGACCGTGCTCGTTTGCGTGGGCACGTCGAAAGCATCGTGGCGGGTATTGAAGACCGTGACCGCAGCAGCGGCAGTAACCTGCTGCCCAACGTCAATCCGGCGTTCAGCTGGGTGCGGCTGGCCCAGCGGATTCCGGTACGAATTGCCTTCGACGACGTGCCGGCAGATTTCCGCATGATCGCCGGGCGGACCGCGACGGTGTCGATCATCGACGATCAGCAGGAGCCCGCGAAATGAGCAGGGCCTCAGGTTTGGCGGTCGCCGGATTAGGCCTGTTGTTGTCAGCGTGTCAGGTGGTCGGGCCGGATTACCATTTGCCTGACGAAGCCGCGGTGCACCGTGATGATTTTCAGGGTGAGCTGGCGGTGAACGACAAGAACGTTGTTTCGGCGCCGGTGCCCAGTGATTGGTGGCGGTTGTACAAAGACCCGCGCCTCGATCAGTTGGTCCAGCAAGCCATGGCCACCAATACCGATTTACGCGTCGCCGCGGCCAGTCTTTTAAGGGCGCGAGCTCAAGTCGACGAAGCCGAAGCGGCCGGGGGCTGGAGTGGTGGCGTGAAGATCGGCGCCCAGCGTTTGCAGGAATCCGGCGAAGCGTTTCTGCTGCCGGAAAAAGTGCCCGTGGCCAACGTTGGCGACATCGGTATTACGACCTCGTATCAGTTCGACCTGTTCGGCACGTTGCAGCGCGGTATCGAGGCGGCGAAAGCCAATGCCGATGCGACACAAGCCGCAGCCGATACCGCACGAATCACCCTGGTGGCCGACGTCGTTCGGGCGTACACCCAGGTTTGCGCGGCCAATGAAGAGCGGGAAATCGCCCAGCATTCCCTCGACTTGCAGGCCCAGGGCACCACGCTGATCCAGCGGTTGCGCGACGCCGGGCGTGGCGATGAAACCCAGGTCACTCGCTCGCAAACCCAGTTCAAATCCCTGCGCGCCGAGATGCCGCGTTATGAGGCTGCGCGCCAGGCCGGCTTGTTCCGTCTGTCGATGCTGTTGGCCAAACCGGTGGACCAGCTGCCGGCCGGCACCGCCACCTGCGCCGAACTGCCGAAAATTGCCCAGCTGTTGCCGGTGGGCGACGGCGCGACCTTGCTCAAGCGCCGCCCCGATGTACGCCAGGCCGAACGCAGACTCGCCGCCGCAACCGCCGGTATCGGCATTGCCACCGGCGAGTTGTACCCGGACATCAGCATCGGCGCGTCCGTCGGTACCGTCGGCATTCTGGAAAACCTTGGCAAGCCGGCCACCAATCGCTGGGGTTTCGGTCCATTGCTGACCTGGACCGTGCCGTCCAACGGCTCACGGGCGCGCATTCGTGAGGCCGAAGCGACAACCCAAGGCTCGCTGGCGCATTTCGATGGCGTGGTGCTCAACGCCATCCGCGAGACCCAGACCGGTCTGGCCCAGTATTCGGCATTGCTGCAACGACGCGATGCCCTGGCCGACGCCGAGCAATCCGCGCAACAGGCGGCAGACCAGACCCACCGCTTCTTCCAGGCCGGCCGCGCGTCATTCCTGGCGGACTTGCAGGCCACCCGGACCTACACCGATGTGCGGGCACAACTGGCTGCCGCCAACACTCAAGTCGCCATGAGCCAGATCGATTTGTTCCTCGCATTGGGTGGCGGTTGGGAAAGCGGACGAACGCAAGGCTCGAACGCCAGCAAACCCTGAGGCCGTTGCTATGCTTTGATTGTTGGGCTGACGCGCCACGAGCCACGCCAGTCCACTGATCAAGGCTCGCGTTGGTCATGGGGATTAAAAATAATGAAAAACCCTTATGCTCCCGGCTTCTGGTGCGCTATTGCCGCGCTGGTCCTGCTGTCGGCCACTTATTTCTACGGCATCATGCTGGCCCACCAGATCGACAAGGCTCTGGTGTTCCTCGACAGCGCCTCGGCGCTGATTGCGGTGTTGGCCATTGTGGTCGTCGCCTGGGCTTCGGTTCAGGGCACCCGAATCAAGAAAAGACACCTCGAACAAGGCAAAACCCTGGTGCTCATCTGGGACACCAAGGTGGCGTTGCGGCGGGTGGAAACGGTGTTCGACCGTTATTTCTGGGGCAGCTACTGGCAACCGGGGCGCACGTTTCAGGAAGTCATGGGCGAACTCACTGGCACGCCGCTGGAAAAAAGCCTCGAAGCCTTGAAGAAGCAATGCCTGGCACTGGACAGGCAAGTCGCTGACGAGGGCCGGCACTGGCTCAGCAATGCCCGTGAACTCTCCGATGTCGCCACCGCCATGGCCCGCGAACGTTATCAACTGGACTTCTGCGACCCGCGCGCGGACGTGACGGGCGGGGCGGTGATCAATCGGGATTTTGAGGTGCTGGTCTATACGTGGACCGCGCGGCTGAAAAGCTTTGATCATCAGCTGGATGAGATAGAGGTTCAGTATTCCTGAGTCAGGCCCCACTCCCCTGTAGGAGCTAAGCTTGCTCGCCATTGCGAATACACCTTCACCATCAAAGTGATTGAAAATCGCCATCGAGAGCAAGCTTTGCTCCTGCAGCGATGGCGATTTCATGTGTGCCGAAACTCTCACTCCCCTCGCACGGTCCCATAGACACTCTTTCACCTTTAATCATTGGGTCGCCCGGCGTGGCCGGTGCTAATCTCCATCCCACTTTCAGCGCAGTCGTATCCATAGCCCGGCACGGGTTCAGGGAAGACGGCCACACCTTCAAATCACGGACATTGGGTAATTCATGAATAAATCAGCAGGCGTGCTTCTTGGAATTGTCGTGGCCATCGGTGCAATCAGCGCCGGCGGTGCCTGGTACACCGGAACCAAACTGGAAGGTGTGCTGAACAGCTCGATCGCTGATGCCAACAAAGAACTGCAAGCGGCGCTGGTCGGCTCCAACGGCACTGCCTCGCTGGAGCTGGTTTCGCTGGAACGCAACGTCTTCAGCAGCACCGCCCACTATCGCCTCAAGGGCGAAGGCGAGATGTTCGGTGAAGCGCCGGTTGAATTGCTGTTCGTAGACCGTATCGAACACGGTCCGCTGCCGTTCTCGCGACTCGTGTCGCTGAAGTGGCTGCCGGTCATGGCCACCAGTCATTACGAATTGGAAAAGACGCCGCTCACCGAGAAGTGGTTCGCGGCGGCCAAGGACAAATCCCCGCTCACCGGCGTGGTCAACATCGGCTATGACAAGGCCACCAACGGCACGCTGAATTTGCTGCCGCTGGACGTCGCGCTGGACGACAAGTCCCACCTGAAATTTTCCGGTCTGAACATGGATGTCGCTGCCAGCGCGCAGGCGCAAAAGGTCAAGGCCGACGGGTACATGGACAGCCTGACCCTGAGCACAGTGGCTGAAGATCAGACCCCGGTGAAAGTCGAGATGAACGGCCTGACCTTCGCCAGCAACCTGACCAAGAGCACGTACGGTTACTACACCGGCGAAAACACGGTCGAACTGACCGACAGCAAGACCACTTTCGGCGCCAAGCAGTCGATCCTGGGCGTGAAGAAATTCGAAATGAAGAACAAGACCGAAGAATCGGGCACCAGCGCTTCGGGGCGTGCCGATTACAAGGTGGGCGAAGTGTCCTTGAACGGCAAGACCATCGGCTCCGCGCAGATGGCCATGAGCCTGAAGAACCTCGATATTCCGGCAACGATGTCGTTGATGCAGATCTACCAGAGCAAACTGCAACCGTACGAGAAAGCCGCCGCTGAAGCTGCCGCCGCCGGTGAACCCGCGCCAGAACTGGTCCTGACCCCGGCTGAAGAAGCACAGGTCAAAACCGGTCTGGAAAAACTGCTGGCTGCCGGCCCGCAGGTGGCACTGGAAAACCTGTCGCTCAACACCGCCAACGGCGAAAGCCGCGCCAACCTGGTGCTCGACCTGACCAAGCCGCAATCCATGGATTTGCCGGCAGATCAGCTGACCCGCCAACTGATTGCCCTGCTGGACGTCAATGTTCAGGTCTCCAAGCCGATGCTCGTTGACCTGTTCACCGTGCAGTCGCAAATCGACGGTCAGACCGACGCCAAGCTCATTGCCGATCAAGCCACTGCCACTGCCGACATGTTCAGCAGCATGGCGGTCGGTTCGCAGTTTGCGAAACTGGACGGCAACAACATCGTCAGCAAATTGCACTACGCCAATAATCAGGTCGAATTCAACGGCCAGAAAATGACCGTGGAAGAATTCATCGGCTTCCTGATGAGTAAAGTGGGCGGTCCTGGCGAAGTCGAAGTCCAGTAAACCTGCAGCCCCCAAAAAACGCCCGGCCTCTGAACACTGCAGACGCCGGGCGTTTTGCTGTCCGGGTTTTGCGCCAGTTTTTTACTTGATCGCCGACGGTTCGAACCGATCCAGCGCTCGATTGACTGTCAGCTCGCTCAGCATGATCACCTGCGCAATGCCCAACAGCGCATTACGCGACGTCCCTTCCAGATGATCCGCCAGATCAGTGGCCATCACATTGGCCGACGCGAGTGACTCGCAGGCATAAGCCAGCAGGGTTTCGGTATCGGCCTCGGGGTTGACGGTGAAGAGGGTGCAACGTTTGCGCGGGGTGGCTTTAATGTCGGCGAACGAGGGGGTGCGCTCGGTCACTTCGTGATGAGAATTTGAATCGGGGTTTTCAGCTAACGCTGTTGGATCGGTATTAGGAGGATCTGGAGTTATTTTGGACATAGGCTGTGTTCCCTGGCTGAGCGCCTACCTTTTTGCTACTAAACGAAAAGGGAGGCGGCTATACGCAGGTTAGTAGACCGGGGAACTCAGCAAAGCCGGCGCGCCCGAAGGCGCCCTACGTACAGCCACCATCAAAATCCAGATATTGGAATACCTGTCTGACAGTTGCACGTGCGGCTGAAATACCACGGGCTACTAAACCCGATCACTGCGAATCAGTGACCCGGCTGAAGTTACCGACCCGCCCCAAGGCGCACAAGCCGGCGGATTCTGGCGTACCTGTAGGCATCCACGCAAGGTGAGGTAGCTTTCAAGAAGTGAAGCTGACGGCGATTAAACAGGGCCATCTAAAACGAAATTCAGCAAGCCCAAAGCCATATCCCAGCCAGACAGAAAACCCCAACAAACACGGTCAAACTGTAGGAGCGAGCCTGCTCGCGATGGGGCCAGAACAGCCCACACAAATCACAAAAACCTGATTGCAGCACACCAGCCCCGGGATATTTCCCACACCTTCAGCAGAAACATCCTCCCCCTGTAGGAGCTACCGCAGGCTGTGATCTTTTGATCTTGAAAGGCAGAAGATCGCAGCCTCGTTTCACTCGACAGCTCCAGGAGCGAGCCTGATCGCGATGAAAACAGACCATTGCAATCAGGCTCGCACACTCGATTTGCGGCACTGTGACCCTAGCAGTTCTGCTAGTACCCAACACCCGCCAAATGCACCACAGTAAAACCCGGAACCGACGCATCATTCAGGGAGCCCGCCCCATGCCATCCAATCGCGAAACCCTGCTCTGCCGCTACTACTACGACCCACTGGATCGCCTCGCCGAATCCGCATTGCCTGTTACTGAGCAGGCGAGCATCCAGCGCTTTTACCAAAAAAATCGTCTCGCCAGTGAGGTTCAGGGTGTGATGCAGCGCTCGATCATGCAGCACGACGATCAACTGCTGGCGCAACAACATCGCCAGACCGGCGCCGAAGCAACAACCCGACTACTCGCCACCGACCAACAGCGCTCTGTGTTGAACGTGTTGAACGCAACCAAGCCAAATCCTCTCGCCTATACAGCTTATGGTCACCGCCCATCCGAAAGCGGCTTACTCAGCCTGCTCGGATTCAACGGCGAACGCCCGGACCCGGTGACCGGATGTTATTTGTTGGGTAATGGCTATCGGGCGTTCAACCCGGTGTTGATGCGGTTTAACAGTCCGGACAGTTGGAGTCCGTTCGGAATGGGTGGTTTGAATGCGTATGCTTATTGTGACGGGGACCCGGTAAATCAGGATGATCGGACTGGGCATTTTGGGAACCCGTGGAAAGGTTTGTTGAATTTATTTGGCAGAACTTCGCGCATGACTCGAGCCGATCAAGCATACAAAATTGCAAAACAGACAACCCAGGAAGGACTTTCTGCAAGAGCGCCTGTGGCAGCACCCGAATCGGTATCCGCTTCTATTTATTCGAGTGCAGGCGCGCAAAGCTCTTCAGGACGGCCATCATTCGGGTACGAAAGCGTACGATCGTATAACAGTGTCGGCACTTCTGTAGCCCCATCCACTCCTCATAGATCGCCACCAATAAACGCTCAAGCTCACTCCGTTAGTCCAGTGTGGTATTCCGAAAGAATGCCTACTGGAAGGCGTTCCGTAGATATTCAAGATTGGGTTAACCAGACACGGAACGTTCCAACTGAGATACCACTCCCACTGCGTGTGCAGTCGGTATCAATGTTTACCTTGGCAATACAAGATGCCGGTCATCGTATAGGTCGTAACATCAGAATGAATACTAGACTATATCAAGAAGGTATTTTCCCAGTGCCATTGGAGGACTTACGAGGTCAGTATCGTGACAAGTACATGTCGATAAAGAAAAGTTGAGCCAAATTGTTAATGTAAAAACGGGTAAAAGGTGGCTAAGAAGGCGATTTTTTGCCCTTTTCTCGCCTCAGTGCTACCTGTGTCTTTTTTGTGTTGGTCATGGCCCTATTACGAGCAAGGTTCCATAAAGACAGATCGAGCAGTGTCGAAGTGGTCACCCCACATCCCGAATCAACCGCCACGCCTCATCCACCGACAACGGCTGCTTCATCCGCTCGGCAAGCATCGCCATCGCCCGCTCTTCATCGCACGCCACCGCTGCCGCCACCACGCCGTTCTTGCCAAACAACCCGATAAACGGCGGATGGTTCGGATCGCCTTTGAACTCGACTTCATCCCACGTCTCGGCATGACCGAGGTAGTCGTAGTTTTTGCCGAAATGCCAGGTCCAGAAATACGGCACGTCGAGGTAATGCTCGTCGCCACCCAGCATGTTCGCCGCGGCGATGCGCGCGTGTTGCTGGGCCAGACGCCAGTGCTCGATTCGCTGTGGCTGGCCGTTGAGCGGGAAGGTGGCGATGTCGCCGACCGCCCAGAGTCCTTCCGCTACGCGCATGCCGCCATCGACTTTGAGCGATTGATCCTTTTCCTTAGGCAAATCACTGAACATTTCAGTCGCGGGTGTGACACCAATCCCCACCAGCACCAGATCTGCGGGCAACCGCTGACCGGTGTCCAGATGGACGGCTTCAACTTTTGCACTGCCTTCGATGTGCGTGGCTTCGCCTTCGGTCTGAAAGCGCACGCCGTTTGCTTCGTGCCGGGCACGGATGGCCTTGCCGACGGTGTCGCCGAATTGAGCGGCGAAGGGCACGGCATGTCGGGCGAGCACGGTCACGTCCATGCCGTATTGACGCAGTGCCCCCGCAGACTCCAGGGCAATGAAACTGTCACCGATGATCACGGCTTTCTGGCCTGGTGTTGCCGTTTTCAGGATCTCCTGCGCGTGCTGTTTGGAGCGCAGCAAAAAGACCTGTGGCAAATCGGCGCCGGGCAGCTTGAGCGGGTTGGGTGTGCCGCCGGTGGCGAGCAATGCAGCGTCGTAGGTCAGGGACTGGCCGTCCTTGAGTTGGAGGGATTTGTTCGGGGCATCAAGGTGGGCGACTTCACCGGTGATTCGTTCAATGCGTTGTTCGCGGTAAAACTGTTCATCGCGCAGCGGTGGGATTTCTTCCGGTGGCATCTCTCCGCCGATCACGAATTTGCTCAGTACCGTACGGTCGTAACCCGCGTCGGTTTCTCGATCGATCAGTAGAATCCGACCGCCAAAGCCTTTTTCCCTCAACGCTGCAGCGCCCGCCGTGCCTGCGGCCCCCGCGCCAATGATCACAAATGTCCGATCATCGTCCGCAGGCGGAGTATGGGCGTCCGGCAGTGCCCGATCATCCACCCAGACTTCGTCGTCGCGCACTTCCACCGGATAGCGTTTCAGGCTGTCGAGCGAGGGCGGTTCACACAGGGCACCGTCTTCGATCCGATACGCCGCTTTATGCCACGGGCAAATCAACCGCCCGTTGCACACCGCGCCTTCTGCCAGCGGTGCGCCAGCGTGAGGGCATTCACCCTGATAGGCGCGGATTTGATCGCCGAACCGCAGCAAAACAATGTTCGTCTCCGCAATCTGGACCTCCAGGCCGTGGTGTTCAGGCACATCGGCGAAACGGGCGGCGCGGTGCAGGGTCATGATCGCTCTCCGGGCAGTCATTTCAGTTAAGAGTTAATTGCGGATCACGAGGTTCAGCCAAATCCCCCTGCCACGGCACGAACGGTACAGCTATAGTGCGCAAGCCGACGACGGCCCCATCCGCACAAGGTGCTCCGGAATGACCCGATTGACCTCTCTGTCCCCTTGGCTGGCGGCCCTTGCAGTCGCCTTCTGCGTGCAGTTTCCGGCACAGGCCCAGGAGCGTTTCACCCTGAACATTCCAGGTGTCACCGACGATCGACTCTTCACGGCTGCCGCCGCCAGCGATGCCGAAGGGTGTGGCGGTCACAATCTTTCTCCAGCGCTGAACTGGAACGCCGGCCCACCAGGCACGCTCAGCTATGCGATCGTCATGCACGACCCGGATGGTCAGAAAGGCCAGGGCGTCGATCACTGGGTGCATTACGGGATCAAGGCCAACACCCATCAAATCGCTGCGGGTACAGGCGCCAAGCCTGGCCTCGAAGGCGTGGGTGGCACCAACAGCAAAGGCAGCACAACCTATGTCGGTCCTTGCCCGCCGATCGGCGACAGCGCGCATCACTACATCATCCAGCTCTATGCCCTGGACCTCGCTCCGGATGCCTTGCCCGCCGGCCTGACGCGTGTGCAACTGTTGGAAAAAATCAAAGGTCATGTGCTCAGGAACAGCAGCGTGGTGCGGCGTTATCACCGCTGAAGTTTTTTTCGGATGACTTAACCCGAACTGACCGGGCTGCCCGTCTCAGAGGATGAATGGATCATTATTCTCCTGAGGTCAGCCCCCATGTCCCTTCCTCTGCATTTCCTTCGCCCGGCCGCCCAGGGTTTCGCCGCCGGCTTATTGCTGTCGATTGCCGGATGTGGCGCTTCGTCCAAAACGGAACCGGCGCGTGTTTCCGTGTCGGCGCCGGCTCAAGCCGAGCTGAAGACAGAGGCGCTGGCGCTGGGTGACGCCACAATGGCCAAGCGCGCTGTTCGCGCGGCACCGTTTGCACCGATGCCTGAAGCGCCCCCATCGGGCTATCAGGATGAGCAGCGCGAGCAGTATGAAAATCTTGCTGATAACCCGATCCACAGTGTTGCCCAGGCACCGGTGTCGACCTTCAGCGCCGACGTCGATACTGGCGCTTATGCCAACGTCCGCCGCTTGCTCAATCAGGGGCGGCTGCCACCCGAAGGCGCGGTGCGACTCGAAGAAATGGTCAATTACTTTCCCTACGATTACGCCCTGCCCACGGACGGCTCGCCCTTTGGCGTGACCACCGAACTGGCACCCTCACCGTGGAACCCGCAGACGCGTTTGTTGCGGATCGGTATCAAAGCGTCGGACCGCGCGGTGGCGGAGCTGGCCCCGGCGAACCTGGTGTTTCTGGTCGATGTATCGGGCTCCATGGACCGCCGCGAAGGTTTGCCGCTGGTTAAAAGCACCCTGAAATTGCTGGTCGACCAGTTGCGCGAACAGGATCGCGTGTCGCTGGTGGTGTATGCCGGCGAATCCCGGGTGGTGCTGGAACCAACTTCCGGACGGGAAAAAGCGAAAATTCGCACAGCCATCGATCAATTGTCGGCGGGCGGTTCGACGGCTGGCGCGTCCGGCATCGAGCTGGCCTATCAATTGGCGCAACAGGCCTTCATCCCCAAAGGCATCAACCGCATCCTGCTGGCCACGGACGGTGACTTCAACGTCGGTGTCAGCGACTTCGACAGTCTCAAACAAATGGCTGTGGATAAACGCAAAACGGGAGTCTCCCTGACCACCTTGGGTTTTGGTGTGGATAACTACAATGAGCACTTGATGGAGCAACTGGCCGATGCCGGCGATGGGAACTATGCCTACATCGATAACCTGCGCGAGGCGCGCAAAGTGCTGGTGGATCAGCTTGGCTCGACCCTCGCCGTCGTGGCAAAAAACGTGAAGCTGCAAGTGGAGTTCAATCCGGCGCAAGTCAGCGAATATCGGCTGTTGGGTTATGAGAATCGCGCGTTGAAACGTGAGGATTTCAGCAATGACAAGGTCGATGCCGGTGAGATCGGTGCAGGGCATACGGTGACGGCCTTGTATGAAATTGTTCCGAAGGGTGAGAAGGGTTGGCTTGAGCCGTTGCGTTATGGCGACTCCACTGTCGCCAAGTCCGGGAGTTCAGATGAAGTGGCGATGCTGCGTGTGCGATATCAGTTGCCGGAAGGTGGGAACAGTCGCCTGATCGAGCGGCCGATTGCGGCGAGTTCGGAAGGCAAAGCCAGCGACGACTTGCGATTCGCGGCGGCCGTGGCGGCGTTTTCTCAACAGCTCAAGGATGGACGTTACACCGGCACTTTCAGCTTGAAGGATACCGAGGCGCTGGCGCGGGGTGCCAGGGGTGATGACCTTTTTGGCCTGCGCGCGGAATTCGTGCAGTTGGTGGAACTGGCGCAGAGCCTTCAACTTCCCGCTACCGCGGGCCAGCAGGCGCAGATAGGAGGCAACCACTGACATGTCTGCATCCGAACCGAGCGACGAATCGCTGCTGGCCCGATATCGCTCGGGTGACGGGCCGGCGTTCGAGATCTTGTACGCCCGTCATCGACAGGGGCTTTATCGGTTCCTGCTGGGGCTCAGCGGCAAATCCGAGCTGGCCGAAGAGGTCTATCAAGACACCTGGCTCAGCCTGATCCGCAGCACCAGCCAGCCACAAGGTCGGGCGAATTTTCGTACATGGCTGTATCAGATCGCCCGCAACCGACTGATTGATCATTGGCGTAAACACGGCATCCGCAACCCGTTGCACGACAGCTATGACGAACAGGTGCATGCCTTGAGCGACGACTCTGCCGACCCCGAGCAACTGCTGAGCCTGAGCCGCGACAGCCAACGCCTGGAAAACGCGCTGCACACCTTGCCCGCGGACCAGCGCGAAGTCTTCCTGCTGCGCGCACATGGCGATCTCGACTTGCCGCAGATCGCCACCCTTACCGAAACCCCGCTGGAAACCGTTAAAAGCCGCTTGCGTTACGCCCAGCAAAAACTGCGTCGGCTGCTGGCCGAGGAGGTACTGACATGACTGACGCCCGTCCTACACCGGAAGAGGAAGTGGTGAAGCACTTTCGAGAACACGCCAGCGGCGAGCCATCCGCGCATCTGGATGCCTTCATTCTGTCCGCTGCACACCGTGAAACGCCCACGCCGAAACCCTCTGTTTGGCAACGCTGGGTACAAGCCTGCCAAAAACCCCGTTGGCAAGTGGCCTTCGCCAGCCTGGTCGGCGTCGCGCTGATGCTGACGCTGGTCCAACGCACGCCCGAGCACGCGCCAACCTACGATTCCACCCCGGCACCCAAAACCTCGTCTTTTGCGGCCAAGAAAGAATCCGCAGAAGCGCCGGCATCACTTGCCCGCTCAATGGCTGCCCCGGCCGGCGCGAAGCCCGCGCCTGCACCTGCAGCACCCATGGCCGATGTTGCCGCCCCGGCCCAGAGCGAATCGGTCCATGCTGAAATGGCCGATGAAGCGAAGGTCAGCAAAACGCCAGGGGCGGCTCCGTCGAAGTTTATCGACGACCAATTACGTGAAGTGATTCGCCTGCAAAAGGCCGGTCAAACCAAAGCAGCCGACGACCTGATGACGACATTGCACAAACGCTTTCCCAAGGAAAACCTCGCCCCTCGACTCAAGGAGCTGCAGAAACACTAAGTGGCTGGGGCGGTCGACCATTTGGCAACGAGACCCGAAAGCGCGCACTATCGGCCTATAGCCGATGCGTTGGAGGAAGCCATGGCGAAAAAAATCGACCGCATCGCCCAAATGCTCAACTGCCCGGTCAAGGGCGAGGAATTAAGGCGAGCAGTGACCGAGAGTCGCAAAGAGTTTCTGTTGGCGCAGGAAAAGGAACAGTCCCTTCTGGCGGATGACCTTGATGACGAGGTGTTCGAAGAGGAGGAGGGCGATGATGAGGAATATGATGAGTTTGATTGGACGACTGAATGAAAAAAACCGAATTCGCAGTTTGTTGCAGTTCCTGGCCATAGCCGCTCACCCGATCAGCATTTACCGCATACGGGGTGTCAGCAAAGCCGGTTACGAGACGCCGAGCTAGTTATGGCTATTGCAGCAAGTCGAGATGATCCACGCCCTGCTGTTGCTGCCGCAACCGTATTCGATGAGCTTGATGCGCTCATTAATGACATCGAAGCTAAGCAACGCGGTTCATAGGAAACACCGCCCAGCCTTGAAAAAGGTGAAATTATTATTCAGAACGTGACAACACCCACAAAAAAGCCCCAGACCCTAAGGCCTGAGGCTTTCTCGTTTCTACTATATGGTGCACCAGGCGGGATTCGAACCCACGACCACTGCCTTCGGAGGGCAGTACTCTATCCAGCTGAGCTACTGGTGCAAGCGGGCGCCATGATACTCATATGCACTGCACGCGTCCATGCTGCTGAATCGCCTGCGTTTTTCTCCTGCTAAACGGCTGTTCGCTACGTTGATCAGAAAAAACAGGCGAATATGGCGTTTTCGTTCTTTTTTTCGAACAACCTATTGTCCTTTACCCCCTTTGATCCTAGGATTCGTTTGAGATTTCAAACGCTCTTGTCTGGGTGCTGAACCGCACGAGTTCGATCCGTGCGCTATTTATGTGCTTCAGCCCGGTGAATGATTTCCCTGACGGCAGCCTCCAAGGCGCCTTTCTACAATCATAATTCGCTCCGCGCTGGTCGCGGTGCTGTTAAGGAAAGCCGACATGCAGCTTAAAGACACCCAGTTGTTCCGCCAGCAAGCCTTCATCGATGGCGCTTGGGTTGATGCGGACAATGGTCAGACGATCAAGGTCAATAACCCGGCAACGGGCGAAATTCTGGGCACTGTGCCAAAAATGGGCGCTGCCGAAACCCGTCGTGCAATCGAAGCCGCTGACAAAGCGCTGCCGGCCTGGCGTGCACTGACCGCCAAGGATCGCGCGAACAAGCTGCGTCGCTGGTTCGAACTGATCATCGAGAACCAGGATGACCTGGCTCGCTTGATGACACTGGAGCAAGGCAAGCCATTGGCCGAAGCCAAGGGCGAGATCGTTTACGCCGCTTCCTTTATCGAGTGGTTCGCTGAAGAAGCCAAGCGCATCTACGGTGATGTGATTCCTGGTCACCAACCCGACAAGCGCCTGATCGTGATCAAGCAGCCAATCGGTGTGACCGCTGCTATTACGCCGTGGAACTTCCCGGCCGCGATGATCACCCGTAAAGCCGGCCCGGCACTCGCCGCGGGTTGCACCATGGTGCTCAAGCCCGCTTCGCAAACTCCGTTCTCCGCATTCGCGTTGGCTGAACTGGCTCAGCGTGCCGGCATTCCTGCCGGTGTGTTCAGCGTTGTGTCCGGCAGCGCCGGCGACATCGGCAGCGAGCTGACCAGCAACCCGATCGTGCGCAAACTGTCCTTCACTGGCTCGACCGAAATCGGTCGTCAGCTGATGGCTGAGTGCGCCAAGGACATCAAGAAAGTGTCCCTGGAACTGGGCGGTAACGCGCCGTTCATCGTGTTCGACGACGCGGACCTGGATAAGGCCGTTGAAGGCGCGATCATTTCCAAATACCGCAACAATGGCCAGACCTGCGTCTGCGCCAACCGTTTGTACATCCAGGATTCGGTCTACGACGCGTTTGCCGAGAAGCTGAAAGTGGCTGTGTCCAAACTCAAGATCGGCAACGGTCTGGAAGACGGCACCACCACGGGTCCGCTGATCGACGAAAAAGCCGTCGCCAAGGTGCAAGAGCACATTGCTGATGCCGTCAGCAAAGGCGCGACCGTGCTGTCCGGTGGCAAGAGCATCGAAGGCAACTTCTTCGAACCGACCATCCTGACCAATGTGCCAAACAACGCAGCCGTGGCCAAGGAAGAAACCTTTGGTCCGTTGGCGCCGCTGTTCCGTTTCAAAGACGAAGCCGACGTGATCGCGATGTCGAACGACACCGAGTTTGGTCTGGCGTCGTACTTCTATGCCCGTGACCTGGGTCGTGTGTTCCGTGTGGCTGAAGCCCTGGAATACGGCATGGTCGGCGTCAACACCGGGTTGATCTCCAACGAAGTCGCGCCGTTCGGCGGCATCAAGGCGTCGGGCCTGGGCCGTGAAGGCTCCAAGTACGGCATCGAGGATTACCTGGAAATCAAATACCTCTGCCTGGGCATCTAAGCTCAGAAGACGGGAACTGCAGTAAGCGCAAAGGGCACGAGAGCGCTGCTCCTTTGCGCGTTTCAACCGAAATTTTCTCGGTGGCCGGGAAAGCTGTGGCAGTCGATCATCGCATGCTGCCGTAGTTGCCTCCCCGCCGCTTTATCCTTGAGCTACGCCGACCGATGAGCGGCGAATGAGGAATGTATGAGCAAGACTAACGCTTCTTTGATGAAACGCCGCGAAGCCGCTGTACCGCGGGGTGTTGGCCAGATTCACCCGATCTTCGCCGAGTCCGCGAAGAACGCCACCGTGACCGACGTTGAAGGTCGCGAGTTCATCGACTTCGCCGGCGGTATC
>Ga0247812_10000375_pt1 | contig 32002 bp, 28 predicted proteins | sample UWRJL149409B1_FD_178011 | JGI IMG/M metagenome (GOLD analysis project Ga0247812, IMG submission 178011) | Plant litter microbial communities from Arlington Agricultural Research Station in Wisconsin, United States - UWRJ-L149-409B-1 | ecosystem: Environmental > Terrestrial > Plant litter >...
TTAAAAGCAAAGTAATTATAATCAAATATCAGACTTAATATAAAGAGAGCCGATAATATAAAAACAGTATCAAAAAAAAGAAGCAATAATCTTCTTTCCGAAATTTCGAAATGCATTTTATTAGTAGGAAACATTTATTTGATTTTGTTTAGGGGCTTAAACTTCAGGCAAATGTATTATAAAAAAACAGATATTAGTCTACAGAATTTTCTGCTTTTTCCGGAATTCTAACCTGAACTAACAAAAGCGACATTGCATATACAAAAGCCGGAGCTGCCGTTCGCATCGCGGCATGATTTATTGTTAAAAGCCAAAAAACAAAAAAAGACAAAAAATACAAATGTTGTCTGTTATTTATATAAAGAATAAAAGGGGTTGCAACAAGTATCAGGAGACCAAAAATACCAAACAAACCATGTTCACTAAACATGCGTGTAATCTCATTATGTGAAGCTGCATCCTCTCCAAATGTTTCTTTTCTTACTTGTTTTCCCATTCCTGCTCCAACACCTAAAATAGGATTTTCTAAAAAAAGTGCTACCTCTTCATTCATAATTTGTTCTCTACCTCCCAATCTGTCTTTCTTTTCCCTACCACGAGCATCCTGATTTGCATATCTTTTTTCGATAAGGCCTCTAGTTTGAAAAGAAGAATACGTCCATACTCCAACTGCCATTAAACCTGTCAGAATAAAAACCAAAACAAACTTACTTTTCCCTTTTGCATTAGAAAATCTATATAACAAAAACAACAGACAGACAATCATAACGACTGCTGTTATAATTCCTCCTCTTGAAAAAGTAACAATACCTCTGTAAGTTATAAAGAGTAGTAAAAAGCTATTTATAAAAATTGTCATTTTTGATTTTGAGAACAATACTAATTGTGTAAAAAAGACAAACATTCCTAAACCTAATGCAGTAGAGACCTGATTTGGGCCAAATCCTCCTGAAGTTTCAAAATTAGATTGTGTTCCTGTCACTACATCTCTGACACTAGGATTGAATAAAAACAAATATACTGTCGTACTCACTATTGGTAATCCCATCGCAACTACTACATTTTGTAAATCAGAAAATAGAATTCTTCTTTTAAACATATATATAGAAGATATGGCTAAACAAACCGGACCAGACAAATTAAAAACCAATGATTTTTTAATATCTATTGCCGGATTGAAAACCGTAGAAGTAATTAAAATACCCGGAATTAATAAAATTAAGAAAAACCAATATATAAATGCATTTGTCGAAAAATTACTATATATCATACCTAAAAGCATGAAAAAAATAACATTAACTTTTACAAATTCATTATTAAAATTACCACCCGTCATTCGTAAAAAGACCTCTACACCAACTAAATAAGCTGCAATATAAAGCACTTCATTGTTTGCGTTTTTAGTGCGATAAACAATAAAAAAACCAGCAATTGGAATAAAAAGTGCGTATAATTTTGACAAAAAAGGGATCGCAAAAACAGCCAAAGCAATTACTGCATGAATTAGAAGCAGAGAGCTATAGGACAATTTTGTTTTTTTCATTCTTTACTTATTTTTATAAGCCAAAATTAACTTTTCAATTACTATTTCTTCTGAATAATTTTCTAAAACTGATTGTTTAAAATTATTCGCGATTTCTTTTCTGAACAAATTATCTTCAGTTAATTTTAATAAGTGTTTTTTTGCTTCTGATACAGAAAATGGATCAAACAATAATCCGTTAATATTATGTTGAATCACAACTGAACAATAACCTACATTTGAAGACGCAACAGCCAAATTTGCTAAAGCATACTCAAGCAACGTTACCGGGAATCCTTCTTCAGTAGAGGCTAAAACTCCAATTGAAGCTTGTGATAAAATATAACCAATATCACTCTTTTCGCCATACAAATATATGTGGTTTTTTAAAGAATTAGATTCTATAAATTTTTTTAATGTAGAGGAATACGAATCAAAATAATCTTTACCTATTAAATGAAGACTCCATCCAGACTCATTTAATTTTAAACTCTGAAATGCTTTCAGAATTAAAATGTGGTTTTTAGGTTTTTTTAAATTCGCCAAAAAAACAATCCTTTTACCAGCTTTCCCTCTCAAATTAGTTACTTGTTCATCATTGTTTTGGAAGTTTGCGAAATTAGGAATAAAAATTACTCTTGAGCATTTCATATTCTTCTTATTCCAATCTTCTAATTGATGATTGACTACAAAAATTGCAGAAAAAAAGACTGAAAGATAAAGTAAAACTCTATTCTCTTTAATTGTTTCTTTAGCTCGGGTTCCATAATGATCATGCCAAATAATTCTTATTCTTGGCAAAGTCAATTTGACTAAAACTGCAATAAAAAAAGAAGAACTATGTGCATGAATTATCTCAACTTTATTTTGAGCAATATATTTTCTTAAAAGAAAAATTGCTCTAAAATCTATACTTTTTTTCTTTTTTAAGAATAGGTAAGATACTTCAGAATCGATTTTTTTTTTCAAACCTCCTTCACTTCTAGTTACAATTAAACCTGAAAATTTTATTCTTTTCGCTAAAGCATTAGCATAATTAACCGCCATGCGTTCTGCTCCACCGGAATTTAAAGAATCTATGATTTGTACAATTCTCATTTTTACAATAGCTTTTTAATTTCAGCTTCAAAAAGATCTGTGGTATAACTTTGCGACCACATAATTGCTAATCGACTTTTATCTAAAAAAGTCTTTTCATCTCTCAGCATTTTGCATATTACATTTACATCCTTCTTCAAATCCATTTCTAACAAAATACCTCTAGTGCCATAATCCAGCATAAAAGGAATACATGAAACTTTACTCGCAACAGGAATACATCCCCAAAACATACCTTCTGCGATTGCTTTTGGCCAGCCTTCGCTTTTAGATGGTAAGATAACAAAATGGCTTTGTTGATATGCTTTCTTTATCATCTTCTGATTTTGATTTCCTTGTAAAGCAATATAGCTTTCGAGATTATTTATTTTAATATAGTTTTCTAAATAGCTTCTTTCTGATCCTTCACCATATAAATTCAGATTTATTTTATATCCTTTTTCTATTAATTCTTGAACTAATTGAATAGTGTATAGTGGATTCTTACCGGAAACTAAGCTTCCAACAAAAATGAAATTGATCGAACTATGAAAATTTGTTTTTCGAATAATTTCTTTTTCCGACTCTGAATAAGTAGCTGTAAAAAAAGACTTTATGCTTTTTGATTGATTATTCCAGACGCCATATACCAAAACCTGCATATTGCGAGTCAAAAAAGTGTTTCTTAAAATCCACTTTTGTATTTTGTATGTAAATGGTTGTTTGCTTTTTAGATCCCAATTTCCTGCATATTTTGCAGTTTTTGTTTTGTTTGGAAATAAAATTTGTACAAAACAACCCATCAACCCCATGTTTCCGGGGCAGCGTAAATGAATATGATCTGCATTTTTCATAGCCAAAAATATTCTCCATAAGGTAATTGGCAGTTTAAAAACAGATAATAATGTATTCTTGAAATTAATTAAATTAAAATCAGGAACTTTTCTAAAGTCAATATTAATATTTTTATAAGCAATATCTATTACTGTCGGTTCATTAATTTTTAATGGTGCAACAACAATTACATCATCAACATATTTAAACCAAATATTCATTTCGCGCACATACGGTGCATAAGCAAAATACTGATTGCTGTGTTGAATATGAGAAACATGGGTTATTACAGCAAATTTCATTATTTTATTTTTGGTTTAGCAACCAATAAACTCAAAAGACCAATACTTCTTCCTGATGCTTCGGTAAAAGCTGCTTTTTTATTTTGTACTGTGAAAACATTTGTAAACCGTATTACGGTTAATAAAATGCTAATTAAATTCCACTTTATTCTATCTTTAAAAACAGGACTCTGATTTTTAATTCTCCACACATACCAGCCGTTTCTAACCACCATTTTACCATAATAATATAAATCAGGCCTTCCTGATTCTGCATGATTATGGGCTAATTTTGCGTTTGTATTAATATATAATTTACCCATTTTTGCTACTCTTAAAGTAAAATCAGCATCTTCATAAAGTCCGTAACCTTGAAAATAGGTTGAAAATGAAAGTTTTTCGAAAACTGATTTTCGAAACGAAGAAACTCCCCCCATTAATTGTTCTACTTCGTATATTTTATCACTTGGTGGCAAGAAGCCAACACTTCGACCATGAGAGAATAGGGGTGAAAAACCAGGCGGGCAATTACTATCCAGATGTAGCTTTTTACGCACAACAAACCTGCTTCCGTCCTTTCGTTTCCATCCATCAAAATAAAATTCATTTATTGATGGTATGTAATTATCATTTACCTTTTCCCATTTTGTTTCATTAGTAATATAACCTCCAACTCCTAAAGCTTCAGGATAATCACTATATGTTTTAATTAATTCTTCAAAGTAGTTTTTGCGGAGAACTGTATCGTCATCAAGAAAACAAATTATCTCTGAATTCAGTGCCGCTTTTGCTATTCCGAAATTACGCTGTTTGGTTAGTCCTCTTTCCTCATCCGAAACGTAGAAATATTTTAATTTTTTAATCTTATTTTTTTCTAAAATAAGTTCTGTCTCAGTATTAATTGAACCATCAATTATCAAAATTTCATCTGGATACAGCGTTTGCCTTTGAACTGATTCCAGTAAGGCCACCAAAGGTTCAGGACGCATATATGTACATACAATAAGGGAAAAACGAAAGGGTAAACTCATAGAATTTTATACTTTTAAAATCAGGAAGATATTTCCAGCTGTTAGTTCTTCATCAGAATATTTTCTATAATCTTGATGAAGTTGAACTTTTTGAAACAAATCATACTTTTTTGTTCCCTTCTCTAAGCTCTCATAATCCAGATGAACAATTTCATAATCATATTTCTTAACTATTTCCAGAAATTGCGGTAATCTTAAGCGATTGTGATAATCATATTTAGTGTGAATTTTATCCCATTGTTCTTTGCTATATTGTAAAAAATCTTGAAGTGACAAACTATTGTCACCGTGCTGCCTTAAATCGCTTGGTGAAATAAAATGAATAACATAAGCACCTTTCTTTAGCACCGCTTTCATTTTTTTATGCAATGTATCAACATCATTTTCATTCATGTGCGAAAGTACATAACGAGAAAAAACAATATCAACATCAGGAAAGTCTTTTTTTACAATATTATAATTTGGAAAATATTCGACTCCATACGAAAGCTTATATTTGTTGTCCGGATTAGATAATACTTCACAATTATATCTCTTAGCAAAAAGATCATTTAATTCTAAAACCGTTTCTTTTTTAAAGTGTTCGTTAATATCAAAAGTAAGTACTTTTTTCACACCAAACTTATATTTAAAGAAATAGGGTATACCAGGGAACCAGCCTGAGCCTAATTCAAAAATCACTTTATCGTGTAAGTCAATATTTAAATTGGTCAAGACCTTTGAAAGTCTAATATAAGTTGATTCAACGCTCTTCAGCCTATCTTCTAAAGTAGACTTATCAAAAAAACTCTGAATTTTATGATAACAATAATTATCTGCTTTATTGGGTAATAAAGTAAATGATTTAAACAATAAAGTTTTTAATTTATGATTCATTCTATGATTAAATTACTTTTCGCATTTGTAGGCCAGCCTTACTTTTTTCAAATATATTTCCTGCAAAATCAATATCAAAAACCACTTTTTCAAAACCAGACCAATAGTTAATTAGCTGTGTAAGTGTTGGATTCCAGATTTCTTTATTGTGAATTTTCTCTCCTAAAAATTTAAAATTTTGAGATACTTTTTCATCAATTGTTGTTGGTGTCGAAAATAATTTTCCTGCATGGTACTCCATTGGTACAGAAAAATAAGTATGTGCAATAAACACTCCTTTCTCCTTTATTAATATATTTATATTTTCCTGAGATAAGGACTTCTTAAAGTCTAGCATTTCTAGGGTTTGAAAGATATAAAATTCTTTTTCAGCAATTATATGCTTGAATACAATTGGCGAATATTTTGCTAATTTATATGGTTCATTTTTTGCCGTGTTCCAAAATAATAAAACTAAAAGAATAGATTTACTTAGTTTAAAAAAATCTTTGATTAACGGAAAAAATGATTTTATATTTTTCTGGATAAATACTTTCTTAAAACTTGAAGCTGTATTTTTATATTTTAAGAGTAAATCTTCATCATTGTAGTAATGGAAAATAATATTTTTAATTATTAGCTGAGCCTTTTTTATTAAACCCAAATCTTTATTTCCTTTTAAAAAGCTTGAAAGTGTAAAATGTTTGGTATTAAATTGATTGATAACGCCATTAGTTGCTGTTCCTGAATCAATATAATTCCAAAGTGTGTTAATGTTTCTCTCTGATAAAACTTCTTCAAAATCACGTTCCTTAAGATTGCTTTTTTTTAAAAGCGAAAAATTATAAGGCTGAAATCCGTGATCTATCCAAACTTTTAGATTATTTAATGGAGGCATAAATCCTTTAAAATCTTCAAAACTTTCCAGATCCGTTTTTATAGATTGTGACAACGAATGATAGCATAATTCGTGTCCGTCATTATGCCATTTTAAAATTTCTTCTTTTTGATTTTGAAATGATGCGTTATCTTCTCTTTTAGAAAAATGATTTAAAAAGAATCCTTTAGTGACTTTAATTTGATGCTCATTGAAAAATTCTCTTTGTAACACAAGATTTTTAGCAGTATCAAAGTCGCAATGATCCGTGAAACAAGCAATTCCAGAAAAAGGACTTTTCGATCTGCTTAACTCAATTGCATGCTCTTTAGGAAATAATAATGTAGGGTTTTCTATAAAATAGAACTTTTGTTTTGCTGGCGAAATTATTTTGCTGTTGTTGTTTTCTAAATAGTTTGTAATGGGCGAAGCAAATTCAGGGTTAAATCGCCACAACAAAATAGTTGATTCTTTAGGATTAATTTCCCAAATTCCAGCAGTTAAATTAGACTGAACCATTTGACCACTTTGTAACCTTATAATTTTAGGACTTAACTCGTTTGCTATATAATGTTTTTTGATTTTTTCCCAACTGTAATCATGATCACGAAATTCCGCAACAGGTTCGTAAAACTCAATTTTAATATCAAATGACTCGCCATCTAAAAGCGTAAATAAAGATAAATCAATAACCTGTTTAGATGCAGTTTTTGCATCTAAATCAATATTATGATTTCCTGAAGATGTCAGAACAGTTATAGATTGAATCAAAATTTATGGTTTATTTTTTAATTGATTTGCCCAATAATCACTTTGTTTCCACTGCTTTTTAAAACTGAAGAAATAAAGAAATGGATTTTTTATTGACTGCACTTTATAAAATTTTAAAAACAGAATCGTTTTGTATCCATTAATCTGCTCTGTACTTTGATGTAAAATTTTATAAAGCATAATTGTTGGAGATGGTTTTGGCTGGATAAAATCTTTTTGCCATTCTAGAACCGGTTTGGTTCTAAAACCTCCCATTGGTGCTTTTAAATGTAAGATTTCCGGTTTTGGAAAGTAAATTATATCGATACCTACATTCCGAAGTTGCATACCAAAATCTGAATCTTCTCCGTATCCAAATGCGAACATTTTATTGAATTCAACTTTCTCTAATAAATTAGACAGTATGAAACTATTTCCTGAACCAAAAATTGAAGATTGATTAACGACAAGGTCGGTTTTTATTTCGTTGTATTGCAAATAAGACGTCGAAACTGCTTTTGCTCCATAATTTTGAATATTAATAATTGTTTTTTCAAGCAGGTGTGCTTCAAATCTATTATCATCGTCATTAAGAAAAACCCATTCACTTTTAACTTCTGCCAGCGCCATATTTCTTGCATTAACAGCTCCTGCCTGATGTGTAAAGATATGTTTTATGGCAAAAGGCCAAACCTCATCGTTTATATAATCTAATTCTGTAACGGTATTCGGCGTCGGATTTTGTTCTACAATAATAACATTTACTGGCAAATAAGTCTGACGGGATAAATCTTTTAAAACATCGTATAAATATTGTTTTCTGCCAATCGTTGGGAGAATGACATCGATAGTACCACTATCTATTACTTTGTTTTTTGACTGAACTGGAATTTCTTCAAGTAAAAAATCATTTTTAAGTTTTCTTCTGGAATAAAACAGACTAAAAACTACTGGCAGAAATGCTGTTTTTCTTTCGTATAAAAACAGATTTATAAACAATAAAAATATCCAGCGTGTTTTATAATGTTGTTTTATGAATCGAAATAAAATAAAATTATCACTATTTTTCTTTGTTTCTGCAATTAAAACATCTTTTAAAATTTTTGGTTCAGAATAACATAAAAGGCCAATTGGCATGGCTAATTTTGCTAATGAATGCAAAAAATAATCAAAGCTGGTTCTTGTACTAATTTGAAACTTTAACGCCAGCAAAATACCGCCTTGAATACCTCCGGCATAACTGCTTATTTGCCAGGTTGGATAATTTACTTTTTTATTGATTTTAATAAACGGAGAATCTTCCACATATCCAATCGCGTTTGATATAAATGACTTGTTAAACGGATTGTAAGAAGCCATTATTTTATTATGATGAAAGATAGCAGGAAACTCAGCAACATTCAAACTTGATTTTAAATCATAATGGCACCAGACTATTAATTTATCCGGAAATAATCCTCCTAATTCAAATAACGTTTTGGCAATATTAGTGCTTGAAAAAAAAATATTTTCGTTATTACCCTTAACCTCAACTACCTTATTTTTTTTATGATAAATAATAATCATTACTTCGTTTTGTATTGTCTGATTATTTCCTGGTAAAACTTAATATTGGCTTTTGCTAATTTCTTAATATCAAATTTCTCTTCTACTCTATCTCTTGCTTGTTTACCTATTTTTAGACTAAGTAATTCATTATTTATTATTTCGGTAATTCTCTGAGCGAATAATTCATGATTTTCCGGATCTACTAAAAAACCGCTTTCCCGATCGATTATAAGTTCTTGTGCCCAGCCAAAATTACTGTTTACTACTGCTTTTTGCAATGCCATAGACTCAATTGTTACCATTCCCTGTGTTTCGGCAAAAGTAGGAAACACACAAACATTTGCCTTTTTAATATAGGCTTGTATTTCGCTGTAAGGTATTTTTCCTAAATAGGTAACATTTTTTAAATCATCTAGTTTGAATTGTTTTTTCATCAATTCCCACGTCGAAGCTGAATTGGTTTGCATATCAAACGAATCACTGCCTATTAAAACCAATTTTGCATTGGGATTATCTTTTCTAACTTTATTAAAAATTTCTGGTAACTCTAAAACTCCTTTTTTTCTAATTAAGGTTCCTATGTACAGTATTAATTCTTTATCGTATTCGCCGGCAAATAAATTTTGAAATGCTTCAGGATTTAAACCATTTGGAATTACTCTGGTTTCTTTATCTTGGATTTTAAAGAGTGAATTTGATAATTTACCCGCGAAATCAGTTGGGGCTATAAAAGCTTCCGCCTTTTGCAAAGCTAATTTTTCGAACCAGAAATTTTTCTTTTTTTGTTTTCTATTTTCTATATGACAAAAATAGGTATCACTGCCATGAAAACGTATCACTAACGGAATTCTAAACTTCATGAAAGCTGTAATTCCCGTCCAATCAGGCGCTTCTAAAATAAGGATATTTTCTTTTTTTATTACTGTATTACAATAGCTCTCAATATATTTTCGATGAAAAAACCATCTAAAGAACTTGTACTTTTTATTTTTAAGAAGATGAATTCTAATACCATTTTCAACAATAATTTCCTGCTCTTTTTGTCCATACACAAAAACAGTAACTTCTTCTCCATTTTTCGTTAATGCGTTAGCCAGGTTTTTTATACTCGTGCCAATTCCGGCTGCCTGCGCAACTTTATCATGTGGATATTCTGATGTTAAAAAAGCTATATGCATTTATTTATTAAAAAAATCTTTTAAAATTCTGGCTGTGAAAATTTTGGATCCGTTATCATTCATATGTCCGCATGATGAAAAATACTGATCTTCTACCACTACATTTTCGTAGTTATGAATTTCCGGATATAATTGATTCGCTTTTTGAAAATAATCTATTCCGATAACATTTTCGCACATTGGTGTCATTACCGCAATAAGGTTAATATGGTTTAATTTGCAAATTCTTTTAATTTCTTCATAGTATCTATTTCTTTTGGGCTGAAAATTTAAACTTTCTTCGTTTAACTTTGTTCCGTTAGATGTTAAAGGATCATAGCCTCCATTATTGAGTTCCTGGCTTCTTTTATTTAATCCGTAAAAAAACATTTCCCTGAAACCAATTTTTGTATCATATTTTAGATATCTGTAAAACGGGATATAATAAAGACTTTTAAAATCGTCTAAATCTTCAAATTGCTTTTTTACAACATCTGAAGAATGCAAATAGGGTAAAAAATGAACAAAAGTGCCTTCTGATCTTGTTTCCGATTTTAATGTTACATCAACATCAATTATTACATTTTTGATTTTGTTTTTTTTTTCAAGCAATAACTTTAAAACCAGATCCGATTCAAACAATTTAGAACCCTGCATTCCAAAATTAAAAGTTTTTAAACCTTTATCAGTAAACATTTGTGTTACAAAATGATTGTTCGCTCGCGAAGATCCTAATATAACAACATCATATTGTTTGGGTTCTGAGTTGTAAATATATCCTATTTTATCTCTTTGATTGGATTGAAGAAAAATACATGAATAAGCCTTGTCGATTATAATTGCCAGAGCAAGAATCAGAAAAAGGATTTTTAATACATAAAGCAAAAAATTTCTCATTTTAACAAAATGATTTCCTGTGCAAAATAGATTTTATATTGGATGTTTCGGTTCATCTACTTTTAAAAAAATCTTTAATTATTCTGGTTGTAAATATCCTGGCTCCTTCATTTGTCATATGTCCGCAAGATGAAAAGTATTTGTTTTCGATTACTACATTTTCGTAATTGTAAATCTCCGGATACGCTTTTTTTACTTTATCAAAATAATTCATTCCAACAACATTTTCGCACATTGGCGTCATAACAGCAATAAAATTAATATTGTTAGCTTTGCAAATATTTTTAATCTCCTCGTAATATTTATTGTGCGGCAAAGGATTTAAATTAACAATATTATTTTTCATATTGCCATTTTTGTGTTTCTCTAACGGATAAAACCCTAAATTATCTAAAGCATTGGTTTTTTCTTTAGATTCAATTTTTACGACTTCTCTAAGTCCAATTTTAGAATCGTATTTTATATATCTGTAAAACGGAATATAATATAGTTCATTGAAGTTTTTTTGGTTAGAAAAATGCTCTTTTATAATTTCCGAATTATGAATATAAGGTAGGAACTTTGCAGAAAAGCCATCTGATTCCTGATGATTAGAAAGATTCAGATCTGCTTCAAGAATTACATTTTTGATCTCATATTTTCTTTCTATCATTAATTTTAGCACAAGTGAAGCTTCGAACAAATGACCGCCACTTATACCGTAATTAAAAGTTTTTAGTCCTTTATCTTCGAACATTTGTGACACAAAATGATTGTTTGCCCGCGAGGAACCCAAAATGACAACATCGTATTTTTGAGCTTTAGAATTAAAAACCGTTTCTACTTTTCCTCTATTTTCAGACTGCATAAAAATAACTGTGTATAAACCATCAAGCGCAACGGCTATTAAAAGGGTTACAACAATAATTTTGACTGTATAAATTAAAAAATGCTTCATTAAAACTGAAAATATATAAATTCTTTATAATCTGAAAATGTACCAAATGCTATTATCGCAAGTATTGCCAAAGCTATTTTAAGTAGATTTCTTTTCCCGGAAAGTGGTTCAACTTTAGTTCTGTTATTCCACTCTACTAAAACAAATACTCCAATCATAAGCAGTAATTCATAATTGTAACGTTCGTTTTCTAAATATTGAAAACCAAAATTTCGATCTGTCACAATTCTTTTTAAATATAAAATAGCATCTGATATGGTTTTTGCCCTAAAGAATACCCACGCGACACAAGTAATTAAAAACGTTGAAAGTATGCTTATTATGACTTTCACGGAATCAAAATTAACTTTGAGATGGATCTCGTCTATATTATTACGGTTACTGTTTGACAAAAGTAAGGGCAAAAAGTATAGCGCATTTATAAATCCCCAGGCAATATAAGTCCAATTGGCACCATGCCAAAATCCGCTCACTACGAAAATGATAAAGGTATTTCTAATTTTTATCCAGATTCCGCCTTTGCTTCCGCCTAACGGAATATACAAATAATCTCTAAACCATGATGAAAGTGAGATGTGCCAACGACGCCAAAACTCGGCTATATCTCTTGAAAAATAGGGGTAATTAAAGTTTCGTAATAAATCTAAACCAAACAGTTTTGAAACTCCTAACGCGATATCTGAATATCCTGAAAAATCTCCATAAATTTGAAATGCAAAATATATTGCTCCCAGAATTAATGAAAATGAATTCATTGCAGTATAATTGTCAAAAATAGCATTTGCGTATGTTGCACAAGTATCAGCTATCACTACTTTTTTTACCAATCCCCAAATAATCTGGCAAATTCCTTCTTTGGCTTTTTCAAAATCAAACTCACGCTTTACTTTTACCTGAGGTAATAAATGCGTAGCTCTTTCTATTGGTCCTGCTACTAAAAGTGGAAAGTAACTTACAAATAAGGAATAATCTATAAAGTTGTATTCGGCTTTTATTCGTTTGTAGTAAATATCTATTACGTATGATAATCCGTGAAAAGTATAAAATGAAATTCCTACCGGAAGAATTACATTCAATAAAATTGGACTTGCTTCTATTCCTGCTGAATTTAACAAATCTGAGAATGAAGAAGCGAAAAAATTATAATATTTAAAAATCCCTAAAAATCCTAAATTAACTATTATGCTGAGCCAAAACCAAAATTTGCGGCTTCGTTCTGATTTTCCTTTTTCGATTTGAATTCCTGTATAATAATCAAGAAAGGTTGAGAACACTAATAAAAATAGAAATCTCCAATCCCAACAAGAATAAAAATAGTAACTGGCGACAATTAATAATGCATTTTGCGTGCTTTTTGTTTTATTGAAAACAAACCAATACAGTATGAAAACTATTGGTAAAAAAACAGCAAATGCTAAGGAATTAAAAAACATATTATTTTAAAAATTTGATAAACAATTTAATAGAGATAAAATTCAAAATTAGCTAACTATTGTTTCAATAGCTTTCCAAATTCTGGCCGATGTATTTTTAGGAGGATGCTGGTTGATTATTTCAAACCATTTTTGAGCATTTGTTATTGTTTGTGTTGGCTGCTCTAAACCAAGTTTTATTTTTTGTTTTATGTCTTTAGCTGAGTTTAGCCATAAAACTGCATTTTTATTGGGCATGGAACGGAAATGAACATAATTATAGATTTTTGAAACTGACCAATCCTGATTTAATTTATTGGGTACATTATAATTTATAAAAGCACAAGGCTTTTGATGCGCCACATAATCAAATACCATTGATGAACCAAGATTCAGCACCATTTCTGTATATTTAATAGTGTTCATTTGCAAATCTACATCTTGTTTAGTGGGTAAAATAGTATCCCAATCTTCTCCAACTTTTCCCCATAAGGGTGCAATTGGAACAACTAAATCTTTATTTTTTTCCAGAACTGCATTATACCTATTAGAGAAGTCTACAGGACAGCGTCTGAAAATAATGCCAAGTGAATTTCCCTCATCATTTAATTCTCTAACAGCATCGGCAACATCGGATAAGTATTGGGCGTCATCAGGACAAGTCGTTATATCATCTCCTGAGTAACATATATATTTTTTATCTGTATCAAGTTGCTGTTTTGCAAAAAACTCATTTCTTGATATTAATTTATCGCTATCAAAATGACTTTCGAATTGTGGTGTTCCTGTTACAAAAATCTGATTTTCTTTTACATCCGGATAATAATGCAAAAGCTCTTTTTTCATGTGTTCGCTCCAGACAAAATAAAAATCAGTCTCGACAACCATGGTTGCTTTTGGTAAATTATCCCACGAAAAAATAAATGTTGCTGTTGGAATCCCTAATTCTTGCGCCGCTAATAATGGTGCAATTGCCAAAACCGGCCGTTGATTGGTACAGAAAACCAAAGCGGGTTTTTCTATTTTTAAAGTTTCCAGACAATGTTGATAGTAGCTTGTATTTCGCTCTAAATTTTTAATTTTTTTTCGAATTGTACTTAATCCTTTAGTCGAGGAATGTGTTGCAATTAAAAACCGTGTTGCAAGATTTTTTAAGGCAGGCTTTATTTTATGGTATGAAAAAGGAAAACGATAGGTATCATAAACCTGATCATTTTCGCTTTTAATACTTAAATTGAGTTCTATGTGTTTACGGGCATTTTTATAACTATCTGTAAAAGGATTTGATCTGGCATTTTTAATTTTAATTGCCTCAAAACCTAATGTCGTTAAATCAAACGGTGTATTATTCCAATATTTTATTTGAAAACCGAGATCAATGCCTAGCTGATAAAAATTAGAAAAAGCAAAGTTTCTAATTCCAATTCCGTCCGGCAATAAAATGAATACTTTATTGTTTTGCATTTTCTTATAATCTTTACTGGCGAATGTATTGCTTTATTCTTTTTTTGAAATTGTTTTTATTTTTCTTTACTGAAATTTTAGTTCCAACTAAAAAGTCATAAAGAAAGCCTTTTAGATAAAAAAGCCAATATTGGTTTCCAATATTCTGCTTTTTGTCATCAAAACTAATCCATCTTTCGGGAAAATAATCCTGATCGTTATTCATTTTTGCAAATTTGTCTCTAAAATTCTTTAAAGGTCTTACAATTTTCGAATTTTCTTTTTCTCCCAACCATGCAATCCACCACGAAAAAGTGGAATTACTTATTACAAAATCATCAAATTTTGTTGCTAAAGCTAATTGTTCGATTGCTGATAAATCGTCTAAGAAAAAGCCGTTTTCTAAAAATGAAAAATGGTATTTGCAATACGCTATATCATCACTTGCAAAAATTATATTTCGATCTTTCCAATCCGGAAAATTTTTAATTATGCCTTTTAAATAAAATAAATGCGATATTTGATAATAATAGGGATGTTGTACAAAATCGCCTCTTCTTACAGATATTAAAAGTGTTTTTTTAGCAAAAAGAAAATCATGCTTTAGATACAAATCATTCGCAAATTCTTTAAACTGAAAAATTTCTTTTGTTTTTTCTACATCAAAATATTTTTCCGATTGTAGCCATCCATCAAGATCATAATTATCATTTCCTAATTTCCAGTCGTAATAATTGTATTTTTCTTCTTTAACTTTTTTAAAACTATTTTCTTTTTGTAAAACAGGAATCTGATTTTTAAAATAGCTGGAATAGCTCCACTCCGGAAAACTATAAGTATGTCCGTATTTTTGAGCAAGCCCTACAGTCGATGCGATCTGAAAAAGATGATTCCCCAAATTTCCTTTATTCCCAAGTTTAGAAAATGTAATCATAATTGCTTAGAAATCCCTAAATTGTTTTTGATGGTTGAGTTGCCAAATATTTGTTTTTTGCAAACATTCTAAAAATAACTGATTACTATTTCCTTGCCCAAAATCATCTTCTATACTTCGAATTTTATGGGAATCTATTATTGCCAATGCGGCTTTAATACCATCTTCGGTATAATCTGTATTAATTATATCTGCATGAATTGATCTGTTTTGTTGTCTTGTGCCTATATTAATAATTGGAATTCCGTAATAGGGTGCTTCACGGATTCCGGCACTGCTATTTCCAATTATAAATTGACTATTTTTTAATAATGTCAGAAAATATTCGAATCGAAGGGATGGAAAAACCCGGAATCTTGAATCGTCTTTTAATTTGTGATATGCTTCAAGAATAAACTGGGTTCCTAAATCATTATTAGGAAAAATAACCACATAATTATGGGTGTCTTCTAAAAGAGATTTTACAAAGGTTTCTGCATATTTTTTCATCTCTTTAACTTCAGTTGTTACGGGATGAAACATAACTATAGCATAGTGTTCAAAATTAATTTTATAGTATTCTTTTGCTGTATTTAAATCTGGCAATTGATTAGAAAACATAATGTCGATATCCGGAGAACCAATTGTAAATACAGAGTCTTTGATTTCTCCCATCTGCATCAGCCTTTTTGCAGCTTGTTTGTTTGATACAAAATGAATATGACTCAATTTACTTACACTGTGTCGGATTAATTCATCGACTGTTCCTGAAATCTCTCCTCCTTCTATATGTGCTACCAAAATATTATTGAGCGAACCTACAATTGCTCCTGCCAGTGTTTCTACACGATCACCATGTACAACAATCATATCTGGATTAATGGTTTTACAATAACCTGATAACCCTTCGATAGTTTTTGCCAATGTTAAATCCATTGTAGTTTCATGTGTATGGTTTTCGAATGTGAAAACATTTTTAAAATTACAACGCTCTATTTCTATCAGGGTATAACCGTAAACTTCCTGAAGATGCATACCGGTAACAAAAACATGAATTTCAAAATCCTGATGTTTTTCAAGAATTTGAATCAATGATTTTATTTTACCAAAATCAGCGCGCGTACCAGTAAGAAAAAGGATTTTTTTCATTTAATTATTTAAAATCTTATATTTCTTACAGCTAACAACTGTTTAGAAATATATTATTTTGCAAAGTTAATTTATTCTATTAGGAAAGTATTTCTCTCTAGTATTTAAAAAATATTTTTCTACATACCACGTCATCAATATTCCTGATACAACACTTGTAACAGATGTAATAAAAAAGAACACTGTTTGATGTAATACATTATTCAAAAAGAAGTTGTTTAATAAAGCAAATATAAAATTCACAAAACCGTGTATGATATATATACTATAAGATGAAAATCCTATTTTACTTATAATATCAACTCCTGTTTTTGAAAAAAGGGTATCAAGTTGCTTATTTATGTTATCATTTATTAAAAAATAAATAAGCAGAATTGCAAATGATATATAGAGAAATGTAAAGCCAAATGTTCTCACAAAAAATGAATCTTCAAAATCTACGAATGGCGTAAAAAAAAGCAAGACAAACGAGAGAATCATTAGAACTACTTTGTTTGATTGAAAAAACAATACTAATTTTTCTTTTTTAAAATAGTAGAGATAGGAAACTAAAGTACCTGACAAAAGTGAATCTACTCGTAGATGAGACATCGTAAAATTTTTATCGCCATTTCCCTGAAAGTAAATATTGCTAATGGTTCTACCAATTAAACAAGAGATCATAATTAGAAATATCCCAATTTCGAACTTACTTATTTTTCTTTCTACACCTGATTTTAAGTCAATCCATGAGTATTTAATTCCCAACCATAATAATAGTGCAAAACTAAAATAGAAATGTTCTTCTACAGCTAATGACCAACTCGGGATATAGGCGTAACCCCAGCCATAAACATAATTTTGAACAAAAAACAGGTCTGATAAAAGTCCTTTCAATTCAAATTGATGTTTTATTATTTTTGAAACTAAATATAAAAAATAGGTTAGATAATAAATCGGATAGATTTTAAATCCCCGTCTTATTAGAAACAAACCCGGTTGTATGTTGCCAAACTTTAAGTATTCTCTAAATAATAAGCCGGATACAAGAAAGCCACTAAGTACAAAAAAGAGATCAACACCAATCCATCCCATTTTTGTTGTAAAATCGTATAATTGCTGATGACGCATTAGTACGAGAACAATTGCAATTCCTCTTAAAAAATCAAGTTCTCTTAGTCTGTAATTTTGTTTCAAAATGATCCGTAGGTTAAATTCGGGAGTATGAAATTTATTTTATATCATCCCAATCTAGTTGTTCATCATTTTGAATATCTCTAGTTGCGGTTTTACCAATTAACTCATTAAAATGTTCTGCCAATATTTTTCCTGTTCCTGGGCGTTTAACCCAGATATTTTCTTTAGAAAAAACTTCCCCTTTTTTAATTGGAGCGATGGCACAAACTGTAGCAAATGCAAAATCAATTGTTACCCGTTCTTCAGGTGCCGGCTTTTTAGTTCCTCCTCGCATTAAAGCGATCTCTGCAGATGAAACTATTAATTCCTGACAAGCTTTTTCATCCATACTGCAAACAATGTCCGGTCCTGTGCGCTGCATATGATCTGTAAAATGTCGTTCTAAAATACTTGCTCCTAAAGCTACTGCTCCTAAACAGGCATTATTGTTTAAAGTATGATCGCTTAAACCAAAAACTTTATCCGGGAATGCTTCATGAAGTTCGGCCATTGCACCAAAACGTACTAGGTGAATTGGTGTAGGATATAAATTTGTGGTATGTAAAAGTGCCACCGGAATATTATGCTTGTCAAAAATAGATACTGCTTTTTGAACACTTTCGATAGTATTCATACCTGTGCTTAAAATGACCGGTTTTCCAAACGAAGCAATATGCTCTAATAATGGATAATTATTGCACTCGCCAGAACCAATCTTATAAGCCGGAATATCAAACTTTTCTAAACGTTCTGCAGCGGCACGAGAAAATGGAGTTGATATAAAAATCATTCCTTTGCTTTCGACATAACTTTTAAGCTCCAATTCATCGGCTTCATTTAAAGAACAGCGCTCCATGATTTCGTAAATAGAAACATCAGAATTACCTGGAATTACTTTTTTAGCCGCACCACTCATTTCATCTTCTACAATGTGAGTCTGATGTTTTACGACTTCAACTCCTGCTCTTTCTGCAGCATCTACCATTTCTTTGGCGACTTGCAGAGAGCCTTCATGATTAATTCCGATCTCGGCAATTACTAAAGGTGGAAAATCTTGTCCAATTTTTCTTGCTGCTATTTCTATATACGGATTCATAAAGTAGGTTCTGAATTATTATTTTATATGTTTTTTGTATAAATATTGGGCGTAATCAAAGTCTTCCTGCGTGTCAATATCAATGTTGGCAAAAATATGCTCTATTTTGAAAGGAAAAGCATCTTCAGAAATAATTATGTTCTGCATAATCAATGCTGCTTTTGTGATATAAAGTAATCCATTCTCAAAATAAAGAGGCTCAAGGTCCTGACTTCTTTGTCCTATTTTGTAATTGTATGGAATAAACTTTTTATCTGCTATTTTTCCTAATTTTTGGTGATTTCTGGAAACGGTAAATAAACTGCTGCAGTTTTCTTCCTGATATATTTGAAAGGTCTTTTTTAATAAATCTTCGGGACGAATGGGGTTTGTCGCCTGCAACAAAAAAACATTATCTACTGCATAATCTATATTTTGCAATACATGCTTTAATGCTGAAACTGTTGGCTCAAAATCACCTGAAATTTCCTTGGGCCTATCGATAACTTTTGCACCGTATTGCAAGGCGATTTTTTTTATATTATCATCGTCTGTAGAAACATATACTTCATCAATAATATCACTATTTGCCTGTGCATATAATATACTAAATGAAAGTAATGGCAACCCGTTTAATAATTTTATATTTTTTTCCGGCAATCTTTTAGATCCGCCCCGGGCTGGAATTATAGCGATGTTTTTCATTTAAAAAAATTAAGGAATAATATCTTTTTCTGGCTGCCAGTAAAGTTGCGTTTCTTCTAATTTTTGATATTCATGATACTCAAAATCAGACAATCTATTGCTGTTTTTAATAATTTTAGGAATTGAGATTACCAAATCTAAAAATGCTAAAACTAAAGCTTTTAAAGCTTTAAAATCTCCTTTAAATACTTTTGTTTTTATTTGAATCCAAATCGAATATATCATTTTTCGGGGAATATATTTAATGGGTACAAATAAAAAATATAAATACCAGCCCGCTCTTAGAGATCTTTGCAATCGAATATTATAATCTGCGTTCTTTTTTCTGGACTTAATATCTACTCTGTGATTAGCTAAAACTGCGGGCAAATAATGTATTTCCCAATTTTTTTTGAACAATTGGCAGGATGCAAAATCTTCTTCTCCATAAAATATAAACCAGTCCGGATAATCAGGAATATCTTTCCATGCCGACATTTGCCAAACATGACCGCAACCTACAAAACTTTTCATTCTATGTGAAACATGATTGCTTGCTATTATTTTAGGTTCTTGGGGATTCCAGAAAATTCTAAAACCTAACAGCCCTATTTTAGGGTTTTTATTAAATGCATCTTCAATATATTCTAAAGGATTTTTAGTTATAAAATGCAAATCGTCATCTATAGAAATGGCATATTTAGAATTTACAAGACTCATTAATCTATTTCGGCTGTAAATTAAACCTTTGCTTAGAGGATTCTGAATCAATTGAATTTCCGGATATTGTTCTTTTATAAAAGAAAATGTACCATCTGTTGATCCGTCATCACAAATAATACATGCAACATCTTCTCTTTTTAGTAAATATCGAATCTTATGTAAAGTGATAGCTAAATCATCTTTACGGTTTTTAGTGGTTATAACAATTGAAAAAGTGGTATAGCCTACTCTCATTTAATACTTTTTCACCATTTCTTTTGGCAATTTTTTCCATTTTATAAATAACCTCGAAATTTCTTTTGCCGCAAGTATTTTTACAAAAACCTTATTTTTCAGATAATAACTTGCAGCACTAATTTTTTTACATTTTATAAAATTTAAATTCGAAAAATTTACTGTCGTTGTATTGGTTGCTATATTTTTCATCCAATCCTCATAAACATTACCCATATGACAGGCATAATTATCATAAGTTGTAAGCCTCCAATACCCTTTTTCTAAAGGTTTATTATCAATATAGGTTTCGCCGATGCCTGCTGCCTTTCTGCCTCCAATAAAGGAAAATAATTCTTCAAAAGCATCTTTTTTATATGTTGCTACAAAATGACCCGAACCCACAAAACACTGCACATCGTCATAAATTAAACCTAATGCGTATTTTAAGTAATCCTGATTATAATTTCTATCCCAACCAATGCTGTCATAAAAATGTATTAAGGCTTCTTGGTTCTTTACAGGAAGAAATTTCAGATTTTTATTAAATAAATTATCAAAAATAACATTCCCACAGTGACTTGTATACATTTTAAATTGCGGAACAATACCTACGACACCCGCTTTTGGTATTTTAGAAAAAACATTTACGGTCTGTGATTGCCAGTCAGCAAAAAACATAACATCTGCATCTGTTATGGTTACCAGTTCTATATTATTTCCTGACAATCCCTTAAAAACAGCATTTATTTTACCAATATTATCAGTATGTATTAACTCTTTTATTTTATTTTCTTCAAAAAGCTGATTGAGATATTCGACAACATTAGCACAACTTCCGTTATTTACAATGGTAACAAAAGTTCTTTCGTGAATGGTATTGAATAAAGAATTCAGACAAATTTTTAATATTTTGAGTGCATCTAAAAAATATCCTTCTTCATTAGGAATGTAAACCGGAACTATTATCTGGTGTATATAAAAAGATTGTTCTTGATTAATCTCTTTATTAGGATTACTGCCTATTCTCATAAAATGCTAATTTTAACTTTTAATAACAATCCTTAAAGAGTAAAGAAATTATTTTCTTTCAATTTTTTATATAATTCTTCTTTAGAGACTACTACATTTTCACTGGAAAATTCATCGAAATTAACATTAGAATTATCATAAATATTTTTATAATGCATCATATACAAATTCAGTTTTTTATCCAAATAAGTTCTGGGAGTTTCTTCTTTAGCGATCATAATTTCATGTATTTTTTCTGAAATTCTTGGTACTCCTAATGTAAATTTCAGTCCAAATTCTTCCTGATAAATTTCAAAAAGATCTAAAACGCTAAAACTAGGGATGTTTGGGATGATATTAAAGCCTGTAAATTGAAATGAATTGTGAATTAGTCCAACTGCTGCTTCTACATCGATCATAAAACGTGTCATTTCAGGCGAGTATAACTTTAGCTCGTATTTATTTTTAATTGAATCTAATATCAGCGGAATAATACTTCCGGTTGAATTTAGAACATTCCCATAAATGGCTGTAGTAAGATTAACATTCGATTTTTCGGCATCTACAATAAAAGATTCTCCGCCAATAAATTTCATTGCTCCATATAATGTTGTGGCTGCTCTGCTTTTATCTGATGAGATAAAACATGCTGCTTTAAAATTATTCTCTTCGGCTACATTTCTAGAATTAATAGCTCCGTTTACGATAGTCCTTAAAGCCACCTCAACATTCTGGTCGACTGCTTCAATTTGTTTTAAAGATGCCGCAAATATTCCATGATCATGATTTTTTGCCGCTTTATTCATTAACTTAAAATCTGAGACGTCTCCAATTACACAGTTAATTTTTGGAAATTGCTTTTTTAAATAATAATGTTTAGCCTCATCTCTGCTGTAAATCGTTATTTCGGCCTTATCATAAAAACTTTTAACTATTTCTCTTCCAAGATAACCTGCTCCGCCTGTAATAAATAATCTCATATTTTATAATTAATATAACTTAAATAGGTTTGATACAAATCTAACTCAAATTTGTTCTTCAATTCAGGAAATTCATGACTCACGTTAATATCATGAAAAGACTTCAATAGTTTATAAATTTCTTCAACTGTAGTTTCTATATATGAAATTTCACTTTCTTTAAAATTAGATACGATTGCCAATACGTCATTTATACCAACCAATTTTATTTTATTTTTATTGAAATTTATAGGCAATTGATTGTGCAAATTATAGCAAAATGTTGCAACAAAAGATGTTTTATCGGGTACGGCATAAATCCCAAAAATATTAGGAAGTTTATACGATACAAACTCTTTGTTGATTGATGAACAATATTTTCTCAATGCGATTTTTGCCTCTTTTTTAGATTGCCCATAAGCATTATCTAAATCTTCCTGTAAGGACGATAAAAAAGCAATGTTACATTTAAGATCATTATCTGCTAAACATTTTATAGTGTCGCTGGTTAATTTTCTATTTAAAGCTATTAGAGTATCAGCATCAGAATGCCTTTGAATAAAAGCCCCATGAATAAGCCAGTCTAATTGTTTTATTTTTGAAAGCTGTTCTAAATAATCTCTACCAAGTTCTACGACTTCATATTTCAGGATATTTCTAAAATATTGGGTTAGATGTATTCCTATAAAGCCTTTTTCTCCTGTAATTGCTATTCTCATCTCTTTACGAAATTAAAAGACCTTTATATTATTTCATTAACTTCATTAACCGATATCCTTTGAGACATTTTTGTAATTTTGAAATCTTTCCTGTTTGTACTATTATTTTGATTCCTTCGATTACACTTAAATAAAATTGCTGTTTTAAGACAGTACTGGAAAAATGTTTTTTGTAAAAGTAGAAATACAACTTTTGTTTTTCTAATTCAATATCAATTGATTTTCCTTTATCTCTTTGTCCGCCTACAGGAATCTCTAAATGTTCGACCAGAATTTTAGGCTGAAAATAAATATTTGCTCCTGCCTGGAGCAAACGCATTCCATAATCCCAATCATCGCCCCATATTGTAAAATTTTCATCAAAGAAAAAACCTGCTTCTTTAAAAACATCTTTTTTTACAATATTTAAACCTGAACATACTTGCAATCTAAACCTTGATTTTGAAAAATTATGTGGTTTTGCTATTGTATCTAAAATGGTTTTATACTTAAATTCAGCTGTTTCCATTCCGTCAAACTGAATTCCTGGAATTAAAACATCTATAATATCAGGTTTTAAAACCTCGACAATTTGCTTAAATGCTAAATTTGGAATTCTTAGATCGTCATCAAGAAAAAACAGCCATTCTTCGTCTTTATAATATTTTAAAGCCTGATTTCTAGAATGATTTACTGATTTTTCTCTTTCATTTTTTACTAAAGTAAAACTAAAATCTAGTGATAGCTTATTAAGATCTGATGCTATATCGATCTGACTTTGATCGACTATAATAACTTGTGAAATATATTTTTCGAAGGCATTTAAATCTAGTAACAAATTAGACAAACATTCTAATCTGTCTCTTGTGGGAATCACTAAAAAAAAGTTTTTCATTTATTTAGTATTTTAGCATACAATGCATAAACAACATTAAACACTTTGAGTTTTTGCAGGATCAAAATTACGCGATATTTTATTAATCGCAACTGAAAATTTATGGCCGATCCAAAACTTATTTGATTAAAATGATGATTAATTACTATTTTATAATTTTTAAATGATGGTATATTCAAAAAAGCGATTTCAAGTTTATCTAGAATTACTTTTTTTTGAAGTTTTGTAAATAGAGAATTGTATCCTGTAAAAAGTATTTCAACAAACTCAAAGGTTGCCCCATTTTTACGATCATTGCTACTTGAATCGCCTGTAATACTTAAATTTGAAACTCTAATAAAAAGTGAAGCCGCGTTTATGGAATAAATAAAATTGGGTGTAGAAAATTCTAATACAGCCAAATCATCAGAATGCCAGGCAAGCGGTAAATCTTTAAACTTTTTTTGCTCGACGATTTCTTTTTTAAACAGATACTCGCTTAATGAGCTTCGTGTTTTTTTTGAAAATTTTCTTGTCAAAAAATCTTGTCCGTTTTCTAAAATAGGATGATCGAATTTAACGGAAATAACTTCGTGTTTTTCGTTTATAACTTTGGTAGAAAAACGCACTACATTACTATTTTGATTTTTTATTTCTTGTTGATTTTTATGAAATAATTCGACCACATTATCACTTAAAACATCGTCATCGCCCAGAATCATGATCCACTCTTCTGAATCGATAAGAGCAATGCATCGCTGCCATTGTCTTACCAAAGAGGTTCCTCCCAGATTGGAATCAAAAAAATGATAACTATATTCAAAAGTATCCTTAAACTTATTCAGCAAAGGTTTTGGATCTTCGGGACTTGAATCGTTTCCTATATAAACTTTAAATCTTTTATCTGTCTGATTTTTTAGGGATTCTAAAGTTGCCTCAAAAAACTCAAGCTTATAATACGGAATAATGATCGCAATCATTTTAAAAATATTTTATACAACGAATATCTCCATTTACAAATCATTATCTTCATTTGTTCAATACTCCATTTACAGTTGACAAATACTTTTTTTTGATTTTATCCAAACTATAGTCTTTTAAATAGCAATCTCTTAGAGAATCAGAAATGGACTTCACCTCATCTTGATTTAATAATTTAACACTCTGGACTGTTTTTTTAAAGGATTCTAAATCATTATAATCGAACCAAAATTGATTTAAACTTTCTGCTAATCTTTCAGTCATTGCACCAACTCTTGTAGAAATAATTAATTTACCTGCCGCCATACTTTCAACCCCAACTAATGGGCCTGACTCTTCAGGTGAACAAATTATTAAACAATCAATACGATTAAACAAATCTGAAAGATGTTCTCTCTCTATAAATCCTAGAAATTTTATATTGTCTGCTTCTTTGTATTTATTTCTTAAATAATTCTCCAAAGGCCCATTTCCTGCTAAATATAAAGTATCATTCTTTAGACAAACTTGTAAAAAAAAAGATATTAATTCTTCAACTCCTTTTTCAGGTGAAAGTCTTCCTAAAATCAAAAAATTATGTATACCACTTTGTGATAAAGACACATTTAATAACTCTTTCTCATTAAAAGCACACTGATCAATAATTACATAATCGTGATTCTTGAATTTTTCTAAATTACTGGCATTAACTTTTGAATGATGTATAAATGAATTTACGTTTTCAATATAAGGAAAACTGCCTTCGCTAATTGTTCCCGTTGTTCTAAATAATATCTTTTTATTATTTAGCTTAGCAAAAGTAATTATGTCGTTCACTAGTGAAGAAGATAATTGAGCACAAATGAATATAACATCGTATTGAGCTACTAGTTTTTGTACAATAAGAAGTCTTTTTTTGTTATAATTAAAAAAATATTTCGCAATATTATTATTTACATAACTACTCCAAACCCCTTTGCAACTATTTTTAACGTAACTCAATAATGCCAATAATTTCAGAACTAAATATTGCTGACAAGCTAAGTCAGCGAGTGAAAAAACCTTTTGTTTTTTATTGAAGTTAAATACCTGAGATTTATTTGACAATGAACCTGTAGTACATATATCTACAATATATTTTGAAGATAAAGCTGATGCCATAAAACCAGACTCTAGTTCTCTCCCTCCAAAATCTCCTATTGGACCAATAATCAGTATTTTTTTCATATTATTTAGTTATAGCCACTACTACAATTACATTTTTTCATTTTGTAATTATTGTGTATTGCCAACTTTCATCAATATCCATTTGCTTAATCCTAGTAAATGTAATTTAGAAATTATTTTTCTTATTCTATTTCCTGTTTTATACGAATTAGAGTGTTTATATTTTTTAAGTACCAATGCATTTTCACTTGATTGCTGATAATACTTTTCGATTAAAAAGATTAAAAAAGCTTCAAAATCACTTTCAGACACCATTGTTTTGAGAATAGAAAAAGAATAAAAGAAATTGCTTTTCATGTGCACAAAATCTTTGGTCATATTTTTATCATGATATCTATAATAGGCTAATGGCAAATCTATAAAAATAACCTCCGGATTATTTTTAAAAATCTTCAGCCACATGATCCAATCTTCTTTTGCGCCAAGTTCTGACTGAAATTGAAAATTTACGAAATTGCTTTTATGAAAAAGCCCGCAATGAATTGGAATATTAAACTGAAAATCCCAATCGTATAATACTTTTTCAAAAGTAAATACATTTGGAGTGAGTTTACAAAAAGGCGGTTCCATATTTTGTAATGTGTCTCTAAACATCATAAAATTCGAGATTACAATTTTATGATTTAACTCCTCTTTCGCTAAAGCTTTTAATGATTCAGATATTTTATTTTTATGTAATAAATCATCTGAATCTAAAAATTGTATAAACTCTCCTAAAATTTTACTTAATGCATGATTACGCGCATAACTGACTCCTTTATGTTCTAAAGCATAAAATGTAAAACGATTGTCATTTTTAATAAATTCTTTAACAACCGTAACAGTTTTATCTGTAGATCCATCATCTACAATAACACATTCCCAATTAGCATAGGTTTGTGATGCTACAGATTCTAAAGTTTCCTTAATTAATTTTTCTCTATTAAAAGTTGGAATTATAATAGAAACCAAAGGAGAAATTTGCTCCACTTTATTCATCTTAATCTTTTAATCTTTAACATTTATAGTTTTTTAATATTACTCTCTTAAAAGTTTTTATCTTAGGAAGCTTCTGTTCTTGTATTTTAAAACTGTAGATTCAATTTAAAATAATGAATTAATTTTCGTTGAATTAGAAACCCATAAATATAAACTTCGTAAGTGTCTACTGTTTAATTGATAAAAATTAAAAAATAATCTCATTTTTAAAAAACAAAAAATACACAACAATTAAATAGGAAGGAGATATTATTACAAAAACTGCAAAGAGTAATCTTAAAAAGTCGAAATTATTATTTCTTGTCATTTAAAAACTAAATTCAATTGAACGAATTTTGATATAATTTAATTAAGTATTTCCTTCGTAGCTTCTAAGTAAGATGTTGACCATTTTTGGCAAGGCTCTAAGTGATTTCCCTCTGCCCATTCATTCCAGGCATTTATAAATAAAAAGCTTTCAGGCATTTCTTCCCAAGAGTAGTTTTTTTTAATATGTGATAACCAAAATTTGTATTTTTCAGGTGTTGAATTGTGTAAGATAAAAGGATCTGTTTTTCTTCTTGCCGAATTATCCCACATTGGAGTTATTCCCGGATAGACATCTTTATTAAAATTTAACTCTATTTGCTTTTGCACATAATCAAAGTAATCATAATAATATTGATCTTTTTCTAATTTTAGTCCCATATATTTCATCAAACGACGTTTTATCCTTTTTAATATACTCATATTGAATACATTTTTTTTAGACTGAGTCTCAAAATCAGGCTGAAATTGAAACGCAAAATCAAAACCTTTTAATTTTGGATGATAATCATGTTCATGATTTTGAGAAAATCCAATGTAAAGATCTGGAAAACCAGCCTTCTTTACTTCATCTCTCCATATTTTTATGGTCTCCTCAATATCCGGGAGAAATTTTGGCCGATATATTATAAATACTGGTTTTCCATTTACTTTAATATATCTATCATCTTTAAAATAAGATATTAAATGGTTTATATGGTTTAGATCATCTTCAAAGCTATATTCTTGATTTAATAAAATTTCCTTCTCTGCTCCATCCCATGTTCTTGTCCAATTTTCATTGGCCCAACACATCATAAATGGTAGTTTTTCATTAGAATTTTTTATTTTTCTATCTAAGGGTTCATGTAAGACAAGTTTTCCATTAAACCAATAATGATAATAGCAAAAGCCATGGATGCCATAAGTTCTAGCCAATTCTTCTTGTGCCAAACGTGACTCTTCCAATCGTAAATCGTAAAAACCCAAATCAGCTGGTAAGTGAGGTTGGTAATGTCCTTCAAACCTTGAAGATGTTTTTGTTACATTTGTCCATTCTGTAAAACCTTTTCCCCACCAAATATCATTTTCAGGTATTGGATGAAATTGAGGAAGATATATCGCTATGGGTTTTATCATGTTTTACTTTTTTACAGTATTAAAATATTTGATATTTGATCTAATATTAATTCCTTATCCTGATGCAACCTTATTAATTTTGCATTGGCATTCTTTCCCTTAACATATAATTGTTCTCTATCTAAATAATAACCAAATAATACATTAGAGAGCTTTTCGATGTCTAAGTATGGGATTACATCTCCAGCATCTTTTTCTACAAATTCAGCAGCCCCGCCTGCGCCAGAAAAACAAATACACGGTTTAAAATAATTAGCAGCTTCAAGAACAACTAATGGATAGGGATCTTCTTTAGAAAGAAGTAAGAATATATCTATGTTATTGTAGAAAGTATCCATTTCTTTAGATGCCGTTTCAAATATAACTTTTTCAGAAAGATTACATTTTTTTAATTCTAGTCTTATTCTCTTAAATTCGATAGATTTTTTGTTTACACCTTTCCAAACAAATCTAACATTTGCGTCAGGATACTTTCTAAAAAAATCAGAAACCACAATTGAAAGTATATCTGCTCCTTTTCTCCAATCTAAAGTACCTGCTATACCTATTACAAATTCTTTTTTAGATTGCTTAATCGTTTTTATATTAAAAGAAAACTCTGGTATAAAATAATTTAGATTATGTATTTTGTCTAATTTGATATCCAAATTTTCACACAAATGTTTTGCAACAGCATTTGAAGGCACTAAAAAATGTGTAGTTAGTTTTTTTACAAACTTCAGATGTTCTGAAGTTGTATAAAAATCAGTAGCTAATTCAAGTTCATGAACATAACTTACTATTTGCAATTTCTTTGCGAAATTAAATGCTTCAAAAAAATCTCCATTTGTAATCGTATTTGAAAATATGATATCACTCTCATTTATCCATTTTTGAATTTTATTACTTTTTGTACTTTTAAATTTCATAAACGAAATTACTCGATTTAATAATCTTCTCTTTTGTCTATCTCTCCACAGTACAACCTCTCCAAGTTTTTCAAATTCCTTTTTCAATGGCCCATCTCCTGATTTAATTACAATTTTAAAGTCAAATTGCTTTTCTTGATGAATTAAATCTATTAGATTCAATAACAGAATAGGAGCTCCTGTAAGTGAAGCATCATGTGCTACAAATAGAAATTTTAATTTCTGACTACTCAACTTTTTCGAATGATACATAAATTGTATGACCAATAATTAATTTTCTAAATCCCCTATTATCAAGTAATTTACTAATTATTGGCATAGTTATTTTATTAAAGAGAAGAATACCATACCAGGTTTCTGATCTAAAATGTTTAGAATAATTACGCAACCATATATTTTTATGTAATGTATGTAATGGTTCGTAGTAAATTTTTTTCAATTTTATAGGTAAAATTTTTTCTAAATATAGAAAAGTTTCCTTAGACCATTTAGTCGCATGGTGCGGTGGCATATCTAAAAGTTCATCTGAATATTTGTAAAAGCAATTTACATTAGGAACACATAAAATTAGTTTAGATTTTATTTTCATATAGGAAATATGCTCTTTCAAAAAATTTAATGGTTCAGATAAATGTTCTAGTACTTGAAATGATATTATAGCGTCTACTTCATAATTTGGATTTTCTTTAAAAAAATCATCAATATTACTCAAGTAAACAGGCAGGCCATTAGCTTGGGCAGTTGAAACTGCTTCTTCACTAGTTTCTAAGCCTACAATATTCACATTATATTTTTTGATTATTTTACTAATAAATGTACCTTTTCCACTTCCTATTTCTATAATATTTTTTTTACCGTAAATCTCTTTTACTGCAATGTCATATTCCCATTTATCTTCTAAATAGTACCAATCAAATTTATTCTGTAATTCTTTATAAACATTAGAGCTTCCCTCAAATTTTGGCTCAAAAAAAAGCAAACTAGAATCAACACATTGATATAAACTAATTGTCTCATAATCTTTATCAAATTCATTACTTATATCAATATCAAATTGATCTTTCCATCTCTTTATTATCTCTGAAATTTGAAATATTTTAATTAACTTAACATTATTAGAATTCGTTAAAGGACTGATTATATTTTTCATAAAATTAATTATAAATACTCCATTCAACATTTTCTATTCTTATTGATCCAATATGCTTAATCTCAGGCATATTTGGTGCAACGTTCGAAAAATCTTTTAATTCAAATTTCAGGACTTCTTCATATCTTTCAAAATCTGAAATTGAATCTCCAAAGTAAACTGAAATGAAATAGTGTCCGGGTAATAAAGGCAAATTTTTGATTGTTAGTTTTATCTTCCCTTCTTTACATTTTTTATCCAAATATCCATTATTATGTATTCTAGAATTAGTTCCAAATACGGGATTATTTAAATGATTAAAAACTACAATTCCTAAAGATGGGTTGTTAATATCAATGGAAGAAATAAACTCTGCTGTTAAAATGAGATTGTTATTAAAAATCTCATTTTCATCCATATATATATATTTTAACTGTGGTTTAATCTTTTGAGAATTATTTTGAGTAACTAAAACTTTACTATAAATATCTTCGTTTACACTATATTGATTCATCACTTCATCTATACTTCCAATTAACTTCACATTACCATTTTCTAGAAGTATACCCCTTGTACACAAACTCTTCACCGCTGCCATATTATGACTCACAAACAAAACAGTTCTTCCTTCACCTTTAGAAATATCCTGCATTTTCCCAATAGCTTTCTTCTGAAATTCTGCATCACCAACAGCTAAGACCTCATCGATAACCAATATTTCAGGTTCTAAAAAAGCTGCTACAGCAAATGCCAAACGAACTGTCATTCCAGAGCTATATCTTTTTACAGGAGTATCAATATAACGCTCACAACCTGAAAACTCTATAATTTCATCAAGTTTTGAGGCAATTTCTTTTTTGGTCATTCCTAGAATTGCTCCGTTCAGGAAAATATTTTCTCGTCCGGTCATTTCACCATTAAAACCCGTTCCTACTTCTAGAAGCGATGCAATACGTCCGCGAGACTTTATACTTCCCGTAGTTGGAGCTGTAACTTTTGAAAGTATTTTTAAAAGTGTTGATTTTCCTGCTCCATTTTTACCAATGATTCCTAAAACTTCTCCCCGTTCAACCTCAAAGTTTATATCTTGTAAAGCCCAAACATAATCAGAAGTTCCTTTGATAGAACGATCATTTACATCTCCTATTTTTAAATACGGATTTTCTTTTCCTCGAATCTTGTGCCACCAACGATTGATATCATGACTTAAAGTTCCGGTGCCTACTTGCCCTAAACGATATTGTTTAGAGATATTTTCGGCTTTTAATATTATATCTTTTTTCAATTGTAAATCTAAAAT
>Ga0247812_10000376_pt1 | contig 31891 bp, 27 predicted proteins | sample UWRJL149409B1_FD_178011 | JGI IMG/M metagenome (GOLD analysis project Ga0247812, IMG submission 178011) | Plant litter microbial communities from Arlington Agricultural Research Station in Wisconsin, United States - UWRJ-L149-409B-1 | ecosystem: Environmental > Terrestrial > Plant litter >...
TCCATTTCTTGGATTTACGTAGTGATACATATCTTTCATCGTTTCTGAGAAAGATTTTTTAGTATTTGAATGTAGGTTTGAAATTGCCACACGTGCTGCTAATTGTGCATAATCTGGATGCGCAATAGTCATAGAAGCCGCCGTTTCTGCCGCAAGATTATCCAATTCAGAAGTAGAAACCCCATCATACAATCCCTCGATAACTCTCATCGCTACCTTAACAGGATCTACAAGCTCATTCAAGCCGTAACACAACTTTTTGATTCTTTCTGTAATCTTATCAAACATTACGGGCTCTTTGTGGCCATCTCTTTTTACTACAAACATAAGCTTACTTTATTTAGTTATTGAAAAAATGAAAGACACTGGAAAACGAATTCCAGTACTTAAACATTGCGTGTTTTTAAATTATTTTTTGAGAATTATCGAATCCTCAATAGCTATCAGGTTCAAATTCGAAAAATGAATTTAAATGCATTAAAAATTGTTATTGAATCTGCGATTTGGGGGTCAAGATTCAATCTCAAAAAATTGTAATTATTTCTAGCGTTTTTTAGATCACGCTAAAGTATTTTGTTGTCTAAAAATCTGCATCAAATGAAATTTTCTGAGCATCGCTGTCTGTGTTCATCACACCCGATTTTTGATACTCGGCAACACGTTTTTCAAAGAAATTGGTTTTTCCCTGAAGAGAGATCATGTCCATGAAATCAAACGGATTCGCTGATCCATACACACGATCACAACCTAATTCTACTAACAATCTGTCAGCGACAAATTCTAGATATTGCGTCATTAGAACAGCATTCATTCCAATTAAACTTACCGGTAGTGATTCTGTTACGAATTCTCTTTCGATATCTAAAGCATCAACGATGATTTCTTTAATTCTTTCTTTTGGAACTTTATTAATCAAGTGATGATTGTGCAAGTGAACTGCAAAATCACAATGTACGCCTTCGTCACGAGAAATCAACTCATTAGAAAAAGTTAAACCTGGCATTAATCCACGTTTTTTCAACCAATAAATAGAACAGAAAGCACCAGAGAAGAATATACCTTCAACAGCAGCAAAAGCAATTAGTCTTTCAGCAAATGAATCTGATTCAATCCACTTTAAAGCCCAGTCTGCTTTTTTCTTAATAGCAGGAAAAACTTCCAATGCATTGAATAACTCTGCTTTTTCAGCTTCGTCTTTGACGTAAGTGTCGATCAATAGAGAATAAGTTTCACTATGAATGTTCTCCATCATGATTTGGAAACCATAGAAAAACTTTGCTTCTGCGTATTGAACTTCGTTTACAAAATTCTCAGCAAGATTTTCGTTTACAATTCCATCAGACGCAGCAAAAAATGCTAAAATATGTTTGATGAAATATCTTTCGTCGTCACTTAATTTATTATTCCAGTCTGTCAAATCCTGGTGTAAGTCGATTTCTTCCGCAGTCCAGAAACTAGCTTCCATCTTTTTGTACCATTCCCAAATATCATGATGTTTAATTGGAAAAATAACGAAACGATTTTTGTTTTCTTGTAATATTGGTTCGACTTGTGACATGACAATTTTTGTTTAATATTTATGCTGAATTTTTTCTTATTCAGAACGATTACAAAGATTGTCATTTACTGCCAAAAATGAAAGCCAAACTTATTCACAATTCGACGTAGTTTTTAACAACGCAGGAAAAATGGGATATTTTTCAGACAATAATTAAATATTTGTAAATGAGACATTTAATATGTTCGTTTACTATCAAACCCCCTGTAAAATATAGACTTTTTAGAATAATAAGCAAGGAATTTTAATTCTTTTTGAAAAGTTTTTTTTGAGTTAAAACTTTATTTTTTGAGTCAAAATATGTCCCGGAAAAGATGTAATTAGGACACTTATTTTATTTAGAATTTTTAAGTTCTTCAGCCACTTTTTCAAGCTCCATATACCAGTCCTGACCAAAGCGACGTATCAAAGCTTCTTTTACAAATTTATAAACCGGAACTTCTAATTCTTTTCCTAAAGAACAGGCATCATCACAAATATCCCATTTGTCATAATTGACTGCAGCAAACTCCGTAAAGTCTTTTACACGGATTGGGTATAAGTGACAAGAAACGGGTTTTTTCCAATCGACGATTCCTTGGTTATAAGCTTGCTCTATTCCGCAAAGAGCGGTTTTTCCGTCAAAAATTACGTAAGCGCAGTCTTTTTCGTCAATTAATGGTGTTTCAAGATCACCATCAGTTCCTTTTACCCATGTTCCCTGCGCTTCGATAGCAGCAATTCCTTCTTTTCTTAAAAAGGGTTTTACTTTTGGGTAGATTTCTTCCAGAATTTTAGTCTCTGCTTCGCTCAAAGGCGCACCGGCATCTCCGTCAACACAGCAGGCTCCTTTACAAGCTGACAAGTTGCACACAAATTCTTTTTCAAGAATATCTTCTGAAATAATGGTTTTCCCTAATTGAAACATGATAATAAAGTACTGTAATTTATAAAGTGCAAAGATAGTCAAAGAAAGCAGATAAAATACGTTCAAATTTTACTGTCGTGCTTTGTAAAGTTTTACCACAGAGATTCACAAAGGTTTTTCACAGAGTATCGCAAAGTTTAATTTATTGGGAATGCTCACAAAGCTTGGAAATAAAACTTTGTGCAACTCTGTGCATTCTTTGCGAAACTCTGTGGTAGAACAATTAAACCTTGCGGATCTCTTCGTTACAATTGACTTTTTGTTACAAATATCACTTTTTTAACCAATAAAACGTGTTTTTATAACAAAAATACATTGTATCATAAAAACGCCTATCTTTATTCTCTACCTTTGCAAAAATTTTAAACGCTTAAAATTAAAGTAATATGTTAGAAATTGACTTTAAAGAAATTATTACTGTCGGAATGGTACTTTTTGCTGTAATTGATATCGTAGGATCTATTCCGATTATCGTCAATTTACGAGCAAAAGTGGGACATATTGAATCTGAAAAAGCTTCGATCGTTGCCGGAATGATTATGATTGTTTTTCTTTTTGTTGGAGAAGGTTTGCTAAATCTTATTGGAATAGATGTGCATTCATTCGCCGTTGCCGGATCGTTTGTATTATTCTTTTTAGCGTTAGAGATGATTTTGGGAATTAGAATTTATCGCGATGAAGAACCCGGATCAGCTTCTATTGTGCCATTAGCCTTTCCTTTAATTGCTGGCGCAGGAACAATGACGACTTTATTGTCTCTACGTTCACAGTTTCACACCTTAAATATTATTATTGCTATTTTACTAAACATAATCCTGGTTTATGTTGTTCTAAAATCATCAAAAAAAATAGAAAATTTATTAGGAGAAAACGGACTTGGCGTGGTGCGCAAGACATTTGGAGTCATACTTTTAGCGATTGCTGTTAAATTATTCGCTGCTAATGTTAAAGGTTTGTTCGTCTAACAGATATTTTTATAAATTTACCCCATAAAATTTCTTAAATAGAACTTTTAACATATGTCATGTATGTAAAGTTTTAATTTAATTTTTAGACAAACAACCTTATGAAAATCTTTACTTCAATCTTAGTGCTTTTAGCATTAGCTTTAATTGTTTTTAATATTACGCAATTAGACTTTCAAAATCCTTTTCAGGGAGATAGCGGTGTCGCGCTTATTGGAATCGCAGCAGCATTTTGCGCAGTATTGATTCTTTTGATTTTTAGAATTTCAAAAAGAATCGAAGAAAAAATGCACGACAACAGATAATATGTTTGACGTTCTCATTATTGGCGGAGGCGTATCTGGCATGTCTTGTGCTCTCGTTTTAGGTTCTGCCAAAAACAAAGCTTTTGTTACCGATAAAAAAATCGGAATCTTTACCCATCAAAAGAATTCTTCGCTGCAAGAAGCAATCTTCTATAACGCATACGGAATAATTCCTGGTAAATTAGGATCTGAATTACTTGTAGAAAGTACACAGGATTTAGCCATGACTTATCCTCACATTACTCAGATTCCAAACGAGAAAGTAGTTAAAGTTGAAGGTACTTATCCTGAATTTACGGTTACTACAAATAAAAACTCCTACCAAACAAAAAATATTGTAATCGGAATTGGTTCTGCCAATACTTTCGATATTGAAGGTTTAATGCAATATATTGAACCACACAAAAAAGCACTGCCAGAAAAACAACGCGTTCAGCTTAAAAACGACGATCATAAAGTAGCCGAAGGTATTTTCGTTATTGGAACTTTAGCCGGCTGGAGAAGCCAATTAGCCATTGCTGCAGGAAGCGGTGCTGCCGTTGCTACAGATATTCTTACTTTATGGAATAATGGCATACAGACTCATGCCCACGATAGTATTCGATAAAATTTAAAACATAAGTTTTTATATAATTAAACCATTAAGAGATTAAGAAAAATTAAGACTTTGCGCTTAATAAACTGAATCTCTTAATGGTTTATTTTTTTTATTTCTTACTTATTATTTTACTGAAACAATCTCAGTAACTTTAATATGTTTCTCTTCTTCAGCTTTCCAGATTTCGCCTTTTACTGAAACCACATCCCCAATTTTTAATTGTTTGTAATTCTGAGGCCCGCCAACATTTACTATGCTTATTGTTGCAAAATAAACTTCTTTTGAATCGGTAGAAATTTTAGCCGTATAGCCGTCTTTTCCTGCTTCTATTGCATCTACTTTTCCGGTAATTGTATTCGAACTACTATCTTTCATAGTTTTACAAGAAATTACAAAAGTCATTAAAACGAATAGAAAGCTTAATTTTTTTAGATTTTTCATATTATATATTTAACCACAAATCTCGAACTATATTAGGTAAGATTCGTTACATTATATCTTAATAAATTATTATTATTTATTGTAATTGAATACAGCTACCAGCAATTACTTTTAAACTTTCATCAAATTGTTTCCAGACTCTGATGTAACGAAAAGCGCCATTGATAGGAGTAGCATCAAATGCTCCTTTTAATGAAACTATAACCGAAACCACAGCTGTATCACCAATTAGATTTATAATTTGATCTGAAGCTTCAAGGGCATCAATTTTCATTTTGCCTGAACGGTATAAAGCCAAATCAAATTCTTTTGTAATTGTATTTCCGTCGGGTAAATTGAAAAGCAAATCGTCGTGGAGAATTTTTTCTAAAATTAAAACATCTGCATTTTTAATAGCAGTCAAAAGTTCTATTTCAGCATTTACAACGGCTTCTATTTTCATCTTAAAAAGTTTTCAGCGTTATTTTTTCGGATTCTGAACTGCTTTAATCATAGCATCTTCTTTCAAAATCACATCGTAGTAATATATCTCACCATATAATTGTCTGGCAAATTCAGCAGTGATATAACGATTCACTAAAGGTTTGGTTTTGTCTAATTTCAAATCTAAACCGGTCATGAAAATATAGTTTTTGAATTTCTTGAAATAAACATCAGAGTTTTTCATTTCAGCCAAAAACTCATTAAACTTAAGTCCGGTAAAAGCTTTTCGGTTTTTATCTAATTCTTCAAAAACAAAATGCCCTACTACTCCGGTTTGAAGCAAATAACCAACATTTTCATTTCCGTGCTCTGCTTCCATCGGAACAAAAACATCCGGCACGATTCCGCCGCCACCATATACGATTTTACCTTTTGGTGTTTTAAATTTTAATGAATCAGCTACTTTTATACTGTCTTTAGCATAAAGTTCACCCGATTTTATACGAGATTCTGATTCTTTAAAATATTCTTCGTTTCCTTTTTTATACGGTTTCTGAATTGATCTTCCGGTTGGCGTGTAATATCTTGCTACAGTCAATCGAACTGCAGATCCGTCATTGAAATCCATTTCGCGTTGCACCAAACCTTTTCCAAAAGAACGGCGACCCACAATAATTCCACGGTCGTTATCTTGCAATGCACCTGCCAGAATTTCACTTGCAGAGGCACTGTTTTCATTAATCAAAACATAGACTTTTCCGGTTTCAAAACTTCCGGCTTTTGTGGCGTATGTTTTCTCTGTTGTTCCGTTTTTATTTTTAGTAAAAACGATCAGTTGTTTGTCTTTCAAAAATTCATCGGCAATCGCCACGGCTTCTTCCATATAACCGCCTCCGTTATCACGAAGATCAATTACAAGCGACTGAATTCCGCTTTGTTTTAATCTTGTTAAACCGGTTTTGAATTCATTAAAAGTAGTTTCCGCAAAACGATTGATTTTGATGTAGCCAATGCTATTCCCAAGTAATAAAGCGGCATCGACACTTTTTATCGGAATAATATCTCTTTTTACTTTAAACTTAAGTTTCTTTTGTTCCGATTTTCTAAAAACAGTTAATTCTATTTCAGAACCCTGGAGTCCTTTTAGTTTGGAGAACAAACTGTCAGAAGGCAATTTTCTTCCAAATAATTTCGTTTTTCCCGCAAATAAAATTCGGTCTCCTGATTTTATTCCAGCTTTCGCTGAAGGGCCATTTTCAATTGGTTTTATAATCGCAACCGAATCTTTAAACATATAAAAATTAATTCCGATTCCAACGAAATCTCCTTTCATGCTTTCAGCAACTTCTGCCTGTTCGCTTGGCGGAATATAAACAGAGTGCGGATCTAATTTGGATAAGATATTATCAACTGTAAGGTTTACAATTGAGTCTGTATTGATACTGTCGACATATTCATTATTGATAAAATCGATCAGTTTGTTGAGTTTTGTTTTGGAGTAATTTTTAGCCAAAAGCTGGTCGTCAACGGCAGCATTCATGAGGCTTCCGAGGACAGTTCCGAGAGCAAAAGTCGCTCCGATCACGATTGGCAAATATTTTGAATTAAATTTCATTTACTCTTGCAAAACAGGAATATGTTCGACTTCGACACCTGCTTTTAATAAAAATTGAATTCCGGAATCATCGCGATATCCGTTTTGGTAAACCACTCTCTTTATCCCCGACTGATGTATTAGCTTACTACATTCTTTACAGGGTGAAAGTGTAATGTATAAAGTAGCCCCTTCACAAGATTGTGTTGATCTGGCCACTTTTAAAATTGCATTTGCTTCGGCATGGAGAACTTCCCAACGGGTTAATCCTTCATCATCTTCGCAGCAATTCTCAAATCCGGATGGTGTTCCGTTATAACCGTCAGAAATAATCATTCGGTCTTTTACGATAATAGCACCAACCTGCTTGCGTTTACAGTAAGACAGTGCGCCCCATTCTTTTGCAATACGAAGGTACGCTTTATCGTACTTATTTATTTTTTTTAAATCCATTTATTTTATCTGTTCCAAATTGGGCTTTCTATAATCATGGGAATAACAACTCCGATAATAAAAGCCGACATTACAAGTGCCCAATCGCGCTTAGAAAAACGAAACACGGTTTGTACAATATACGATAGTATCAAAACTACAAAAACAACGACTAACTGTGCCGCTTCTATTCCTAACGCAAATTCGCCTAAAGGTAATAATTTTGAGCTTGGTGACCCTCCTAAAATAGTCTTAAAATAATTAGAAAAACCAAGTCCGTGTATAAGTCCAAAAAACAGCGTTACCATAAAAATTAAATTGACACCTTCATTTTTAGTTGCTTTTCCTGCTGTAAAAAGATGATATACTGCTGTTATCCAAATAGTGATCGGAATTAAAAACTCGACTATATTTACTTTTATAGCGATTATTCCAAAAACGGAAAGCAACAAAGCCAACGTATGACCTATTGTAAAAAGTGAGACCAAAAGCAAAATGCGTTTCCAGTCTTTAAACAAATACGGAATTGTTAAGGCGATTAAAAAAAGAACGTGATCGTAGGCGTGGATATCTAAAACGTGTTTTAATCCTATCTGAAAATAAATCCAAAATTCTGACATAGGGGTAATGGTATTAATTGATTAAGGGGTTGTAAACTTACGATTTATTTTGAAAATTAAAGAAACCCCGATATTAAATCAACGCAGAAAAATAAGTTAAATTTTATGAGAAATTTAAAATGTTAAATTAAAATAAGATTTATCTTTGTTCTATATAAAACCCTATTAATTATGCCATTTTCAGAATTATTTGATAACGAATTCAAACAAAGAAACAGAGGTCATTTCTCTGCAATTGTGCGTGTAGCTTATGCTGACGGAAAAATTAATGACGAGGAAAAATTGTTTTTGGACAAATTAGCTTCAAGATTAGAAATTTCAGACGAAGAATATACGGAAATCCTTAAAGATCCGTGGCAACATTCTATAAATCCACCTTATTTATATGCGCAACGTTTAGAGCGTTTATATGACTTGGCAAGAATGGTTCACGTAGATCATCACTTAGGAGACCAGCAAGAAGTTATGTTAACCCGTATGGGATTAGCATTAGGATTTACGCCGGGAAACGTAAATCATATTATTAGAAAAGCATTGTCTTTAGTAGACAAAAAAGTAGATTTGGATACTTTCCTTTTCGAAATGGAAAACATGAATAAATAGTATTCAGTATTCAGTTTTTTAGTATTCAGTTTTTTAGTATTCAGTTTTTAAGCTGAAATTAAAATATAAACTCGAGAGATTTAAAATCTCTCGAGTTTTTCTGTTTTAAGTTGAAACGTAACATAACAGCAAAAGAAACCCGACAGGTTTTTAAAACCTGTCGGGTTTGCATAGCCTCAAAATCTGCGACTGAATACTAAAAACTGAACACTGAATACTAAAACCTACTCAGCTGCCATAAACTCTTCAGCTTTTTCTACCATATTATAACTTCCGCAGAAAAATGGAACTCTCTGGTGCAACTCAGTTGGCTGAATTTCCATAATTCTTCCAAAACCATCTGTTGCTTTTCCTCCAGCTTGTTCTGCTATAAATGCCATCGGATTACATTCATATAATAAACGTAGTTTTCCTTTTGGTGCTTTTGAACTTGTAGGATACAGATATATACCGCCTTTAATCATATTTCGATGAAAATCGGAGACTAAACTGCCAATGTATCGTGAAGTATAAGGTCTGTCATCTTCTTCGCGTTGACAATACTTGATGTAATTTTTTACTCCCTGTGGAAAATGAACATAATTCCCTTCGTTTACCGAATAGATATGCCCGTCTCTTGGAAATTGCATATTTGGATGCGAAAGATAAAATGTTCCGATAGCCGGATTCAGTGTAAAACCATTTACGCCATGCCCGGTTGTATAAACCAACATGGTCGATGTTCCATAAATTACATAACCTGCTGCTACCTGATTGATTCCCGGTTGTAAAAAATCCTCGCTTGTTACCGGAGTTCCAATTGGTGTTATTCTTCTGAAGACAGAAAAAATAGTTCCTAAAGAAACATTTACATCAATGTTTGAAGATCCGTCAAGCGGATCCATTAAGATCACGTACTTATTATTATTACTGTTGTCGCTCCCCTTGACAGTAATAAATTCGTCGTTTTCTTCTGAAGCAATTCCACAGACAATCTCACGGTTTATTAACGTCTGGATAAATACTTCGTTTGCATAGACATCTAATTTTTGCTGGTCTTCGCCCTGAATATTTTGTTCGCCTACAGCGCCAATAATATCGACTAATCCAGCCTTGTTTACTTTATAGTTGACAACCTTTGCTGCCAAACGTATAGAGTTGATAATTCGGGAAAGCTCCCCCGACGAATACTGAAATGCTTTTTGGTTCTCAATAATAAACTCTCCCAGTGTTTTATTGCGTTCTTCCATTGCTATATCGTTATAGTTTTAATTTTAAGTCACAAATATCGCTTATTTTGTGAGAATGATTTAAAAATTATTTTGTTAGTTTGCTACTATTGTATATTTGCTAATTAAAGGTGGAAAGCACATAGTAAAAACACACTTTTTTAGCTAATAAACGCTTAATAATAAGAATATAGAAATTGGCCTTAAGAAAAGGTTTACGTAAATAAACACGTTAAGAGGAAGGTAATACTGTATTATAGTACAAAAAATAAATTTTACAAATATGAATATTAGAAAAGGAAATCCTGAAGACATGGAATCAGTTTTGGGATTGATACAGGAGTTGGCAATATTCGAAAAAGAACCCGACGCTGTTGTTGTAACTGTTGATGATTTAGTACGTGACGGCTTTGGTGAAAAACCTTTATTTCAGGTTTTTGTGGCAGAAGTTGAAAATGAAATTGTAGGAATCGCACTTTATTACTATCGTTACTCCACCTGGAAAGGAAAAACAATACACCTTGAAGATCTAATTGTTAAGGATAAAATGCGTGGTACCGGTTTAGGATCTGCACTTTATGCTGAAATTATGAAACAGGGAAAAAGGGACAATGTGAGAAGAATTGAATGGAATGTTTTAGACTGGAACACGCCTGCAGTTAACTTTTATAAGAATTCAGGCGCGAGAATTCTTGAAGACTGGCAAGTAGTTCAAATGGATGAAACAGGAATTAATTCGTTTCTCGAAAAACTATAAATAAAATCACAAATTAAAAATTAAAAAAACAGCATATACAAAATTAAAAATGAGAGTATTTAAATTTGGAGGAGCATCAGTAAAAGATGCAGATGGAATTAAAAACGTTTATGACGTTTTACAAAAAGTGGGATATGAAGATGTAATTTTGGTGGTTTCGGCAATGGGAAAAACCACAAATGCTCTTGAGGTTGTGATCAAGAATTATTTTGATAAATCAGCAGAGTTGAATTCGTCTGTACAGGAAATCAAGAAATACCACAATCAAATATTGCTGGATTTATTTGAAGATGAAAAGCATGCTGTTTTTGCAGCTGTAGCAGATCAGTTCTCAGAATTAGAATATTTTTTGGCACATAATAAATCTCCAAATTACAATTTTGTTTACGATCAGATTGTGAGTTTTGGAGAGTTGATTTCGACTACGATTTTAAGTCATTTCATGAATTTCATGGGAATTAAAACGCAATGGCTGGATGTTCGTAACTTCATTAAAACCAATGCAAACTACCGTGATGCAGAAGTTGACTGGGAAACTACACAACAACTTATCAGCAAAAATGTACCAAGAAAACAATTAAACATCACACAAGGATTTTTAGGTGCAGATGAAAATAATTTCACTACCACTTTAGGACGTGAAGGTTCTGATTATACTGCCGGGATTTTTGCTTACTGTTTAAATGCTGAAAGTGTAACGATCTGGAAAGACGTTCCTGGAGTTATGAATGCGGATCCGCGTTATTTTGAAAATGCTAGTTTGTTAAATCAAATTTCATATCGTGAAGCGATCGAATTGGCATTTTACGGAGCAACTGTAATTCACCCAAAAACATTACAGCCATTACAGAAAAAAGAAATTCCATTATACGTAAAATCATTTATCAACCCATTATTAAAAGGAACCTGTGTTTCTAAAGGTGTTGATTTAGAACCGCAATATCCTTGCTTTATCGTAAAAAGAAACCAGCTTTTAATTTCACTTTCATCTATCGATTTCTCTTTCATTATGGAAGAAAACATCAGTGAGATCTTCGCTTTGTTCCATGAATTTAAGATCAAAGTAAACTTAATTCAGAATTCGGCGATTAGTTTTTCTGTTTGTGTGGAAGATAAATTTGGAAATTTCAATGACTTGAATGCGATCCTTTCTAAAAAATTCAAAGTTGATTTTAATGAAAATGTGACTTTGTACACGATTCGTCATTTTACAGAACAAGCTTCACAAACCGTTGAAGACAATAAAGAGGTTTTATTGAAACAAGTGAGTAGAGAAACTATGCAGATTGTTACTAAAGAACTAAACTAGTACTTACTTATAAAAAGGTAATTATATAAATTCAATATATTAGAAAAGGCTTCACTTATTATTAGTGAAGCCTTCTTTATTTTCTATCTAACCCTATTATTCTCTGTTTGTTCTAATTCTGATTTCTTATAATTTATCTTTTTCGAATTCCCAAAATTATAAGTTGCCATCAATCTAAAGTAGTTTGTTGTATACGTTCTATGATAATATATCTGAGTTTGCCCGACATTATAATCTCCCGAAACCATAAAGTCATGGAAAATATCATTTGCGGTAAAATTCAATTTTAAGGCATCTTTAAAAAAGTTTCTTTCAATTCCTACAGTAACTGTTGAACGGCTGTTATCACTTCCCAAACCATAACTTCTGTCTCCCAAGTACCAGGCAAGCAGTTGCAGCTTAAAAAGATTCGGAATCGCAAATGTATTATTCGAGTACAAATAAATCTGGGGTTTCACCGGACCTAATTCAAACTCATAAAAATCATCGACAGATTTGGTCAAATTCATACTTACTGTATTAGTAGAATTCCACCATTTTACATTAAAAGATCTTGAAAGCGAAGTAAAAAATACATGCCCTTTATCAAGATTTAGCGATCGTAAAATATAACTGTTTGGAGTATCTCCCCGCAAAGCAGCTCCGGAAATAGGATCAATTTTATAAGTATAGCCAATTTTAAAATCAAACTTTTTATACATTGTTCCAATTTCGAATGCATGAATTTTTTCCGGAAGCAAATCAGGATTTCCTTCGATGGTTGTAAACGGATCCTGATAAATAACGTATGGATTTAGTGCCTGATATCTTGGTCTCGTAATTCTTGACACATACGAAAAATGCGCTTTCCAATCTTCAGAAATATTCATATTTAAAAGTACGTTAGGAAAAATATTTCCATAGCTTTTCTCAAATTTTTGAATCCCGTTTGCATTCGTATACAAATTATATTTTATCCATTCGCCTCTTGCACCTACAGAAAAATCAAACTTCTTACCAATAGAACTTCCGTAATTAAAATAGGCTGCACCAATACGTTCCTGATATTTAAAATCGCTCGATAGTTGGTCATCAAACTCAAAGCTCATATCATCTGCATCCGCAATCAAAAAATCTGTAGCTGATTTTATAGCCGCATAACTATACTTAGCCCCTGTTTCTAACCTGGTGTCTTCTTTAATTTTTTTTGAATAATCAACCTGAGTGGCCACTATATTTATGGCATTGCCAACATTATTTTTAAGATACTTTTGTGTAATGCTGTCATTTACCAAACCATTTTCATCAATAAAATCTTTTATGGTTCCGTTATAATTAGAATATTGCGATCCAATAAATAAGGATGACCCTTTTTTATCCGTTATTGCATTGTAATTCAAATTCACAAACTGATTTAGCAAAACGTCATTTTTATCAATATCAGTGGCATAAAAACTATTCCCTGAATTATTTTCGATTGAATTTCGACTTTCAACCACGCCACCTAAATCTTCAATATTACCACTATAGGCAAGCGAGATGTAATTCTTTTCAGAAAAAGTATATTGAACTCCAAATCCGAAATTAGAATAATTATTAAACTGACGCTTCCAATCTGTGGTCAATTCTGATTTCATAAATTCTTCGGGATTTGGTCGTGTTCTGGTTGTGTACAAGAGTTCTCTCCCTTTTCCTACTTGCAAGCCATAATTGGTTATAAAAGAAAATTTTCCTTTTGTGTAATTAAAGTCAAGTAGTGTATTGGTACTTGTCCCTGCAAATTCAGAAACAGTTACTTGCTGAGTAGCCGTTCCCATAATTCCATTTTCAATATTTTTTTTGGTAATAATATTAATTACCGCTTTCCCTTCGGCATCATACTTTGCTGAGGGATTTGGAATTACTTCAATTTTCGAAATTTGCGAAACCGGGATTGCAGCAAACCTTTCATAGTTAATCAATATTCCGTTAAGGTAAATGATAGCTTCTCCTTTTCCAAGTACACTAATTTGCCCTTCCGAAACCGTAACATTTGGAACTCTGCTTAATAATTCATTTACAGAACTACTGGTGGAAAGCAATGTATTGGCCACGTTTACTTCGATTGTTCCGTTTGAAGAATGCTTTACTAATTGCGTTTGTTTTTTAATGACAACCTCATTTAACTCATTATTCTTGACGCCAATCTTATCTGAAGTAGCTTGTGCTGTCTGTGACTTTGCTCCGATCGAATACAAAAGCAAACAGTAAATGGAGAAGAGAACTGAAACTTGGAATTTCATAAATTTTAGCGATTATAAATTTGACTTTTATGAGACAAAAGTCAATCGAAAATCGCTAAAGAAAGTCCCCGAAAGAGAAATCAGGAGTACGGATTTATAAATCAATACTCTGCTTAATACTTATAAAACCTGCAATTGGTAGTTTAAAGGTGTTTTTCCGGTATGTTTTTTAAAAGCAGCAAAAAAGGCCGATTTAGAATTAAAACCTACATCATAACCTACAGCTTCTAAAGTAAATTTATCACTTGATTTGATAATTTCACAGGCTTCGTTTATTCTGAACTCATTGATAAAACTCGTAAAATTCTTCCCCAGATTATTATTTAAAAACTGAGATAGTTGGTGACTTGAAATGTTTACTTCCTTAGCCAAATCCTGTAAAGTTAAATTAGAGTTTTTAAACAATTCTTTCTCAATCATTACATTTTGCAATTTTTGGGATAAAATTGCAACTTCTGCCGAATCTATTTTCTTTCCAGAATATTTCTGATTATTTAAAAGAAACAAATCGTCTGTCTTTTTTCGGTACAAAAGAATCGAAATAATTAAATACAAAATAAAAGAAAAAACTACTGCTCCGCTTATATAAGTTGCTCCCGGCGCTCCCATTATGGAAAGAAAATAAAAAAGAAATAATAAAAAATTCCCTAGAAAAAGCATTCCAAACCATGTTTCTGCCGGAGTTGCTTTGTGTTTTCTGCTTATGATTTTTGCCAATATATCTTTGATTGCAATACCTGAAAAAACAATGTATACAAACCATTGAAAATAAATAATTCTTATAAAGTAAAAGCGCCAGAGTTTTGGGTAAGCTTCATACGGAAATGCAACACCTACAGTAATAATAAGGATTGCCCAGAAGATAAGTGTGAGTTTCCAGGATTTCGGCATTATATTGATTTCTTCAATTGCCGATTTAAGAAAATAATACAAACAAGGACCAATAAAAAAGCAAGCTGTAAGCCCAAATTGCAAATACATTTTTGGCAAAGCCGAATCAAAGTACACGAATACAGATTTCCCGATTCGTATGCTTAAGGCAAATAAAAGTGCCCCAAGGAAGTAATTGGTCAGGTATTTTTTTTTGGTAAAGAAGAAGAAATAAACGCCCAAAATAATTCCGTTGAAAACTCCCAAAGCACTAAAAAAGAATAAAAGTTCTTTGCCAGTATCCATAATTAAAGTTGATTAAATGCAAACAAAGCTAAAAAAAAGATTGATTTATGATGAGAATAATATTTCAAAATATTAAAATAAACATTTGATTAAGCCGAAGAAAAAAACAGACTATTCTTAAAGTAAAATATTTAAACTAACTTTACTTGTATATTTAAAGAAAGTCAAATTATAATTTAAGATTATGAAAGACTACAATGAACCCAGCGAAGAAACCAAAAATGAGTGGGAAAATGACCCAGATAACTGGATTTTGGGTATGTTCTATTATAATCCAAAAGACAAAAGACCTTATTTTCCTAAAAGAATAAAAGAATTTGGCTGGCATTCAAATTATGCACATCCTACTATTATAATTATAACTTCACTATTAATCGCGGTACTATTAATTCTTATAAAGTTTGCCAAATCCAAGCAGTAAGGTTATTTATTTGACAGCCAAACTAAAAAATCCCGTCTAACAATTCCCAATTATAAATACTACTTTTGGCTTTTTAGAGTTAAAGTATTTATGTTGAAAAAATTACTGGTTTTAACGGTTATCTTCTGGTTTTCTGGACTTCAGGCTCAGGAAACGGAATCATCGTACCAAACCAAAAAAGTAGTTGTATCCAGAGACACTATTCATCTGGAAAAATTCAGTATTAATTCGAGTTTCTTTCAGCTTTTAAATACCAAAAACGAACCCATCGATTCGACCTTTTATAAAATTGATTTTCAAAAAGGAACTTTACTTTTAAACGAAAAATTCTCGTCAGCCTCCGATACTTTAATGGTCACTTATCTCAAATATCCCGATTTCCTAACCAAAGAATATGGCCTTTACAAAGAAAGCCAGGTCGTAAGTAATGACGTTGGGACAGAAAAATTATATCAGATAGAAAACCAAAATACCAAGAAAGTTACCCCGTTTGATGGTTTGAATACTTCTGGGAGTATTACTCGCGGTGTAACAATTGGTAATAATCAAAATACGGTTTTAAACTCCAATCTTGATCTTCAGATTACGGGAAAAATATCAGATAAAGTTAGTTTGAGGGCCTCGCTTCAGGACAGTAATATTCCGTTGCAGGATGGCGGTTATTCTCAAAAACTGGATCAGTTTGATAATATTTTTATGGAACTTTTTAGCGATGACTGGAACATCCGGGCAGGGGATGTTTTTTTGGAAAACAGAAAAACGCAATTTTTAAGTTTCAATAAAAAAGTTCAGGGGCTTTCGACCAGTTTTAATTTTGGCAATGACGAAAGCAAAACCAACGTTTTTGCATCGGTTGCTTTTGTAAAGGGACAATATGCCAAAAGTACTTTTACGGGACAAGAAGGAAATCAAGGACCATATAAGCTAAAAGGACAGAATGGTGAGTTGTATGTTTTGGTCATCTCAGGTTCAGAGCGGGTTTACGTTAATGGTGTTTTACTGAAGCGTGGTGAAAACAATGATTATGTGATTGATTACAATGCCGGAGAAATTGTGTTTACCTCACTCTTCACTATTACTTCTGAAATGCGAATTAACGTCGAATATCAATACTCTGAACGAAATTATAACCGATTAGTAACCTACGCCGGTGCTACACATGAAAACAAGAGCTGGAGTTTTGGAGGCTATATCTATTCTGAAAATGATTTAAAAAATCAGCCTTTACAACAAAATCTTTCTCCTGATCAGGTTCAGATTTTGAGTCAGGCCGGTGATGATCCAACTTTAATGACTGCGCCATCTGCCTACGTTGACAAATATGCTGACAATAAAATTCTGTACAGAAAAGCATTGATTAATTCGGTTGAAGTTTACGAATATTCAAACGACACAAGTGAGGTATTATACAATGTCAAATTCAGTCTTACAGGGAATAATCTCGGAAATTACATCATTCAAAACAGTAATACTGTTGAACGAATCTTCGAATATATCGCTCCTGTAAATGGCGTTCCACAAGGAAATTACGAACCTATTGTACAATTGATCGCGCCTATAAAAATTCAGGTTGCCACTTTTTTAGGAAAATACAATCCTAATGAAAAAACAGCTGTTGATTTTGAAATTGCCATGAGCAACAACGATAAAAATTTATTTTCGGGTATTGATGATGCCAATAATGATGGAATTGCTTTTAAAACGAATATCAAAAAAAGGCTTTTTACGCGAAGCTGGACTTTGGATGCATTTGCTAATTATCAATTTGTTCAGGAAGATTTCAGGTCAGTGGAACGTTTGTATAATATTGAATTTAACCGAGACTGGAATTTAAACACGTCACTTTTTGGCAATCAAAGCTTACTTGTAACGGGTTTGAATTTTGATTTATATGCTAAAAAGAAATCGTCAAATATTGGTTTATTTGCTTATCAATTTGAGAAACTAGATTATACCGAGAGTTATTCGGGAGCGCGACATACCACAACTGCCTTTTTTAAATTAAAAAAATGGACGATTGAAAATCAGGGTAGTTTTTTGAATTCTGATGCTACAACTTCAACTTCAAAATTTATTCGAAATCAGGCACGAACCAAATATCATTTTGGAAAAAACTGGGTTGGCGCAAGTTTTCAAATTGAAGACAATCAGGAAAAAGATAAAGTTACCAATCAGTTTTCGGCTCTGAGCCAAAGATTTTCAGAATATGGCGCTTTTGTTGGTCGCGGTGATAGTACGAAAGTTTATATGGAAATTGGTTTCCTGCAACGTCGTAATGACAGTTTGCAAAATGGGTTATTACAACACGTCAACAATTCGCAAACGTACTTTTTAAGGTCAAAATTGATTCAGAATAAAACAACAGATTTAGCTGTTTATGCAAGTTACAGAACACTGGATTTTACAGATCCCTTGCGAAAAAATGAACCTTCATTAAATTCGAGAATTCTTTACACAGACCGGTTTTTTAATCAGTTCATGCAACTTGGCACCGCTTACGAAACAAGTTCCGGAACTATTGCCCAACAAGAGTTTACGTATATAGAAGTACCGACGGGTCAGGGTGTTTACACCTGGAACGATTATAATGGCAACGGAATTCAGGAACTGGAAGAATTTGAAATAGCGCAATTTGCAGATCAGGCGCGATTTATCCGGATCTTTTTACCGAATCAGGTTTACATCAAAACCAATCAAAATAAATTCTCACAATCCGTTATTCTGAATCCGCTGCAATGGCAAAATGAAAAAGGCTATAAAAAATTCATTTCTTATTTTTATAATCAAACCTCCTTCATTATGGACCGAAAAGTAAAAAGCGAAGGTGAGCGTTTAGAACTTAATCCCTTTGCTTCTTCCGAAGAAAATATTCTGGGGTTAAATTCTAGTTTTAGAAATAGTTTATTTTACAATCGGGGAAAACAGAAACATTCGGTTACGTATTCTTATCTTATCAATAAAGGAAAAAATTTACTTTCAGTAGGTTCGCAGACGGTTACAAACAATTCGCATCAATTGCAATACACGCATTTGTATCAAAAAAGCTGGTTGTTTAATTTCTTTACCAAAACCATTAAAACCGATTTAGTTTCGGAAGATTTTGTGGAGAAAAACTATGATTTAAAAGGGTATCAGGTGGCACCAAAAATCAGTTATTTGTTTTCAAAAAATACCAGTTTAGACTTCTTCTATGAATTTCAGAACAAAGAAAATCAAATTGGAAATTTAGAAACTTTGCGTCAAAACCGACTTGGAACATCTTTCTCTTTTGCAGGCGATAAAAAAGTCACTGTAAACGGAGAATTTTCCTTGTATGAAAACAAATTTGACGGCAATGAATTTTCATCTGTAGGTTTTCAGATGTTGGAAGGACTTCAGGCTGGACAAAACTTAGTCTGGAAATTACTTCTGCAAAAAAACATCACCCAGTTTTTAGATGTCAATTTAAATTATCAGGGTAGAAAAAGTGAAACTGGCGCGACGGTTCATACCGGAAATGTTCAGCTTCGTGCTTATTTTTAATGCTTTACGAAAAAGCTACTAATAAATTTATTAATTTTAATTGAAATTTAAACTCTTAACCTCATGAAAAAATTATTTTTATTATGTTTTCTAGTTGTGTTGTCTGGTAATTTTTACGCGCAGGAAACTGCTACAACAACCAAAGCCAAGAGTGAAGCAGCAGCTAAAAAGAAAGCTGATGCCGATAAAGCGGCAGCTGATGCAAAAAAGGAATCAGCAAAAGCAAAACAATCAGCAGATGACGCAACTGCAGCAGCCTCAAAAGCAAAAAAAGAATCAGCAAGCGCAACTAAAAAAACTGCAGATAAAGAAGCTGCCAAAGCAAAAAAATCAGCAGACGATGCTACTGTAGCCGCATCAAAAGCGAAAAAAGAAGCAGCTAGCGCAACTAAAAACTCAGCAGACAAAGAAGCAGTAAAAGCGAAAAGCAGTGCTGACAAAGCTAAAAAAAGTGCATCCAGCGCTGATGCAGCAGCAACAAAAGCTAAAAAAGATGCAACTGCAGCTAAAAAAAGCAACACTAAAACTTTAAAAGAAACGAATGAAAAAGCGCCATCCGTACCCGACAAAGTTACAGGAGAATACAACGGTAAAAAAGTATATACAGGCCCACGTGGCGGTAAATACTACATTAATAAAAACGGAAATAAAACTTATATTCAGGATTAGAGAAGGTTCTGAGGTACTAAGGTGCTGAGGTTCTAAGGTTCTAAGGTTTTATCCCGAAGCTTTGGGATTGAGATTATAAGATAAAAAACTTTTGAAGCCGAACTTATGTTCGGCTTTTTTATTTGTAAAGAAAAAACTTAGAACCTCAGCCCCTTAGTACCTTAGAACCTTAAAAAAAATACTGAGTTAATAATTTAGTAATGTGTGCGAAATACCATAAAAAACATATTTCTTTATCTTCGTTTTTAAAAAGCTTTAAACTATGAGCATTGACTATTCTGCGAACAAAACAATTTTAGTTGCTCCATTAAACTGGGGATTAGGCCATGCCACGAGATGTATCCCGATAATTAAAGCGCTTCAAGAGAATAATTTTATTCCGATTATTGCTTCTGATGGCGTTGCACTTGCTTTACTTCGAAAAGAATTTCCTTACATACAAACTTTAGAATTACCGTCGTACCATATTGAATATGCTAAAAATGGTAAAAACTTTAAATGGAAACTGATTAAGAATCTCCCAAAGATGATTACAGCCATCTTAGATGAGAAAAAAATTGTGAATTCCTGGATAAAAAAACATGGCATTGATGGTATCATATCAGACAATCGTTTGGGTGTTTTTAGCCGAAAAATCCCATCCGTTTTCATGACACATCAATTGAATGTGATGACTGGAAATACGACCTGGTTTACCAGTAAATGCCATCAGCATATTATCAAAAAATATACAGAATGCTGGATTCCGGATACCAATGAAGGGACTAATCTAACAGGTGAATTAGGACATTTGAAAACCAGCGATCTTAATTTAAAATATATTGGTCCGTTAAGCAGAATGCGCCAAAAGGAAACGCCGAAAGTATACGACCTAATGGTAATTTTGTCCGGACCGGAACCTCAACGTACTTATCTGGATGAGAAATTGCAAAAAGAAATTGTAAACTTTAATGGCAAAGTTGTTTTTGTACAAGGAATTGTGGAGAAAACACAAAACAAATGGCAAGGCGGAAACGTTACCTATTATAATTTCATGAACTCAAAGCAGTTAGAACAAACATTTAATGAGAGTGAATTTGTGCTGTGCCGCTCCGGTTATACAACGGTAATGGATTTGGCAAAATTAGGTAAAAAAGCTTTTTTTATCCCGACTCCGGGACAATATGAACAGGAATATCTGGCAATAAAACTTCAGGAAGAAAATTTGGTACCGTATGCAATGCAAGACGACTTTACCATTGAAGATCTCTCCAAAGTAAAGTCGTTTAAAGGTTTGTCTCAATTTAAAAATGATATCGATTGGGACAAGTTATTTTCTGTTTTTGAAGACTAGTTTAGAAATTAAACTGCACTTGTAAACGCAGTAAATTACCTTCTTGTCTGTTAATTGGGCGCGCGCTGTCTTCAAAAGTCCTGTCGGCGATAACATACTCGGCTGTTAATTCGAAAGCTTTGATTGGCTGCCATTCGACACCAAATTCGTAATCTCTTACGACATAACTTCTGGCATCTTTTTCGTATTTCTTACCTCCGTCATAATATTGAAATTTGGCAAAAGGATAAATATGTTGCTTTTTTAAGTCCCATTTATAGTTCAATAAAACATAACCTCCATCCAAATCTGTTTCATCAACTCTGTTAGTTGCAGGATTATAACGAGGACCTGTCCCAATATTATATTCCGTTTGAATACCGAAAGGTCTTGGGTACAAAACAAAAGTTGCCCCTACTCTTTGATCTTTCACATATTTTGGATCATTGACAATAACACCGGTCGAAATTTCGTCTGTAAAAGCCCACTTTCCATTATAAGCCTGAATACCTGGCTCAATAATCTGACTTCCAATTACAAAAGGATAACTTACTCTTGCCACAACATTCAGATCTCTGTTTGCATCAATTTTATTGGCAATTTGTCCATTATAAACTCCAAATGCTAAAACTCCGTAATCGCCTGAACCTTTGTAACCGTCATTAACTAACATTGCAAAACGTTTTCTGATTTCTGCTGGAGCCCAATAAAAAATTATCCCCAAATCACGTTCATTTGCTATTGAACTATTTATACCATCAGCACGGTCTAAAGTTAAACGCTGTGAACTTGATTGCATATTCTCGAAACCATACGGGATTTTACTTTGCCCAACACGAACACGATATTCTCTTTTTTTATCAAAAGAAAGGTCAAAATATAAGTCACGAATTTGTACAAAATTTTGAATTCCTGTAACAGGTGAACTGGCAAAATCAGGCTGAAAATAGAAGAAAACATTAGGATGAACCTGTCCGGAAAACACTAAACGTGCACGACGAATAAAGAGTCCGTTGTTTGCTTTTGCGTCTGGAGCAGTTGAAGTTGTTCCCCAGGATCTATCACATTGATCGCAGGTAATTTTATCATTGGTAGAAAACAAGCCATTGTAACGAATTTGAGCATAACCTCTTAAAGAAATTTTATCATACCAATGCTCTTCAATGCCTCCCCCAGATTTAGTTTCCGGAAGTTTTACTTTATTGATGGAATCGAGAAGTCGAACTACTTCTTTTTTTACATCCTCTTTACTTAGTTCTTGTGCATTTGAAACACAAGTAAATAGCAGCAAAATTGCTAAAAGTTTTATCTTCATTATTTCTTTTTTCTTTGACACTCAATTTCGAGTGCAAAGATGTGACCTCCTATGTTAAGAAATCATTAACAGGATGTTACCATTATAAGAATATTTGTTTCGAAATAGTTAGGCAATTATTATTGAGATTACCATGCCTTGTTATACGCGACTTTATAATAATTGAACTTACAATTATTTAACCTCAGCTTTTACTGTTTTATTCGCTTTTTCAAGTGTAAAAGAGAATTCAGAACCAATTCCGAACTCGCTTTCTACGTAAACTTTCTCTTTATGCGCTTCAATAATGTGTTTTACGATCGCCAGTCCTAAACCAGAACCACCTTCAGAGCGGGTTCCGCTTTTATCTACACGGTAAAAACGTTCGAAAAGTCTTGGAATATTTTGTTTTTCAACACCTTCACCGTTATCGCTAATGCGAATCAAGACCTTTTTCTTGGTCAGATTTACCACACCAACCTCAGTCAGACCGCCATCTTTTCCGTATTTAATAGAGTTAACAATTAAATTTTCCAAAACTTGCTGAATTCTGTCCTGATCTCCACGCACAATAACAGATTTTACATTTCGGCTTTCAAATGCCAATTTGATTTTCTTTTTGTCTGCTTTCATTTCCAATAAATCGAAAACATTCTGAATCAGTTCTACAATATCAAAATCGGTCATATTAAGATCTAAGTCACCAGACTCCAGTTTGGTAATCATATCTAAATCTTCGACTATATATATAAGACGCTCTACTCCTTTTTCGGCACGTTTTAAATATTTTTTACGGATGTTTTTGTCATCCATCGCACCATCCAATAAAGTTGAAACATAACCCTGAACGGTAAACAATGGCGTTTTAAGTTCGTGCGATACATTCCCTAAAAATTCTCTTCGGTATTGTTCCCGAATTTCGAGCATTTCGATTTCCAGTTTTTTATCGGTGGCAAACTTTTTCACTTCGCGTGAAAGCGTTTCCATATCTGTTGTAATCGGTTGATTAATTAATGTCGTTGATTCTAATAAAGAAACCTCATCGTAGATTTTTTTTACTCTTCGATAAATAAAGCGTTCTACACGATATTGCAAAACCAAAAAAGAGAAAATATAAATGGAGAAAAGGAAAACTAATCCAAATGCAATTTGATGTTTTAATTGATTTTTATAAAATATAGACATCAGGATCAATACAAATCCTGTCCCAAAAAGGCTTATGTATAATGCCGATTTTACAGCAAACTTGTATGTTTTTTTAAAATTAATTTTCATTGATATTGTTTAACCATTAAGGATTTTTTTTTCACGATATAAGTGATATAAGATCATATAAAAGTAAGGCTTATTTCTATAATTTTAAAAAGTCAATCTTTATCAAAATTTAAAACTTTGACAATGATTGACTTTGATAACATAGTACGGAATATAATTAAATATTAGATCTCAATCAAAATCACTTAGAACCTTAGTGTCTTAGCAACTTAGTATCTCAAAAAACTATACTTCAAATTTATAACCTACTCCTTTTATTGTTTTAAAAAGATCTTCTCCAATCTTTTCACGTAATTTTCTGATGTGAACATCGATTGTTCTTCCTCCTACAACTACCTCATTACCCCAAACTTTATCAAGAATTTCATCTCTTTTAAAAACTTTTCCTGGTTTTGAAGCTAACAAGTAGAACAATTCAAATTCTTTTCTTGGCAAAGCAATTTCTACATTGCCTTTGATGATTTTATATTCTTCACGATTAATCTCGATGCCGCCAACGTTTAAGGTGTCGCTAACTACTTCTTGTTCTTTTAACCTTCTTAACAAAGCCTTTACTTTGCTAACCAATAATTTTGGTTTTATTGGTTTAGTAATATAATCATCTGCACCTGCATCAAAACCAGCTACTTGCGAATAATCTTCGCTTCTCGCTGTTAAAAATGTTATGATAACATTATTTAATTCAGGAATTTTTCTGATGTGCTCACAGGCTTCCATTCCGTCCATTTCGGCCATCATCACATCCATAATAATTAAGTCCGGCAGTTCTTTTTGAGCTTTTGCTATGGCATCTTTACCATTTGAAGCAGTTACAATCTGATAGCCTTCCTGAGCAAGGTTATAGCCTACAATTTCCAGGATATCCGGTTCATCGTCAACTAATAAAATCTTGGTTTGTGTTTTTTTCATAAAGTAGCAAAAATTGAGTTTTATCATCAAATTCTCTTCTTCTAAATCCGATGATTTTTAATTGCGATGGTAAATATAACAATAAATCAACGGTTAAAAATTCGTGTTAACGGTAATTTAATCTCGTAACAATTTCATAATGTACAGGGAACAAAAACATAACAAGTGGCTAACATGAACTTTACAATGTGGTTATTTCTTTGCACCAAAATAAATTAAACACAACACTGAAATGAAATTCAATTTAAAATTTCTATTATTCACATTATTTATCTGCACGATTTCGATCGCACAAAACAAAGGTACAATTTCTGGTCTATTAACTGACAAAGAAAGCAACAATCAGCCTTTACCTTTTGCAAATGTCCTTATAAAAGGAACTAACATTAGCGCTAACACTGACATTGACGGAAAATATTCCATAAATGTAAATCCTGGAACTTATACTATTATTTTTAGCTTCGTAGGATATGAATCTGTAGAAAAACCTGTAACAGTTAAATCAGGAGAAACTATTACCGTAAATCAGGTACTTTCTTCTGGAGGTTACACACTTAAAGATGTTGTAGTAAAATCTACTGCTAACAGAGAAAAAGAAACTGCTTTACTTTTAGACCAAAAGAACGCTGTAGTGATCAAACAAAGTATTGGTGCACAGGAAATGTCAAGAAAAGGGGTTAGTGACGTTGAGGAAGGTTTGACAAAAATTACCGGAATCACTAAGGTAGGATCAAGAGGTTTATTTGTACGTGGTCTTGAAGACAGATACAACAACTTATTAATTAATGATCTTGCTGCTCCAACAAACAATCCGTTCAAAAAAATCATTCCACTTGATTTATTTTCAACAGACATCGTTGGTGTAATCGAAGTGTATAAAACTTTTAATCCAAATATTTACGGCGATTTTGCCGGAGGAACTTTTAATATTCAAACTTCTAAAGGTTCTAAAAGCATCACTAAAATTAATATTGGAGCAGGTTATACGATAAATAATAACTTAAGAAGTTTTTTACTTTCTAAAGATGCTGACAACGCAAAAGGTTTTTTTGGTTTAACAGCAAAAGACAGAGAGCTTCCTGCTTTATTAGGAGATACTCCTTCTAGCTACACTTTTACTCCTGAAGAATCATTAGCTTCTTTTAAAAGCGGATTTGATGTCGCTGAAACTAAAAGCCCTTTAAATACAACTTTTTCATTTTTGCATTCAGAAAAATTCAATTTAGAAAAAGAAAGAAGTCTATCTTACTTACTTTCTATAAGCTTTGACAATAATTATTCGTACAGAAATGGAGTTGAAAGAACTTTCACAAACAATCCATCTGGTTTTACTTACCGAAATAATTTTGACAATACTGAATACAGATACAAAACTTCTTTGTCTACTTTATTAGGATTAAACTATACAACACAAAGATTAAAACTTTCTTACAACACTTTATACATTAGAACTTCAGAGAATTTAATCAAAGATCAATATGGTGTTGCCGATTCGAATTCAAGCAACAATGATGTATTAATCAGAACGAATCAATTAGACGTCTCTGATTATCTTAACAATCAAATCTCCGGAGAATATGCTTTGAATGAAGATAAAAGTCAAACTATTAAAGGTGCTGCTTCATTTGCTATTACAAAATACTCTCAGCCAGACAGAAAATTCTTCTCTGGAACTAAGACAGGAGATGATGACCTGATTGTATCTATTGCAGGAAACAACTTTATCAAACAATATCTTGACATTACCGGAAATTCATATTTCTCAGGATTAGGAGAATATACTTTAAAATTTGGAAAAGACGAAAAAAGAAATATTTTCACTGCAGGATACAATGGAAACCTGTCTAATATGGAATCTTCTTACCGTTTCATAAGCCCAATCAACAATACTACTCCTAATAGTTTTGTAATACCAACAAACTCACCAGATGCTCAGTTAAATAATTATTTAGCTTCTAATGCATTTAGTTTTAGAGAAAGTTCAAATGCTACTTATCAGGCAAAATTAATGGAATCATCTAATGCCGGATATGCTAACTTATTGTACAAATTTGGAACACAGTGGGAATTAAATGGTGGTGTTCGTTTAGAAAGCACTATGAGAGAAACGAAATACAGAACACAAGGTTCTTTTTCTGATCCGTTTAAAATCCTGAAGTATGACAACTTATATGTTTTGCCATCTTTAAACGTAAAATATGGTATTCAGGAAAATTCAAACCTTCGTTTTGCAGCAGGAAAAACGTATACAAGACCTGTTATCATGGAATCTTACCCAATAGAATACATCAATGCTGATGGTACTTCTACAAAAGGAAATCCATTCTTAACAAACAGTGACAACTATAATGTTGATTTGAAATACGAATTATTCCCAACAGCAAAAGAAGTATTTGTATTAGGTTTGTTTGGAAAGAAAATCGATCAGCCTATTGAAAGAACTTTTATTTCAAATGCTGCGAACTCAACAATTACAACTTATTTAAATTCTGACAACGCTATTTTATACGGTGCAGAAATTGAGCTTATTTTTGATTTCCAAAGAATAAGCAAAAGTTTATCTGATTTCTCTCTTGGATTCAACACTTCGTTAATGCATACAAAAGTTGATGTAAAACCAACAACTACAGACAGCGAAGGAAATGTAACAACATCTATTGAGACTTTTAAAAACAGAGAATTACAGGGAGCATCTAAATGGCTGATCAATTCAGATTTAAAATATCAGTTTAATGTAAATGAAAAATGGAATAATACACTTTCATTAGTTTATTCTGTATTTGGAAAAAGAATTTATGCTGTAGGTACTGGTGGATTAGATCATATTTATGAGTTACCAGTTAGCCAATTGGATTTTATTTGGAGCAGCAAATTATCTGATCACTTTGATTTGAAATTCAGTGCTGAAAACTTAATTGACCCGATTCGTCAATACGAACAAGGAAACAATGGTACAGCTCAAATTATTGAAGCTTCATCAATAACGAACAGTTATAAAAAAGGAAGAGCATTCTCAATAAACCTTGGTTATACTTTTTAATCCAATTAAAAAAGCAAACTCAAAGCCTCAATTTTATTGAGGCTTTTTTTATGTATAATGCTAATCAATTCCCCTTAACATTCCCTTCACATTATCTTCGTTTTTTAGTAACTGTAATGTAATATTGAGATAACACCTTAAAGGGATTTACATACTAATTTTGACAAAAATAAAAACAATAATACAACACAAAAATCTTATGAAAACTAAATTTCTAGCTTTAGCACTTGCTGCAGGTTTCTTTTTTAATTCATGTTCAAGCAGTGACGATCCAACTCCTGTTACTCCACCAGCAACAGGCGAGATCTCAGGAACTATTACAGCAAATAAAACTTACGCTTTTGGAACTTATACTCTTAAAGGTATTGTAAAAATCGCTGACGGAGTAACTGTTACTTTCGATGCAGGATCTACAATTACTGCCAATAAAACTACAGGAGACAACGCTTTAGTTGTTTTAAAAGGAGGAAAATTAATTATCAACGGTACTGCTGACAAACCAGTTGTATTTACTGAAGCATCAGCAACTCCAGGCTCTTGGGGAGGAATTATCATGTACGGTGATGCTCCTATAAAAGCTGTTGGAGGAGTTACAACTTCAACTTCTGAAGACGGAAATGCTTTACCATACGGAGGAACAAATGGAGCTCACAATGGAGGAAAATTAAGCTATGTTAGAGTTGAATACGCTGGAGCTAAATTGGCTGACGGAACTAAAGAAAACAATGCTTTCACATTCTATTCAGTAGGTTCTGGAACAACTTTAGATCACTTGGTAGCTTACAAAGGTGCTGATGACGGATTCGAATTCTTCGGAGGAACTGTAAGTATGACAGATGCTATTTCTTATGGTAACTATGATGACGCTTTTGACTGGCAAGATGGATGGCAAGGTCAAAGCAACTCAAACTGGTATGCTTATCAAACAGTAAAAGGTAACTTTGGTATGGAAATCGAAGCTTCAAACGTAAACAATGCATTCTGGCCAAAAGTTTCAAACATTACATTAAAGAGAGAAGCTGGTTGTACACCTGAGGTTGCAGGAGCTATTGAAATCGATGCTTTCCAATTTAAAAGAGAAGCAAACGGAGAATACAACAACATCGTTATCGACGGATACGGTACTTATACAGAAGCTGGAACAGCTTATAAAGGAGCTGCTGTAAAAATTCAGGATGCAACTACAAATACAAATCAGGTACTTGCCTCTAAAATTAAAGTTACAAATGCTAAAATCACTAATACAACTGAAATTAACCCAATCGGAGCAACTAGTGCTATCGTAGTGGCTTTCCCAGCAGGAAATTTCACTCAAAGCGCGACAGCTACCGGAGCAAGCTTAACAGCGGGTGCATGGGCTACAGTTGGAGGTGTTAACTTAATCAAATAGTTAGCTAACAACTTCAAACATAAAATGTTAAAAACATCCTAAATATTTAGGATGTTTTTTTTTGGCGTAATTTTTGAAAACTTTTTTGTATATTTACTGTAACCAAAATAACGCGATGGCAAAAAACTACTTTTATATTACATTCTTATTGGCTTTTTTCTTTACTGTAAGTGTCTCGGCACAAGACAGTAAGCAATTACCAAAACCTCAAGAGCCTACAACTATTGAGGGACTAAGCTTGTACCCTAATCCAGTAACAAACGGAAAAGTTTATATCTCCTCTAAAAATGATTTAGAGAAAGAGGTAATCGTTTTTGATGTTCTGGGGAAAAAAGTAATCCAAACACATTTGTCCTCAAAAGAATTAAACGTTTCTGATTTGGTTCCCGGTGTTTATATTATCAAAATTTACGAAGAAAATGCGTCAGCAACCCGAAAGCTCATTATTCGGTAAAAACATATCAAAAAGCTCCAAATTGGAGCTTTTTTTTGGTTTCGAGTCGCAGTCGCAGTTTTCAGTCGCAATATAAAGCTGAGACTGAAAACTGCGACTGAAAACTATCTAAATAACCACAATTGTAATATCTTTGTAAAAAAAAGTTTTGATCACAGCCAACGATATCTTTACCATTTCGAGTCAGAAACAATTTGAAAAAATAGCACTAAAAGTGTTTCGTTTTCAGCACGAGAACAATAAGGTATATCGTGATTTCTGTGATTTTTTAAAAGTGAATCCACAACAGGTAAAATCTTTGGAACAAATTCCTTTTTTACCCATACAGTTTTTCAAAAGTCACGAGGTAGTGTCCAATTCTAATTTTCCTGAGGTTACTTTTACCAGCAGCGGTACAACCGGAATGATCACCAGTCGACATTTAGTTACCGACGTTTCCCTATACGAAGAAAGCTACCGAAACGGATTCTCGCAATTTTACGGCAATATCGAAGATTATGTTGTTTTAGCCCTTTTGCCGTCTTATTTGGAACGCGATGGCTCTTCGTTAATTTACATGGTCGAAGACTTGATAAAACTATCCAATCAGGCTGAGAGCGGGTTTTATTTACACAACCACGATGACCTGATTAAAAAACTAACCGCTTTAGATGAATCCGGGCAAAATGTGATTTTAATTGGTGTGACTTACGCCTTATTAGATTTGATTGAAAAACATCAATTCAATCTTCAAAATACCATTATTATGGAAACTGGGGGAATGAAAGGAAAACGTAAAGAAATGATTCGTGAAGAATTGCACGAACAGCTTTGTAAAGGTTTTGGTGTTTCATCCATTCATTCCGAATATGGAATGACAGAACTTCTGGCGCAAGCCTATTCTTTAGGCGATGGTATTTTTGAATGCCCGTCCTGGATGAACATTTTAGTTCGCGATCCTGAAGACGCACTCACTTACGTGAATGATGGAAAAACCGGCGGAATTAATGTTATTGATTTGGCCAATATCAATTCGTGTTCTTTTATCGCCACGCAGGATTTGGGCAAAAAATATCCCAACAACTCTTTCGAGGTATTGGGACGTTTTGATAATTCTGATATTCGCGGTTGTAATTTGATGGTTCTTTAAACGTTTAACCGTTAATTTGTTTATTCGTTTAATTGGCTTCTTACAAACCGAATAAACAATTACACGATTAAACAGTTAAACAATTCTCAACACAAAATAGTTTTTCTTCCCACTTTGCAATAACACAAACTGATTGTTGATTAAATCGTTTGCTGTTAGAACAAAATCTTCTTTGATTTTTTCTCTGTTTACAGAAATAGAATTTGCTGTTAAAGCACGTCTCGCTTCTCCGTTTGATTTAAAGAAACCTGTTTTTTCATTTAAAACCGAAACAATCTCCAAGCCGTTTTCAAGATCAGCTTTTGCAATTTCTGCTTGCGGAACCCCGTCAAAAACTTCTAAAAAAGTCGCTTCGTCCAATTGTTTCAAATCTTCTGCTGTAGAGTTTCCAAATAAAATATTTGAAGCCTGAATCGCTTTTTCTAATTCTTCTTTGCTGTGAACAAAAATGGTAATTTCTTCAGCCAGTTTCTTTTGCAATACTCTTAAATGCGGAGCCGCTTTGTGCTCTTCGATTAAAGCGTCAATGGTTTCTTTATCTAAAAAAGTAAAGATTTTAATATATTTTTCAGCATCAACATCTGTTGCGTTTACCCAAAATTGGTAGAATTTATAAACTGAAGTTTTATCAGCATCCAGCCAAACATTTCCTCCTTCAGATTTTCCGAACTTAGATCCGTCAGCTTTTGTAATTAATGGCGTTGTTAAAGCAAAAGCTTTTGCATTTTCTCCACCCATTCTGCGTACTAATTCTGTTCCTGTGGTAATATTTCCCCATTGGTCAGAACCTCCCATTTGCAAAAGGCAGCCATTGTTTTTATATAAATGGTAAAAATCATAACCCTGAATTAATTGGTATGTGAATTCTGTGAAAGACATTCCTTCCCCTTCTCCACTTAATCTCTTTTTTACAGAATCCTTCGCCATCATATAATTTACCGTGATACGTTTTCCAACTTCACGGGCAAAATCAATAAAAGAGAATTCTTTCATCCAATCATAGTTATTTACCATAACCGGAGCATTTTCTTCCTTTGAATTAAAGTCTAAGAAACGAGACAAAACACTTTTGATTCCGGCAACGTTTTTAGCCAAAGTTTCTTCGTTCAGTAAATTTCTTTCGTCAGATTTTCCAGATGGATCACCAATCATTCCGGTTGCACCACCAACCAGGGCAATTGCTTTATGACCAGTTCTGTTTAGGTGAACCAATAAAATAATCTGAACCATACTACCAATATGTAGTGAATCTGCCGTTGGATCAAAACCAATATACGCCGTAGTTACTTCCTTTAGCAATTGTTCTTCCGTTCCTGGCA
>Ga0247812_10000377_pt1 | contig 31845 bp, 38 predicted proteins | sample UWRJL149409B1_FD_178011 | JGI IMG/M metagenome (GOLD analysis project Ga0247812, IMG submission 178011) | Plant litter microbial communities from Arlington Agricultural Research Station in Wisconsin, United States - UWRJ-L149-409B-1 | ecosystem: Environmental > Terrestrial > Plant litter >...
ATGTGGTGGTGCCGGTAATTTCGATAGTTTCCATTCGAGGCATACAGTAATTATTGGCAGCAACGAGAGTTCTCCACAATATGTTGTTGCGAACAAAAATATGCCTGCTACATTAACATTCTCAGTAAGTGCAAATGGTCTAGATAGAAATGCATTGGTAAATGGTGGTTATGCAATTACGCCTTCTTCTTATTATGATAATGGTTATAGTACTTCTCATTCAGGCAACTATAGCTACTTCACACCTTATAATGGTTCATCATCTATGATTGCTAATATGGGACCAATTTATTCATATACAACTACTCAGGACCAAGCGGCTGGTTGTCCTGCAGATCGACCAAGTGGATATATCTTGCAAAGACGTACTTATGAAGTATGGTCTGATGGTTCTGCAAGAAACTTTGGAGGTTGGTATAATGTTGCGGATTACTGTTCTGTTGCATATAGCTATACAGCTACACAAGACCAAGCAGTTAGTTGTCCCGCTGAAAGACCAAGTGGTCATATAGTTCAAAGAAGAAGCTATGAAGTATGGTCTGATGGCTCTGTAAGAAATTATAGTAATTGGTATAATGTTGCAGATTATTGCTCAGCAGTATTTGTCAGGTCTGCAATTGAAAGCACAACGTATCAATGTGCGCCAATAGATTCAAAAGGCAGGATAACTTCATCAGGTACATATATCAATTATAGAAACTATGAGGTATGGTCTGATGGCTCGTTAAAAAACTATAGTAATCCTTATAATGTAGCTGACTACTGTGCAGTTAGGGGTACGGAGACACAAAATGTTGCTTGTCCTTCTACGTTACCAAGTGGAACAATTACTCAAAGTAGAACATTTGAGTATTATACAACTACTGCTTATTCATATGGTGGTCAAAAATTTAACTATACTAACTGGACAACAATAGGAAATACGTGTGCTGCAATTTATGTATCAACAGAAACACAATCTCAATCATTAGCATGTGCTGCACCATATGCAGAAGGCGGCAATGGAATAAATCAAAAAAGATCAAGAGAAATTTGGTCAAATGGACCAAAAGATTGGAATGCATGGGCTACTGTTTCAACAACTTGTTACAAAACGGTTGCTGATGTAAAAGATAATTCTAGAAAGACATGTGGTGAAGGCCAAACAGGTTACAGAATTACTGAATGGAGAAGAACTCACAAAGAATTCAGCACTAATTCTGGAAAAACCCCTGCTGAAATTGCTACATTAAACGAGCAAAATGCTACTGTTTGGACAGAAGTTGAAGTGGCTAATACTTGCGCAAACATTCCTGACCAAGTTGTTAAAACTGAAACTGCTACTCGCATATTAAGCTGTGGTTCAGTATATAAGGGTGTAGAAAGTTCTTATACTGGCGAAGTTATAGAAACAGGGAAAAAAGTTTATACCTATAATAGTGGAAATAAGCAAACGACTACTACATTTGTATCAAATACTCCACCAACCTATAATTCTACTTGCAAAACATCTCTTTCAGATATTGCAACTGAAATGAAAACAGAAGCTTGTAATACAGGTGAAACTGGTAATAAAAATTATTATAGATATATTACGACAAATAGTGATAACACAAAAGAAACAGGAGCTTGGATATTATTAACAAACAATTGCCAATCTACTGCTTCATCTAATGATATATCACAAGAAGCAGAAGTGTCACAATCAAAAGGATTATTGTCAAATAATAGTGTTGTAAGCAGTTCTTTAAGTTCTGAAACAAAACTAAAAGACTTTATTAAATCTTTGAACAAAAGTGAATTAGGTAGTGAAAGTTATAGATTAAATCTAATTATTGATGATTTAAGTACAGGCAAGTATAACATAATAAATGTATCCGATACTGTTGCGGAATTCCAAAAAGCATCTCCAAATAGTATAGTAAGAGTATCAATTCCTAAGTTGGTAAACCAATATACTGGTAATGCAGATATAACAAAGAATAGCGCAAAAGATAAAATTATTATTTCATCGCAATTACAATCAGATGGAAATGTATTGGTTAAATATAAAAATTTAGACAATGGAATAAGTACGTCAAAAATTAAAAGTTTTAAAATTAAAGCGTTCAACTCTAATGTAAACATGAGTAAAATTTCCTACTAATAGTGTTGTTATCTTATATAGCCTCTTCGGAGGCTTTTTTTGACTTTTTTTAATGACAACAGTATAATAACTATTTTTAATAGGTTATTTAATATTATGGTCAATTTAAATTTAAGACATAAATGTATGGAATTTTCTACAAAGGGAAAGATAGTTTATGATCCCGATAGAAAAGGGATGAAATCGAATACAGATAATTGGGCAATAATAACGATGACAGATGATGATTTGGCTGCATATTATCGCTATCAATTTTTTAAGAAGTTCAATATTACATTAGATAAGCCTTCATGGGAGCCTCATATTACAGTTTTGAAAAACGCAAAAGAATATAACAAAGAAATTCCTTGGGGATATAGAGATCAAGAAATTGTTGAAGTAAATTATGGTCATGAATTGTTCTGGAATCACGAACACGTTTGGTTAAATGCTTATTCAGAAGCATTTTACGACTTGATATATACTTATTATATTGCAAGGAACTATGGTATTGGTCATATAACTATTGGTAGGTTCAATAAAAAAGATATAGGAAGAATTGCTGAATTCAAATCTTATAGAGATTAATTTTAACAAAAGTTTTCTATATTCTATAGGTTTGCTATAATCTTTTAAAAGAGGTCTTAAAATGTTTAAGATGAGAAACAAAATTATAAAACCAGCGGTATTAACTGGATTATTAGTATTATGTTCAAATGCTATGGCTGTTCAGTTAATAATAGTTCCTGACAATTATAACAGGAATGATGCAATATTATTAAACCATAGGTTATATCAACAGCAATTAGAACAACAAAAATTAGACGCAGTTCAAGAAACGTATAATATAACGTATGAAGGAAATGCAATTGCAGATAATAATGTTCGTAAAATAATGAATAGGGCTTTGCAGAGACTGGATAAGCAATTTATTGAAAGACCGGGAAGAGCGCCATCAAATATCGATATGAATAATGTTTTTTATGAAGTTGGCGATGCAATGAATAAAAGATACTACCAAACCATTACCGTAAATCCGACTATGGAGTATGTGATATCTTTTACAGATGGAAGCAAGCTTACCGCAAGACGTAAGTAAAAAGCCTCATCAAGAGGCTTTTACGACAAAATATCACCAATACTTTCGAGAATTTCACCCAATACTCGCCCACCAAATTTAAACATTACAAGAATAAAAAATGTAATGAAAGGAGCAAAGGCGAGAAAGTATTGAATAGATTCAAATGATACAGGTTTTGTACTTTTAAAACTAATAGCCCAAAGTAATATACCAATATTTACAATAGAAGAAAGACTCAACATGAAAACTTTATGTTTCCAGATATCTGAGCCAGCATAAACCCAAAATGTAAGCATAAAACATACTGCAAAAATAATGTAGATCATTTAATGTTCCTTGTGAATGAGTTCGTATTATACTACAAAAAATAAATTAATTCAATATATTTCTATTATACTGAAACAGTGTGTATCAACATTGATTTATTTTCTTCTTTGTATTCAATGATGACTTCTTTTAATGTATGAATACATTTTCCGCAACGATTACCAGCATTAGTTATTCTTTGTATATCTTCAATACTTGTAATATTGTTATTAACAAGATTTTTAATATCTCTATCAGTTACATTATTGCAAATACAAATATACATTTATTATTCCTTATATACTATAATAATAGTAGTTTTAAATCAGTTAAGCAACTGCCTGACGTTCCTGTGCTTTATGCATTTGAAAACAAAGCTCTGATTCGATGACAGATTTTTTTTGATTACACAAAACACACATAGTTGTAGTGTTGTCCAATTTATTACTACCACCTAAACCTCTTGCAATAGTATGGTCGTGTGTAAAAAGAATCTCTTGCCCTTTTTCATTAACTCCCCAAAGATTAAGATGGTAAAAAATATCGGAGTTGCTTTTTTCAAACGCAAAATAAGAAGCTTTAAGTCCGCAATCAGAACATGTCGTTCCGCAACGAGCAAAAGTCTTAAGTCTAAGGCTACCCAGTTTTACCAATTCGTTCTGAAAAAGAGTACGACTTTTTTGTCCATAATCGTTATTTCTGATTGCTTTAAGAGTTTCATCAATATCAGATTTTTTAAGTCTAATGTAATTGTATTTCATAAATTTATTCGCTTATCCTAAAGTCGTTAAGGTTCTGATGAAGTATTTCTCTATCTTGGTTGTATTATAATATGAAATGCATTTTTATGCAATAGAAAGTTCATAACAATCTAATCTTTTTCATATGTAGTTCTAGAGTATCTAACAAAAAAGTCATTTGTTGATAAGGAGTATTCCCCTTCTTGGCAGCCATTATTATTGGTGTTTGTTCTATTGTTGAAAAGACCTGTTTTGCCTTTTCTATTGAGAACTTTTTTTTGTTGCGTTCAAATATTTTCTGTATATCCAAAGCAGTGTATTCAAAATTATCCATTATTTTCACTTGTGTTTATTTTAGGATTATATCAAAAAATAGAATAAAATCAAATATTTGTTCAATATATTTAATTTTTATTATTAATAATATGATTTTTAATGGTGTAAAATTGATACAATTTATAGAATGATAGCGAGTTATTCGTATGAAGGTTTTACATAAAGATTCTGAAATATTAAGCGATATTAAAAGTAACGCTTTTAAATTGTTAGGCACTGTTTATGGTAGCTTAGCTTTTGAATCTTTCAGTCAAAAAAAGGCGTTATCTAATCCAATAAAATCTAAAGATAGTGAGTTTGCTGATTTAGGTTCTTTGTTTTTTAAGAAGCCTATCTCTGATGTAGAGCCTGCTAAATCACCAGTAGTTCAATTAGACCCTGACAAAAGAGATGAAAGTTTTTTAGATTTTTCTTTTAAAAGAGCAGAGCCTACTGGCTCTCTAAAAATACAATCGGTTGATGACGTGTTAATTGAAAAGCCCGCTAATATTAATCCAATATCAATATCGGATAAATTACTAAAGTTAAAAAATGACAATATTAATACTGTTCAAGAATTCCTTAAAATTGATAGTGATTATTATCAAGATAAGTTAAAAAGGAATTTTGAAGATCCCAATAAAAACATAGTTGAAAAGCTACACGATTTTTGTGAAATTGCTGAATCGCTTAGTCGTTCTTCTAGTGGTTTTATAAATGAATTGCGAACAGAAAAAGTAAGCATAGAGGAAACTATAAGAATACAAAAAGAAGTTGGTAATATCTTAGACACAAATTTAAACCAACTTGTTAATTCTGGTAAATCTACAGTGAAAAACAGAATAAGAATGTCTTAATTTTGGTATTTAGCCATTTGAATTACGGTTCCATTATTGTAAATTGTTAAAATCCCACTATTTTCTTGAATCATTGAGTGATCAAACCATTTTTGAACAGAGTATTTAAATTGGCTTGATATTATACTTTCACATGCTTTTCTATCTGATATCATATCACTTGTTAATGAAAGCTGGTCAGTAATTGAAATCCTTCCTGAAAATTCATTGCAAACTTTTCCTGATACTTCAATTTTCCCATTTGCGTCTCTTTCAAAATGAATATAAGGCAATTCGTTAAACTGAGGTTGTACATTGATGTCATTGATTGTATAAAGTAAATAGGTATTACCCATGACAGCATCTTCTGTGCGTTGATCTGAATAGGCATAATTTAAAATAGGTGAAAGTGATAGTGCGAAAATAGTAATAGCTTTATAAAATTTCATTGTTCGTATGTAATAGTTATAAAACTATTTTACTATTTTAATTTAAATTTCAGAACTTGAAAAAGATTGATCATTAATACCGTAGGTCAGAATAGTACCAATAGCACTAGGGTTTCTTTTTTTGATTAATTCATCAACATTTTTATTTCTAGAACTGCACCACATAATTACATCATTTCTTCCAATTTGGTCAAATGATATAGTTTGGAATTGAGAATAATCTTTTGTCGTCTCTTTAGGTACTAAATGATATATATTATAGGGTTCACCTTCAATGACGATATCTTTTTTCCCCTTGTTATGAACAATAATGAATTTATTAAGATCAATATTATCTTTAAATAAATCTTTTTTATTCCATTCAAAGAAAAATAACTCATCACTTTGCATTTTAAACCATTTAAAAAGGCGACTAATTTTATTTATCAATCCATTATTTGATGGGTGGCTCATGTTTACAACAATTATTTTTCTAGATTTAAAGTACATTGGTATAAAGTATTTAAGCATTATTTTTTCTAGTATTTTTATGCCTCTATGTTCTTTTGATATTTTAAAATCACAAAGATACCATATTTTTTCGTTATTTATGTTTCTCAATATCGCACATCCAGCACCAATTATTTTATGCTCATGCTCAACTACGAAATAGCTAATTTCGCCCATCTGCTCAAAAAAAGAAAAATAATCATTATCATCATTAAGACCATGCTTTATATAGAATCTTTTTTCTCCTAAAGGATAATCAAATTCTTCTTCGAATTTCTGCAAAGCAGTGCTATAAGTTTTACGAATATCTTTGTTTTTTAAGTCTAGTTTGTGTATATAAGGTTTCATTTTTAATTATCTACTATGTTTAATTTTTAAAAGCAATAACGGTTTCAGTATAAAATTGTGTTTCGTCAACCATTGCCTCAGTTCTATAATTTAACGAACGAAGCTCTTGTTCTAAGCTGTAATCTCCAAGTAGTTTTCGCGATATCAGTATACCATTATTATTTAGATGTGTTCCTAGTTTTGTTAGTAATTCCCTGTATTCAGTTAATGGCATCCAATCACCGATATTAGAGATGTTGATGATGTCGTATTTTTTATCTACTGATAGTGTTTCAAAACTATCATTAATCCAATTTAAAGTGTGAATATTATAGTTTTTGATTAAATCTTGCCTGATTTTATCAGAGTAAGAAAAATCATCGCCTCTCAAGATATTAAAAGAATTATTATAGTCTTTATGAAGAAGCATAGTCTTGAAAACGTTATAGAAGTGTTCAGAAAAACTTTTCTTTGTATATTGAGTTGCCCTGTCGCCAAAAACCAAAGAAAGGTTTTTGTTAGAGAAAATAACATCAACAGCAAATTTTAGTTTTTCATCCGCTCTGTCATCGTAATCTATCATTGATACATAATTACCCATGTATTCACGAAGAAATAAAAATACCTTTTCAAATTTACCAATATGGTTTTCTTTCTTATTGGATATTTCGTCATTTGTTAATAATTTATTTATTTTTGTTTTGCAAAGCTCTATTTGATGAGAATTCATGTCAATGGCATCAATATCAAATGGAAATTCTAGTGCAAGATGGTTTATAAGATGCTCGCCACCAGATGCAATCATAAGGACAGATGCGCGACTTTTACCTTCAATCGGATCTCCAATATGTGTAATTGCTTTACCTTCGGGTTTGAAGTTTTCTCTTGTATAATAAAATGAAATATCTTCTTTATTAAATTCAGCGATTTCTTTAGATGTAGGTATTAGAATATGATTGTATAATTTTAAGAAATCTTCTTGTCCTTTTTTGAATGCATTCATAATTTCATTGACTTCTGGTTTTGCAGAGAAAGCTACTTCCAAAAGCTCTGCTCCATGCTCCCAATCTAATACAGCATGATTACTATAATGTTTTTGTTCGCAAATCAATTCGTAATTATTTAAATGTTTTGAAATAGTATCACTAATTGGTGCATACGCATATTCTATACCAGATAAATAAGCGGCATATTCATGAGGTTTAGAATAAGCACTTAAAAGTTTTTCTTCAATCCATTCTTCGATCCAAGGATTTTTGTGAAATGAACTATTCCAGCCTAAAGATATTAGAAAAGTTTTGAAAGTCTCAGTATGGAATTTTTTAGGATAACCCTCACCATGCTCTTCATAAAGATTTTCAATAACCAAAAGACGATCATGGCTATTTTCAATCTTGCTTGCTAATAGCGCTAATGCTCTTGGGAAAGCTTGTACAGCATAAAAGAATGGGATCTGAGATTGCAAGAATTCTTGTTGTGTAGCATTAGATAAAAAAGAATGAAATTTATGATTATTCCATCCATTATTATTGGTTTCTTCAATGGCTTCTTTTTTACATTGATTTAATAATTCATTTACGAGCATTAATATAATTCCTGAGTATTTGTAAAATTATACAAGCGTTTAAAAACAAAAGCAATTGTTTCCAAAAAGTTGTTTAAATCTATTAGTTAAATTTAATAGTAGAAAAGGTTTTTCTATTTTCTTTTCTTACATTATCTAAATTATGTGTTATTTCACATGATGTACTTCCTGTTTCTACTATAGTGAAATCAAAATCTATGTCTACGTTTTTTGACATAGATAAGAATAATTCATAATCCATAACTGTGTACCACCATAAATCAGTACATATATAACCTAATTTTTCATATCCCTTTTTTGTATCAGTTGGGGCAATGATAATATCTTTTTTACTTTTTAAAATAGATGGCGATGTGTTGTTCACAGAGAAAAAACCTATATTTTGTTCTGCGTAAGCCAGACTTTCTTTCATGCTTCCTTCAATAGAATTAATACTGCATGTATACTGATCTTCTCTTTCAATTTTGATTAATTGATAGGGATTGTTGAAAAATATAATTTTCTTTGATGGAGTATTTATTTTAACTGTGAAAACTGAACTTACTTTTGAAATAGAGCAAGGTTCTTTTCCAATATGATTTAGCATATGTTCGGGAATTTTTATTTTGTTTTCTGCATAATCTATTTGTGCATAAATGCTTTTATCGCAGTGAGGACAATGTTTTGATTCAATAAAATTTCGCATAGTATTTTTAATAAACAACATACTATAATCTTCTGTTTCTCCTGAAAGCTTATCAAATAAATTTGAGACTACAAGGAAATTATAGCGATCAATATATTTTTCTTTACTGTCCCAATACATTTCTTCGTCATCAATAACATCTTTCAATGTTCTACCATGATAATTCTGACAATGACCATTTAAATCAAAAGTTAATTCTGGAATGTTAATGAATTTTTCATAAAAGCTATTCATTAATTCTTTAATTAAAGGATTATTAAAAAGTTTTTCTGATTCGTATTTCATTTGATAAGGAGGTATACGAGTTGATTTAGACTCGTCATCAATATCTTGCTCTTCATAAATCTGAAGCGCCAAAAGTTCTCCTTTATTTTTATTAATAAATTCATCTATAAACAAATGATATTTATCTTTCATTGTGATTGTCATATTTTCACACCCTTAATTTTGATATGATTATACGCTATATTCAAATAGGTGTCAATTGTTAAGAACAGTTTCAAGAAGTTTGAATTCTGATACAGCACTGTCAGATAATATTATGCCTTGATGAATATCACCACTAAGCTCTTGAATGTATATAACATCATAGAGTGTTGACATTTCTTTACCTAACATAGCAAAAGAATTCCAATCACCATCGTTTTTATCACATACATTACGGAAGTCTGTTATACTCCAATTTTTGATTTTTAAATCGGATTTTAAAGTTATTTCATATAAATAGCCTCCAAAAACTTTCAAATAATCAGTATTTCTAAAATCGAAAAATAATCCAAGACCACTTGCTTGATGAGTAGTCTTGTTCCATCTTCTTTTAGATAATGAAAATTTTTCAATTAAAGAGTTCCCACAATGATATACTTTAATCATTTTTTGCTCAGAAGTTTACCATAAAATTCATCATTTATAGCGTCACGACAGACATAAACAAATACATCAATTTCATCAAATAATTCAGGTTTATTTACTTTGGAAAAGAAATCGCGATATAAAACTTCTTTTTCAGGAGTAATCGGCAAATGTTTGTTCTTGTAATTACTTAAATCGGTATGAGAGAAACCTTCTAGTTCATAAGCTTCACCAACATCAAAAACTACATAACCCTCATATTCCCAAATGCAATGAAATTGAGGTTTAAAACCATCAGTGTGGTAAACTTCATTAAATACATTTTGGATTTCTTTTTTAGTAAAACGCTCAGCATTTACACCAAATACACAAATCATAGCATCCATATTAAATTCCTTTATTTAAAGTATTAAAAAGCGTCATTAAAATTGTCAAGAAGTTAATGACGCTAAATTTCATCACATTGTTGATTAAACAATGCCGTTCTTAATCATATCCAAGAACGCTTGTTCATCAATCACTTTAACACCAAGTTCATTTGCTTTATCAAGTTTTGAACCCGCTTCTTCGCCAGCGACTACAAAAGTAGTTTTCTTGGATACAGAACCAGATGCTTTCCCGCCATTGCTTTCAATTAGTGCTTTTGCTTCATCACGTTTGATTTGATGCAAAGTACCAGTCAAAACGATAACCATATCTTTGAAAATATCGCTTGCATTTTGTTTGATTGCTTCAATGGTGATATTGCAAGTCAAATATTCGTCAACAAACTCTTTGTTAATTTCAAAGAAAGTATGAACGTTTTCAACAGAAGTGTCACCGAAATCTTCAACTTTGTAAAGTTCTTCACGACTTGCATTACGAATCAATTCCAAATCTTTAAAGTGTTTTGCAAGAGCTTTACTTGAATTGCTGCCAACACCTTTGATGCAAAGCGAGCGCAAGAATACGTTAAGGCTCATAGTGCGAGCTTTATCAATGTTGCCCATGATTTTGTCAGCCATTTTTTCGCTCAAACCAGCCGCAATGAAATCTGCTTGGGTAAGATTGAAAATACCAGCAATAGTCAAATCTGGTTTAACAGTTAAAAGCATATCCAAACGTGCGCTACTCAAATCACGAATATCAAGGCAGTCTTTCGAAACTACATATTCAAGATTTCCTTTCAACTGTGCGGAACACAGAATGTTTTCACAGAAAAGGATAATACCTTTATCTTTACGAGCCAATTCAGAATTACAGCAAGGGCAATGAGTTGGTTCTTCAATCTCAATTTCTTGACCAGTACGTTTATCCGAATGAGCAGCAATGATTTTAGGAATCACATCACCAGAGCGAACAAGAGTAACAGTATCACCAATATGCAAACCAAGACGTTTTACTTCACTAAAGTTGTGAAGAGTTGCGCTTGAAATTGTTACACCACCAATGCTTACTGGTTCAAGAACAGCTACCGGAGTAATTGCACCAGTACGACCAACTTCAAAAGTTACTGCTTTCAAAACAGTGAAACCTTCTGCTGCTGGAAACTTACGAGCAACAGCCCAATAAGGAGTGTTGGTACGTTCGCCCAATTCTTCTTGCAATTTGAAACTGTTCAATTTAATTACAACACCATCAATGTCCATACCAATATCAGCACGACCAGTATTGAATTTGTTGTAAACTTCTTGCAACTGTTCAATGCTATCAACCAAGTGATATTCCTGAACAATAAAGCCAGATGCCTTCATCAAATCCAAAAATTCAGATTGAGTTTTAGCAATGGCTTGCGAATGGTCAATATAACCCAAGCTATATGGAGAAAAAGTAACCTTGTTAAGAATGTCAGTGTACACATCCAAACGACGAACAATACCAGCAGCAGCGTTACGTGGATTCGCATAGCTACGTTTAGTTTGTTCAACGCTTACAACGTTCAATTCAGGAAAATCTTTATGGTAAATAAAGGATTCGCCACGGATTTCAATGTGTTTAATATCTTTAAATGCTTCTACAAAACTTGGAACACCTTGAAGATGTTTTACGTTATGGGTAACAATGTCGCCAACGATCCCTTTACCACGAGTAACTGCCTTATCAAATTTACCATAAAAGTAATGAAGACTTGTCGCAGCACCATCAAGTTTAGATTCCATGATCATGCCAAGAGAGCCATCAACGACAACTTTATCTTTGATAAGACCGTTTACGAAAGCGACCATTGATGTGTCATCAAGAGCTTTGGAAAGAGAAAGCATTGTTTTAAGGTGGGTGAATTTTTCAAGACCTTCCACAAGGTCATCACCAACTTTAAGAGTAGGAGAATCAACAGAAGCGAGTTCTGGATACTGAGCTTCCAAATCTTTAAGTTCTTGATATGCTTGGTCATAAACACTGTCAGCGACAGTTGGTGCATCATTTTTGAAATACTCTACATCCCATTGGTTGATGTTCTGAGTCAGTTCTTGCATCCGTTGAATGATTGCTTGCGTCATTTTTTGGTTTCCATCTATTGGTTGGTTTAGATGGTTATTATAGTGTGGATTTCACTGAAAGTCAAGCATATAATACTAAAAAAGCCACTATATTAGTGGCTTTAAAAGATATTTTGTTACGTTATTTTTTTGACAACCGACCTTCCAACAAGGAAGAAGATGATACACAACACCAAGAATATTACGAATAATATTTTAGCTATCATTGCCGAAGCACCAGCAATACCTGTAAAACCAAGAACACCAGCTACGATTGAAATTATAAGAAATATCAAAGCCCATTTAAGCATTTTGTTGCCTCCATATCTTTGTTTACCATAATTGTAACATATGTTAGCAAGCTGTCAAATTTAAACAACACAATATTTTATAATTATTTATCTGGATATTGTAATTCGTCAGCACCGACCATCATTGCAAAAACTTCAGGTTGTACAAGTACAGGTTCTTTTATCTTGCTTACTTTAGAAAAAATATCAGTAGAATTCTCATATTTATGATTTAGTTCTTTGAACTTCTGTTCAATTTCTTTGTTCATTAAATCTATTAGGCTATTCGCATAATCATCTATAATTTCAGGAGAGCTATAATTACTGTTTTTTACTGATTCTTCAAAATCTAATATATTAAAATTTTTAGCAACATCTAAATTAGGGATGATAATTAAATGTGAGCCATTATCTTCATCATTTTCTTTATAAAATATAGTTGAATGTTTTGCAAAATGTTCTTTTACCATAAGAGTATATTTATTAGATATGTCGTAAGCATCCTCTATAAATTCATCTATAAGAGATTCGATAACTGGAGTTGGGTATTCGTTTCTAATATCATAGTAAATATCTCCTGATTCATCATCAATTAATCCATGGTCAGGTCCAATAACTTCTGTAGGATTAGTGAGTTCATCAACTTTGTCACTTGATTTTTCTTGGAAAATCCAACCAGCATGTGAAAGAGTATCAAGTATTGCAAAATAAGAAACTTCATCTGTTTTATCTACAGTACAAACCCAAGTACAAGTTTGTTCTAAGAAATTTTCTTCATTAAATGGCTGAGAATAGATATCATCATATTCTGCTCCTTCATCTTCCGCTCCAATACTGTGGCTTATCTTTTTATGATAGTAAATGACATCAGATAAATTTTTGCAAACAGAGTGGTCAAAATTAAATAAATTTTGTTCATTATAAAAAAATTTAGATTTCCCTATTCCAAAAATTTCAGCTTTAAATCGAGAGTATTCGCCATTGTCTTTGAAATCGGCTGGAACACAAGAGTCAAAAAAATCAATATGTTTTCCATCTGTCCCAAAAATTTCTTGCATATGACCGTGATGTTTATCTAAGTCTTTTTCTTTACTTATTAATATATCTGGATAATATTTCATATAAAAGCGTTTTGAAATTGCGTTAATATTTAACTTCATATTTTTTCTCTGTTATTGAAATTCTCTATAGATATTATCCCGTTTTTTTCATTTGGTCAATTTTTTTAAATAGTTATTGACTTTGAAAACCCTAAATGGATAATAGCAATATGATAACAAAAAGAACTTTAATGAAACTTAACAGGATATTACTTTTTTTATTGGTTTCTTCACAAATCGATATAGTATTAGCAGATCCTATAACTTTGGGTGATGGAACTAAAGCTGACACAAACAGTATTGCGATAGGAGAGGACGCATGGGCAATACAAACTGCAGGACATGATACTCTGTATGCTACTGGTCAAGTGGCAATTGGTTATCATGCTAAAGCAAGAGGATTAGCCTCAACAGCTTATGGAGCCTATTCATTAGCAAACGGCTTTAAATCTTCTGCATATGGTGATTACTCCCAAGCAAATGGCTACAAGAGTACTGCTTTTGGTCCAGATGCTTTAGCTAATGGAGACTACTCAACTGCCTTTGGTTCTGCATCGCAATCAAATGGGCTAAATTCTTTGGCTATTGGTGCTAATAGCATTGTAAATAAAGACAATTCAGTTGCTTTGGGGTCAGGTGCAGTAGCTGATACTGGTTCTCAATTAAACTATGTAGGCTATATGCTTGAACAACCGCAAACATCTAATGGCGAGTTATCAATTGGTAGTGATACTGTCAAAAGAAAAATAACAAACGTTGCGGCTGGTGAAAATGATACTGATGCAACAAACGTTCAACAATTAAAATCGGTAAATGATTCATTGTCTTCAAAAATGGATTTTAATTCTGATCGAGCAGTTAATTATGACTTGAATCAAGACGGTTCTATTAATCTTTTGAGTTTAAGTCTAAATAAAGGTTCTGGAAATGTGGTTTTAAGAGGCGTTGCAAATGGTTCTTTAACCTCCACAAGTAATGAGGCAGTGAATGGCTCGCAACTCTACCAAACTAATCAACAAGTAAGTCAATTACAAGACTCATTATCAAGTCTATATACAATGGTAGGGACAACAAATACTAAATTAGATGCAACTGCTGCTGAAACTGCTCAAAATACTCAGAATATTACAGATACCAATACCAAATTGGATGCTACTACGGCTCAAACTGATAAAAATACACAAAGTATAACTGATACAAATACTAAATTAGATACAACGAACAGTAATGTAACAAAAAATACAAGTGATATTGCAGATTTAGAAAATGCACCACCGCCAACTAATAGTGGTAGCACACCAGAAAGCACTAAGAATGCAGAAGACATAGCAAACACTAATACTGAATTAGGCAAAACAAATAATCAGGTGGTAAAGAATACACAAGATATAGACACTAATTCAAAAAATATTTCTACAAACACACAAAACATTACAAAAAATACGCAAGACATAAGTGATACTAATGTCAAAATGGATAAGTTAGATAATAAAACCGTTCAATATGATCAAGATAGCTCTGGAAATAATGTAAATAAAATCACATTAAAAGGGCAAAAAGGTTCTGTATTATCAAATGTGGCTGATGGTCAGGCAGATTCTGATGCAGTAAACGTAAGACAATTAACAACAGTATCAACACAGACTGCAAATAATACAAGTAGTATAAAAAATATTTCAGAAGGTAAGGCTGGTATGGTGATTGTCAATAATGCATCAAATAAAGCGGCTCCTATTGCAACAGGTAAAGATAGTATAGCTATAGGTCAAGGTTCTAAATCTACCGGGAATAACTCAGTTGCTATAGGTGCTGATAGTTCTGATGGCGGAAGGGAAAATACTGTTTCAGTGGGAAATGCTTTGAATCAGAGAACAATAAGTAATGTATCATCTGGTATTCGTGACAACGATGCTGTAAATGTAAGCCAGTTAAATACACAAGTCAACTCTGCTCTTAACAGCGCTAATGCATACACTGATAGTTTATTTTCAGGATTGAATAGTAAATTGGAAAAAATAGACAAGCAAAATAAAGCTGGTATAGCATCAGCAATGGCTATGGCAACTATGCCACAAGCGTATGCTCCGGGGAAAAGTATGGTTGCTCTTGGTATGGGTTCTTATTCTTCTGAAAGTGCAATTTCAATTGGTGCTTCTGTTGTAGCACCAGAAGGTCATATTGTATATAAGCTTAATGGTTCTCTAGATAGTAGAGGAACTGCTGGTGTTGCCGCTGGTGTTGGCTATCAATGGTAAAAAAGAGCCTATTCAGGCTCTTTTTTTAGATTTATTTTTCCATTATGACTAGTTTCTTCATTTTCATTTAATATCAATTCATCGACTAAATGCTGATGGTCTTCAACCCCTTTCTCTTTTAAGATTTCTTCAATGATTGAACGTATTCTGTCTTCTTGTTTGCTACGTTTTTTCAGTTTTTTAGCTGCTTCAATTTCTTTCAAACGTTTTTTCATGATTTTGTCATGAACTTTCATTGAAACAACCCAACCTAAGCCAGCACCTAATCCCGAAAATGCAGCGACAAGCATACCATTTTGTACTGCTAGACCAATTGTGAATACTTCGCAAATAGCCATAGCATATCCAAATATAAAGGCTAATCTTTTGTGTCCACCGGCAACGTTTTTATTCTGAAAGCCACGTAAAAATGTAGTGGAAAAAGCTGTAATGATAGCTGCTAGATATAATAGTACTGTAGATACTTCAATGTGCATTAGTTATTTTCCTTATTTATTTCTAAATATTATTATACATTTAATAATTTCAATCTTTATGAATAAAGTTGTTCATCACCAACAAATAAAATCTCTTTAAAAACTAGCTCATGTTTCTGTCCAAAGCGATCATGGATATCCATTGTGTCATCAGGAGCATTTACCTTATCATGCTCATCAACCAAATAATCTAATGTAGAAAAACACATAGATTCTTCAAGGTGTTTCATAATAGAAAGGCGGGTAGGGTATTTTTCTTTAAAATCTTCCCAAGAATGAGATGTAAAATCTGAATGATTGAAACTGCTGTCCTCTGCCAAGAAACCAAACTTTGGTGATGATGAACTTTTAAAAGTGCCGTTGATTAAAAATGTCCCAATAGAAATTGTCAATGTGTTCATGTTTTCACTCCTTAATAATTAACAGAACTATAACAGGATTGAATCAATATTTCAAGCTTTTAATAGTGTTATAATGGATTAATCAAAAGAGAATAAGACATGTCAAAAGTTAAAAATGTAGTTGTATTTGATTTGGATGGAACACTGATGAACACAGACCATCGTGAAGAATTAAGAGAAGCTGGAATGTGGGAAGCATATTATGATGCATGTGATAAAGACACACCCATAAAAGAAGTAATAGACCTTATGAATAAATATCATGATAACGGTTATCAAGTCTGGATATTTACAGGAAGAGGTATAGAATCAGAAACCAAAACAATAAAATCTCTTGAAGATGCTGGTGCTAAATATGATTTTCTAAAAATGAGAGGCGAAGGGGTGAAAATACCAGATTATAACTTAAAGCCTTCTTGGTTAGTCAAGTATATTGGGGTAGATAATATTGCTGCTGCTTTTGATGACAGAGAGAAGGTTATTGAAAATTTTAGAAAGAAAGGTGTTGAAAATGTATATGACATCACTAAAGGTATCCCTAATAATCTAAATATAGAAAAAATAGAGAAGGTTGATTTAACGATAACACCAGAAGCTGAGGCAAGCAAAATGTTCAAAAAGCCAAGATTAAAAATTTAATCCATTATATTTTTAGAACAAATATATTTTTCTGCTGAATCATAAAAAAAGAATCTTTTCAGAACAACAAACTCTTTATAAGTTTTGCCTATTCTCTGATTGGATTCTTTATGTATTTTTTGAACTTTTTGCCAATAGCCAAATTCATATTTCATGAAGAAGTTTCTACTGTTTTTTAGGAACGTTTCTGAGCTTTTTTCTAAAACTCGTTCAATGATATTGTCACTTGACATTTATTTTATTAGTACTGTTTATCGGTTAATTTAGAAAATTGTATCACATTTTTAATGATTAAATCAAGAGATGAATTTTCTTTCGCGTAACTGTGTTTCAATTTCCGAGAATAAAGCTTCTTGTTGCTCTTTATTATTTTCTAAATCTAAAAAACTTGTTGCGAACTTATTTAAAACAGAGAAATCTAATGAATAATAAGCCTCCATTACAACATCATCATTTATTTTCATTCTATTTCTTCTCATCACATTTTCTACATCATCTGGTGTTAAATCAATATATTTTGTCATAAATGAATACTCATTTTTGTGAAGTTTATTCTGTTATACAACACTATAAGACAACAGCAAAGGCTTTGTTGACTTAGAAAAAGATTGCCTTATAAAGCTTTAATATGTTAATATTTAAGTGAATTCGGAGAAAGGTTTAAATGCAAGATATAGAAAAAGAGCTAAGAGAACGAGTTAAAGGTTTTGGTGAAGTCAATGTTAGTTTTATTGACTATATCTCTATCTTAAATGACTTGTTTGAAGCTCAGGATATAACTAAAACACCAGAAAAATTTGCTGATGTTATAGAAAGCTATTTTGCTGATGAAATCGTAGAAATTGAAGATATTTTGAAAGGCTTTAGATTTGATGACGCTCGTGAAAAAAGCAATTTATTTTTTGATAAATTTAGCAATAACTTAGACGCTGATTTTGCAAAAGATGTAGTAAATAATTTTAAAAGTATTTCTTTGTCCGAAAAGAATATATTTTTAGCAATATTAGGTAATGAAAATGGAGTCGCTGATTTTATTGCCAACAAATGTAAAGAAATAAAAGATCTTGACAAAGATGCAATAAAAGAAAGTGTTCAAGAGTTTATTCTGTCTGAAAGAATGCATGAAATGTTAAGCAAAAGAATAGCTTTAAATGCTGATGAAGCTTGTTATTACTTATTTTTTGATTACGTTCGTCAACAAGTATTGCCAAACATGAATCATGAATCCGCAATGAAATTTTATATTTATGTAGAATCAAATAACTTTATAAAAGATTTAAAAGAAGACGAAAGTTTTAATAATGTATTTGTTAATGGAACAAAAGAAGAGATACAAGAAAAGCTTTTTAAGAAAATCAAAGATAAGCAATTTCCATTAAAACTTATTCATGATGACAAAAGTGATGATTCAACCGCAAAGATACAGGTTCAAAAATTACCGGAAACTTATGTTAATAATATGCATAAAACATCACCTAGTGGTTATATAGATTATGCTATTTTTGATGCGGAAATCCCTAATCTTCTTCATATTGTAAACGTAAAGGCATCTACAATAGAAAGTGATATTTATGAACACGATGAGAAATCTGTAATACTTGATCGTTCGCTAAAATATTGGGCTAGAACTAATGGCGCAACATTAGCTATACACGAATCCCAAGGTTCGCATAAAAAAGAAAAATTAATGAAGCATTTTCTTTCGGATACAGTTGGTGTATTAAGTGAAGAAGAATATAAAGAAGTTAAAAAAGTATTAGATACTGTAATTAATAAACTAGTTGATGCTTATAACGGAATTAATAAACATATTATTCAACCCGGTGATTGTAAATATAGCACTCAGGATCTAAAAGATAAAAATGCTTATGAAGCTTTTGTTGATTTTGCCAAGCTTGTTAATGAAGATAAATTGAAAATAAATGGCTCAAATGGAAGTGTATTTAAAATAGCATCAAAAAGTATTAAATGGTTGCCAAGGGTCATGTTGAATGATCCAGAATTTTTGAGTAATCCTGAAAATGTAAGCCAATTAAGAAATGCTTTAAAAGGACTTCGTAATAAATTTGTAGGCAAAGACACAATTGCTGATGATATTAAAAGATTATTGTCAGATACTACTTCTGATGTTATTGGGAAAAAGATAAAAGAAGCAAAACTTAATAAATTAGATAAAGATGTTAATGATGAGCATAATTACTATAAAGGATTAAATAGTCTTGATTTTATAAGTTCTGATGATAATAAAATTCTTGATGATTTAAGGGACCGTTTATTTATGTTTGCAAAAAATATATCAAAAGAATTCGTTAGATTAGAGCAAGATAATAGAATTAATGCAACAAAGATGTCTAACATAAAAGAGAAGTATACTTTAATACATGATTCTTCTTATGCGGTAAAATCTTTGAAAGACTATACAGGAGAAAAACAATATTTTACATCTCCTAACTTTAAAGCAACAACTAATTATCAAAAAGATATTGAATCTATTTTTAAACTAACTCAATTCAAAGATGGAATTTTTGATACAAATAATGTTGAGAAGACTTTAAAGAAAATTATTAAAGAAGTTCAATCTGATATTTATTTAGATAATTTTGATAGTAATGCAAATGCTGGTCTCGTTGGAGGAACAAAAGTTTTCTTCATGAGTAAAATGAAAGATAAGTTAATACTTGAAGCCAAAAGAATAATAAAAGATGTTAACGAGCAAGTACCATTTGTAAAAAGAAAAGCTAATGATAAGTTTAAAGAAGAAGTTGAAGGAACGAGAGAAACATTAAAGATGAAAGTTGAAAAAGTAAATAAATTCAGAGCAGACACTGACGATGATGAATTTATTGATCCTGATAAGCTAAAAGAACTTGAGAATGATATTCTTAGAAAAACGCCTTCTGTTGTTCAAAGTAATAACAAAAATAAAGCCTTGCAATAAGGCTTTATATTTTACATTTTAACGTGTCTTCAACATTTCTTGCCACCATATCCCATTCATAATCAAACATTTTATTAATAGCATTTCCTAATCTATCAAATTCCCTAACTGTATAACTCATTCTAAAAAAGGTTCTTTGAGTATCAATTTTTGCTATGTCAGCCCTGTGAAGACAATAAGCGTTAATCAAAGCTATCTCGTAAGGATTAAAGCTAAATTTTGTGGTTTCATTAATTTGCTCTTCAAAACCTAAAAAATAGTTATAGCAACTTTTATCCCAATTATTTCCAACCTTAAATAATTGATCATAGAAGATTGTCGGTAAAACATCAGAAACTATGTATGAATGATCTATAATTAAAGGTTCTGGTATTCTTGCTCCTTGAAAGCCATCAACATGCAGACCCTTTTTTCGTGTAAACTCATCAGACTTAACATTTTTTTGATCAATGGTTATATAACAATATAAATCATTAATATTTGGATTAAAAGAATGTTCAAATTCTGCTATTTGTTTTATAAGCGATTCAAATTGAGATATTTCTTCTGGAATACGATATTCTTCATTATTAGGGAATTTAATGGGCATATCAAGAACACGTATATTTGAATTTAAGGAAAAATCGTCTTGATTCTTAACTGTTCCTATATTAATAGGATTATTATTATCTGAAAAGTGTTCGTCGTTCCAAAATTCGTTCATATGAGGAAAAGAGAATTCAGAATTTATTTTTTTAGGTATGAAAACTTTTCCCTTTCCAGAAAGAATAGCCTCATGAAAGTAAGAATTATTATAATAATATTCTCTATATTTTATTGTTGACATATAAAACCCATAGTTAATATATCAAGTATAATAAATTTATGAGGCTTTAATCAAGCAGCCTCTTCAATTAATTCATGAGGTCTAGTGAATATAGCAATTTTAGATAATTTATTTTTAAATTCGACACGCCAATTTTCCATTTCTTCACTGTCACCTCTTCGAACAGGGAATAACAGACCATTCCAATCGTATAAATGAGAACGCTTCTTTTCTAATGTATCTTTCTCTCCAACAATATAAAGCTGGCAATTATTGTATTGGTAGATATCAAAATCTTCAAAAAAATCAGCTTCTTCTAGTGCTGATTCAATGTCTACAAAAAAGTAAACATAACGTCCATCGATTTTAATTAATTGACTAGTCATTTCTGATAAAATTTCCTTGCATTATATAGAAATATTTTAACATTTGTTATTTAATCTGAAAAACCTTTTACTAATTCTTGATTCTTCATAAATTCAACAATATCAGACCATTCGAATAGTCGGTATTCACCTAAGACTTTGATCGCATTGTCAATGCCAACATCAAGTTGTTTACCAATTGGTGGTAAGTTACCATGACTATGACCATATAAATTATAAGAACCATGATGTGCGCAGTCCCATGTTCGAAATGCATAATGACACAAAATAACTTTTTGGTTTTGGATTTTGATTTTTGCATAATCCCTTACCCAAACTGCAATAGAAGAATCATCTTCAATCATTTGCCATATTTTTTCGTCACAATGATTGCCAACAATAAAATGTTTTCTACCATTCAATCGTAGGATAAGCTCTTTAACTTTCTCAAAATCCTTTTTCTTTCTTGCAAATGCGAAGTCGCCAAGATGATATACATTGTCATTCTTTTTGACTTGTTTGTTCCAGATTTCAATCAATTTTTCTGTTTGTTCTTCTGCTGTCCATGGACGATTTGAATATTCTACAACGTTATCATGGAAAAAATGTAGATCGGAGGTGAAATAATCACTCATTTGTATTTACTTTATGTGTTTTCATGGAAACGATTATATCACTATCAAAAAGAAGATTCAACAACTTTCTTACTTTTGCAGTAATTAAATATTTTCGTTGATAAATCATACAGTAATCCAGAGAACAAAATGATTAAACTTACTGGAATAATTATATCAGCGATGTTAAAAATGTATATTCTTCCTCCAAGGAGTTCATTTAAAGGCTGGAAATGCAAAAAGTCTGTCGCATAATCATGATACGCAATTTCTACAACATTACCATATCCTCCAAGGTAAACGGCAAAAGAATATCTTTTGTAGTCTTTTTGTGAGTATAAACTCTCGAACAGTAAATAAGCTGCAAGAATAGCCATTAAAAATAAAACAAAAGAATGACTCATACCCATTGCTTCCATGCCTTTGTAGTGATGAACAAGAAGAAGAGATATATTTTCAGAAAAATAAGTTAAATTTAGCGGACCTTCTGTATAGAGTGGCAATAAATTATTTGCATAAAATTTAGTAATCAGATCGAGCAACAATAATGAGACTATTAAAACTAATACTTTTAATTTACTTGATGTTAAGAAGGTCATTTGATATTCCTTTGATGGGAATATGCATTATAATATCAAAACAAAGTCAAGTCAATTACTTTCAAGAAGTATTGCCTTGGAAAGTCTAGGTTCAGCAATAGCTGTGCCATATATCCATGTTTTTCCATTATATTCTCTAATACCATAACTACCGAGTTCAATACATTGGCTGGAAACAATATCATACATGTTTTCACCAGTAGGTAAAAATTCAACATGTAAATACTGTGAAAAAAACTCTATGCCAAAATTAAGTATTTCTTTTAATCTGTTAGAAGAAAAATCTAGAGGCTCAAATATTTCAACTTTCATGAAATATTCCTGATGAAGAATATCTATTTCTCCGGCTCGAAAACATGGAGAACAAGAAATATAAGGTTTTGATTTTATAAAATTATTATCTAGTAAATAAATAAAAGATTGTTCAGAACTACCAACTAAATGACGATCATTGTCTATAGGAGCGAAGTCTTCTCCAATGAAAGTTGATTGTTGGTATTTTTTAGGTGTATCCCAAGGCACTTCTATGTATTCAAAACCTTTATCTTTATAAAAATCTATGGCTTTAGCTATTTTTGTATAATCTATAGGGTAATTGTCCCTAGAGCTTTCGAATGAAGAAAAATGATTCATTTTCTTCATGTCCTATCCTCTTCTTCCATTTATGAAAGCTCTTTTCGTAATATCTTTCATAATAACAAGATCTGATATATTTAAGCCCTCAAAACCGACCATATTGTTCCATTTACTATAATCTTGTCTATTTGAATCATCTATTATTTTTTCAATAATGTCATCAAAAGAGAATTCACAATGCTTTTGGAATTGAGGTGTATAATTATTTGCATATAGTTCAATAGCTCCAATCAAGTCAGAAAGCTCAACTAAAGCCATTATTTTTGAATTTTGCAATTCGGCGTCTTTTAATTCTAAAATTTCTTCTTTTATTTTAGATACTTCGCCATTTTTGCCTTTCTGAATAGATGTAATATGATAACCATAATTATTGCTCATGTATTTTACCTCTCAATCCTATTCCTATATAATACTACTTCTAAAAAATAATACAAATGGGTATTATTTTGGAGACTTAAAGTGATAATAACAGTTAGAACAGAAATTATATATTAAACTTGCAATAACCAACAATACGCCAATTACAATATAAGTGTCAGCCAAGTTAAAAATAATAACATGATTATTTACAACTAATGGGTTCATCATTAGAAAGTCAGTGCCATAACCATGAAAAATAAATTCAATAATATTTGAAAAGCTTGCAATACATACAGCAAGACTATACTTTACATATTTTTTTAAATTCGAATAAAAACAAATAATTAGTTGAATAAAGAGAACTGAAATAATCATTAACCATTGAAAATGAATTGATGATTCAAGTGGGTTTTTAAGTTCGTAATTATAAATTAATGCGAAAAGTAAGTCTCCGACAAAAGAACTTACATGTTGAATATTACCGCTTTCATTAAGTTTTAAATGATAAACGGCAATATATTTGGATATAAAGTCAATCAACATTAAAACACTTATTATAATAAGAGAGTATAGATTCTCTTTATTGATAAGTCTTGATTTAATATGAATTAACATTATTACTTCCTGAATTTAAGATGGTTGGTACTGCAATCCAACATATATGACATCAACCGTTGGCTGTCGGAATTGAACCGCACAGCCTAACTGAATCGAACAGTATCCCCGTCATATCTTGCGAACCTTCGTTCAAGGCAGATCAGTCTCTGCATTCATCTTTTAAACTTTATTTTAAGAAATAAGCAAAATCGTCAAAAATAATATAAGGAGATTTTTTATCAACAATACCAACTAATGGCATACCTTTACCATTCAAAGGCTTTAAAATGATGATTTTATTTTCTTCTTTTTTCATGCTATTCTCATTGTTTAATGGAAAAGATAACAGGATTCGAACTCTGTGGGGCGCTAAGTATAGTTCCAATCGCGAACACTCTTCACCTCTAGCGATAATCAACCTTAAGCCTCTCGGTCATATCTTTAAAACTGGTGCCGTCTGTGGGACTCGAACTCACGACCTACTGATTACAAGTCAGTTGCTCTACCAACTGAGCTAAGACGGCATTTTAAACCTTTAATTTTCCGGTTGGGCAGCTTTTGGTGTCGGAACCGCAATACTCATCTGCCTTTAGGTTTATAGCTTTACCGAGTTGCTATAAACATTACGAATCGGCTTTACCGCCTCATCCTCGGGTAAACATTCTTTTGCTGAATTAACAGCTTCGTATAGTTTTAAAGCAGTTGGCGTTAATCTCCAACTATTATTCTTGTATGCCTACAATTCAAATAAGAAACGAGTGTTCGATAGATTAAGAAACCGGGAGTTTCACCCTAGGTAACGGTGGTTTAAAGTCCTTGCCGTTTTACTCTTAAACATACGATCTAAGTCGTGCTTTTAACAAGCTGTCTTGCTTTAATGGAAGCGGGAAGTGGATTCGAACCACTGACCTGCAGCTTATGAGGCTGCCGAGCTACCAACTGCTCCATCCCGCAACAAATATCAGGTGTTGTTTATGCAATTGTTATTATTGCGTGGCAGAATCCTGAAACTGCACATTGGTTGCGAAGGCAGGAGTCGAACCTGCTATCACTAGCTTATGAGACTAGTATGGTTTATATATCCGTTCCACTTCTTCACGTCAAAATGTTTAAACGCTAACAAGAACATACCAAATCCAGTCAGAGGACAGTTCAAGAGTGCTGACTAACTTCACTGCGTTTAAAACTGGCTGGCGAAGTAGGACTCGAACCTACGACCCGGTGATTAACAGTCACCTGCTCTACCTGCTGAGCTATTCGCCAATGTAAACTGTTTTTATATCCCTTGTGTAGGTTAATGCGGGCTTTTCGCCTACAAGAATCAAGAACAGAAAAACTTGTGTTTGCTTGTTACATAAGGCTTATTCTATCACATTGTGCATCACTGTCAAGACTTTTTTGCATTGTTTTTATTCTTTTTCTAAATATTCTATCTTAATATAATCTTTTGGGACTTTAAAAAATCTGATGAATATCATAAGATTAATGTAATCTTCATATTGCAAAATTTCGTCTTCACTTAGCAAACCTAATCTTTCCTTTGTTCTGAAAAAATATTTTCTAAACTGAAGAAAATTTGTATCAGGTTTGAATTTGTATCTACGACAATAGTTATAAACTGTAGATGAAGACTCTTCTAGAACTGAAAAAGCATCTTCAAGCCTATTGAAAGTTAATCCTTCTTTTAAATCTGCTTCACCATTAATTTCCTTAATAACATAACTGTTATTTGGAAAACGTGAAAGGAAACCTTTTACTAAATTCGTTTTCACGAAAGGAATATGTTCAATAATATTAGAGTCAGTGTTTTCACCAAAAACTATTTTTACGTTTTCTTCAAGTTTATTGGTGAAAACCATTTGAAAATGAGTTTTCATTTTTATTCCTTATTAAATTGGCTTCCGATTATCAACAAATTCAACATTAAAGTATACAGAATTATATTTTTTATTTTATAAATATGACTCTTTCATTTTTTTTAAATTTTCTTCTGATGCTTTAAGTGATTTTAGATTTTCACTAATTGCATTTTCTGCGTATTGAATAGCTGAATCTTTATTTTTATGTAGCGTTTCGCCATGTTTAGGTAAACGATAAGTATCTCCATTTGAACTTAGGAAGCTTTCATATGAAACAGAAAACAAAACACTTTCCGATCCGTCTTCAATCTTGGTTGTAGCAAAATCTAAATGTACCGGAATAGTATTATCTTTTTCCATTGTGGAAACTGGATAAATATTCACAAGTGAAACAGGAATGATTTTAACTTCATTATTATAATTATCTTTTGTTGTGACATAGAACTGATTTTCACCAACCGAAGGTAAATGGGCAGGGAATTGCTTATCAGTGAGTTTAAAAAAATCTGTACCAATGTTTTTAGCATCAATATTTTCCACTATATTTTTGAATTTCATATATTGGTTGTAATTTTTCTTTACTTGACCAAATACAAGACCATAAGAACTCAACATTAATAGAAATTGAAAATATTTGTTATTTTTATGGTTTGCCGACTTTTCTTTCATGGAAAGTATTTCTTTTTCTAATTCTTCTTGAATATATTTTTGAGCATCTTCTAAACAACTGAAATCAAAATCACTTTTGAAAGAATGGTCATCAATTTTCCCAACGACTTCTGTTATTGAGTATACGTTTTCAGGGTAAAATTTAAAAAAATGAAAAAACTCAATATTGAGGAATGGAATACCAATATAATCGTCTCTTCCGATTTCTTTACCGAGTAATTCTTCGTTTTTATTGCGTTTTTTGTAATTGTAATTAACATGAAAATGAGAGCCGAAACGCTCTCTCATTTGTTCTGGACTTAATGTAATAGTATCCATTTGTATATCGCCTTATTAAGATTTGTTTAACTATACACAAAATCTTTTAAAATGTCGATAACTTTATGGAGATATTTTTTTATTTCGAAAATTTTTTATTTTTTCTTGAACGTTCTCAATGTTTTCGGAATATTGTTCAAGAACTTTAGATAAATACTCTTGTGCTTTTTCTTCATTTTTAAAAAGAGTATATCCAGCCATACCAACACTGAATTCAATACCATCAGAACGATCAAAATGTTCTTTTGACATTGAGAACTTTTTTTCATTTTCTTGCGATTCTAAATGAATGGTATATGGCATTTCTTCTTTTGAGTGTTTATTACTAATGTCGTAAATTTGAATATCAGAAACTTTCAGTTTATCGATAGACAAATTATGTATAGTAGAACCTACAACAAAAAAATCATCATTTATTTTAGGAAATGATTCTGGAAGATTTCTGACAGTTGTGTAGTCAACTATTATGTTATTTATATTGAGTTCTTTTTCTAAATGGCTCAAAAAACGCTTCACTTCTTTCTTTTCTTTGCTTTCTAAACCAAATATCTCTGAAAATTGTTTTTGTTTTATAAAATCATTACACTTTTCTTTTATGGTCTTAATAAAATTATTAGACATATCAAACAATTCTTTCTTGCATTCTTCTGGATTGTTGTAACTAGAATTAAGAATTTTGTTCCTTACTAATATTTCTTCGAATGCTGCATCGTGTGGATTTTCGATAATTTTTACATCTTCTGGTTTCGCTCCCAAAGTTTCATGTATATCATAAACACATTTAGGGAAATAATTAATATATTGAAATATCAAATTTTCTGATAAAGCTTTTGCTAAAATATCATCATTAAAGTTTTTAGTAAGACTGGTTAAATTATCCATTCGAATAAGTGAACTAAATCCTATATTAAAATGAGAGCCAAATTGTTCTCTTAATTCTTCGCCACTTTTTTCAATGTATTTCATTTTTAAATCCAATATTGTTTTTAAATTTTAACATTTGTCTATTTTTTTAATCTAATCCAAATTTGAAATTAAAAAATCTAAATTTTCCTCTTTAATTTCAGAGGAATATCTAATTTGATAGTGAGTTTTGAAAATCGATTTTATATCACTTTTGTTTAATGTTTTCAACATTTTCTTAATCCTCAATAATTAATTGCTCAATAGCATCAATAATGGCAAAAGGATTTGACTCATAAATGCCAGCACTATTAAAACCATTTAATTCAACTATTTTTAAGCCTTTTTCTGTATCAGCTATATCAATTACAAAAGCTTCACTAGGTTGCCATTTTTTAACCATTTCAATAGCATATTCTTTAATAAATGGTTCCACATTATCTGAGAAGAAAGGCTGACCACCGCGTTTATAAAAACTATGTGCAACTATTCTTTTGTCAACCACAAAGAAACGTGTTTCAGAATAAATTTCAACCAATGGGCTAATCATTATTTCTGTATCAGGATGAAGGGTTTGATAAGCTAACTCTTTACTCATAATCTTCCTTTTGAATTCAAAAAACTCTTCAACTGTAAATGGTCTTCCAGTAAAGGCTTTGGTGTCTTCTAATGGTCGTGCAAAAAATTCTGAGTAAGGGAATTTATCAGGAGCATTTTTAATACTTGTTATTTGAAGATTGCTATTTAGTAAATTTTCTTCACCATAGCCAGCTACCCATGCTTGATAATTAAAATTATCATTAGCAAATGTTCCCGGATTCCATCCATATTTTCTAGCCATACGCGCTAAAGAGTATCCGCCAATAAAACAAACTGGTCGTTCAATATTTTTTAGATTGTTAACATCCCAATCAAGATTTGATTCAACAAATTTGAGCGTTTCTGGATTTAATGTGAAAGATACTATAATGTAGTCACATTCCATTCTTTTTAAAGCTTCTATAAATCCCATATGATTGGAATCATTATAAAAGCCGTCTTGTATAATCCATAATAGTTTATTCATTTTTCACCTGTGATTTAGTAAAGTAAAAGATTGGCTAGTGACAAACATTCATCTTTGTTAAGCCTATATTTATTTAATGTTAAATCAGTTTCTATACATTTATCTAGACTTGATAATAACATCGGTTTTTTTAAAATGTCTTTTATACATATGTTTTTTGTTAATCGAACTGTAAAAGTTATTTCTTTATTGTTTACTTTTTCTATCAAACGTATTAGTGGAACGCTTACATCACTTTTTTTATTGCAACAAGTATTGTTTAAAATGCTTCTTGTTACAGATATTATTTCCACGCCTTTAGTGTTATAATCACTTGTTTTAAAATAACGATTTAACATCTTGATGTTTTTCAAAAAAGTTTTAAGTTCTTCTGGTGTTTCAATATCAAGATTTAAACAAAATTGATTAAATTGTTTATGAAAAAAATCATAACAATTATTGTATTCCTTTTTTTCACCAGATATTTCTAATTCTGGAAAAAGACCAGAAATCAATTTAGGTTTATTTAAGGTCTCAGAAAAAAGATGATTATCATTAAAAACTATACTTTTATAAAGACTGGAATTAAATGGTTTGAAAAAACTTTTTATTATATTGATTTCGTTGCCTTTCAAAAAATTATCATTTTCTAAAAAACAATTCGAAAAGTTATTTTTGTATATTGGCTCTAATTCCCTACGAAATTTTAAAGGAAATGGAGTAAAAAAAGGATTTACATAACGAAAAATGGTCTTCTTTTCTGAAAAAACTCTTTTTTCAAAACATTCTAAAGTATCAAATAAAAATACGATTCCAAAAATATTCGATTGGTCTCTAAATACAAATCGACCTCGATTATAATCAATTTTTAAATTTAGTAAATTTTTTGCACCAATTATATTATTTATAAATAATGATCTATCTAAAAAAGATACAAATTCATTTACAATGTTTTCTGCGTTTTCAAATATAAAATTAAATATTTCAAAATCCGCATTCGGATAATAGCGCAACTCATCCTCAAAACATAAGGGATTATCTATAATTTCTTTATAGTATTCTTTCAATTGAAAGCATAGGTCTTTTTTTGTAATATCAGTTATCATAAAAAACCTATGCTAATTTTTCAAATAATTGTTCATCATCACCACATTTATCTTTTAATCGAGATATCCAAGCTTGGTTTTTAGCTTTACAGCGAATGAGTTTATTTCTATTTGAAGATTTTCCAATAACACCTTCAAATGTCATGCCTTCTAATTGACCATTTTTAACTTCATCCAAGAAGGGTTTGTTAAATTTACCAATTTTTAAGAACTGGGCCATTTCAACACTGTCTTCAAAAGCTTTTAAATAATCTTTAGGATGTAAAAATCCTATTTTTCCAATATGAGAATCAATAAGATAAACTTTAAAATCATCATTTTCTTCATGAAATCCCGCAAATGATTGTGGACCATAGAATTCAAAGAATAGTGTACCTGTCTGCCATTTATTCTTTTTAAAAATATTATGTACTTGCTCTTCATAAGCAAGAATCAAATCTTTTGATTGATTTAATATCCCCGAATCATCAGACATGAGTTTATGCCGAGTTCCAAATTTATTGAAACCGGATTTTAAAGAAAATTCTACACGAATGTTTGAACCATCTAGTTTGTCAAAAATGTAGTAGTCAAGACCTTGAATGTAGTCTTTTGATATTGATGGATAGCTTTGCATAATATAACCTAATTTGAATAATTCGTATAATAACAGCTTTGGTTAGTAATATCAAGTTCCGTTAAGTCTTTTATATCAATGGATTTTTAAATTTAAAGCTGGATTTTTCTGAAAAGATCTAGGATAATGCTAAAATCTAGTAAGAAGAAAAGGAAGATAAAATGCTGTATAACATAACATTACTGAAAGCACACTTGGCTCGAACACCATTATACAAAGAACACAAATCTGAAATTATGGAATTTTTTCATATGAAAAATATTTTTGATAATTTAGGTGTAAAGCAAGTTTACCTAAATGATAAACAGCCTCCATTGTTTATTGATGGGGAATCATTGTCTAAGATTTGCTTGTTAGCTGATGCTAAATTTGGATTACCATTCAAATATAAAGAGTTCTATGAAAGCAATAAAACATTAATTGCGATACCAAATGAAGAAGCTGGTACAAAGGTTTATTCAGTATCTAAATTCGAAGATGTTGTTTTTGCTATGAATGAACATAGTGAAACATCTACATACGGTATTCAAGAAAATATTAAAGAACAAGCAAAAGAAGCTAAAAAGAAAGTTAAAGTGGCTGCTTTAGAAGAAAAACTTGAAGCACAAAGGCAAGTTAAGAGAGAAGAGTTTCATCGTGCCACAAACTTAAATAGAGATTTTGTAAACGATAAAATTGTTTCTATTGACTTTGAGTTCAAAATTTTGAAAAACGGTGGATACGAAGTGACAGAGCTAGGTATTGCTACTGGTGAAAATGGAAATATAAAAACAGAGCATTATTTAATTAAAGAATTTTATGAGAATAAGAGAAATAGAGCTTTGCAAGAAAAATTTGATTTTGGTAAAACAGAATTGATTTCTGTAAATGAAATTAAAGGCATTATTGAAAATTCATTAAAAGGTGCAAAATATGTCTTATTCCATGAACAAAGAGAAGATTTTGAAATTCTTAAATCATTGAAGTTGGACATTGAACATACAAAGAACTTTGATGTTGTTGACACTCAACTTTGTTACAAAAGATATT
>Ga0247812_10000379_pt1 | contig 31828 bp, 30 predicted proteins | sample UWRJL149409B1_FD_178011 | JGI IMG/M metagenome (GOLD analysis project Ga0247812, IMG submission 178011) | Plant litter microbial communities from Arlington Agricultural Research Station in Wisconsin, United States - UWRJ-L149-409B-1 | ecosystem: Environmental > Terrestrial > Plant litter >...
AGGGCAACCAGACCAAGGCCAGCGAGCTGCTCGGACTCAACCGAGGCACGCTGCGCAAGAAACTCAAGCAGTACGATTTGCTGTAAGCATTCAATCAAACCAGAAAGGCGCCCGCGTAAAAACGGTCGCCTTTTTTGCTGACTCCTTTGCTTTTGATGGAAATTGAAATGACCGACCAGACTACCCGCCTGCCGATCCGCCGCGCCTTGATCAGCGTTTCCGACAAGACCGGGATCCTCAAGTTCGCCAAGGAGCTTGAAGCCCTGGGCGTCGAGATCCTCTCCACCGGCGGAACGTTCAAGCTGCTGCGCGACAATGGCGTTGCCGCAGTGGAAGTCGCGGATTACACCGGTTTTGCAGAAATGATGGACGGTCGGGTCAAGACCCTGCACCCGAAAATCCACGGTGGGATCCTCGGTCGTCGCGGTATCGACGACGCCATCATGAACGAGCACGGCATCAAGCCGATCGACCTGGTAGCGGTCAACCTGTACCCGTTCGAAGCCACCATCAACAAACCTGGCTGCGACCTGCCGACCGCTATCGAAAACATCGATATCGGCGGCCCGACCATGGTTCGCTCTGCAGCCAAGAACCACAAAGACGTGGCCATCGTGGTGAATGCCAGCGACTATGCCAACGTACTGGAAGGCCTCAAGGCCGGCGGCCTGACCTACGCTCAGCGTTTCGACCTGATGCTCAAGGCCTTCGAACACACCGCTGCCTACGACGGCATGATCGCCAACTACATGGGCACCGTGAACCAGGCCGCTGACACTCTCAGCACTGAAGGTCGCAGCGAATTCCCGCGCACCTTCAACAGCCAGTTCATCAAGGCTCAGGAAATGCGCTACGGCGAGAACCCGCACCAGAGCGCGGCGTTCTATGTGGAAGCCAAGCCGGCCGAAGTCGGTATCGCCACCGCGACCCAGTTGCAAGGCAAAGAGCTGTCGTACAACAACGTGGCCGACACCGACGCCGCGCTGGAATGCGTGAAGAGCTTCGTCAAGCCTGCCTGCGTGATCGTCAAGCACGCCAACCCATGCGGCGTCGCCGTGAGCCCGGACGCCGAAGGCGGTATCCGTCAGGCCTACGAGCTGGCCTACGCCACTGATACCGAATCGGCGTTCGGCGGCATCATCGCTTTCAACCGCGAACTGGATGCTGAAACCGCCAAGGCTATCGTCGAGCGTCAGTTCGTCGAAGTGATCATCGCCCCAAGCGTCAGTGAAGAAGCCCGCGCCATCGTGGCCGCGAAAGCCAACGTGCGCCTGCTGGCGTGCGGCGAGTGGTCGGCTGATCGCGCTGCGGCGTGGGACTACAAGCGCGTCAACGGTGGCCTGCTGGTACAGAGCCGCGACATCGGCATGATCGGCAGCGAAGATCTGAAAGTCGTGACCAAACGCGCCCCGACCGAACAGGAAATCAACGACCTGATCTTCGCCTGGAAAGTCGCCAAGTACGTTAAATCCAACGCCATCGTCTACGCCAAGAACCGTCAGACCATCGGTGTCGGCGCTGGCCAGATGAGCCGTGTGAACTCCGCACGGATTGCCGCGATCAAGGCGGAACACGCTGGCTTGCAGGTAGCAGGCTCGGTAATGGCTTCCGACGCGTTCTTCCCGTTCCGCGATGGCCTGGACAACGCAGCCAAGGTGGGTATCACCGCAGTGATCCAGCCAGGTGGCTCGATGCGCGATGCGGAAGTGATTGCTGCGGCTGATGAGGCCGGCATCGCCATGGTCTTCACTGGCATGCGCCACTTCCGTCACTAAGTACACGATCCACTGTAGGAGTGAGCCTGCTCGCGATAGCTATTGATCAGTCAAAGCAGCACTGACTGAAAGACCGCAATCGCGAGCAGGCTCACTCCTACAGAAAAGCATCTCTGCGGTGCTCCACAGAATTAGCGTCATCCGAGGTTTTTGAAATGAATGTTTTGATCATTGGCAGCGGTGGCCGTGAACACGCACTGGCCTGGAAAGTGGCTCAGGATCCGCGTGTGCAGAAAGTTTTCGTCGCGCCAGGCAACGCCGGCACCGCCATTGAAGCCAAGTGCGAAAACGTCGCCATCGACGTGCTGGCGCTTGAGCAGCTGGCTGACTTCGCCGAGAAAAACGTATCGCTGACCATCGTTGGTCCGGAAGTACCGCTGGTGGCGGGCGTTGTCGACCTGTTCCGCACCCGCGGCCTGGATTGCTTCGGCCCAACGGCTGGCGCGGCCCAGCTGGAAGGCTCGAAAGCGTTCACCAAGGACTTCCTGGCTCGCCACAAGATCCCGACCGCCGACTACCAGAACTTCACCGAGATCGAGCCAGCCCTGGCCTATCTGCGTGAAAAAGGCGCACCGATCGTGATCAAGGCCGACGGCCTGGCCGCCGGCAAAGGCGTGATCGTTGCCATGACACTGATCGAGGCCGAAGACGCCGTACGCGACATGCTGGCCGGTAATGCCTTCGGTGAGGCCGGTTCCCGCGTGGTCATCGAAGAGTTTCTGGACGGCGAAGAAGCCAGCTTCATTGTCATGGTCGACGGCAAGAACGTGCTGCCGATGGCCACCAGCCAGGATCACAAACGCGTCGGCGACGGCGACACCGGTCCCAACACGGGCGGCATGGGTGCTTACTCCCCTGCCCCGGTGGTCACCAGCGAAGTGCACAAACGCGTGATGGACCTGGTGATCTGGCCGACCGTTCGCGGCATGGCCGAGGAAGGCAACGTCTACACCGGTTTCCTCTATGCCGGTTTGATGATCGACAAAGCTGGTAACCCAAAAGTCATCGAGTTCAACTGCCGTTTCGGTGACCCTGAGACCCAACCGGTCATGCTGCGATTGCAGTCGAGCCTGGTATTGCTGGTCGAAGCAGCACTCGCGCAAGCGCTGGATAAAGTCGAAGCACAGTGGGATCCACGTCCGAGCGTCGGCATTGTGCTCGCCGCCGGCGGCTACCCGGGCGATTACGCCAAAGGTGTTGCCATCAACGGTCTGGATGCGGCGGCGGCACTGGAAGGTAAAGTCTTCCACGCAGGTACCGCGCTGAAAGACGGTCAGGTAGTGACCGCCGGTGGTCGTGTACTGTGCGCAACCGCAATGGGCGTCAGTGTCGATGCGGCTCAGCAGCAGGCTTACAAGCTGGCGGCCAAAATAGACTGGGAAGGCTGCTTCTATCGCAAGGATATTGGCTACCGCGCCATTGCCCGCGAGCGTGGCGAAAATCAGGAATAAACGATTCATTCGGTCGGGCAAGGGCCACAGGCTCTTGCCGGACTATTCCGGCGCCGCGCATAGTTATAATCTGGCATCAACCTACGAAGGGATTTCGCCGTGCGCTGGCTCAGGATTGCCATAAGCCTCACTGTCACTCTGTTGACCTTGCTCTGCATGCCTGCGGCCCACGCCGCGCAAGGCAGTGGCTGGAGTGTATTGCTCGACGAACAGGGCAACCTGCAGCTGAGCGACATCCGTTCCGTTCGCTACACCAATCAATTCAGTCCCATCGAACTCGAACGTCTCACCGCGGCCGAGCCCGATGGCGCTTTATGGCTGCGTTTCAGGCTTGCGCCCGGCAAGCACGAGCAAGTGCTGAAAGTGTTCGCACCCGACCTGTCGCACCTCAACCTCTACGTGCTGGAGGGCGACAAGCTCATCGAGCAAACCAATTCCGGGACGGATGAGCCCAAGGCCGAGCACCCATTGCCCAGCAGCGATTTCATGCTGCCACTGCCCCAAAGCGACAAGCCTCTCGATGTTTACGTGCGCCTGGTTTCCGATCACCAGATGCGGCCTTACATCACGCTGCAATCGGCGGTCACCACCGCTGCCAATCAGACCCAGACCCTGATCTATGGCCTGCTATTCGGCTGCATCGGGATGCTGATCCTGCACAACCTCATCCGCTATGCCTATACCCGATCCCGCAGCAGTTTATGGCTGGCAGGTTGTGAGGCCTTGCTGATGCTCAGCCTGGCGATGCTGCTGAATCTGGCGGGACCCTGGCTGCCCAATTGGCAGGCGCTACAGACGCCGGGAGCTTACGTGGCCTTGCTGATGACCGCTCCGTGCGGTCTCATGTTTGCGTACCGCTTCTTCGCTCCGCTCGGCCCTCACCCGCTGAACAAGCTGCTGATGGGCGACATCCTGTTCATCATTGCTTGCGGCCTGCTACTGCTATTCGTCAACACGCTGCCGCTGAATATCATTACCTACGCAATGGTCGCCCTCGCCGGCCTCAGCATGCTGTTCGTGGGCGCCTGGCACTGGCAAAAAGGCTATCGTCCGGCGCGCCTGTTCGTGGCCGCCATGGTGGTGTTCAATCTCGGCACATTGATTATCCTGCCCGCCTTGCTGGGGCTGACCCTGGTGGAACCCCAGGGATTGATCACGACACTCCTGGCATTCATCTGCGTCAGCGGTCTGCTGATGAGCATCGCCCTGAGCGAACGCCAGCGCAGCATCACCGAAGACCGGTTCAGCGTCAGCCGTGACCTGGCCGCCAGCAACGCCGAAATCAACGCCAAGGCCGAGTTTCTGGCCAAGATCAGCCATGAAATCCGCACCCCGATGAATGGTGTCCTCGGCATGACCGAGCTGCTGCTGGGCACACCACTTTCGGTCAAGCAGCGCGACTACGTACAAACCATCCACAGCGCCGGCAATGAGCTGCTGACACTGATCAACGAGATTCTCGACATCTCCAAGCTCGAGTCCGGGCAGATCGAACTGGACGATGTGCAGTTCGATCTCAATGCGCTGATCGAAGACTGCCTGAGCATCTTCCGCGCCAAAGCGGAACAACAAAACGTCGAGTTGATCAGCTTTATCCAGCCGCAAGTACCACGGGTCATCAGCGGCGATCCGACACGCCTGCGTCAAACCCTGCTGAGCTTGCTGGAAAACGCCCTGAAAAAAACCGACGAAGGCGAAATCCTGATCGTCGTTGCCCTCGACGAGCGCAGCGCCAAGCCGCGGTTGCGCATCGCCGTCCAGGACAGCGGCGAGCCGATGGACGCCGAAGAGCGCGACGCGCTGATGCATGCCGAACTCCACAGTAAAAATTTCCTTTCGGCCAGCCGTCTCGGCGGGAATCTCGGGCTGGTCATCGCCCGTCAATTGATTCGCCTGATGCAAGGCGAATTCGGGATCAAGAGCGGTGCCAACCAGGGCAGCACGTTGTGGCTGACCTTGCCGCTTGACCCCGACCGTCTCGAGCACCCGACCTCCGACCTGGACGGCCCCCTGCAAGGTGCACGGGTACTGGTAGTCGATGACAACGACACGTGTCGCAAAGTGCTGGTGCAACAATGCACGGCCTGGGGCTTGAATGTCAGTGCCGCCCCTTCGGGCAAAGAAGCACTGGCGCTGCTGCGCACCAAAGCGCACCTGCGTGATTATTTCGACGTGGTCCTGCTGGACCAGAACATGCCTGGCATGACCGGCATGCAACTGGCGGCCAAGATCAAGGAAGACCCAAGCCTCAACCATGACATTTTGCTGATCATGCTGACGGGAATCAGCAACGCGCCGAGCAAGATCATCGCGCGCAATTCCGGGATCAAGCGCATTCTGGCCAAACCGGTGGCTGGTTACACACTCAAGACCACCCTGGCCGACGAACTGAATCAGCGCAATAAAGGCGTGGCCGTACCACACCGCCCGCCCACCGGGCCGACACTACCGATCAAGGTTCCCGGCGATTTCCGCATCCTTGTGGCGGAAGACAACAGCATCTCAACGAAAGTTATTCGCGGCATGCTGGGCAAACTCAACTTGCAACCGGACACTGCCAGCAATGGCGAAGAAGCCCTGCAGGCCATGAAAGCCCAACGTTATGACCTGGTCCTGATGGACTGCGAAATGCCAATACTTGACGGTTTTTCGGCAACCCAGCAATTGCGTGCCTGGGAAGTGGGCAACAAGCGAATCCGTACCCCCGTGGTGGCATTGACCGCGCACATCCTCGCCGAGCATAAGGAACGTGCGCGGCAGGCTGGCATGGATGGGCACATGGCCAAACCGGTCGAGCTTTCGCAGCTGCGCGAGTTGATTGAACATTGGGTTGCCCAGCGTGATCTGCTGAACCAGACGGCGACCCAAACGTCCTGAGCCGACAGCCTCGACAGCGCCTGATAGACTCTCCCCCGACTTCCATCGCAGTGAGCTCACCCCATGCTCCACGTGTTGTTCAGCGTTTACTTGAAGATGCTGGTGCTCTACAGCCCCTTCTTCGTCCTGTCCTGCTTTATCAGCCTGACCCGCGGCTACTCGCGCAAGGAACAACGTCGACTGGCCTGGAAAGTGGCGATCGCGACCCTGGTCTCAAGCGTCCTGTTGTATCTGTTCGGTCGAGTGATTTTCGATGTTTTCGGCATCACGGTGGACGCGTTCCGCATCGGCGCCGGCAGCGTATTGTTTATCTCTGCGCTCGGCATGGCCCAAGGCAAATCGGTGGTGCAAACCGACAACGTTCAGCAGGACGTGACCATCGTCCCGCTGACTATTCCTTTGACGGTAGGCCCCGGCACTATCGGCGCCTTGCTGGTGATGGGTGTAAGCCAGCCCCATTGGGACGACAAACTGACCGCCATCCTCAGCATCGCCCTGGCCAGCTTCACCGTTGGCGTGGTGCTTTATCTGTCAAACCGCATCGAACGAATTCTGGGTGACCAGGGCTTGCAGATTGTCAGCCGGTTGATGGGATTGTTTGTGTGCGCACTGGCGGCACAAATCATCTTTACCGGCGTGAAGGGGTATCTGGTGCCTTGATAAACAAGGCACTTTCCTTCGGTGGGTAATTGTTATCGAATGCGCTGATGGCGCTTAAATCTTTTATTCAGCTGTGTGGCCTGCTGCTGATTGAGCACCTGTTCGATATCGTCTTTCACTTGCGCATAACGCAGTGGATTAAAGGTAATGAACGACGCCGCACGAAACACCTCGAGGCTCGTTGTTTTCAAATCAAAAAAGAGCAGTCCGGCATCGTCCTTGTCAGCGTTACTGTCGATGGACGACAACATGATCATGATAAGACCGTTTTTCAGCTGCTCGCAGGGCAAGATCGCCAGTTTCACGCCTTTTGTCTTAGTGACCTCGTAATTAAATACTTTGACGATGTCAGGCTCTTTCTTTATCGACTCCAATGTGGAATCTGCGATAGCCCCTAATACGGTTGCGCCAGGTATGGCGGCTTTGGCCGCGTCGACGCCCGCTTTGATAATATCAGCGACAATATTGGACATCGTCAGATTCAAAGCGCTGCGCGTGTGCTCTATCGTTCCACTGTCGGGAACATAACAGCCCAGATCTTCCATGCAGCTCAAGAACGCACGATGCCACTCCCTGGGCTTTTTATCCCCCGGCACTTCCAGCGTTGCTTCCATCTTCGAGAACTTGATGATGTTTTCAATGATGGTCATATTTTCAAGCGAGACGTTATCGCCATAACCGACCAGCGTATTACCCAGAACAACGGCATCCAGTTCTTTGGTAGGGCTAGAACTGTCCGGCGCAACTAAAGATCTTGCGCGCCCCACATTGGGAATTATTAATTGACGTCTGGCAATACGCCACGCCACTAAAGCCCGACTGACTTCAACACTGACTTTACCTTCCAGATCTTCCATTCCAACAATCCTTGTTAGTTTCGTTTAGTGCGACTGTGCACGCGATAAACCTATCGCACTGAATCCCGCTCTTCAAACACCATTAAATGTCCTTTTATGTGAGAGCAGGATGCGCAGTAACCGCCAGAGTGTTCCGAGCCTGAAGCCCGGACATTCCGCTGTTGATTTAATCAATCATTGGCTTGGCTATATCGAGCAATTGATCGCCGTAACTTCGAGGGGTGTATACCCAGGGCAGACCTTCCGCGCGAGGGAAAACACGCGTCGTGGACGAACCGATCAACACCATCGTTCGCATGTCCACCTGATTGGGGGTCAATTGCCCCAGTGTGGTGACCCGCAACGTTTGCCCCGGACGCCCGATATCACGCCCCAATACCACGGGCGTTTCAGGTGTACGGTGCTGCGCGACTATCTCGAGCGCCCGGCCTAATTGCCACGGACGGGAGCGCGAGATCGGGTTATAGAACGCCATGGCCAGATCGGCTTGAGCGGCCAGATCCAGACGCTTCTCGATGATCGCCCAGGGCTTGAGGTTGTCAGACAGCGACAGCACACAGAAGTCATGCCCCAAGGGTGCGCCGGCCTGGGCAGCGGTCGCAAGCGATGCCGAGACGCCAGGAAGAATCTCCAGGTCGACGTTGTGCCACGCCGGGTCACTGGATTCATGCAGCGCTTCAAGCACCGCCGCCGCCATGGCAAAAACGCCCGGATCTCCGGAGGAAACCACGACGACGCAACGGCCTTGCGCCGCCAGTTCGAAAGCATGACGCGCACGCTGCATCTCTTCGCGGTTGTCGGTGCAATGCAGAATTTGATCAGCGCGAAAAGGCCCGGCCATGCGCACGTAGGTTTCGTAACCGAGCACATCGTTGGCGCGAGCCAATTCCGCTTTGACCGCCGGCACCATCAAATCGGCAGCGCCCGGCCCCAGGCCGATAACGGCCAGGCGCCCGCGGGGACGACCGATCAGCAACGGATCCAGCGGATGCTCGGCGACCGCGACGGTGATGCCGTTATGCCTGTGAACAGCCGACGACGACCCAATCGCCCCATTGATCGTATCGCTGACACTGCCAGCCGCAGAAAACCGCAACGGCACACCGAGTTCATCAGCCGCATCACGCAGCGCCTGACTGGCCATCTGCTGATCACTGGCCAACAGACAGGCCAACGATTGCACGGCAATTTTTGCCTGCTGCAGGGCCTGGCGAATCGCATCGGCCAGGTCCGCGGTCTCGGCACTGACCAACACCAGAACACTTTTCGGGTAAATCAGCAGCTCATTCGCGACAGGCTCACGCTCGGCGCTACCCACATGAATCGCCAGATTCGCCTGCTGATCCTGCAGCAACTGCGCTTGCGCCAACCAGGGCGCGTCACCCTCGATACGAACAGGCTCGCCACCAAGCAAATCGGAAACGAATCGCTTGCCGAGTTCAAGGTCGCCCAGCGCATAGCCTTTCGGCGGGTTCAGCAAACAGGTGCCAAACCGCAATTCGCCACTGGTGGTAATGGCGGCTGCCACGCCCAGCCCTTGAGCAATGTCGCGGGCCAACACGTTCACACCGCCCAGCCCACCCAACAACGGCACCACCGCGCTGCCGTCTTCTGCAACGGCCAGTACCGGCGGTTCTGCGCCTTTTTCCAGGAGCAGTGGCGCCAGCGTGCGGATCACGATCCCGGCTGCACACAGCGCAATGATGGGCGTGTTTTGTTGATAGAGCTCGCGCAGGGTGGAGCCGAACTCGTGATAGATGACGTCCACGTCTTCGACCCGTCCAGACAAGCCGTGGATCAGTGCGCCTGGCAGCAGTCGTTGAATCTCACGCGCGGTCGCGAGGCTGCCATCGCCGAGAATGACGATCGCAGGAACTGGATGAGTCATCAGCCCTGCCACCTTTCACCTGGAACGATGATCAAAGAGAAGTACGGCGAGGACATCGGCTCGACCTGATCCAGCGGCACGATTTTCTGGTTAGCCATGGTCGCGCGCTCGACGTACAGCGCACGCTCCGCCAACCCGAGTTCTTCCAGGACCTGTCGAACCTTGGGGAAGTTGCGACCCAGCTTCATGATTACTGCGGCATCGGCGTCGGCAAGGCGGCGTTTGAGATCCTCATGGGGCAGGACACCTGATAACACCGACAGGCTCTGATTGCGATAAACCAGCGGCGCGCCCAGTACCGAAGCCCCTCCCAGCATCGAACAGACACCCGGTACGACCTGCGCTTCATAGCGCTCGGCCAGACGATCGTGCAGGTACATGTAGGAGCCATAGAAGAACGGATCGCCTTCGCAGATCACCGCCACATCGCGACCGGCATCCAGATGCGCGGCAAGCTCTTCGCCTGCCGCGTCGTAGAAGTCGCTGATCACTTGTTCATACGACAGCGGCGCCGGCAACGCCTCGGTGGTCACCGGATACACCAGCGGCAACAACGTCTGTGCATCCTGCAAATGAGCCTCGATGATGCCGAACGCATTGCCCTTTTTGCCTTTGGCGACGAAGTACGCCACCACCGGCGACTCGCGCAACAGGCGCAATGCCTTGACGGTAATCAGTTCAGGATCACCGGGCCCGACACCCAGACCGATCAAGCGTCCACGTGGCTGCATCATTCGATCTCCGTGGCGAGGGCATTGACGGCGGCTGCGGCCATGGCGCTTCCACCGAGGCGGCCTTGCATGATTACAAACGGCACGCCGCGACTGTCAGCCGCGAGCGCTGCCTTGGATTCGGCGGCGCCCACAAAGCCCACGGGAAAACCAAGAATCAGCGCCGGTTTCGGGGCGCCGGCATCGAGCATTTCCAGCAAATAAAACAATGCCGTCGGTGCGTTACCGATGACCACCACGCTGCCTTCCAGGTGCGGGCGCCACAATTCCAGCGCCGCAGCGGACCGGGTGTTGCCCAGTTCCCGGGCGAGGTCCGGCACGCTGTCGTCACGCAGCGTGCAGATAACCGAGTTGTTGGCCGGCAGCCGTGTGCGGGTAACGCCCTCGGACACCATCCGTGCATCACACAGGATCGGAGCGCCGGCGGCGAGTGCATCGCGCCCGGCCTTGCCGGCGCCTTCGGAAAACTGCAGGCCGTCAATGGCATCGACCATGCCGCAGGCGTGGATCACTCGTACCGCGAGTTTTTCCAGATCGGCCGGGATTCGCTCAAGGTTGGCCTCGGCACGAATGATCGCGAAGGAGTTGCGATAGATCTCCTGACCGTCGCGGATGTAATCAAGCATCAAGGGGGCTCCGTGGACGGGCATCAAGCAATGCGCCCGCCGCTTCAATAGTGAGATTGCGTGCTTGCAGCGCGCCGAAACCCGGCAGCGCTGCATCGCGAAAATAGAGGTCGTAGTGACCCTGACGGGTCGCCAGCAATGTGACGGGGGCGGTGTGTGCGCAAGCACAGGATCGCGGGCAGCCCGACAGGTGGACCTGCTCCTGTGCGTGTCGACCTTGCCGCAATACGGACAGCCGTTGCGCATCACCCTTGGTGTCGGAGAGTCCTTTGCCGCAACCGGCAGATCCGGTGCAAGCAACGAGATGAGTCAGCGGCTGATGGGTGTCGACCAGATATCCCAACGCCTGCAAGCGCCGGCTGACCAGCGATCCATCCGCCTGGCGAATGTTGGGCAGCAGCAGACTCTGCCAAGGGGTCAGGCGCAGGCTTGCATCGGCGAATTCTGCAGCCAGGTAAGCCGCGCCTCTGAGCATCGAAGGATCCAGACGCCCCAGCGGCGGCATGACGCCCACATACACGAGGCCTTCCTGAAGCTGCGGGTAGGTACCTACCGGCAAGCCCGGACCTGTCACCGTTCGACGCCACTGATCAAGGGAGATCAGTGACACGCGACCGGCCAACAGATGTAGCAGTGAATCGGCAGAACGCTCCGCCAACAGGTGCCGCATGCGGGTCTGGTCCGGTCGCGCGAGCTCAAGAAACAACTCCAGGACGGCCACCACCAGAGCATGCCCGTCCTTTAGACGTACCGCCGCGATGGGCGTGTCAGTGGGGCATCCCGCGAAACCGAAAGCAAACAGCAGCTCGCCGTTTCTCTGCGTCGCGCTCAGCCAGAGATCGTGCGGATGTTCGAGCATTGCCAGCGCCTCACCACCATCCAGTTGCACGGCAAACTTGGCCGATAACTCATGGAAGCGCGGATGGATTTGCAGGCTGTCCAGAACCTGTCGGGCCAGGGGACGACTGTCGATCAGCATTTGGGGGTCAATGCCGGCAGCAGGGCTCAGCATCAAGTTGCGAACGTCGTCGCCTGCAACGGTGGTGGGGCCCAATTCGGCGGCCAGCAAATGATCGATCAGCGCTGTTGCCTGTTCACCAATACCGCGAATTTGCAGGTTGGCCCGATTGGTGGCCTCTATCACGCCACCGGCATATCGCTCGGCGGCATCAGCCACTGCCAGGGCTTGATCGGTGCGGATCGAGCCACCGTCGAGTTTGATCCGGCAGATCCCGCCGTCCAGCGCCTGGACGACACGCAACAATCCGGGGCAAGCCGAAGGGCGCAAGGGTCTGGAGGTCGGACGTGATTTCACGGGATGGCCGTTAACGGGATCAAGGGCGGCATTATGCCTGCTTTGCCGGGCCGGATGAAAAGCTCAAGCACATAGACGACGAAACGCGCCGCTCCTCAGGCACTTGAATTCTGAAACGCTCTTGGTGCCCTGTCGTCACAAACACTTAACAGCCAGTATTAATTCCCTAAGTCTCTCTTGTTTTAACCCTGTGCCTGCTCTTGTACTTTCAATCAACACTTAAAACGGAAGTTTGATTAATGAACAGGAATCGCACATGAATAATGAAAAACCCCCTGGTTTGCTGACCGGACACAGTCTGGTTTCGTGCATTGGTGACCTCTCACTGCAAGATCACGATGATTTGACTGACAGCACCCAGATCGCCACCCGATCCGCTGACATGGTCTACAGCCGCTTTCTCGACTCGACAGAATGGCTGGACGAATATGTCTCCACGCTGCATTTCCTGGGCTGGTCTGTCTTTCAGGATGCCATCGTTACACGCAAGCGTTCCGGGCTCTCGAGGAGCGTTGCGGATTTCCTCGTTCAAAGTGCTCAAGCCATGCCGGACACCCGACAAGGGAACGCCATGATCGACACGCTCGACGCGCTTAAATACAACGAGCCCGCGCTGTTCTCTCTCGACGAGCAAAGTCTGATGGGACAGCGCTTTCAGGCCATCCCTGCGCGGTACGATGAAAAGGGCGTCCTTACCATCGCAGTGTTCAATCTGGAACTGGTGGCTTATACGAAAAAAAGCAGTTTCCTGTTCTGGGATTGGGAAGGACACGCCGCCGCCATCATTCAGCAACGGGCGTATCTCAAACTGGATAAAAAGAAACTCGAAAGCAATAGAGCAATCATTGAGAGGAAAGTACGGGAGATAAAAATGAAGAAGTTTGATCTGCGAAAAACAAACAATAAGAACCCGCCCCCGTACCCACCGCTTTGACAATATCCATCGGTGACCCCATTCAACCGCTATCGACACGCGAATACCCTTAACACCGCGCTATGATGCGCAACCGCACAGGACTACTCAGGCCTGAGCAATGCAATGATTCGGCTTCGCTTGATTAATGAGGAACAGCATGACCCCCTGGCTGACGGTGATAGGTATCGGTGAGGAAGGCTTCAAGGGGCTGGGCAAAACTGCCCGACACGCGTTGCTAAGCGCTTCGCGAATTATCGGTGGTCAGCGCCAACTCGATTTGTTGCCTGCCTGCATCCGTGGCGAACGGCAATTGTGGCCCAGCCCCTTCTCCCTGGAACCCGTATTGGCAAGTCGCGGCGAACCCGTCTGCGTACTGGCCAGTGGAGACCCGATGTTCTTCGGTGTCGGCGCCAGCCTCGCTCGGCAAATACCCGCGGATGAAATGCTGATCCTGCCCGCGCCGTCTTCCTGCTCCCTCGCCGCCGCGCGGATGGGTTGGGCGTTGCAGGACACGCTGACGCTGTCAGTGGTTGCCCGTCCAGTTGCCGCGCTGAATGCGCATTGGGGCAGCGGTGTTCGCCTTCTGGTACTGAGCAACGACGGCCAAAGCCCCGCCGCGATCGCTGCTCAATTGCGCGAGCGCGGTTTCGGTCCGAGTCGGCTGGCCGTGCTGGAACATTTGGGCGGTGCAGACGAGCGCCGCATCGATGGGGTCGCCGATGACTGGAACGATCCGCTGATCGCCGACCTCAATCTGATCGCCATCGACTGCATTGCCGCGCCCGACACTCCGCGTCTGTCACGTCTGGCCGGCCTGCCCGACTCCGCCTTCCAGCATGACGGTCAACTGACCAAACGTGACGTTCGCGCCATCACCCTCGCGCGCCTGGCACCGACACCGGGTGAACTCCTGTGGGACGTGGGCGCGGGCAGCGGCTCGATTGGTATCGAATGGATGCGCACCCACCCCAGTTGCCGCGCGCTGGCCATCGAAGCCGACGAAGGCCGACAACGTTTGATCGAGCACAACCGCGACGCACTGGGGGTGCCGGGGCTGCAGCTGATTCGCGGCAGTGCGCCGCAAGCCCTGCAAGGTCTTGAGCGCCCGGATGCGATGTTCATCGGCGGCGGCGTCACACGCGAGGGCGTGCTGGAGGCCTGCTGGACTGCACTCAAGCCAGGCGGTCGGTTGATCGCCAACGCCGTGACATTGCAAAGTGAAATGACCCTCATGGGTTGGCGCGAGCTGCACGGCGGGGAGCTCACGCGCATCCATATAGCGCAAGCGCAACCCCTGGGCGACTTTGATACCTGGCGTCAGGCGCTGCCCATTACACTGCTGGACGTGGTCAAACCTTTCGATGCGTGACGAAACTGCTGAACAACCCACGCCCCTGCGCAGTGGCCTGACCACCGGTAGCTGCGCCACCGCCACCAGCCTGGCGGCCGCTCGATTGCTGCTCGGCGGAGGGAGTTCGGATGCGGTGGACATCACCCTGCCCAAGGGCAAGCGCGTACAGATGCGCCTGGAGTTCTGCCGGCTGATCGGCAACGGTGCCGAAGCAGGAACGATCAAAGATGCAGGTGACGATCCGGACGTCACCCATGGCGCCCTGCTCTATTCCCAGGTACGCCTAAATTCCCAACCGGGTATTCGCTTCAACGCCGGCCAAGGCGTCGGCACCGTGACCCGTCCAGGACTGGTACTGGGCGTCGGCGAACCGGCGATCAATCCGGTGCCGCGCAAAATGATCACCGACCACCTGACCCTGCTGGCAGACGAACTCGGCTACCGCGGCGGTTTCGACGTCACGGTCAACGTCGAAGGTGGCGAGGCGCTGGCGCTGAAAACCATGAACCCGCGCCTGGGAATTCTCGGCGGACTGTCGATTCTCGGCACCAGCGGCATCGTCCGGCCGTTTTCCTGCGCAGCCTACATTGCGTCGATCCATCAAGGCATCGATGTCGCGAAGACCAACGGCTACCTGCACATCGCCGCCTGCACCGGCAATGCCAGCGAAGACACCATGCGCCGGGTCTATGACCTGCCGGAAATCGCCCTGATCGAAATGGGTGACTTCGTCGGCGCAGTGCTCAAGCATCTGCGCAGAGTGCCTGTGGACAGACTCAGCCTGTGTGGAGGTTTTGGCAAGATCAGCAAGCTGGCTGCCGGCCACATGGACCTGCACAGTCGACATTCGAGTATCGATTTGCCGCAACTCGCGCAGTGGGCCGCCGCAATAGGTGCCGATGAACCGCTGCAGCAAGCGATTCGCGACGCCAACACCAGTCAGCAAGCCCTGGCGATGGCTAGCGCCGCCGGTATCGCGCTGGGCGATGCGGTGTGCCAGCACGCCCTGGATTTCGCCCGCAGCGTGGTACCGGCGCAGGTTCAGGTGGAAGTCTTTGCCATTGATCGTCAGGGCGGCGTTGTCGGCCACGCGGGAGCTTTCCAATGAAGCGCATCTTGTTGCTCGGCGGCGTCACCGAGGCCCTGGCCATCGCTCGCACCCTTGGGCCGGAACATATCTATAGCCTGGCGGGGATCGGTCGTGTGCCCACCGATTTGCAGTGTCAGATACGTGTCGGCGGTTACGGCGGCGCCGAAGGGTTGGCGCAATTCATTCTCGATGAAGGGGTCGAGCTATTGCTGGATGCGACCCACCCCTACGCCGCGCAAATCAGCCGGAACGCTGCCACCGCGGCTCGCGCGAGCGCCATTCCCTGCTGGGCACTGCGACGTCCGGCCTGGCAGCCACAGGCCGGCGATGACTGGCGCGAAGTCAGTGACTGGAGCGAATTGATCGAAGCCCTGAAACCCTTCAGGCGCCCGTTGTTCACCCTCGGTCGCGAGCCCTTGCAACACCTGCACGAAATTCCGCCAGAGCAATTCTGGACGTTGCGCGCGCTGGACGCGTATCCGGGTAACGAACGCTGCGAAGTCATCGGCGCCCGCGGCCCGTTCCTGATCGACGATGAGCGCGAACTGTTCGAGCGTCGGCAGATCGATGTGCTGATCAGCAAGAACAGCGGCAGTACGGCCACCGAGCCGAAGCTGGAAGTGGCGCGCGAGCGTGGGGTGCCGGTGCTGGTGTTGAAGCGGCCGGTGTTGCCGGGGGTTGATCGAGAGTTTGGGTCGGTAGGTGAGTTAATAAAAGCGCTGTGCGTGTCAGACGATTCCTAAAGCCTGCAAAAAATCACGACTTTGCCGGCAACAATCTCGGAAGGCGCCGGCTATACGATCAGCGGCTTCATTTTTATCGTACGTGTTCTTTGCCTGTGCCAAGCACATTCACCCGCAACTGCGGGACATCGGGCCCGTCCCGAAAAAATGCTGCTTGCCTGCGTGTATCCCAAGGAATACGATCGATCATGTTCAACTTTGAGCGTTCCGAAGCGTTCGCCGTCTGGCTCGACTCATTGAAAGATACCGTAGGTAAAGCTCGGATCATCGCGCGACTCCGGGCTGCCGAACACGGAAACTTCGGCGATTGTGAATCCGTAGGCGAAGCCGTTTATGAAATGCGTGTTCATTATGGTCCGGGCTACAGAATGTACTTCTCCCGCCGGGGCGAGATTGTTTATCTGCTCCTGATCGGAGGTGACAAGTCGACTCAAAAGCGAGATATCAAACGCGCTATCCAAATGGCGCAAAACATCGGCAATGAGGAGTAAATCATGTCCGAACAATTTGTCCGTTTCGATGCTGCAGACTTTCTTAAGACGCCGGCAGAAATGGCGGCTTACCTGGATGCCTGCTTTGAAGAGGATGCAGGCGACGGTGTTCTGATACGTGCAGCTCTCAACGATATCGCCAGAGCTCAAGGCATGACCCGGATTGCCCGTGATGCGGGTCTGGGTCGTGAGAGCCTATACAAAGCGCTGAGCAGCACTGGCAATCCTGAATTCGCGACTATCATGAAAGTTATGAAGGCCTTGGGCTTGCGCTTGCATGCCATCGCTGTCTAAACGTGCTGCGACACCACACCGCATGCCACGTTTTTACTTATCGGCCCTGATCAGGCTAAATAGCCGCGCCTGATCGCCCACCCACCGGATTTGTCCCATGTCCCGACAACGGCTCGCAATTGCCTGGATCGCCTGCTTCGCAGTGCTGTTCAACATGCTCGCCATGCCGATGACCGGTGCGATGGCGCAGTCGGCGAAGTCGCCTGCCGAACAACTGTTATGGGGCAGCTTCTGCACCTCCGGCGGCACGAAGATGGTGGCGATTTCCATCGGCGACATCGAGCAGAAAGCCCCGCAAAACGACAATCATTCCAACATGCAGCACTGCTGGTGTTGCTCCGGTTCCTCGCCTCTTGTGGCGTTGCCCGGGCATGAACCACAACCATTTTTCGCCCGTTTCGAAGCCAACCGAAGCCAGCCCCCCGCCGCACTCGACACACCCACTCCGCGCCAGCAATGGCCGAGCCTGAACCCCCGCGCGTCCCCTCTGGTGTGATTCCCTCTCGCAATTGACTGCGTCTTGAATCCATCCGGAGTACTGCCATGTTGAACAAACTCATCGTTCTGGCTGCGTTGCTGCTGCCTGCCTGCTTTGCCACCGCCCATGAATACAAGGCCGGCGAGCTGGAAATCGCTCACCCCTGGTCTCAGGAACTGCCGCCCAATGCGCCGACCATCGCGGCGTATTTCGTGATTCACAACAAAGGCAAAACCGCTGACAGGCTGCTCAGTGTCGACTCGCCGATTGCTGGCGATGCTCAGTTGCACGAACACATCAAACAGAACGACTTGATGAAAATGCAGCAGGTTCCGAGCGTCGAAATCCCTGCCGGTGGCGAAATCACTTTCGCGCCGATGGCGTATCACGTGATGCTGCTGGAGCTGAAAGACCGCAGCCTGCTGGCCGATGGCAAACACTTCCCGCTGACGATGCACTTCGAGAAGTCCGGTGACGTAACCGTTGAAGTCTCGGTGCAGAAGCAGGCGCCGGATGGCATGCAAGCGCACGAGCATACCCAGTAAACGACAGCACCGAGCCCGCCCATGCGCCCGCTTAGCGCCAGGTCATCCGCCTCCCGTCGTCAGCCTTTGAGCCTGACCCGCGGCAGCTGGATCAGCCTGTTCGCCATGTTGATGATCTTTATCGGCCCACTGATTTCTCAGTCGATGCCGATGGATCAACGCGCGAGTCTGTCCGGCTCCATGAACATGTCGATGGACATGCCCATGGACATGTCGGCCATGGACCACGACGCCCAACCCGCCGCAGAGCATTGCCCGCCACAACCCGATCACCACGCCCTCTGGGAGAAATGCGGCTACTGCAGCCTGTTGTTCAACTGCCCGGCACTGACCGGCGGCCAGTCTTTCGTCGCATTCGATACCCCCACAGCCACAACCTTCAGTACTCCCTCCCCGCGCCTGGGCCACGCCCGGCAAACCTTCTTCCCCGGTGCTCGCACCCGAGCCCCGCCCGTCGTCGCGTAAACACCCACATCCGATCTCACACGGTATCGAAGACAGCCCAACGCTGCCGGCCGTGTCGTTTACGACTGTTCGATGGAAATTGTCATGTCCAGGTTTTCTGCTGACACACGCTTGAGCGCTGCCCAAGCTACTTTTGCCCTGAATGAATCCCGCGTTCGTTTCAGGCACGCCACCGCCCTTCTTTGTGGCGCTTTGCTGACACCCATGGTGCTGGCCGATGAACACGCAGGTCATGGCGAAGAACTGAGCCCGACGGTGATCACTGCCATCGCGCCCAGCTCCCCGCTGACCATCGTCACCAACCCCAAGGACCCGCGCCAACCGGTACCAGCCAGCGACGGCGGCGATTACCTGAAGACCATTCCCGGCTTCGCCCTGGTGCGCAACGGCGGCACCAACGGTGATCCCGTGTTGCGCGGCATGTTCGGTTCGCGGCTCAACATCCTCACCAATGGTGGCATGATGCTGGGCGCCTGCCCTGGCCGGATGGACGCGCCAACCTCCTACATCTCGCCGGAAACCTACGACAAACTCACCGTCATCAAAGGCCCGCAAACCGTCCTGTGGGGACCCGGCGCATCGGCCGGCACCATCCTGTTCGACCGCGAGCCTGAACGCTTCGGCGAGCTTGGCACACGAGTGAACGCCAGCGTGCTGGCCGGTTCCAACGGCCGCTTCGACAAGGTGGTGGATGCCGCTGCCGGCGGTCCGCTGGGTTATGTTCGGGTGATCGGCAACACCGCGCATGCCGACGACTACAAGGACGGCAACAACGACACCGTGCCGTCACGCTACGACAAGTGGAATGGCGACGTTGCGGTGGGCTGGACGCCGGACGCCGACACCCTGCTGGAATTGACCGCCGGCAAGGGCGATGGCGAAGCGCGTTACGCTGGACGCGGCATGGACGGCTCACAGTTCAAGCGTGAAAGCCTCGGCCTCCGTTTCGAGAAGTCGAACATGGGTGAGGTGCTGGATAAGGTCGAAGCGCAGGTCTACTACAACTACGCCGACCACGTGATGGACAACTACACCCTGCGCACGCCTTCCGGCACCGGGATGATGGCCGGCCCGATGGCCTCGAACGTCGACCGCCGGACCCTCGGCGCACGGATCAAGGCGACCTGGCGCTGGGCCGATGTGCAGTTGATCAGCGGCATCGACGCGCAGACCAACGAACACCGCCAACGCAGCGCCATGGGCATCGATACCTATAAGAACCTGCCGTACACCAAGGACGCCGACTTCCATAACTACGGCGTGTTCAGCGAGCTGACCTGGTACGCCACCGACAACGACCGGCTGATCACAGGTGCGCGACTGGACCGCGCCTCGGCCAAGGATTTCCGTCAGACCACCGGCTCGGGGATGATGACGCGCCCCAATCCGACCGCCGACGACACCCGCGCCGACACCCTGCCCAGCGGCTTCGTCCGCTACGAGCATGACCTGGCGGACAGCCCGACCACGCTCTATGCCGGCCTAGGTCACACCCAGCGGTTCCCGGATTACTGGGAGCTGTTCTCGCCCAACTCCGGGCCTGTCGGATCGGTGAACGCCTTCGATTCGATCAAACCCGAAAAAACCACCCAGCTCGATTTCGGCCTGCAATACAAAACCGAAGAACTCGACGCCTGGGCCTCGGGCTACATCGGGCAGGTACGCGACTACATCCTGTTCAACTACACGCCCGGGATGATGGGCATGACCTCCCAGGCCGAAAACATCGACGCGCGGATCATGGGTGGCGAACTCGGCGCGGCCTACAAGTTGACCAGCCACTGGAAGGCTGATGCAACCCTGGCCTACGCCTGGGGCAAGAACAGCAGCGACGGCAGCGCATTGCCACAAATGCCGCCGCTGGATGCGCGTTTCGGCTTGACCTACAGCGAAGACAACTGGAGCGCCGGCGCACTGTGGAGAGTGGTCGCCGCGCAAAACCGTATCGACCAGAACAAGGGCAACGTGGTCGGCAAGGACTTCGACAAAACGGCAGGCTTCGGGGTGTTCTCGCTCAATGGTGCCTACCGGATCAACAAGAACTGGAAGGTCAGTTCTGGTGTGGACAACCTGTTCGGCAAGGCTTACGCCGAGCACCTGAACCTGGCGGGGAACGCGGGTTTCGGCTACCCGGCCAATGACCCGCAGGCCATTAAAGAACCGGGGCGCACGCTCTGGACCAAAGTGGACATGAGCTTCTAACAAGAAAAGTCAAAAGATCGCAGCCAGCGGCCGCTCCTGCATGAACAGGATCTCCCGTAGCCGCTCTGTAGGAGCTGTGTAGGAGCTGTCGAGTGAAACGAGGCTGCGATCTTTTAACAAACGACTGATTTGCCAAGCGGAGCACAACCAATGAAACAGCCCAAAGTGAATTTCTACAACCTGGCCTGGCGTTGGCATTTCTATGCCGGTCTGTTCGTCGCGCCTTTCATGGTGATGCTGGCGTTGACCGGCGTTATTTACCTGTTCAAACCGCAACTCGATCCGTTGATGTACGGCAGCTTGCTGAACGTCCCGGCCGGCCACCACACGGTGGCGGCCGACGACCTGCTCAAGCGGGTCAAAGAGGCGTATCCACAAGCAACGATCAAGCAATACCTGCCGCCAATCAGTGCAGAACGCAGCGCGCAATTTGTCGTCGTTAACGAAGGCACCGAGCTCAACGTGTTCGTCGACCCCTATCACGGCGATATCCTGGGTGAGCAAGACGCCAAGATGAATCTGCAGGCCATCGCGCGGTCGATTCACGGCGAACTGATGATCGGCACCGTGGGTGATCGACTGGTCGAACTCGCCGCCGGCTGGGGCATTGTGCTGGTGGTCTCCGGCGTCTTTCTGTGGTGGCCTCGCGGTCAGGCAGCTGGCATTCTATGGCCGCGCTTGAGCAGTCGCGGTCGAGTGCTGTGGCGCGACCTGCACGCCGTCACCGGCTTCTGGGGCGCCGCGTTTCTGCTGGTGATGTTGCTCAGCGGCATGACCTGGACCGGCTTCTGGGGCAAACAATACGCGGGCGTGTGGAATGTCTTCCCGGATGCGATGTGGAATGACATGCCCAAGTCCGACGTCGAGGCTCGCAGCCTCAATACCGCCACGCGCCAGACCGTGCCCTGGGCGATGGAAAACACGCCGATGCCGATGTCCGGCGACCACGCCGAACACATGAACCACGGCGATGCGAAAGCTGGTCCTGCGGCACCGACCATCAGCTTGCAAGCGGTGCAAAACATCGCCCAGCAGCGCAAGGTCGAGCCGGGCTACAGCATCACGTTTCCGACCACCGCGACGGGCGTGTTCACTATCGCGGTGTTTGCCGACGACCCGCGAAACGACGCCACCCTGCATGTCGATCAGTACACCGGCAACGTTCTCGTCGATGTGCGCTACGAGCATTACGGTACCGTGGCCCGCGCGACGGAAATCGGCGTGATGCTGCATGAAGGCAAAATGTTTGGGGTGTTCAACCAGATCATGGTGCTGCTGATCTGCCTGATGATTCTGCTCAGTGCCGTCAGTGGCGTGGTGATCTGGTGGAAGCGTCGTCCGCAGGGCAAATTCGGCGTACCGCCACTGCGTCACGACCTGCCGAAATGGAAAACCGCGATGGTTATCATGTTCGCCCTGGCGGTGGCGTTCCCGCTGGTGGGTGCGTCGCTCGTGGTGGTGTGGGTTTTGGATAAGGTGCTGTTTTCGCGTTTCAATCGGCAGACCGAATCGGCCTCCACATCCTGACGCACGCTTCTCTCCAGAAGCGCAGGAGCAACGATCACCTGTAGGAGCAAAGCTTGCTCGCGATGGCGGTTTGTCAGGCAACAACCCTGTGGTGGGTACGCCGTCATCGCGAGCAAGCTTTGCTCCCACAGAGAATGAGCGGGGATACGAGTTCACTTTCTGCGCCCCAATCTGGCGCACTACCTCGCACCAGCGCGCCAGACGCGATCCTTCATAGTGCGCCGCCAAGCAGCGCAACCGCTCTAGTACGTCATTTCTTCGCCTTTCGCCGACCAGGCACAGCCCTTGCTAAAGACCCTTCAGTAGTCCGCATCTGCCAACCAAGAAAAATATCTAACGTTCATGGAGATCGCACAATGAAGCGTCGCAGCTTGATCAAGGCTTTCACACTATCGGCATCGATTGCCGCGATGGGCATGACCTGGACTGTCCAGGCCGCCGAGACCATCAAGGTCGGTATCCTGCACTCGTTGTCCGGCACCATGGCGATCTCTGAAACCTCCCTCAAAGACATGGCGTTGATGACCATCGACGAGATCAACGCCAAGGGCGGCGTGAACGGCAAGATGCTGGAGCCTGTGGTGGTCGACCCAGCGTCGAACTGGCCGTTGTTCGCCGAAAAAGGCCGGCAGCTGCTGACTCAGGACAAGGTTGCCGTGGTCTTTGGCTGCTGGACGTCGGTGTCGCGCAAATCGGTATTGCCAGTGTTCGAAGAGCTCAATGGCCTGCTCTTCTACCCCGTGCAATATGAGGGCGAAGAGATGTCGCCGAACGTGTTCTACACCGGCGCCGCGCCGAATCAGCAGGCGATCCCGGCCGTGGAATACCTGATGAGCGAAGAAGGCGGCAGTGCCAAGCGCTACTTCCTGCTCGGCACCGACTATGTCTACCCACGTACCACCAATAAAATCCTGCGCTCGTTCCTGCATTCCAAAGGCGTGGCAGACAAAGACATCGAAGAGGTCTATACGCCATTCGGTCACAGCGATTACCAGACCATTGTGGCCAACATCAAAAAATTCTCGGCCGGTGGCAAGACAGCTGTCATCTCCACGGTCAACGGCGACTCCAACGTACCGTTCTATAAAGAACTCGCCAACCAGGGTTTGAAAGCCACCGACGTACCGGTCGTGGCGTTCTCCGTCGGCGAAGAAGAGCTGCGCGGCATCGACACCAAACCCCTGGTAGGCAACCTGGCGGCGTGGAACTACTTCGAGTCGGTCCAGAACCCGGCGAACACCCGGTTCGTCGCCGACTGGAAAGCCTACGCCAAGAAACACAATTTGCCGGGCGCGGATAAAGCGGTGACCAACGACCCGATGGAAGCCACCTACGTCGGCATCCACATGTGGGCGCAAGCGGTAGAAAAAGCCAAATCCACCGACGTCGACAAGGTACGCGAAGCCCTCGCCGGCCAGACCTTCGCCGCCCCGTCCGGCTACACCCTGACCATGGACAAAACCAACCACCACCTGCACAAGCCCGTGATGATTGGCGAGATCCAGGCTGATGGTCAGTTCAACGTGGTGTGGCAGACCGAAGGCCCGATCCGTGCCGAACCGTGGAGCCCGTTCATTGTCGGCAACGACAAGAAGCCGGATTACGCGGTGAAGAGCAACTAAGCCAATGGATGTCGGGCCCGGACACTTCGTCCGGGACCGACAAAAATCCCTGTAGGAGTGAGCCTGCTCGCGATAGCGGTGGGACAGTCAACAGAGTTGTTGATTGATAGACCGCTATCGCGAGCAGGCTCACGCCTACATTTAGTCCGCGCAAGGCCTTGCATATGCCCACCGCCCTCTACCGTTTCATCCTCGCCATCGCGCTGCTGATACCGATGGCCACCCACGCCAGCGACGCCGAAGACTTCGTCGCCGCCAATCCCGTGCAACAGGCAAAGCTGCTCGAATCCTGGGCTGCGCAGCCCGACCCCGCCCGTATCGAACTGATCAACGCCCTGCAACAAGGCGCGCTGACCGTCGACGGACAAGTCAAAACCCTGCGCCTGAACAACCGCCTGCGGGGTCTGATCGACACCGCGCTGGCCAGTCACCAATTGCTCGCAGCCGACGCGAAAATCCGTCTCGCCGCCGCGCAGCAATTGCAGAAAAGTGCCAAACCGGCGCAGCTGAAATTTCTCGACCTGCAACTCGCCGCCGAACAGGACGAGGGCGTTCACGCCGCCTTGAGTCTTGCACTGGCCAACCTGCAACTGGTGGACAGTGACCCGGCGGTGCGTCTCGCCGCCGTACGTCTGCTCGGCGAAACGGGCGATCCACTGGCCCGTACCCGCCTCGAAAGTCTGCTGGAGCCCAGCGTCGAAACCGATGCCACGGTACGCACGGCAGCCGAAACCAGCCTGGCCCAGGTCAAACGCAAATTGCTGATCGGCGAGATCCTGGGGCAAGCCTTCAGCGGCATGTCCCTCGGTTCAATTCTGCTGCTGGCGGCACTCGGTCTGGCGATCACCTTCGGCCTGCTCGGCGTTATCAACATGGCCCACGGCGAGATGCTGATGCTGGGGGCTTACTCGACCTACGTCGTGCAGATGATGTTCCAGCGCTTCGCACCACAGGCCATCGAGTTTTATCCCTTGATCGCATTGCCGGTGGCCTTCTTCGTTACGGCGGCCATCGGCATGGCGCTCGAACGCACGGTCATCCGTCACTTGTACGGCCGCCCGCTGGAGACCCTGCTCGCCACCTGGGGCATCAGCCTGATGTTGATTCAACTGGTGCGACTGCTGTTCGGCGCGCAGAACGTTGAAGTCGCCAACCCGCAGTGGCTCTCCGGCGGCATTCAAGTACTGCCCAACCTGGTGCTGCCGTACAACCGCATCGTGATCATCGCGTTTGCGCTGTTCGTGGTGGTGCTGACCTGGCTGCTGCTGAACAAAACACGCCTGGGCCTGAACGTGCGTGCCGTCACTCAGAACCGCAACATGGCCGCATGCTGCGGCGTGCCCACCGGACGCGTCGACATGCTCGCATTCGGCCTCGGCTCAGGCATTGCCGGACTCGGTGGCGTAGCCCTGAGCCAGATCGGCAACGTCGGCCCCGACCTCGGCCAGAGCTACATCATCGACTCGTTCCTGGTGGTGGTGCTCGGGGGTGTCGGTCAGTTGGCCGGCAGTGTGCTGGCCGCTTTCGGGCTGGGTATCGCCAACAAGATTCTCGAGCCGCAAATCGGTGCGGTGCTCGGCAAGATCCTGATCCTCGCGCTGATCATTCTGTTCATCCAGAAACGTCCGCAAGGCCTCTTTGCACTGAAAGGACGGGTGATCGACTGATGAACCAGCCCCTGCTCGTTACCGCGACAAAAAAAGCCGGCCCGAAAGTCACGATCGCCGTTGGTGCGGTGATCCTTGTTTTACTGTTGGCATTGCCGCTGCTGTCGCTGTTATCGCCCCTCAGCGTTTTTCACGTTTCGGCCTACACGCTGACACTGGTGGGCAAGATCCTTTGCTATGCCATCGTCGCTTTGGCCCTGGACCTGGTTTGGGGTTACGCCGGCCTGCTGTCCCTGGGTCACGGTCTGTTCTTCGCCCTCGGCGGCTACGCCATGGGCATGTACCTGATGCGTCAGGCCTCGGGGGATGGCCTGCCCGCGTTCATGACGTTCCTGTCCTGGACCGAATTGCCGTGGTACTGGACAGGCACCAGCAGCTTCCTCTGGTCGATGTGCCTGGTGGTGCTGGCGCCGGGACTGTTGGCGCTGGTGTTCGGTTTCTTCGCGTTCCGCTCGCGAATCAAGGGCGTGTATTTTTCGATCATGACCCAGGCCCTGACCTTCGCCGGCATGCTCCTGTTTTTCCGCAATGAAACCGGATTTGGCGGCAACAACGGCTTCACCAATTTCCGCACCATTCTGGGTTTCGGCATCACCGAGCCAGGCACTCGCGCCGTGCTGTTTTTTGCCACCGTGGTGTTGCTGGTGGCGAGCCTGTTCATCGGGTGGAGGCTGGCGCAAAGCAAGTTCGGCCGGGTGTTGACTGCGTTGCGCGATGCCGAAAATCGCCTGATGTTCTGTGGCTACGACCCGCGTGGTTTCAAGCTGTTTGTCTGGGTATTGAGCGCGGTGTTGTGCGGCTTGGCCGGCGCCTTGTACGTACCGCAAGTCGGCATCATCAACCCGAGTGAAATGTCGCCAACCAACTCCATCGAGGCGGCTGTCTGGGTAGCCCTGGGCGGTCGCGGCACGTTGATCGGGCCGCTGCTGGGTGCCGGTGTGGTCAACGGCATGAAGAGCTGGTTCACCGTCGCGTTCCCGGAGTACTGGCTGTTCTTCCTCGGCACGCTGTTCATCGTCGTGACCCTGTACCTGCCCAAAGGCGTGATCGGTCTGCTGAAGAAAAGGGGTGAACAATGAGAGTGACTGCGACGGCTGAATTCATGTTCGAACCGGCCTTCTTTCCCGTGGAGCCCAACAAGGATGCCGGCAGCAGCCGCGATGCCATCGGCCTCGGCCAACGCGCCGGCCCTGGCCTGGACACTCGCCACGGCACCATCCTGACCCTGGAGGACATCAGCGTCAGCTTTGATGGTTTCAAGGCGTTGAACAATCTGAACCTGTACATCGGTGTCGGTGAACTGCGCTGCATCATCGGCCCCAACGGCGCGGGCAAGACCACCCTGATGGACGTGATTACCGGCAAGACGCGTCCCAGTCATGGCAAGGCCTGGTTCGGTGAGACCCTCGACCTGACACAGATGAGCGAAGTGCAAATCGCTCAGGCGGGCATTGGTCGCAAGTTCCAGAAACCGACGGTGTTCGAAGCCCTGAGCGTGTTTGAAAACCTGGAGCTGGCGCAGAAAACCGACAAATCGGTATGGGCCAGCCTGCGGGCGAAGTTGAGTGGCGAACAGAAGGATCGCATCAGCGAGGTGCTGGAAACCATTCGCCTGACCAGCTCGGTCAATCGCCCCGCAGGTCTTCTGTCCCACGGTCAGAAGCAGTTCCTGGAGATCGGCATGTTGCTGATGCAGGACCCGCAACTGTTGCTGCTCGATGAGCCGGTGGCGGGCATGACCGACGCCGAAACCGAGTTCACCGCCGAACTGTTCAAACGCCTGGCCGGCAAACATTCACTGATGGTCGTGGAGCACGACATGGGTTTTGTCGGCTCGATTGCCGACCACGTGACGGTGTTGCACCAGGGCAGCGTGCTGGCCGAAGGGTCGCTTGCGCAGGTGCAGGATAACGAGCGGGTGATCGAGGTGTACCTCGGTCGCTGAGATGATCGTCCCCACGCTCCACGTGGGAGTGCATCCCGTGACGCTCCGCGTCACATAACGGCGGACGCGGAGCGTCCATGGCGGCATTACCACGCAGAGCGTGGGAACGATCACTGTAGGAGAGTTTGAAATGCTGCAAGTCGACAAGCTGCACCAGTACTACGGCGGTAGCCACATCCTGCGCGGCCTGACGTTTGACGTGAAGGTGGGCGAGGTTACCTGCCTGCTCGGGCGCAACGGCGTCGGCAAGACCACCCTGCTCAAATGCCTGATGGGTTTGCTGCCCGCCAAAGAAGGCGCGGTGAATTGGGAAGGCAAGCCGATCACTACGTTCAAGCCGCATCAACGGGTGCATGCAGGCATCGCGTATGTGCCGCAAGGTCGCGAGATCTTCGGGCGCCTGACCGTGGAAGAAAACCTGCTGATGGGCCTGTCGCGTTTCCCGGGGGCCGAGGCCAAGGAAGTACCGGCCTTCATTTACGAACTGTTCCCGGTGTTGCTGCAAATGAAACAGCGGCGCGGCGGTGACTTGTCCGGTGGTCAGCAGCAACAGCTTGCCATCGGCCGGGCGCTGGCCAGCCGTCCGCGCCTGCTGATTCTTGATGAACCCACCGAAGGCATCCAGCCGTCGGTAATCAAGGAAATCGGCGCGGTCATCAAGAAGCTCGCGGCCCGTGGTGACATGGCGATTTTGCTGGTGGAGCAATTCTACGATTTCGCCGCCGAACTGGCCGATCACTACCTGGTGATGTCCCGGGGCGAAATCGTGCAGCAGGGTCGCGGCGAAAACATGGAAGCCGAGGGCGTACGAGGTCTGGTCACAATCTGAGCTGTTCACCTCACACGCAGCACCAATTTGCCGCACCCCGACCCTCGATGTGCGCCATGTTGGTGCCCCTCAACAAACAACAACCGCCTTCTGCTTGGGAAACGGACGGCACAGCCTTTGCAAATGCCTTCATGACTTCTCACTAAGCACAGACCATGACTCTTCCTGCTTCCGGCGCCTTTACCCCCAGCTGGCACGCCGCGCTGGAACTGGGCTACGCCCGTTTCGGTGACAGTACGCGCCCGGTTCAGCGCCGACACCAGGGCCCGTTACGGGTGCAGAAACACCTGTACGCCGAAGGTCCCGAAGTGTGCCAGCACATCATCGTGCACCCACCGGGCGGAATTGCCGGGGGCGATCGCCTGGACATCTCGGCCAGTGTCGGCCGCGATGCCTGGGCGCAGATCACCAGCCCCGGCGCGGCCAAATGGTACCGCGCAGCCGGGCCTGCCTATCAGCAGCTGCAACTGAACGTGGCCGCCGGTGCAACCCTGGAATGGTTGCCCCAGGAGACGATCATTTTCAGTGCAGCACAGGCCGAACTCAGCACCGCCATCGACCTTGAAGGTGATGCCCGGCTGTTCTTCTGGGACGTGGTGGCACTGGGTCGCCCGGCTAGCGGCGAACGCTTCGACCTCGGGCATTTTCAGTCCCGGCTCGACATCCGCCGCGATGGCCAGTTGCTCTGGCACGAACGTCAGCGCATTGTCGGGGCTGATGGTTTGCTTGATTCGCCAATAGGTCTGGATGGCCAACCGGTGTTTGCGACGTTGCTGGTGACGGGCGAAATCGATAGCGACTTGCTGGAGCAATGCCGCTCGCTGCCTCATGACGTGCGCGGCGATCTGACGCAATTGCCGGGGCTGCTGGTTGCACGATGCCTGGCCAGTGAAGCGTTGTTGGCACGCGGTTGGTTGATCGATTTATGGCGGTTGCTGCGCCCTGCGTTGCTCGGCCGGGAAGCCGTCCCACCCAGAATATGGAGCACCTGAAACACGCTCCCCTTTAGGAGTGAGCCTGCTCGCGATGGCGGTGTGTCAGGCAACTTATGTGTTGAATGTGCCGACGCTATCGCGAGCAGGCTCACTCCTACAGGGTTTTGTGTTTACAGATCCGAATACCTTTTTATCTGCCCAGATGGATTCCAAGCGATGGACCTGACCCCACGTGAAAAAGACAAGCTACTGATCTTCACCGCCGGCCTCGTGGCCGAGCGGCGTTTGGCTCGCGGCGTGAAACTTAATTACCCCGAGGCCATGGCCTACATCTCCGCAGCGTTGCTTGAAGGCGCCCGTGACGGTCGGACCGTGGCCGAACTGATGCACTTCGGCACCACCCTGCTCACCCGTGAACACGTGATGGAAGGCATCCCGGAAATGATCCCGGAGATCCAGGTCGAAGCGACGTTTCCCGACGGCACCAAACTGGTGACCGTCCATCAACCCATCGCCTGAGGAAGCGCCATGACTTACCGCATCCGCGATGCCTTGCACGCCGACCTGCCGGCGATTCGCGATATCTACAACGATGCCGTACTCAATACCACGGCCATCTGGAACGAGCAGGCCGTCGACCTGGGCAACCGCCAGGCCTGGTTCAGCGCGCGACAGTCCCAGGGGTATCCCATCCTTGTAATCGTCGACGGTGATAACACCGTACTGGGCTACGCTTCGTTCGGCGACTGGCGGCCGTTCGATGGCTTTCGCCACACGGTCGAACACTCGGTCTACGTACGCAGCGATCAGCGTGGCAATGGCCTCGGACCACAACTGATGACGGTGCTGATCGAACGCGCCAAAGGCTGTGACAAGCACATCATGGTTGCCGCTATCGAGAGTGGTAACGCCGCCTCTATTCGTTTGCACGAGCGAGCTGGTTTCATCACGACCGGGCAGATGCCTCAGGTCGGCACCAAGTTCGGTCGCTGGCTGGACCTGACTTTCATGCAACTGACCCTCAATCCTGGCGCGCCACCACCGCTCGCCCACAAGGAGTGACACCCGATGAATGCCGCCCAACTGCGTCGCGTCAATGTCGACAGTTTTGCGCACTACCGTCAGGGTCTGATTGACCTGCTGCTCGACGCGGTGGGTTATGGCGCCAGCGTTGGTTTCATGGCTGACCTGGACGCTACCCAGGCTCGCGCCTATTTCGATGACGTCCAGGACGACCTCAACAAAGGCAACGTGTTGCTCTGGGTGGTGGTCAAGGACGAGCAGGTTCAAGCGAGTGTGCAACTGTCCTTGTGCCAGAGAGCCAATGGACTGAACCGCGCGGAAGTGCAAAAGCTGCTGGTGCGTGAACACGCGCGTCGGCGCGGCCTGGGCCAGCAATTGATGAGCGCTCTGGAAACCGCAGCTCTTCAGCACAAGCGCGGCATGCTGTACCTCGACACCGAGGCCGGCTCACCCGCAGAGGATTTCTACAAGGCCCTGGGTTACACCCGCGCCGGCCAGATCCCCGACTTCGCCTGCGACCCGAGCGGCCAGTACAAACCGACCGCCCTCTACTACAAGATCCTGCAAGGAGCCCATTGATGATTCCCGGTGAATACCAGATCCAGCCCGGCGACATCGAACTCAATGTCGGCCGTCGCACGGTCAGCCTGAAAGTGGCCAACAGCGGCGACCGGCCGATCCAGGTCGGCTCGCACTATCACTTTTTCGAAACCAACGATGCCCTGACATTTGACCGTGCCGCCAGCCGCGGCATGCGCCTGAATATCCCCGCCGGTACCGCCGTGCGCTTCGAGCCGGGGCAAAGCCGCGAAGTCGAGCTGGTGGACCTGGCGGGGCATCGCCGGGTGTTCGGGTTTGCCGGGCGGATCATGGGTGACCTCGACTGACTGTGGCGAGGGGATTTATCCCCGTTCGGGTGCGAAGAACCCGCAATCTGGCGAATGCGTTATTGCAGAGAGATCGGAGTGCCAGGTTTTACGACCGCTGCGCGGCCGAACGGGGATAAATCCCCTCGCCACAATACATTTGTGCAAGGAATTACGATGAAGATTTCCCGTCAAGCCTACGCCGACATGTTCGGCCCCACCGTCGGCGACAAGGTCCGTCTGGCCGATACCGAACTGTGGATCGAAGTGGAAAAAGACTTCACCACCTACGGCGAAGAAGTGAAATTCGGTGGCGGAAAAGTTATCCGCGACGGCCAGGGCCAGAGCCAATTGCTCGCCGCCGAAGTGGTCGACACAGTGATCACCAACGCACTGATCATCGACCATTGGGGCGTGGTCAAAGCCGACGTCGGCCTCAAAGACGGGCGCATTGCCGGGATCGGCAAGGCTGGCAACCCGGACGTGCAGCCGAACGTCAGCATTGCGATCGGCGCCAGCACCGAAGTGATTGCCGGTGAAGGCATGATCCTCACCGCTGGCGGCATCGACACCCACATCCACTTCATCTGCCCACAGCAGATCGAAGAGGCATTGATGAGCGGTGTCACCACCATGATCGGCGGCGGAACCGGTCCCGC
>Ga0247812_10000383_pt1 | contig 31481 bp, 27 predicted proteins | sample UWRJL149409B1_FD_178011 | JGI IMG/M metagenome (GOLD analysis project Ga0247812, IMG submission 178011) | Plant litter microbial communities from Arlington Agricultural Research Station in Wisconsin, United States - UWRJ-L149-409B-1 | ecosystem: Environmental > Terrestrial > Plant litter >...
ACGCAAAACTTAAAACATGAAACAAAACAAACAAAATTTGTTATTTTAGCAGACAAAACAAAAACACAATGACTTTTCAAAATACACGCGAATTCGCACGAGAGCTTGATTCGCAAGACACATTAAACCAGTATCAGGATCAATTTATTTTTCCTAAGGTAAATGACAAAAGAGTAATTTATTTTACCGGAAATTCCCTGGGTTTACAGCCAAAACGCACCAAAGCATATATCGATGAAGTTATGAACGACTGGGCGGATCTTGCCGTAGAAGGTCATTTTTATGCCGATAAACCGTGGTGGGATTATCAGGAAAGATTTGCTGAACCACTGAGTAAAATTGTTGGCGCCCTGCCTTCAGAAGTTACTGTAATGAATACCCTGACGGTGAATCTTCATTTACTGATGGTTTCGTTTTATCAGCCAAAAGGCAAACGCTATAAAATTATCTGCGAAGAAAAAGCATTCCCATCAGATCAATATATGTTTCAGAGTCAGGTACATTTTCATGGATATAAAACAGAAGATGCTATTGTAGAAATAAAACGTCGTGAAGGCGAACACAATATTCGTCTGGAAGATGTTCTGGCTAAAATTGAAGAAGTAGGTGATGAACTGGCGTTGGTTTTAATTGGCGGAGTAAATTATTATACGGGACAAGTTTTCGATATTAAAACCATTACAGAAGCAGGACAAAAAGCCGGAGCAAAAGTAGGTTGGGATTTAGCGCATGCTGCCGGAAACATCAAACTAGACCTTCATGACTGGAACGTAGATTTTGCTGCCTGGTGCAGTTATAAATACATGAACTCAGGACCAGGAAATGCATCTGGTTGTTTCGTACACGAAAAACATCACAATAACCCGGATTTACCTCGTTTCGCAGGTTGGTGGGGACATAATAAAGAACGCCGTTTTAAAATGGAACCAACTTTCGATCCTGTTCACGGAGCTGATGGATGGCAAATTAGTAATTTACCGGTACTTTCTTTAGCACCTTATTTAGCGTCTGTAGAAATGTTTGCAGAGGTTGGAATGGATGCTTTGATTAAAAAGAGAGATCACATCACTTCTTACTTAGAATTTATTTTGCATGAAATTGATAAAGAAGTAAAAGGAAATTTCGAAATCATCACGCCTTCGAACCCTGAAGAAAGAGCATCGCAATTGTCTGTTTTTTTACACGGAGAAGGAAGAAGTTTATTCGATTATTTAATGAAAAACGGTGTCATTACAGATTGGCGTGAACCTAATGTAATTCGTCTGGCGCCAGTTCCTTTGTATTGCTCTTATGAAGATATGTATGACTTTGGACAAATCCTGAAAAAAGGAATTTTAGGAAAAAGTTTATAATCTCGCAATCCCGATAGTTATCGGGAGCAAAGACGCAAAGTTTTTAATAAAAATAGTGCTTATCGTACTGTTTGTCATTTCGACGAAGGAGAAATCTTCGCAAGTAACTCTGCAACGAGAATCAAATCTTTGTCGAGCTTGTCGCGAAGATTTCTCCTTCGTCGAAATGACATAAAATGAGAAAACTGTGCGACTTAGCGCCGGATAACTATCGGGATTGCGTGATTATTTTTAGTCAGTAACTTAAAAAACAATCTCCTTAAATCTTTTAAATCTGCGTTAAACAAACATCCAGTCGATAAAAAAAAATCCGTTTAAATCCGCGTTTTGCTTTAGCAATCCGTTTCATCCGTGTCTAATTTTAAACGCAATCTTGAAATTATATAATCATTAATCTAAATCATGTAACTTCAGTAAAACAAATTTTCTTTAATTTGTAGTGTAATAATTTAAAAACTACAATTATGAAAGCCTTATATATTTTATTCGCCGCTTTAACAATCGTTTCGTGTCAGAATCAGGGAAAAGAAGATATCAATAAAGCCAAACAGGCTAGTATTGATTCAATGAAAGTTGAAATTAATAAACAGAGAGTTATTGATTCGATGAAAACAGAAATGGCAACCCTTAAAGAGCAGCAAAAGGTAGAACAACAAAAAGTAGAATCTCAAAAAGTTGTAGTAGTACATCAACAAGCAAATGGAACTACAACTACAACAACCAAAAAGAAAGGATGGAGTGCTACTGCTAAAGGTGCTGTAATTGGTGCTGGAGTTGGTGCTGCAACAGGTGCTATTGTAAGTAAGAAAAAAGGTGAAGGTGCCATCATTGGTGGTTTAGCCGGAGCTGCTTTAGGAACCGGAACTGGTGCTGTTATTGATAGCAAAAAGAAAAAAGAGTAGAACAATTTCTATATAAAAGTAAAAACCCCGATTTAAATTTAAATCGGGGTTTTTGAGTTTTAAGCTAATTCTAAAGTTGGTATTTTTATGTTAGATAATTCAGATTTATAAAAATCGAAATCTTCTTTAATTTTATTTAAATCCTGTTTAAAGTATAAAGCAGGAGAAAGTAATGTATTGTAATATTCGATCCCTTCCAGAATATTTGTTTTAAAAGTATTCCACTTTTTAAATTGTGCATTCGTGATTTCTCCCGAAATATTTTCGATTTCATTTCTAAAATAATCGACATACATTTTTAATTCTTTCACAAATAAATTCGGACGGTCATTAGTTGTTAATACCGACTTGTTTCCGTAAATATGACCCACCATATCAGATAAAGAAACTTCTTTGTCAAAATAGGCCATATTGGGCCCTGGGCAGATTACTACTCCTTGTGCCTGACCTTTTATTTTAATATCATTCTCTAAATACGATGCATTTGCCAAACCCACACATAAACAAGATTTCTCAGTAATGGCAAATTTTGCTTTTTCAAAAGCCTGAGATGACATGGTATTTTTGAGGTTTTCTAATTCTTCCAGTTTATGATCCTGAAATTTTTTCGAAGCAGTGCAAATTCCGTGTGGATCGTATTCTTTACTTAAAGCAAGGAATTTCTTTGGGCAAGAACTTCCGGCTTTATTCTGATCGATTCGTTTTTGTTTTAAAATCTCATTTGTAGTTCCTCTTACAGTATTGAACGGAACTCCTAAAGGCGAAATATGACTTAAATACAAATCGTTTTCTTTTGCGTTTATTAATAATTCGCGGGTTGCTTTATCGACAGAAGTAGCTTCAGGAACTAATAAAAACGGAGATCCCCATCCAACAGAATCTACTTTGTAGTTTTCTAATAAAAATTCATGTTCTTCAGCAGTTCCTACGCCGCCCTGAACCGTAATTTTAAGTGGTAAAGGATGTTCCGGTGCGTAAATTTGTTTTTGCTGTAATACTTTTGTCATCAACTCATGTGCAGATTGAACAAGCTGATCCTTTTTTTGTTTGAATTCTTCTAATATTGGTCCTAATAAAAGGCCATCTGTAGCAAAAGCGTGTCCGCCGCAATTCAATCCGGATTCGATTCTGTATTCAGAAACCCAAAGTCCTTTTTTAGCTAAAAAATTCCCCTGAATCATGGCAGATCTAAAATCACTTACTTTTAGAATAATTTTCTTTTTAAGCTCATTATTTAAATTGGGAAAAAAATCTGTAAAATTCTCAAAATAACTAAACAATCTTGGATTCATTCCGGCCGAAAGAACCACTGAAGACTCTAAATTGCTTTTTGCAAAACCTCTCAAAGCAGCGTGAGCATCATTAAATTCAATAGGAAGCTGTTCGTTTTTTTCGAAATTATCTTTATCGAGCTTTGTCATGATATTTACATCAATTTCTCCGGGAGATAGATGTGATTCGATATAATTTTGAATATTTTCTTTAAAAGAAATTCCGTCGTCAAGCAGATTTTGAAAACCTTTTTTAATATCCGAAGTGTTAGGTAACATTGCGATGTAATTTTCTACCGCAGTTTTGCTTTCTATCAATTCGTTTTTAAAATTCTCGAATTTGTCTTTTACGATTTTATCTACCAAATTAAGATAAGATGTAATTCTTTCCGCTCTGTAATCGTGAAATTTCTGGCTAATTTCTTCGTATGGGAAATTGAATTTAGTGCTATAAAAATTACGCATCTTTTCAATTAATTCATCATCGGCTATAGAAACTACAGACGAAATACCATATTGTGCCACTCGAATCGGACTGTCGATCGTATAAGCAAGTCCCATTACCGGAATATGAAAAGTGTGTAGGGGATTTTTTGTCATTTGTTTTTATATTAAAATAAAAGCAAATGTTGGAAAATTTATCCTTAAAAAAACTGATAATTGTCAGGTTTTAAAATGGTTAAAGTTATAAGGTAGATAAAAAAGTTGCCAAGAATTTCACGAATTTGCACTAATTTTAACGCACTGATTTAAAAGTAATTCGTGCTAATTCGTGAAATTCGTGGCTAAAAAGTAGTACTAAAAGTTTTAAATCAAAATCTTCTTTAAAGATTCGGCTATACTTCGCCATAGAAAATTATAAAATGACTTTTCCTGAATCCGGTCAAGTTCAACATCTGCCTTTTTGGTTTTATCGTCCGAATCATTTTTTAGCAATAAATTAGCGACAGCAGTTTTAAGTTTGGCTTCTTTTTCGCGATCTTTCTTTTTGAATAATTTAACTTTTAAACCTTCATAATCAAGGGTTGCATTTCCTTTGGCAGTAGCATCATTTCCATAAAAATTAAAATGGTATTTATTAAATTTTCCTGTAAACGTAGTATTGATATAAGGTTTTGTAAATCGCTCCATCGCCACGACATTAAAATTAGCGATCGTTCCCTGAATATGAAAACTGTCATTTAAATCCAGCACATTAAAACTCCAATTGACATCCAGCGGAGAATTTTTCATAAACAAACAATTGACTTTAATTTTTACATCGGCCATTTTTTTATAACCAAATCCGCTTTTTAAATTTGTAACCTGCATATTAAAGCGATCGAAATTCAAGATTCCGGGACCTTTTGAGAAATCAATTTCTTCCTCATAAACCAGTTTCGATTTTAGAATTTGTATGGTATCAATTTGAAGCGGAAACTTGATTTTTCGTAATAAATGATTGTACAAATATTTTTTGCTCAAATCATCCTTCGGGATTTTATTGCGATAAATATTGGCATCAACATGATTCGCAATTAGTGAACTTGCTTTAAAGAAAAACTTTTCGTTTTTAAATCCCCAATCCATTTTTTCAATGTGAGCAGAATCTAATTTTATAGTGTAAATGTCTTTTTCCTTATCTAATCTTTTTACAAAATCTTTTCGGCTAAATTCTGGTAAATAAGAGAATTTCTTGATCTTTAAGAAATTTTTCTCGGTACTTATCTGGCCAATATTCATGGCATAAAAAGCGCTTGGTTTGTAATATAAACTATCACAGACCAAAACATATTTTTCAAAACGCATCGGGATTTTTTCTTTTAGAGTGGCGTCTGTAAGTAAAATGCCTTCTAATTTTAAGATAATTTTTTTAACGCTAAGAATGGGTTTGTCAGTGTCTAATGAAACCACATCAACTGATCCGTCATTGAGATAAATATTAGATACTGCAACAATTTTTCGAAAAGGTTCTATAATTTCGTTTTTGATGCTTTTACTATTATTCAGAAGTTTTTCGCCTTTTTTGTATAAAATAACACGAGGTTTATTGATAATAATGCTTTCTGCCTGAATAAGATCATTAAAGGCGAGATCCCAAATATTAAAATGTTTAATCGTGATGGATTCTATTTTAGAGAAAAGCCCGTTTTTACTGTCTTTTGGCTGGTTTTTCGGGCTTATTAATAATGTCGTGGCATTAATATTTCTTGAGAAAAGCGATACTTCAATTTTTTCGTAATGAATATTGTAGGCAGTTTTGTTTTTGTCGTTTACAATTATGGGCAATTGTTTTTTTATCCAGTAATTAAGACCAATATTGGCTAAAATCACAAAAAGAAACAAAGAAATTACTCCGATCGCTATTTTTTTATAGATTGACATTTATAGTATTGATTTTAAATACATAAATTTAGACTTTTATAAGTGATGTTTTTTACACGATTAGATCTTAAAGTTACATCATTACCAAATCATTTTATCCTATACTTTTTTGAAATATGAGAAGAATTAAAAAAATCCTGTTGGTTTTATTAGTCATAATAGTGGTTTTAGGAATAGGTTTGTGTGCCTATATCTTTCATTTGAAACCAAAATACGAAGGTCAGATTCAATTGAAAAACCTTGACAAGGAAACCACTGTTTATTTTGATGATTTTGGAATTCCTCATATTTATGCCAGTTCTGAAAAAGATGCCATGACCGCTTTAGGTTATGTTCATGCGCAGGAAAGATTATGGCAAATGGAATTGCTTCGAAGAATTGCTCCCGGAAGATTGTCAGAAATCTTTGGATCTGTAGCGCTTAAAAATGATAAATTTTTCTCCGGAATTGGTATCGAAGAAGCTTCGGCGAAAGCCATTGCCAAATTAGATAAAAACAGTCAGAGTTATAAAATGACATTGGCTTATTTAGATGGAATTAATCAGTATTTAGACGAAGGTACGACGCCAATTGAGTTTACTCTGGTAGGCGTTAAAAAGGAAAAATTCACGATAAAAGACGTTTATAATATTTTTGGGTATATGTCTTTTAGTTTTGCTATGGCTCAAAAAACGGATCCTTTGTTAACTGATATCCGCAATAAATACGGAGCAAAATATTTGAAAGATTTAGGTATTGAAGGAGAATTTAATACGACGCAAATTAAAAGTTCTAAAGAAAATATTGAAGAATATACTACGATTGCAAAATCTGTAGCCGCTTTGTTGGATAATTCTCCAATTCCGCCTTTTGTGGGAAGCAATAGCTGGGTGGCAGGACCAACGAAAACAAAAAGCGGAAAGGTGATTTTTGCCAATGATCCGCACATTGGTTTTTCGCAGCCGGCAACCTGGTACGAAGCGCATTTAATAACTCCCGAATTTGAATTATACGGTTGTTATCTGGCCGGAACTCCATATCCTTTATTAGCTCACAATCGAGATTACGCCTATGGATTAACCATGTTTGAAAATGATGATATCGATTTTTATCAGGAAAAAAATAAAACAGGAGATGCTAGCCAATATCAAACTCCAACTGGTTTTGCAACTTATGAAACCAGAAAAAAAACGATAAAAGTAAAAGATACTTCGGATGTAGTTCTTACGCTGAAATCAAGTCGACACGGGCCAATTATGAATGATTTACTGGATCGTCTGGATCGAAAAAATCCTATTGCCATGTCATGGATTTATACGCAACAGCCAATACAAATTTTAGATGCGGTTTACGGACTTTCGCATGCAAAAAATAAAGACGATTTTAGAAAAGCGGTTCAGTTGGTTGCAGCTCCTGGACTCAATGTAATGTACGGAGATGCCAAAGGAAATGTAGCGTGGTGGGCAACGGGAACATTATATAAACATGATAAAGGGGTAAATTCATTTTTTATTTTAGATGGCGCAAGCGGAAAAGATGATATCAAAGAATATCTGGATTTTTCTAAAAACCCATCAGCCGAAAATCCAAAATGGGGTTATGTATATTCGGCCAATAATCAGCCGGAAGCCATTGATGGTTTTTTGTATCCGGGCTATTATTTGCCGGAAGATCGCGCGAAAAGAATTGCAGCTCTTATGGATGCAAAATCAGATTGGGATAAAGAAACGATAAGTAAAATGATTTTTGATAATACTTCTCCAATTGCTCCGGGCGTAGCTCAGAGTTTAATTTCGAATGTAGATATTGCTTCGATTTCGCCTAAAGAAAAAGAAGTGATTAAGTCTTTACAATCGTGGAAAGGAACAAATAACCTCGAAGATATTGGATCGACGATTTACAACAAATGGATTTATTTATATTTAAAAAATACTTTTGAAGATGAAATGGGTGAGGATAGTTTCAACCTGTTTTTAGGAACCAGTTTAGGGAAACAAATTATTGCCCGACAAATTGAAAATGAAAATTCGGTTTGGTGGGATAATATTAAAACCAAAAATATAAAAGAAACCAGAGCCGAAATTGTTTCAAGAGCATTTCATCAATCTGTAAAGGAACTTCAGGAACAATTAGGTGATCAGGTTACCAACTGGAATTGGGGAAAAGTACATACGGTAGAACACGAACATCCGCTGGGAAAAATAGCTGCTTTGCGTAAACTTTTTGATGTAGGACCTTTTGCAGCTCCGGGATCAAACGAAGTAATAAACAATCAATTCTTTGGATTTAATAAAGAAGGAAAGTATTATGTAAAAGGCGGACCATCAACCCGAAGAGTTGTTGATTTTTCAGATATAGAAAATAGCTGGAGTATATTACCGACCGGACAATCAGGAAATCCTTTCAGTAAACATTACGGAGATCAGGCTGAAATGTACAATGCGGGTAAATTCAGAAAAATGAAACTGAATAAAGAGGAGATTATAAAAACATCGACGAAATTGGTTTTTAAACCAGTGAAGGAGTAGTTTTTGTTTCAGGTTCTTGTCTTGTGTGTTTTTGCTTGTGTGGTTTTACCGCAAAGCGCGCAAAATTTTTTACGCAAAGATTCGCAAAGGTTTTTAATCTTTTGTGGCTATGTCACAAAGAACGCAAAGCTTATGTATATAAGTTTGAATGTAAAGATCTTTGTCAAAGTTTTAAACTTTGACAAAGATTTCGGTATATAAAAAACCTTTGTCCCTTTGAGCCTTTGCAACTTTGAGACTTCTTATAAAAAAACCTTAGAACCTTAGTAGCTTAGCATCTCAGAATCTTATTTATATTTCCCCCGAACAATATCATTGGCAAATATTTCCAGGTTATAACCAAGAGCATCATTGGCAATCATAACATTTGAAGCTTGATAGGCAGTATCCTGTTTGTATGTTTTTAAGAGTGTTTCTAATTCTATTTCGTTGTAAAACGCGAACATATTATAAACGGCGTCCCTGAAGTTTTTGTAATTGATGGTTTCGGTTATTTCGACAGTTTTCTGGTCGTTCCATTTTTCTTTAAGTGCAGCTTCGTTTATGGTTTCTAAGCAAAAATCTACTACGTAATTTTTGTAATGTGCTGCTTCAACAATTTTATCAATTATGATTTTATTTTGCTGAGTAGGCATTGGAACTGTTTTGGCAGCTGTTTGAGAATTACCAATGATTGGAATAAACAGGCATAGTAATGATACTAAAAGTTGCGTCTTTAATTTTTTCATAGGTTAAATGAATAGTATTTACAGCTTTAAAAGGTGTAAATCAGGTTGATTTGGGTTTAAAATTATCTTTTTTTGGGCAGCGCTAAAATAGTTTTTTTATACCAAATATGGAATCAGAAAAACACTTTTAAAACAAAAAAACTCCAATAATTTTGGCTTAAAACCAGAATTATCGGAGTTGGTAAGATAAAGATTACCGCTCTACGGCTGTGTCTTTTTTTAGTTGTTATTTTTTCAGAAGTTCTTCTAATGCTTTTTTGCCTGCATCATTTGAAGGATCAAGTGCTACAGATTTTTTGTAGTTTGTAATGGCTAAATTTTTATTGCCGTCTTTTAGATAAGCTTCGGCCAAACTGTCATAAGCATTTCCTGATTTTGGATATGTTTCTGCATTTATTGTGAAAACTTCTATGGCTTCTTTAGTCTTTCCATTTTGAAGCAATTCGTATCCCACTCTATTCATTTCTCCTTCAGAAATGTTATAAACAGGATCATTTTTAAGCTTTTTGTAGGTATTTAAACCACTTGTAATTCCTTGTTCTGAAAAGGTATCCAATAATTCAAATGCTAATGACATTTTAGGCGCTTTAAAAGACTGATTGTATAAAATAGCACGAATAGACTGGCTGATTTCATTTAAAACCGTTCCGCCTGTATTATTCAGTAAAACAATTAAATTTTTATCTTCTGGGATTCTGTAAATGATAGTGTTAAATCCGTTAATTCCGCCGCCATGTTCTGTAACTTTTACTTTGCCCGATGCTCCATCAGCTTCGTCTATAAACCATCCATAGCCATAAGATGATTGTCCGGTTTTGATATAAGAATTAAATAAAGATTCCATTGATTTTGATGAAAGTAACTTATTCGTGTAAAGTGCCTGATCCCAAAGATAAAGATCTTCTACAGTAGAATATAATGAACCCGCAGCATACGGAATACTCATGTCGAGGTAAGGAGCATTTCTGATTTTTTTACCTCTTTTTTCATAACCGGCAGCTCTGTTTTTCAGAATAGTATCGGCATGGTCGTAACCGGAATTAACCATTTTTAGTGGAGTCAGAATAGTTTCCTGTAAATATTGCTCATATGATTTTCCGGAAACTTTTTCTATAATATATCCCAATAAAAAATATCCCGAATTACTATAATTGAATTTTTCGCCAGGTGTAAATTCCAGTGGCAGATCGCAAAACGTTTTTACGAATTCTTCCGGAGTATAAGGATTTCTGCTTTTGTCTTTAAAGAAATTAGGAAGAGAAGTGTAATTAGGAATTCCCGATGTATGGGTAAGCAAATGATGAATCGTTATTTTATCACCAGTTGCTTTTGGATAATTGGGCAAATAAGTGGTGATAGGAACATCCAGTTTTAGTTTGCCATCTTCGGCTAATTTTACAATTAAGAAAGCCGTAAATTGTTTGCTGATAGAACCAAGTCTAAATTTGGTATCCGGCTGATTGGGAATATTCCATTCCATATTGGCGGAGCCAAATCCTTTTTTGAGAATTATTTTTCCGTTTTCGGCAACAAGTGCAGAGCCGTTAAACTGACCGTATTGATTGTACTTGGTAATAAGCTCTTCAATTTGTTTTGCTTTGTCTTGCGCAAAAGAAACATTGAAAACAAAAATTACAGCAAAAAGAGAGATAACAACTACTTTGATTGATTTTTTCATAATGATTGATGAGTTAATTATGGTTAATGATCGATTTTGATTGATGATTGAAACTTTATAATCACTCGTGATTACGATGGCGTCTTTTATTTAGACGACTAATTTTTAATTAGGTTTCAGGATTTTAGTTTTTTTTTTACTAGACTCCTCAAAAGCTTTCAGAAAGTATTATTTACGATTCAATTTTTCCATAATTACCGGACATCATTTACCGTATTTTATATCCCGGTCGGTACGAATTATATAGTCTCCATGAGTTTGTTTACTTATCCAATTCCCTTGTTTATCATACTCGTAGCTAAAGTTTTCTTCATTCAGAGTATTGTTGTCTTTATCGAGTGAAATGATTTTTACAATGTCATTGTTTTTGTTATAAACAAATTGTTGCGAATTCAAATGGACTTTTCCGTTCCAATATTCCTTGAATATATATTTTAATTGGTAACCTTTATCATTGTAAGAATAAAATGTTTCGATGTGCAGTTTGTCATGGGAATAAAGGCGATGTTCAATAATTTCGCCTTTTTTGTTTTTAAGTTTTTCAGCTGTTTTAACATAAGCATTTCCTTCAAAAGAATATTCTGTGATTAATTTATTATCTAATTTTGTAACTACTTCGCTTTTATAATTGCTTGAAGTTGTACCATCAAAAGTTTTGCTTATTTCCCCATTTTTATCGTATTCAGTTTCATAATTTCCGTAATCCTTTAAGTGATCTTCGGAATCGTAGTTTTCAATTTTAGAAACTTGATTTAGAGAGTTGTAATACAGTTTTTCTTTAGAGTTAAAATTATTATTTGTACTGTTTTTTTTCTCAGTTATAAATCCGGCCTTATTAAAAGTATAAAAAGTATTTTCAATGCGTGAATTAAATTGTCCTCCATCTGCAATAACCGAAGGAGATTTAGTTTCCTTCTCATTGATTGAGATAACTTTACCTTTCAGGTTCATTTTTTTGAAATCACTTATTTGATTTTGGCTTAAAGCAATTTGAGAGATACATAGAGAAATTAAAACAAATGGGAGCTTCATAATTTTGCTGTTTTTGTACGTTTTGTGTGTAGATTTGAAAACGAAAATACAAATTAAAAGCTGTGATTACATTTTTATTTAAACAAGAATTGAAGCAGTCCTTGACCTTCAATTTTGTTTTTTACCAAAATTATAAAATCATCTATTTTTTGATAGGTCTATGCTCATAACTCACAATTCTTTTCAATTTCCAGTCCTTATCTTTTCTTTCCCAGATATGAATAAATTTACCGGTTCCTTCTGGTTTTCCATCAACATAAAAAGTATGTTCTCCTATTTGCACTGCTCCAAAATCGCCCAATTTGTCCACGGTGCAAGAGTCTAGTTTTCGGGTTAGTTTTTCAGGTCTGTTACATTTTGAGTTTAGTGATTTTATTTCATTTTCTTTCGAAACGTTTAAGCCAAAGCGGTCGTCATAAAACTCAACATCATCAGCTATTATTTTTTTAAATTGAGCCGCATCGCATTGATTAAATGCAACATCAAAAAGCAAACTGTCCATCTTAATGATTTCAGTTTTTAAAAGATCTTCCTGTAGTATTTCGCTGTTGGTTTGTGCGGTTGCTTGCCTGCTTAGAAAAAAAATAAAAAGGACTATTACATTTACCATAGGTATCGTCGTTATGTTTTTGTTATTGTCCATTTTTTATCTTGTTTCTATTTCAATTATTTTCTTTCCATTTTCGCCCAAATAATGATTCACTATTTTTTCATAAACTTTGTAACCGTCATCTACATTGGTAAAAATAACTAAGCCTTGTTTGGTTTTTGGTAATAATAAAAATATGGTCTGCACACCTTGGTCTGCACCGCCATGTGACAGTGCGTAATTATCATTTCCTAAATCATAGATTTCAAAACCCAGTCCGAAATATTTATTTTTCTTAGTTTCAACCTGATGCGATGTCATGTCCTCGAATACTTTTTTGCTTAATCCATCGCTATTCATAACGCTGCATAAAAATGTACCGTAATCTTCAATTGTCGTTAACAGATCGTCAGCGGCATTTACAGTTTTATTTTTAATAGGTTCGTAGGCATTTCCTTTATTGTCGTAACCAATTGCATATCGCGAAACATCGGTAATGTCGTTCCAGACAAATTTAGTATCCGTCATTTTTAGCGGTTTGATAATTAATTCATCTGCTAACTGTTGTAACGTTTTATTGAATTTCTTTTCAAGAGCTTTTCTCAAATATTCAAATCCTTCGCCTGAATATTGATATTTGGTTCCGGGTTTGAATTTAAAGTCCAGTTTACCGGATTCATTCATAAATCTCCAATTCGGGAAACCAGTTTGATGACTTAAAATAATTCTTGCTGTCAGCAGTTTTGTGTTAGGATCGTTTGCAATATCAGGATCTGTCCAATACTTGTACAAAGGCTCGTCTAAACTAAATTTTCCTGCGCTTGCCAGTTTCAACGCGACCATTGCCGTTACTGGTTTGGTCAGCGAAGCAACATTCCAAATCGTATTGTAAGGTGCTGTAACTCCTTTTTTAAGTTCGCCAAATACCTTTATTTGCTGCAGTTTTCCGTTATTGATGATACCAATTCCAAGAGTTGGCACATTGTTTTGTTTTAGCCATTTTTCGGTTTCAGCATCACTATCAAATAGATTCGATTTATCTGTTGTAGTGCTAATTATTTTATGATCATAACTAAGCGATCGTGCTAATTTCCATTCTTTGTTTTTGAGCAGCCAAAGATGAGTGAATTTCGCAAAACTTCCTGGTTCTTCTGGTTTTTCAGGTGATTTTTCAAAAAAACGATGCGTTGACATTTGTATCGCGCCGTATAAAATGCCTTTTTTATTGTGCAACGGATAAATCTCGGTACTTCCGTCAATTAATTCTCTGCGGTAATTATATTTTCGTGTTGGTGAGCATATTCCGTTTTTAAGATTGTATAAGAATTTGGCTTTGTCCGAAACACTGTCTTTATCGTGATAAAATTCGAAATCGGCCGTGTATAAATCTTCAAATTGTTTTATGTCACAGGTATTAAAGCCAACATTAAAAAGAAGGCTGTCTTTTGACATAATAATCTTGTAGAGTTCAGAGTTTTTTTCTTCCTGAGAAAATCCAATATGGAATTGGAAGAGCAGTATTCCAACTAAAACCCATTTTAGCTGAAAAAATGATTTGTTGATTTTCATTTTTGATTGATTTGATTGATTGATGATTTTGCAATATTACCTAAAACATTGCTCGCAAAATTGTACAAATGCGAATATTATCTTTTTTTCGAAAGAAAATAGGAATCCGAATTGAACATTTTTGGGGTTGTTTTGGTTACATCTTTAAACTTCTTGATGAAATGCGACTGATCAAAATATTTGTTGTAAAGCGCAACATCAGTCAGTTTTAATTTCTCTAAATCAGAATTCACCATTTGGTCTACTGATTTTCTAAACTTCAGAATCTGAATGTAATTTTTGATGGTAAGTCCGGTTGCCGTTTTAAATTTAATTTGAAGCGACCTTTGTGAAGAATTCAGGTTTTTTCCTATTTCCGAAACCGAAATTTCTTCATTTTGAATTTTAATGATTTCGCAAATCTTTTCGATTGTGTTTTTGTTTGGGTGTGTAGCACTTAATTCTTCAAAATAAGAATTAATTGTATCTAATAATACAAGAATATCGCTGCTTAAATCCGTTTCGATTTTAGTTTGAAAAGGCAATTCGGCAGCATCAATTTTAAGAATAGCGTCTGTAAAATTACTCAAATCATAATCTGGAAACATCGAAAGCGTCCAGGCATGTAGTTGAATTATCGTGACCTTTGTTTTGGGTTGTATATTAACCAAAACTTTATTAGTCATTTGCGAACAAAAGTAAAATCCTTCGTTCATTTCATACTTACTTTTGCTCGTACGAACTTCTATGGCATTTCCGCTTACGATTGCGAGATTAAAACAGCCGTTGGGTAAAACAAGTTTGTTTTCGATTAGGCTTTCGCCGATGCTGTTATCAAGACACCAAATTTTATTGACGAACCTTTCAGCTTTTTGACTTACGTAATGTTCTGAATATAGGTTCATTTTTTGTTATTATAAAAAATTTTTTATTAATCGTTTTACTGATTGAAATGTTACTTTGTTCTGACTATTTTCTAACCATTCAGCTGGCTTTCTTTTATTTATATATTTATAAAATAAAAAATCAATATGTTTTTGAGCCACTTGTATATCATTACCATTCCCTGCTGTTATCTGCTTGTAACTAATTTGAGTTATGTTTAATGGACTTAAGCATATGTAGAAGCCAACTTCTGGTGCAATTGAATTGGTTACAGTATTTACTTCATAAATTTTAGAAAAAGGCATGTTTGATTTATTTGAATTTATCGCAACATTTAAATTACTAGTATTATTGGAATCTATTGAAGTCTTGTTGTAAATATTTTTCTTTTTATCAAAATCTAAAAACTTATCGAAATCAGATTGAAAAAATTCATGCAAAATAATAAGATAAAGAACCAAAATTGTTTCAAAAAATCCTTTTTGAGAATTGTTCTTCATATCTATATTTGGGAATGCTTCCGATGATTTTGAAGTCATTTCACTAAAATCTCTCAACATTTGAAATTTATTTAATACTTTCTTTACTCTTCTAGGATTAGTAAATTCAAGACTAGTAAAAAAGTTATTTATTAATTTATTTATAGGCTCTTCATCTGTTCCTATTTTGTAAGTTTGATTGTCAAAATAATAATCTACTAATTTTAGGAGATCAATATGATCTGGCATTGAAAAAGAAATATCAAATATTTTTTCTAGGTATTCATTTGCTTTTACAACCTTACCATATTTAGTTTTTACCGCTTCTTGAACAGCTTTTTTATCTATTCCACAAAGAAATATTGTCTTCTTTCCATAAGTGAAAAATAATTTAATTGCAGACATTAAATTTAATACCTGTTCGGGATCGCATCGATCTAAATCATCTATAAAAACAATATTATATTTAGGTTTGCCCTCTAAAGTTAGAAAATCTTCAAGTGTTCTAAAATCTTTTTTAAAATTTTTTAATGCTTGATAGAAAGTAAGTTTTTCAGTTTTTGAAATTTCTTCTATAAAAGGAGAGGGATCAACTTCGAGTTCGGGACCGCCAGGAAATAAAGGGATATTGAATTTTATTGATTTTCCCATTCCTCTTAATATTCTTGCTCCAGATTTTATTAAATCAGAATAAAATGCTTCTTCTGAACTATTACTTTTTATTCTGATAAAATCCAGTAATGACATTGCTAAATTCTCATCTTTTTCGAACTCCCAAGCTTCAAAGAAAAAAGTATTAAATTCAGTTTGTAATTCATTTTCTAAATACTTCATTAGACTACTTTTTCCACTTCCCCAATCTCCATAAAGTGAAAACATTTTAATCTCATCATAAGAATCTTTACTGCCAATTAAAAAGTCTCTAATTACTTCTCCTTTATCAATAATGCCTAGGTAATCTGTTTTTTTATCCAGTTTTTCAATTCTTAAGTTTGAAAGTAATTTTTGTTTTGCCATAATGATTCTTAGTTTAGAGCTAAAATACCATTTTTTTTCTCAGAAGCACATATTGAAATTTTAAATAAAATAATTCTGTTTAGTATTCTTCCATTCCTCCAAAATCACGCTATAATAAACATCATCTTTACTCTTTCCTTCAGAGTCTACATAGTTATTTCTAAAGATTCCTTCTTTTACAGCGCCTAGTTTTTCTATAGCTCTTTGAGATTTTTTGTTTTCCAAATCAGCACTAAACTGTATTCTCTTAAATTGAATGTTTTCGAAGCCAAAATTCAGTAATTCATATTTGCACGCTTTGTTTAAACCAGTTCCCTGAAAATCTTTTCCGTACCAGGTCCAGCCAATTTCGCATTTCTTGCTTGCGTGATTGAGGTAACCGTAACGGGTACTTCCTGCAACTTTGTTTGTGGCTTTGTCAATGATTAAAAAAGGATAACAAATTCCGTCTGCTTTTTGTTGTAAAGTATTTTTGATATAATTTTCGAAATCAACATCATTTCTAACATACATTCCCATGAATTTCCAGATTTCATCGTCGAAGATAATTTCTTTGAGTTCGATGTTTCTTTCGTTTTCAAATGGAATTAATAATACTTTTTCGTTTTCGAGAATGATGTCAGATTTTAATAGTTCGCTGTTCATGGTCTTTTATTTGGGTGAAGTAGTCCGTTTATTGCCCACGGATTTTACTGGTTGAACAGATGGACACGGATTTTTTTTTAGCGATGTGCTTTAGGTTTTAATAAAAAAAACTGCGTAAATCCGTTCAACCCGTCAAATCCGTGGGCTTAATTTTTTTCTCATCAAGCGAAAGTAGGCTTTTTCGGATTTCTAATAAATCATTAAAAACAGAATTTTGTTATGAAAACTAGTGCTGCATGAGGGATAGTAGCGGTATCTCCCGATTTAGAAAAACAAGGCTTTTTAGCCGTAGTTTTTGTTAATCGAGAATATAGCGGATAGCCCGACCCGCTTTTTTCGGCGGGTCATGCCCAGATAATTATAACGAATAAGTCTAAATATTTGGTTTATTTTAAAGCTTTTGTGTATTTATTACTTATTTTTACGATCTTATATTTAGATTTTTCTTGATGCAAACTCCACTAAAAATTGCTGTTGTAGGTTCTGGATTGGTAGGATCACTATTGGCAATTTATCTCAAAAAAGCAGGTCACACCGTTCATGTTTATGATCGTAGTCCTGATATTCGTAAAATTAATTTTTCGGGTCGTTCTATCAATTTGGCAATGTCTAACCGTGGCTGGAAAGCGCTTGATGGCGTTGGTGTTGGCGATTCGGTGCGTGAAATCGCAATTCCGATGGACAAACGTGCCATTCATTTGGTAGATAAACTCAATTTTCAGAATTACGGGCAGGAAGGTGAGTCGATTTATTCGATTTCCAGAGGCGCTTTAAACAGGAAGATGATTGATCTTGCTGAAGCCGCAGGAGCTGAATTTTTGTTTGAACAAAAAATCTGGGATGTGACACTAAGCGATGCGACATTGCATATTGGTGAAACCGAAAGAGGCGAGTGGGAGGAGAAAAAATACGATATGGTTTTTGGTGCCGATGGTGCTTTTTCGAGAATTCGTCACAGAATGCAACGCCAGAGCATGTTTAATTATTCGCAGGAATTTTTGAATATGGGGTATAAGGAACTGAATATTCCGGCAAATGCTGATGCGACGCATAAGTTGGATAAAAACTCTTTTCATATTTGGCCGCGCGGAGAATATATGTTGATTGCGCTTCCTAATCTTGACGGAAGTTTTACGTGTACTTTATTCATGCCTTTTGAAGGTGAAAATTCGTTTGCATCACTTACTGATCGCAAAATGGTCGAAGATTTCTTTGAGAAAAACTTCCCGGATTCGATAGAAGTGATTCCGAAACTGGCAGAAGATTTCTTTAAAAATCCAACCAGTACTTTGGTTACAATGAAATGTTTTCCCTGGACATATGAAGATAAAATTGCTTTGATTGGAGACGCCTGTCATGCTATTGTTCCGTTTTACGGACAAGGAATGAATGCAGGTTTTGAAGACATAACGGTTTTAAACGAAATGATCGAAAAGTACGGAAATGACTGGAAGAAAATTTTCTCTGAGTATCAAATTTCACGTAAACCAAATGCTGATGCTATTGCAGAACTTTCGTATCGCAATTTTATGGAAATGAGCACAAAAACGGCCGATGAGAAATTCTTGTTGCAAAAGAAAATAGAAAAAGCATTCTCTGATAAATATCCTGATAAATGGATTCCGCTTTACAGCCGTGTTACTTTTAGTGATCGACCTTACGCCGAAGCTTTGGCGATAGGCGATTTTCAAAACGGAATTATGGAAGAAATTCTAAAACTGGATAATATCGAAAACATCTGGAACACACCTGAAATCGAAAATAAAATTCTGGAGTTGTTGCAAAAATAATTGCAATATCAAAAATCAATATCAATGTCAAAAATCAATAGTATTTGCAATTTAAAATTGTAATTGAGTTTTGATATTGATATTGTAATTGATTTTTGATATTGAATTTACTTTTTAAATATTTTTGATAAAACTCCAAAAACACCTCTGATAAAAGTAGCGCTTGTTACCACTTTTAAAACTGATTTTGTTACCACACTTGTGGTACTCGGTTCAGCTTTTGATGATTTTGTTGGCGCTTGTTGTTCTTGTTCTGCATTGGCCTGAACGGCATCCGCAATTTTTTTGTTTAGAATTTCATAAGCACTTTCGCGATCAATTTCTTCGGCGTATTTTTTTACTAGTTTCGATTTGCTGTTAATAGCCGCAATTTCATCAGTAGTCAAAACATCCATACGGCTCATTGGTGCACGCATCATGGTAGCAACAAGCGGAGTTGGAATTCCTTTTTCATTAAGTGCCGTAACCAGAGCTTCTCCAATTCCTAAATTGGTTAGCAATTCATCTGTTTTGTAATATTGTGAAGTAGGATAATTGTCGGCTGTTTTTTTTATCGCCTGACGATCATTTGCGGTAAAAGCTCTTAGAGCATGTTGAATTTTCAAACCCAATTGTGCCAAAACGCCACTAGGAACATCCATTGGATTTTGGGTAACAAAATAAATACCAACACCTTTAGAACGTATCAGTTTTACAATCGTTTCAATTTGTTCCAATAAGGCTTTGCTCGCTTCATTAAAGATCAAATGCGCCTCGTCGATAAATATCACTAATTCTGGTTGCGAAACATCTCCTTTTTCAGGCATTTGCTGGTAAATTTCGGCCAGTAAACTCAGCATGAAAGTCGAAAATAATTTTGGTTTATCCTGAATATCAGTCAAACGAATGATATTTACATATCCTTTTCCGTTTTCATCAATTCGCATTAAATCATCAATTTCAAAAGATAATTCTCCAAAAAAGAGATCTCCTCCCTGCTGTTCTAATTCTATTATTTTTCGTAAAATAGTTCCTGTCGTAGCAGTAGAAATTTTGCCATAATTGGCCGATATTTCGTTTTTACCTTCTTCGGTGATATAATTGATAACTTTTTTTATGTCTTTTAAATCTAACAAAGGCATATTGTTATCATCGCAGTATTTAAAAATAACAGCAACAACGCCAGCCTGGGTATCATTTAGATCTAAAATTCGGGAAAATAAAACAGGGCCAAATTCAGAAACTGTCGCTCTTAATCGAACTCCGTTTTGCTTAGATAAAGACATTAATTCCACTGGAAATGAAGCAACATTATACGGAATATTTATTTTGGCATGTCGTTCTGTAATAAAACCTTCTTCTTTTCCTTCTTTGGCAATTCCGCTAAAATCCCCTTTTATATCCATCATTAAAACTGGAATTCCGGCATTTGATAACTGTTCAGAAAAAACCTGAATTGTTTTTGTTTTTCCTGTTCCGGTTGCACCTGCTATTAATCCGTGACGATTTAGTGTTTTTAGTGGGATTTTAACGTGAGCCTCAGCAATTGCTTCTCCGTCAAGTAATGCTCCACCCAAAATTATATTATCTCCTTTAGATGCATAACCATTGTTTATATCTTGAATGAAATTGTCTTTTTTATTCATGTTTTATTTGTAATTTAGATGATTATAAGAGTATTGCTTGATTTTTTAACATTTTACGTTCGTTTTTTTTAGTAAGAAAAAGCTTTTAGTGGTTGAAAATTATATAAAAAATAATTTCGCAACTTTTTAAGAAGATATCAACGGAATGTTTGAATATTTACTAAAACGTTGTAATTTTCCCATTAATCGCCTTGTTTTTTGTTTTATCTAAAAAATGACGCCGGCAATTTAATGAGATATTTTTTAAATCGACGTTAAATTTCATTCAATTAAATTAAAAAAAGTTTTTTTATTTAAACTAAACGTATAAATTTGCTCCTCTACAAGTTAAATATAACTAAAAAATAAAAATTATTTAAAACTATTAAAATTAAAAAAAATGGCAAACGTTAAAGTTAAAAAAGAAAGCACTTCAAATGGAGGAGGAATGATTACAGGAATCATTATTGTAGCGTGTATTTTAGTTGGGGTGTTTATTTGGAAGGTAATCATGGGAGATGCTGCTAACTTCGAAGGAGGTAATCCGGAAACAGGTCACCCGATCAATACATTAGGTCAAGTTTATAAAGGAGGTTTTATTGTACCGGTATTATTAGGTATGTTTTTAATGGTTGTTGTTTTTTCTATTGAAAGATTTATCGTTATTGGTAAAGCTGCTGGTAAAGCAAACTTAGATACATTTATGAAAAATGTACAAGGAAACATTAAAGAAGGAAACATCGAGGCTGCAATCGCTTCATGTGACAAACAACAAGGTTCAGTTGCAAATGCAATTAAATCTGCTTTGGTAAAATACCAAGACGTTAAAAAAGAAGGTTTCAACAGTGAAGAAGCTGCAGAAGTAATCCACAAAGAAATCGAAGAGGCAACTTCATTAGAAATGCCAATGTTAGAAAAAAATATGACTATTATCTCTACTTTAGTATCTTTAGGTACATTAGGAGGATTATTAGGAACTGTATCAGGTATGATTAAAGCGTTTGGTGCGTTAGCTTCTGCTGGAACTCCAGATCAGGCTGCTCTTGCAACAGGTATTTCTGAAGCACTTATCAACACTGCAACAGGTATCTCTACTTCAATCTTAGCGATCGTTTCTTATAACTTCTTTACTGCTAAAATTGATGATTTAACTTACTCTATCGATGAGGCTGGTACTACAATTGTAAATACTTACAGAAGATTCAGAGGAAGTTTGAAACAATAATTAATTTTTGATTAGTATTAATTACAATTAATTATATCAAAATAAAATAAAAGATAATGGCTAAAATAAAAATGAAAAAAAAGTCAACATCGACAGATATGACTGCCATGTGTGATGTTGCGTTCCTTTTGCTTACGTTCTTTATTTTGACCGCTACTGCTAAAGTGCCAGAAGCACTTCCTGTAGATATGCCTTCTTCTGTTGCTCAGTCTAAATTACCTGATTCAGATTTGGCTATCATTACAATAGGAAAAGGTGCTGACGGGAAAAGCAAAGTGTTTTTTGACCTAAAAGGTAGAGAGATCCGTAAAAAGACTCTTGAAGGAATGGGAGCAAAATACGGTGTAGAATTTTCAGAAGATGATAAAACTAAATTTGCTTTAATGGATGACTTTGGTGTTCCATTGACAAATTTAAAACAGATCATTGATATGAAAGCGGCTGACAGAACAAAAGCGAATCAACCTGGAATTCCAATAGATTCTTTAGATAATCAATTAAAAGACTGGCTTTTGGTTTCAAGAAGAGCTTCGATTGATCTTGATGATAAAGAATTGAAAATTGCGATAAAAGGTGATGCTAAAGAACAATATCCACAAATCAAAAAGATAATGGATATTTTACAAGATCAGAAAATCAATTCCTTTAACTTAGTTACAGGTACGAGAGGAAAAGACTTTTAATTAAAAAATATACACTAAAATGGCTGAATTAAATACCGGCGACGGTGGTGGCGGAAAAGGTGGTAAAGTAAGAAGTAAAAAGCAGAATTCTAAAGTCGATTTAACGGCAATGGTGGATTTGGCATTCTTATTGATCACGTTCTTTATGCTAACCACATCGTTGTCAAAACCTCAAGCGATGGATTTGTCTCTGCCAGATAAAGATCCAGATCCGAAAGCGGTGCCAACGAAGGTTGATGAAAATCGTACCATGACTGTAATGTTAGGTGCAGATAATAAAATAGTATATTATATGGGATTATTTGAAGCTCCTAAAGTTGGACCTAAAGATATTGCCTATGGTAAAGACGGAATTCGTAAAGAATTATTAACTCAGAAAAAAGCAGTTTTAGCTTATTCTACAGCTTTAGGGAAACCTAAAAATGGAATTATAGTTATCATCAAGCCAACTAAAAAATCAAATTATCGTAATTTGGTTGATATTTTGGATGAGATGGCAATTTCAGGAGTAGAGACTTATGCTATTGTTCCTGAGTTTAGTCCAGAAGAAACGAAATTGATAGATAAAAAATAAGAGCAATCTTATTTTAATCCTTAATAATCAAGAAATATGAAACTAGATATAATTAAAAATCAGTGGCTTGATATCGTATTCGAAGGGCGTAATAAGATATATGGTGCATATGAGTTAAGAAAAGCTAACGGTAAGACGACTGTAAAGGCGCTTATTATTGGTTCACTTATCTTTAGCGCTGCTGTTGCAGCTCCTCTTATTGCAAGCTTCTTACCAGATTCTGAAGAAGAAGTGGTGAACAACGATATTAAAATCGCAACAGTAAAATTACCTCCTAAAAAAGAGGAAATTAAGCCAAATCAACCACCACCACCACCACCACCACCAAAAGTGGATCAGGTGAAGTTCGTGAAACCGGTCGTTGCTAAAGCAAATGAAATTACTGAAGACCCACCAAAAATTGTGGATCTTAAAGATAAAAAAGTAGGTAACGAAACTATCAAAGGAGATCCGGATGCAGTTTTAACTGTTGATGAACCAGTTGGTAAAGGACCAGTTACTGAGATCATTCAGGAAGATAACAATGTTTATAATACTGCAGGTATCGAAGTGAAACCAGATTTTCCTGGAGGAATCGAAAAGTTCTACAAATTCGTAGGAAATAATTACAAGACTCCCGAAGAAGAAGGTTTAAAAGGTAAAGTTTATGTTACTTTTGTAGTTGAAAAAGACGGTTCATTAACCGACATTAAAGTTTTAAGGGATATCGGTTACGGTACAGGAGCAGAAGCAATTCGTGTTCTTAAAAAATGTCCAAAATGGACTCCCGGCGAACAAAATGGTAAAAAAGTTAGGGTTCTTTACTCGCTTCCTATTACTATTCAATCTGCAGAATAATGTTAAAAGATAAGTTTAATAATATTCAGAAGAAATCGCTCAAAGAGCGATTTCTTCTTGTTTTAGGAATAATGTTTTTTTTAATATATCTTGTACTAGGTTTAATGATTATGTTCTGGAAGAAACTTGCTTTAGATATGGAACCCAAATACAGATATGCTTTTGGCGGATTATTGATCGTATATTCAGGAATCCGTTTTCTAAGATTAATTAATTCAAATGCAGAATAATATGTTCAAATATGGTAAAATTGTAGGTTTGGTAGTTTTTGTTTTTTTGTTTGCCATGTGTAACCAAAAAAATAAAAATGAAGCTGATAATGAAACAATTTTAAAAGGATCAATAGATATTACCGTAGATGAAACAATAAAGCCTATTGTTGAAGATATGGTAGCTGTTTTTGAAGGAACTTACTATGATGCTAAAATTTCATTAAAACCTAAATCTGAAGCTGAGCTTATAAATGATTTACTAAATCAAAAAGCAAAGGTTGCTGTTACCACCCGAGATTTAACTCAGGAAGAGAAAACCAGATTTGAAAAAAGCAAGATTAATCCTAGGGTTACTCCTTTTGCAACAGATGCAATTGCTTTTGTTACTAATAAAAGCAATAATGATACATTAATTGCGTTGAAAACCGTAATTGATTTTCTGCAAGGCAAATCAGATTCTGGAATTAAAGGTCTTGTATTTGATAATCCAAATTCAAGTACAGTACGATACATGAAAGAATTGGCTAAGGTGAAAGATATTCCATCAAAAAATGTTTTTTCTTTTAAAACCAACAACGAAGTTATTAAATTCGTGTCTGAGAATGATGGTATGATTGGAGTGGTGGGAGTAAATTGGCTGTATCAGCCCTCTCCGGATATGCTCGGTCTTGTTAAAAAAATAAATGTTATGAGCGTCAAAGGTCTAAATGGTGGTGGCTTCTATAGTCCTACCCAAAATGATCTTGGCGAAAAGAAATATCCTTTGGCACGTGATTTGTTTATTATAAATTGTCAGGGTTATACTGGTTTAGGAATGGGGTTTGCTTCATTCATTTCAGGAGACATCGGACAACGTATTGTTTTAAAGTCAGGATTACTGCCTGTTAGAACTCCAGGAAGAAATCTTAAAATTAGAAGTCAGATTATTAAAGATAAAGAATAAATTAATTACAATTAAAGATGAATAAATTTAAAATTTTTAGTCTTGCCTTAGTTGCTTCGGCCACTGTTGCAAAAGCGCAAGACATCAAAGAAGCTAAAAAAGCAATCGACGCTGAACAATTTCAAAAAGCAAAGTCTTTGCTTAAATCAATCATCCAGGCAAAACCTTCTGACGGAGAAGCGAATTTTGTTTTAGGTAATATATATTTAAATCAAACTATTATTGATTCAGCGAAAATTTATTACGCAAACGGATTACAGGCATCTGATAATAAAAATTTGAATTATATCGGATTAGGTCAGATCGATCTTGATGCTAAAAATGCTGCTGCAGCTAAGGCTAACTTTGGTTTAGCGACAAAAGATATGAAACGTAAAGATGTAGATGAATTTATTTATATCGGTAGAGCATATATTAATTCAACTTCTCCAGATTATCCAAGTGCTATTGCGATCTTGAAACGTGCTTTGGTACTTGAGCCTCAAAATGCAACTGCTCTTTTGACAATTGGTGATGCTTACTATGGTTCAAATAATCAAAACGATGCTTACAAAGCTTATCGTGATGCTTTTACTGCTGATCCAACACTTTTAAGAGCAAAAATGCAATTAGGAGTTTTGTTAAAAGGAGCTAAATCATACGAAGAGGCAATTAAATCTTTTAATGAAGTTATCGCGATCAACCCAAATTATGGTCCGGTTTACAGAGAATTAGCTGAAACATATTACAAATGGGGAAGAAACAAAACATCTACCTCTAAAGTTAATATGCAAAACGCAATTACAAATTATGAAAAATATTTAAGTCTTACAGATTACTCTTTAGATTCGAAAATGCGTCATGCAGATTTCTTAATCTTAGTAAAAGATTATAAAACTCTGGAGACTGTAGCAAACAAAATGATTGCTGAAGATAAAGTAAATCCAAGAATTTACAGATATTTAGGTTATGCTGCTTACGAAAATGGAAATGTTGAAGTAGCAATTAAATCTATCGAAGATTTTATCAAAGTACCTTCAAACAAAGTAATTGGTAGAGATTATTTGTATTTAGGATTATCGAAAATTAAAAAAGGAACAAATGCTGAAGGAGTTGTAGATCAGGCTGCTTTTGATGCTGGTATTGCGGATATTAAAAAAGCAATTGAATTAGAGCCTTTAGTAGTTGAAGAACTTGCTGATTTAGGAAAAGCATTGTTTGGTAAAAAACAATTTGCACAAGCTGCAAATGTTTTTGAACTTGCAGTTAATAATAAAGAATCTAAAAATTATTTAGATGACAATGTATATTATGGTATTTCACTGTATTATGCTAATGCAAATAAAAAAGATGGTGCTCCGGATGCTGCAGCTTTAGCAAAAGCTGAAGGCGCTTTTGACAGAGTTTTAGAAGCTTCTCCAACTTATGATGAAGCATACTTATACAAAGGAAGAATTAATAACTTACTTGAGAAAGATGATTTAATTATCAAAAATTACGAAGAGTATGTAACTAAAACAACTGCAAAAGGTCCTGAAGAATTAGCAAAACCTGCTACAGTTAAAAAAGTAATCGAAGCTTACAATAGTATTGGTGCTAGTTATGCAAATACTGACAAAGCTAAAGCAATTGAATATTTCAATAAAACTTTAGTTTTAGATCCTTCAAATGCTTACGCTTCACAATCTGTAAAAGCTTTAAAATAATATAAGGTCTTTTATTAAATATAAAACCGATAGTTCAAAGAGCTATCGGTTTTTTTTGTTCCGTATTTAATTGACTATCTTTGCACTTTAAATTATAATAATGTTATCAAAAGAAATACAATTAGAAGTAAATAAAGGAGCGATGTTACCTTTGATGGAAGAGTTTTACACCATTCAGGGGGAAGGTTTTCATACGGGAACGGCGGCTTACTTTATACGAATTGGAGGTTGCGATGTTGGTTGTCACTGGTGTGATGTGAAGGAGAGCTGGAATGCAGAGTTGCATCCGCCAACGAGTGTTGATCTAATTGTGAATAATGCCGCAACGTATGCAGATACTGTTGTGATAACCGGAGGAGAACCTTTGACCTGGGATATGAGTTTATTGACTCAGGAATTAAAAAACAGAAATTTAAAAGTTCATATCGAGACCTCGGGCGCTTATCCATTAACAGGGACATGGGATTGGATTTGTCTTTCGCCAAAAAAAAATAAATTGCCAACGCAAACGGTTTACGATAATGCTCACGAATTAAAAGTGATTATTTATAACAAACACGATTTTATTTTTGCAGAAGAACAAGCAGAATTGGTAAATGATAATGCAATTTTGTTTCTCCAACCCGAATGGAGCAAAAAAGAAGAAATGACACCATTAATTGTTGATTATGTAATGAACAATCCAAAGTGGAGAGTTTCGCTTCAAACGCATAAATATTTGAATATTCCTTAAAGGATATAAAAAAATCTCTTCATCCGAAGAGATTTTTTTATTTAGGGAAAATAATATACAGTGTATAAAAAAGAAACAGCTTTCTTATTTCCAGTTTTTATATTTTTTTAAAGAAGTAATATGTGCTAAATGATGATTGCCGTGCCAGGCATACGTACCTATTAATTGTTTTATTTTGTATTCCGAATTATTTTCAGGATGAATAAAAGATTTTTCAAGATCCGAAGCTGATAAGTTTTTCATGATATATGCCAGTCTAAAATGTAATCCTTCAAGCAAAGTTAATGTTGGCTGAATTGGCATGTTAAAATTATCTGGTAATTCAGACCATAAAGTTTCGTCGTATGGTTTTATTACCGGATTATTTTCTGTCAAAGCCCATTTTATTCTGATGTAACAATTCATGTGGCTTTCAGCGCAATGATGAATCACTTGTCGAACAGTCCATCCATTGGGACGATACGGTGTATTCAATTGCTCATCTGTTAAATGAATTGTTTCTTTTTTCAATCTTTCAGGAAAAGATTCGATCGCATGAATTTTATCAGAAATGTATTCAGGGCTAAATTCCGTTGGAAATTCAAATTTTCCTATCGGATATTTTAATTTTTCTAAATCTAATGATTCCATGATTGTTAATTTTTTATTTTAAATCGAAAGTTTAGCTAAATAGTCATAATGTTCGCCTTCTAAAATAAGCTCGCAGTTTAATCCGTTTGCAGCAGCTGCATTTTGAAGTGTGTTGTAATCTAAATACAACCAGTCAAAAGGTTCTTCTTTTTCTCCTTTATAAGAAATATTAAAAACAAGTTCGCCGTAATAATCATTATTAGACGGAATCCATTTTCCGCCATCTTCATCTTCGTCAAACATATAAATGATATCGGAGCTATCCAGTAAAATTTGTCCGCCCGGATTTAAAAGTGACCTTAGCTTAGATAAAAATGTATTACAATTTTCAAGTTTGCCAAAAATACCAACGCCATTCATTAGTAAAATTATAGTATCAAATTTTTCTCCTTCATAATCTAATATATTTTGAACTTTTGCATTCTTAACGCCTCGAAGTTTACAAGTTTCAATTGCTTTTTCTGAAATGTCTATCGATGTAACGTCTAAATTACGGTCATTTTGCAAAGATAAACTATGGCTTCCGGCGCCACAGCCCACATCTAATATTTTTCCAGTAGCCAATTGCAATGCTTTTTGTTCAAGTTTGGGCATTTCGTTATATGAACGAAATAAATAGTCAACGCTCATTGCGTCTTCTTCAGAAATGGTGGTTTCTGTAATGATATCTTCAGGTGAATTATTGGTTTGAAAGTCGAACATCGCCTTCCCAAATAGATCTTTCATCGTATTTTAGTTCAAAGTTTAGGGTTTCAAGTTTAAAGTTGTTTAATTTTGCACATCAACTTTAAAAAGTAAACTTGAAACAAATTTTAAATAACTTAAATAAGTTAGCCAAAGATAAGCATATCGAAAACAAAAAGTATTTTGATAAGCTGAAAAAGAAACAACCTAAGAATTTAGATTACGTGATGCAGGATTTGCATGATGCCGAATTTAAAAAGACAGATTGTTTACAGTGTGCTAATTGTTGCAAAACAACCGGACCATTATTTACGTTGGCAGATATCGAACGAATTTCAAAATCATTCAGGCAAAAACCACAGCAATTCATTGAGCAATATCTTCGAATAGATGAAGATAAAGATTATGTTCTAAAAAGTGTTCCCTGTACTTTTCTGGATAGCGAGAATTATTGTATGATTTACGATGTTCGACCAAAAGCATGTAGAGAATTTCCGCATACAGATCGTAAAAAGTTTAATCAAATTACAGATCTTACCTTAAAAAATGTTGCCATTTGTCCTGCAGCATACAATATAGTAGAAGAAATGAAAAAGAAACTTCCGTTATAAGATTTAAAACTTTTGTAATTGTTTTTAGAAGCCATTCGATTTTACTTTTTAAAATGTATTTTTGATTTGGATCAATAAGGTCCAGTGATAATTAATAAAAGATAACCCAGATTTGAGTTTAGAATATTTCATAGCCAGAAGACTTATTACTGCCAAAGATTATAAAAGCAGTATATCAGCGCCAATTATAAAAATTGCCATTTCGGCCATTGCTATTGGTATTATCATGATGATCGTTTCAGTTGCTACTGGAATAGGATTGCAGCAAAAAATACGTGATAAAGTTTCGGCTTTCAACGGTCAGATTATAATATCAAATTTTGATAATAACAATTCTGAAGTCACTTTGACGCCAATTTCTAAAAAACAGGACTTTTATCCCAATTTCAAATCAGTTCCAGAGGTAAGTCATATCCAGGCAATAGCAAGCAAGGCCGGAATTATTAGAACAGAAAATGCTTTTGAAGGAATTGTTTTCAAAGGAGTAGGAGCGGATTATGACTGGAATAATATAAAAGAATATATTGTTGATGGTAAAGTGCCTGATTTTTCTAAAACTCTAAACGAAGAAGTTTTAATTTCCAGGCTACTTGCTGATCGTCTTAATCTAAAAGTAGGAGATAATTTTAATACCTTTTTTATTAAAGAAGAACAAGGTAAAATGCCAAACAGCCGCAGATTCAAGATTACAGGTATTTTTAATTCAGGATTTCAACAATTCGATGCTACTTATATAATAGGAGACATTCGTCACATTCAGCGAATCAATAAATGGACTGCGGATCAGGTGGGAGCTTTTGAAGTGTTTGTAAAAGACTTCGATAATATTAAATCAACAGGAATTCAGGTATACGATCAAACATCATCGAATTTAGATACAAAAACCATAATCGAAAAATACAGCTACATTTTTGACTGGTTACAATTGTTCGATTTCAATATTATCATTATACTGGGGGTTATGATCTTAGTGGCTACCATAAATATGGTTGTGGCATTATTAGTTCTCATATTAGAACGAACCCAAATGATCGGAATTCTAAAAGCAATGGGAGCAAATAACTGGACCGTTCGTAAGATATTTTTATACAACGCATTCTATCTTATTGTACGAGGATTGTTTTGGGGCAACTTAATAGGGATTACGATTTTATTAATCCAACAGCAATTTGGAGTCGTTCAGTTAAATCCTGAAAACTACTATGTCAATCAGGCACCGGTTTATTTAAATTGGGGATATATTGCCTTGCTAAATTTACTCACCATTACAGTATGCTTCGTAGTGTTGTTAATTCCGTCCTATATAATAACAAAGATTTCACCTGTAAAAGCCATTCGTTTCGAATAGTAATTCATAATTCATAAACCCGTTAGTTCAAACTGACGGGTTTTGTGTTTTTGGAATATAAGGAATTGGAGGAAAGTGCGCTTTTGAAATTTGGAATTTAGAAAATTTGGAATTTAGTTTTTGTTTTGGAGCTATTTCCTGCTATCCGCTCCAATCTTTTGTGCTGAACCCCAGCACAAAAGGATTTCCACTTCTATCAGGGCTAGGGTTTCAGTTTTCATGAGAAGATGTACTCTAATTATTTGTTTATAGGATTCGTTTCTTTGAACTCTACAGTCAGTAGATATTAAACTTGGTACCTTTGTGTCTTCGTGTCAAGCTTACCTAAAAGGATTGATATACTTGTTGTGAAGAAATCAATATCCGCTCAATAAAGTTGTGAAGTCAATAAAAGCAGTAGTTGTTTAAGAACTGGTATTACGAAAAACACATCTCAAATCAGAAAATTCCTAAAATCTATAAAAAAGACAGGTTGCTAAGTTTTGTGTTATCAGAGTGTTAAGAAAAAGTTTTCAAAAAGATGGAAAATATATAATAAAAAGGCTTGTAAATGTAAATAAAGGGTCTACTTTTGCACCCGCAACAGCGACAGACGTTCACTGAAATACTGACAAGCATTACGAATCAAACTGAAAATTTATTTTCAAAAAAAGATTAAGAAAAGCTTGTGAGATTTAAAAACAGAAGTTACATTTGCACCCCGCAAAACACGGAAAGTTCATTGAGAGATTGGTAAGGTTTAGGAAGGAAAAAGGAAAGTAAATTTTCTTAAAAAAAACTTCAAAAAACATTTGCCGGTTTGAAATAAGTTTTCTACTTTTGCACCCGCTTTGAGAAACAAGCGATAATGAAAAAGAAACACGTTCGTAGACATATTGAATTGACAGCCGTTTTAACAGAGATGTTAGAACAAAAGAATAAGAGT
>Ga0247812_10000385_pt1 | contig 31368 bp, 28 predicted proteins | sample UWRJL149409B1_FD_178011 | JGI IMG/M metagenome (GOLD analysis project Ga0247812, IMG submission 178011) | Plant litter microbial communities from Arlington Agricultural Research Station in Wisconsin, United States - UWRJ-L149-409B-1 | ecosystem: Environmental > Terrestrial > Plant litter >...
GTGTGCCGGTGCTGGCCGTGATCGACGGCACGGCCATGGCGCAGACCTTTGGTGCGCTGGCCTTGGGGCTGGCGCGCTATCAGCCGGACTTGCCGTTTGCCGGCGTATTGGCCAATCGGGTCGGTACGGTGCGCCATGCGCAATTGCTCGAAGGCAGCCTGACGGAAGGGTTGCGTTGGTACGGCGCATTGTCCCGGGAAACCGGGATCGAATTGCCGAGCCGGCATCTCGGCCTGGTGCAAGCGGGTGAATTGAATGACCTGGATCTGCGCCTCGATGCCGCCGCCGATGCACTGGCCGGCAGTTGCGAAGTCGCGTTGCCCCCGGCCGTGGAATTTGCTGCGCCGGATGTGATCGTCGCCGAGCCTTTGCTGGCGGGCGTGCGGATTGCCGTGGCCCGTGATGAAGCGTTCGCTTTCACCTATGGCGCGAGCCTGGATTTGCTGAGGGCCATGGGTGCCGAGTTGCTGTTTTTCTCGCCGATCCGGGACGCCCATTTGCCCGAAGCGGACAGCCTGTATCTGCCAGGCGGTTATCCGGAATTGCACCATGTAGCGCTGTCTCAGAACACCTCGATGATGGATGCGATTCGTGCTCATCATAGCGCTGGTAAACCGCTGCTGGCCGAGTGTGGCGGCATGCTGTACCTGCTCGATTCATTGACCGATGTCGATGGCACGCGCGCCGAGCTGGTCGGCTTGTTGGCGGGAGATGCAGTGATGCAAAAGCGTCTGGCCGCGCTGGCGTTGCAAGCGGTCGATTTGCCCGAAGGCTCACTGCGCGGGCATACCTATCACCACTCTTTGACCAGCACCGAGGTGCAGCCGATCGCCCGTGGGCTGAGCCCGAACGGTGGGCGCGGGGCCGAAGCGGTTTATCGTGAGGGGCGGATGACGGCTTCTTACGTGCATTTTTATTTTCCGTCGAATCCGTCCGCCATTGCTGCGCTGTTTGCGCCTGACCGTGAAGTAGCCATCGCGGGCAATCCGGCTCCCACGGTTGATCACCTACTCCTTGTGGGAGCTGGCTTGCCAGCGAACAGGACATGACCGACAACACATTTTCTGAAACCGAACGCGATGCGGTCTACCGAGCCATCGCCGAGCGCCGCGACATGCGCCACTTCAGCGGTGGCACCGTCGAGCCCCAACAGCTGCAACGCTTGCTACAGGCCGCCCACCAGGCGCCCAGTGTCGGCTTGATGCAGCCTTGGCGTTTCATTCGCATCAGCGACCGGGCCTTGCGTGGCCAGATTCAATCGCTGGTGGAAGAAGAGCGCATTCGCACTGCCGAAGCCCTGGGCGAGCGCACCGACGAATTCATGAAGCTCAAAGTCGAAGGCATCAACGACTGTGCCGAAGTCCTGGTTGCCGCGCTGATGGACGATCGTGAGCGGCATATTTTCGGCCGTCGGACCTTGCCGGAAATGGACCTCGCCTCAGTGTCCTGCGCGATCCAGAACCTGTGGCTGGCGTCTCGTGCCGAAGGGTTGGGCATGGGCTGGGTGTCGCTGTTCGAACCCCGGGCCCTGGCGGATTTGCTGGACATGCCCGAAGGCGCCAAACCGGTTGCCGTGTTGTGCCTAGGCCCGGTGAAAGCGTTTTATCCGGCGCCAATGCTGGTGCTCGAAGGTTGGGCGCAGGCGCGTCCGCTGAGCGAACTGCTGTATGAAAATGTGTGGGGAGTGAATCAATGAGTGTGGCGTTGTTGAGTGTCGCCGCCGTGGCGCTGGATGCGCTGGTGGGTGAACCCAAACGCTGGCATCCGCTGGTGGCGTTCGGCCGTTTTGCCGACCGCATCGAGCAACGTTTCAACAGTGGTGGACGCGGCTGGCGCAGCCATGGCGTGACCGCCTGGGTAATCGCTGTGCTGCCGCTGACCTTGTTGGCCACGGCGTTTTCCTGGGCGCCTTATGTCGGTTGGATCGTGGAGATTCTCGCGCTTTATTGCGCACTCGGCATGCGCAGTCTCGGCGAGCATGTCGAGCCCGTGGCCAAGGCCCTGCGCAGCGATGATCTGGAAGAAGCGCGCAAACGCGTGGGGTATCTGGTCAGTCGCCAAACCAGCGAACTGGATAAAACCGAAGTCGCCCGCGCCGCGACAGAATCGGTATTGGAAAACGGCAGTGACGCGGTGTTTGCTGCGCTGTTCTGGTTTGCCGTGGCCGGCGCCCCGGGCGTGGTGCTCTACCGTTTGAGCAACACCCTGGACGCCATGTGGGGTTATCGCAACGAACGCTTCGAGCGCTTTGGCTGGGCGGCGGCGAAGATAGACGACGTCCTCAATTACATTCCGGCGCGGCTGGTCGCCCTGACTTACGCGCTGTTGGGGAAAACCCGACTGGCGTTGAAATGCTGGCGCACCCAAGGGCCGACCTGGGACAGTCCCAACGCCGGTCCGGTGATGGCGGCCGGTGCTGGCGCGCTCGGGGTCGAGTTGGGCGGGGCGGCGATCTATCACGGTGAATTGCATCAGCGTCCGCCACTGGGTGAAGGTGAGCCTGCGAGTGCCGACTCCATTGATCGAGGCTGGCAATTGGTCCAGCGCGGGGTATGGTTGTGGCTGTTGATTCTCTGCGTGGGTGCTGAATTTTATGCTTGAACATGGTGGCCGTTTACGCAAGGCGGCGCTCGAGTACGGCATCGCCGAAGCGGATTGGCTCGACCTGTCCAGTGGGCTCGCGCCCTGGCCGTTTCCGGTCCCGGAGATCCCTTTGCGGGCCTGGGCACGCTTGCCCGAAACTGATGATGGTCTCGAACAGGCAGCCTGCGATTATTACGGGGCCACTCAAGTGCTGCCCGTAGCCGGCTCGCAAATGGCGATCCAGCTGCTCCCACGTTTACGTCGCTCCGGCAAGGTCGGGGTGCTGTCGCCCTGTTACGCCGAGCATGCCGAAGCGTGGCGCCGCAGCGGCTATATCGTGCGCGAGGTACTTGAACAGGAGGTCGACTTCTATATCGACAATCTGGATGTGCTGGTGGTGGTCAACCCGAATAACCCCACAGGATTGAGTCTGACGCCCAATCGCTTGCTCGACTGGCATGCGCGAATGGCACAGCGCGGGGGCTGGCTGGTGGTGGACGAGGCGTTCATGGACAACACGCCTCATCTCAGCCTGGCACCGTACGCCCATCAAGTCGGATTGATCGTATTGCGCTCCTTCGGCAAATTTTTCGGTCTGGCCGGTGTGCGGCTGGGGTTCGTCCTGGCCGAGCGAAAGCTGCTCAAATTACTCGCGGAGCAGGTGGGGCCGTGGGCGGTCAGCGGACCGACCCGGGTGCTCGGTCAGTCGTGCTTACGGGATACCGAAGGTCATGCTCGCCAGCGTAAACGCACGGACGAAGCAGGCAAACGCCTGGCGCAGTTGCTTGAACAGTATGGTTTTGCGCCCCATGGCGGTTGCGCGCTGTTCCAGTGGTTGATGATCGAGCGCGCTGCAGAGCTGCATGAATTCATGGCCCGGCGCGGCATTCTGCTGCGGTTGTTCACCCACAACAGCAGCCTGCGATTCGGTTTGCCCGCGGATGAAGCGGACTGGGTCCGGCTGGAGCAATCGCTCCAAGCCTTCGTCAAGGAAACGCAATGACTACGTTGATGGTGCAGGGCACCACATCGGACGCCGGTAAAAGCACACTGGTGACGGCGCTTTGTCGTTGGGTGGTGCGCCAGGGTGTAAGTGTTGTGCCGTTCAAGCCACAGAACATGGCGTTGAACAGTGCAGTGACTGCCGATGGCGGCGAGATCGGGCGTGCGCAGGCGGTGCAGGCACAGGCTGCCCATCTGGAACCCCACACCGACATGAATCCGGTGCTGCTCAAACCCAACAGCGACACCGGCGCCCAGGTGATCATCCATGGGCGGGCGGTGACGACCATGAATGCCGTCGCCTATCACGACTACAAAGCCATCGCCATGCAAGCCGTACTCGCCTCCCATGCTCGCTTGAGCACGGCGTATCCGGTGGTGATGGTGGAAGGAGCGGGGTCTCCGGCCGAGATCAATCTGCGCGCCGGCGACATTGCCAACATGGGCTTTGCCGAAGCGGTCGATTGCCCGGTGGTGTTGATCGCCGATATCAACCGTGGCGGCGTTTTCGCGCATCTGGTGGGCACATTGGAATTGCTGTCCGCCAGCGAACAGGCGCGTGTGAAAGGCTTCATCATCAATCGCTTTCGCGGTGACATTGCGTTGTTGCAGCCCGGCCTGGAGTGGCTGGAGGCGCGCACTGGCAAACCGGTGATCGGCGTGCTGCCCTATGTGATGGACTTGCACCTGGAAGCCGAAGACGGCATCGACCAGCGTCAGACCGATAAGGCAGAGCAGGTGTTGAAAGTCGTGGTGCCGGTTCTGCCGCGCATCAGCAATCACACCGATTTCGACCCGCTGCGCCTGCATCCCCAGGTTGATCTGCAGTTCATTGGCCCCGGCCAACCGATTCCACCCGCTGACCTGATCATTCTCCCCGGCTCGAAAAGCGTGCGCAGTGACCTCGCGTTCCTGCGCGCCAACGGCTGGGACACCGCTATCGCCCGGCATCTACGTTATGGCGGGAAATTGCTGGGGATCTGTGGTGGCCTGCAGATGCTTGGTGAGCAGGTGCATGATCCGCTGGGCCTCGAGGGCGCGCCGGGTTCCAGTGCCGGTTTGGGGTTGCTGGCGTTCGAAACCCAGCTCGAAGAAGAGAAGCAACTGCGCAATGTGCGCGGGCGTCTGATGCTGGAAGACGCTGTCGTCAGTGGTTATGAAATTCATGCCGGGGTGACCACCGGACCGGCGCTGGAAAACGCTGCGGTGCAGCTCGACGATGGTCGCTGCGACGGTGCGCAGAGTGCTGACGGGCAGGTGTTTGGCACCTACCTGCATGGTCTGTTCGAATCCCCGGCGGCCTGCAGTGCGCTGCTGCGCTGGGCGGGATTGGAGGAGGTGCAGGACGTGGATTATCACGGGTTGCGTGAGCGGGATATCGAGCGGTTGGCGGATCTTGTGGAGAAGCATCTGGATACCCGGTTGTTGCGCGAGCTCTGTGGTTTCTAAGTTCACCAGGCCGGCCTCATCGCGAGCAGGCTCACTCCCACAGGAGATCTGCAGTGGACATAAAATTTGTGTTCACCATCAATCAACTGTGGGAGTGAGCCTGCTCGCGATGTGGCCAGGTGCCTCATCGACGATTTCAAGGAATAAACCATGCTGCAACTGATCCTCGGCGGTGCCCGCTCCGGCAAAAGCCGCCTGGCCGAAAAGCTCGCCTCTGACAGCGAACTGGCGGTGACCTACATCGCCACCAGCCAGCCTCTTGACGGTGAAATGAGCCAGCGGGTGCTCCATCATCGCGCCCGTCGTCCAGCCGAATGGGCGCTGATCGAAGAACCCCTTGAGCTCGCTCGCGTGCTACGTGAAACCGCTGGTGCCGACCGCTGCCTGCTGGTCGATTGCCTGACCCTGTGGCTAACCAATCTGCTGATGCTCGACGATGCCGAGCGGCTGACGGTCGAGCGTGAAGCGCTGCTGGATAGCCTGGCGTCGCTGCCGGGTGAAATCATTTTTGTCAGCAACGAAACCGGAATGGGTGTCGTGCCGCTCGGCGAATTGACGCGTCGCTATGTCGATGAAGCCGGTTGGCTGCATCAAGCCTTGGCCGAACGCTGTCAGCGCGTCGTACTGACTGTCGCTGGTCTGCCCCTGACTCTGAAAGGAACCGCGTTATGACTCAATCCTGGTGGCTGAACCCTTGCAAGTCCATCGACGCCCAGAGCGTCGAACAGGCTGAGGCCCGGCAACAGCAGCTGACCAAGCCCGCGGGTTCCCTCGGTCGTCTCGAGTCGGTGGCGGTGCAGCTGGCGGGGATGCAGGGGCAGGTCAAACCCACCCTCGATCACCTGTGGATCGCGATATTCGCCGGTGATCACGGTGTGGTTGCCGAAGGTGTGTCTGCTTTTCCCCAGGAAGTGACCGGGCAGATGCTGCACAACTTCGTTAACGGCGGCGCGGCGATCAGTGTGCTGGCGCGGCAGTTGGGCGCTTCGCTGGAAGTGGTGGACCTGGGCACCATCAATCCGGCGCTGAATTTGACCGGCGTGCGCCATTTGAACATTGGTCCCGGTACGGCGAATTTTGTTGAAGCAGCGGCCATGACTCAAACCCAGGGTGAACTTGCCCTGCAGGCGGGGCGCGACAGTGCGCAGCGAGCACTGGCGGCGGGTGCGCAATTGTTCATCGGTGGCGAAATGGGCATCGGCAACACCACTTCAGCCAGTGCGGTGGCCTGCGCGCTGCTCGATTGCCCGGTGGTGCACCTCACCGGGCCGGGCACCGGGCTAAACACAGCGGGCGTCAGCCATAAAGCTCAGGTCATCGAGCGCGCCTTGGCGTTGCACAATGCTCATCGTGGCGATGCGTTGCAGACGCTGTACAACCTCGGCGGTTTCGAAATCGCCGCACTGGTCGGCGCCTATCTGGCGTGTGCGCAGGAAGGCGTTGCAGTGCTGGTGGACGGTTTCATTTGCAGTGTCGCTGCGTTGGTGGCGGTGCGGTTGAACCCGCAATCTCGTCCATGGCTGTTGTTCGGTCATTGTGGCGCCGAGCCGGGGCATCGGCATGTGCTGGAAGCGCTGGGTGCTGAACCGCTACTGGATCTCGGTTTGCGCCTGGGCGAGGGCAGTGGTGCAGCGTTGGCCGTGCCGTTGCTGCGTCTGGCCTGCGACCTCCATGGCCAGATGGCGACTTTCGCCGAAGCCGCCGTTGCGGACCGTCCGGCATGACCTTGCGGCTTGATCTGTTGCGTCACGGGGAAACCGAACTCGGCGGCGGCTTGCGCGGCAGTCTCGACGATGCGTTGACTGACACGGGCTGGGCGCAGATGCGCGGGGCCGTCATCGAACAAGGTCCGTGGGACCGTCTGGTCAGTTCGCCGTTGCAGCGTTGCGCGCGGTTTGCCAACGAACTCGGTGCGCAATTGGGTTTGCCGGTGCAGCTGGAAAAAGATCTGCAGGAGCTGCATTTCGGTGCCTGGGAAGGGCAAAGTGCCTTGGCGCTGATGGAGACTGACGCCCAAGCGTTGGGCCAGTTCTGGGCTGACCCTTATTCGTTCACGCCGCCTCAGGGCGAGCCCGTCGTGGACTTTTCGGCGCGGGTATTGGCGGCAGTCCAGCGTCTGCACGCGACTTATGCGGGGGAGCGGGTGTTGTTGATCAGTCACGGAGGCGTCATGCGTTTGTTGCTGGCTCAGGCCCGGGGACTACCGCGCGAGCAATTGCTCAATGTTGAAGTCGGGCACGGCGCGTTGTTTTCGCTGGCGGTCGAGGCAGACGGTTTGTTGCGGGAAGCGAGCTGAAGATGCTGCCCTTCTGGATTGCCTTGCAGTTCCTGAGCAGCTTGCCGATTCGTCTGCCGGGCATGCCGGCGCCGCAGGAACTCGGGCGGTCGCTGCTTTTCTATCCGCTGGTGGGCCTGCTGTTTGGTGTGATTTTGTGGGCGATGAACGGGCTTTTGCTCGGTACGCCATTGTTGCTTCACGCCGCATTGTTGCTGACGATTTGGGTGTCGCTCAGCGGCGCTTTACACCTCGATGGCCTTGCCGACAGCGCCGACGCATGGCTCGGAGGATTCGGTGATCGAGAGCGCACCCTGACGATCATGAAGGACCCGCGAAGCGGGCCGATTGCCGTGGTGACACTGGTGCTGGTGTTGCTGCTCAAGTTCGCTGCGTTGCTGGCATTGATCGAACAGCATCACGGCATTGTCCTGATCATCATTCCGCTGATAGGTCGCGCCGCATTGCTGGGGTTGTTCCTGACCACGCCTTATGTGCGTGCAGGCGGATTGGGGCAGGCGCTGGCCGATCATTTGCCCCGGTTGGCCGGTAAGCGTGTGCTGGCGCTCAGTGCGTTGGCCTGCGTACTGATTGCGGGTTTGAGTGGCGTTGTTGCGGTGGTGCTGGCTGCGCTGGTGTTTGTCTGGCTGCGACAGGTGATGTTGCGGCGATTGGGTGGGGCGACGGGGGATACGGCGGGAGCGATGCTGGAGCTGCTTGAGGTTGCAGTGTTGGTCGGCATGGTGTTGATCTGAGACTGACGTGCTGGCCGTTTTGTAGGCACTGTCGGGTGAAACGAGGTTGGGGTCTTTCTATCTCAACCTCATGTGTAACTTGATTTAACTGACTCGCGGGTATATACACGCATCATGCTCGACTCCCAATGTTTATGTATCAACCTGCGTCGCGCCGCTCGTGGCGTCAGCAGGCATTACGACGGCGCTCTCGATGGCTTCGGGATCAACGTCGCCCAGTATTCTCTTCTGTGCAATCTGCAGCGCCTCGATCAGCCGAGTATTTCCACTTTGGCTGAAGCCATGGGCCTTGATCGCAGCACGTTGGGGCGCAACCTTCGGGTGCTCGAGGGGGAAGGCCTGGTGATGCTGGTTGAGGGCGAGGACATGCGCAATCGCATCGTCAGGCTCACCGATGCCGGGGCTGACCGCCTCGCAGCGGCCCTTCCGGCCTGGGAAGAGGCACAGCAGCGACTGGTTGATCGTCTGGGCGCCGAGAAGCGTGAAGTCTTGCTGAAATTGCTGGATGAACTTGCTTGAGGCCAGTTTGTTCAGTCTTAAGCGGGTATATACCCGCGACCGGAGAACAAGAATGACATCGATGTGGCGTACGTGTGGTTGGGTTCTGTTGGGGAGTGCGCTGATCCTGGCGTTATCGCTGGGCGTGCGGCACGGCTTCGGGCTGTTTCTCGCGCCGATGAGTGCCGAGTTCGGCTGGGGGCGTGAAACGTTCGCCTTCGCCATTGCCTTGCAGAATTTGATCTGGGGGCTCGCGCAGCCTTTCACCGGCGCCCTGGCTGATCGGTTTGGTGCGGCGAAGGTGGTGCTCATCGGCGGCATTTTGTACGCGGTGGGTCTGGTGTGCATGGGGCTGTCCGACTCGGCAGTGACCTTGTCCCTGAGTGCCGGGTTACTGATTGGTATCGGTCTCTCGGGCACGTCGTTTTCGGTGATTCTCGGCGTGGTCGGGCGCGCGGTGCCACCAGAGAAGCGCAGTATGGGCATGGGCATCGCCAGTGCTGCCGGCTCCTTCGGTCAGTTCGCCATGTTGCCGGGTACCCTGGGATTGATCGGCTGGCTTGGCTGGTCCGCGGCATTGTTGGTGCTGGGGCTGCTGGTGGCGCTGATCGTGCCGCTGGTGAGCATGCTCAAGGACAAACCGCTGCCGACGTTGGGTCATGAGCAAAGCCTCACTGAAGCGCTCCGCGAGGCCTGTTCCCATACCGGTTTCTGGCTATTGGCGTTTGGCTTTTTTGTCTGTGGTTTCCAGGTCGTATTCATCGGCGTGCACCTGCCGGCCTATCTGGTGGACCAGCACCTGCCTGCCACCGTCGGCACTACGGTGTTGGCGCTCATCGGGCTGTTCAATATTTTCGGTACCTACACTGCCGGATGGCTGGGTGGACGGATGTCCAAACCCCGTTTGCTGACCGGTTTGTACCTGTTGCGGGCCGTGGTGATCGGGCTGTTCCTGTGGGCGCCGGTGACCACGACGTCCGCGTACCTGTTTGGCATGGCGATGGGGTTTCTGTGGCTGTCGACCGTTCCGTTGACCAACGGCACCGTGGCCACCTTGTTTGGTGTGCGAAACCTGTCCATGCTCGGAGGGATTGTTTTCCTCTTTCACCAGTTGGGCTCCTTCCTCGGAGGCTGGTTGGGCGGGGTGGTGTATGACCGGACCGGGAGCTATGACTTGATCTGGCAGGTAGCGATTCTCTTGAGCCTGTTGGCTGCAGCGCTGAATTGGCCCGTACGTGAGCAGCCGGTGGCGCGCCTGCAAACTCAGCTGAGTGCGCTATGAACAGGCTCTGGCCACGCATACTCCTGATGGGTGCTGGCGCGTTGCTGCTGGTACTGGTGTGGTGGGGTTGGCATCAGGGTGGGCTGGCGCTGATGCAGTTGGGCATGGGCGCTTGCTAGCAGGGCGTCAGGACGAGTAACTTCGTCCTGACGATCTTCTCAAGGATGCACGGTTATGCAGATGCGCTGGCTTGCAGTTCCCGCGTTACTGGTTGCGTTTTGTGGTGTGGCCCAAGCGGCGGAATGTCCGGAACTGTTGCAAGGTTCGTTGCCGAAACTGCGTGCCAAGGAATCAATCGACCTGTGCCAGCGCTTTGCCGGCAAGCCGTTGGTGGTGGTCAATACCGCGAGCTTTTGTGGGTTCGCCCCGCAATTCAAAAGCCTTGAGGCGTTGAATCAGCGTTACAAGGCGCAAGGCCTGGAGGTAATCGGCGTTCCTTCCAATGACTTCAAGCAAGAGTCCAAGGACGGTGCCGAGACCGCCAAGGTCTGCTACGTGAATTACGGCGTGACGTTCACCATGACCGAACCGCAGAACGTCCGTGGCGCCGATGCGACTCATCTGTTCAAGGTGCTCGCCGAACAGACCAGTGCCCCGAAGTGGAATTTCTACAAGTATGTGGTCGATCGCCAAGGCAAGGTAATCGCCAATTTCTCCAGCCTGACCAAGCCCGATGATCCGGAATTCATTGCCGCCGTGGAGAAAGCCCTGGCTTCGCAACCCTGATTGCTGCCCACTAAAAAGCCCCGCCTCTGAACCAGAGAGCGGGGCTTTTTTGATTCAGGTAGCGAGCCGTTCAGGTTCGCCGTGAATCATCAGAAGCGGTAGGTTGCACCCACACCGAAACCGTTCGCCCAGTTTTCGTACTTGGCGTTGTAAGTCTGGCCACGGTCGTTGCTGTTGTTGACCTTGACCGCCTCTTCACGCAGGTACGAGTACGCCACGTCGATGGTCAGGTCGTCGGTCGGGCTCCAGCCAGCGCCCAGGCTGAAAATCTTGCGATCGCCAGTCGGGATGCGTGGGGAGCGGTCTTCGTTGTTGGTCGGTGCCTGGTCGAAGGACAGGCCGGTACGCAGTACCCATTGCTTGTTCAACTGGTAGGACGCGCCGATGGCGTGAGCCCAGGTGTCGTGCCAGTTCTGTTCTTCGGTGATGGTCCCGAATTGACCATTGAGGACCGCTGGAACGCCGCTGTTTTCAACGGTGATCTCTTTCAGGCGGCTCCAGCGAGTCCAGGTGCTGCCTGCGTAGAGGGTCCACTGGTCATCCAGCTTGTGCGTGACCGAGAAGTCCACCGACTCAGGCGTTGTCAGGTCCAGGGAGGCATCGTACTTCTGGCTAGGGTTCTGACCGATCAGGCCCAGGACGTTGTAGTTGACCTTGGTGTTGCCTTCGAGCTTGTACTTCACTTTCGAGTGGTAAGTCAGGCCGAGGCGGGTGCTGTCGGTGGCTTGAACCAGCACGCCGATGTTGTAGCCCAGCGCGGTGTCGTCACCCTTGATCTTGACTTCGCCATCTGGCGCGGCCTGGGTGATCGACAGGTTCGATTCCAGCTTGCCGTCGATGCGGTTGATGGTCGGACCGAAACCGATGGACACCTTATCGTTGAAGGCGTAGCTGACAGTCGGTTGCAGGGTCACGATTTTAACGTCGCTCTTGCTGCCGAAGTAACGGCCAGCGAAGCCTTGCTCATAGTCGGTCACCAGGCCGAATGGAGCATAGACGCCCACACCGACTGCCCAATGGTCGTCGATTGGCTTGACGTAGTAGCCCATAGGTACGGCGATGAAGGGCACCATGTCGCCTTTGTTGCTGCCGCTGTTCGGGCTGGAGCTGGCGTTGCTGATATCGGTGTGTGCGTCGAGCATTGCAGCGCCGCCGGTGACTTGTTCGCGCTTGATGCGCGACATGCCGGCAGGGTTGCCAAAAATGGTGCTTGCGTCATCGGCAGAGGAAGATCGCCCGGCAAAACCTGTACCCATCCCGCTGATACTTTGTTCGTTGATGGCAAAGCCAGCTGCAAAGATCTGGGTGGATGCCAAGGTAACGGCGAGGCTAAGGGTGGTTTTGAGCATTACTTTTTTCATTATTAGAACTCCTGGTGATCACCGGGGCGAAAATTACCAACATTTTCGTCCCAGCGCTATAGGCTGTATCGCTTGAGTTAGAGCGGTTTTGTAGGACAATCCGACCGGATTCGCGACCTGTTGTGCGATCTTTTGAAATGGGCGGATCAGCAGGCGACCTGATTCAAAGTTGAAACACAGGTTTGCCAGGCGCAGGTGAAGTCTCTCAGACGGCCTTGGGGCTGGAAGGTCTGGCGCCAGATTCGGGCCATTCCCAGCAGGTCGTCTGCTTCGGGGAGCGAGGTGTTTTGTTCTTCGACCAGCAGCCAGGCGATGGCAGTGGCGTAACGCAGGTTGACGGTCAATTCCAGGTGCGGGCTGCTCAGGAAAGCGTGTTGACTCGCCAATCCTCTTACCAGGCTGGCGCGTTCCGGATCCAGGGCCAGGTAATGGTCCCAGAGCGCCTGATGACGGGGTTCGGCGATTCGGTAGAGGCCATGGCCGCGGCGGTCATGAAGGGCGGATCCAAGGGCAGACTGGCTGGCGGCTATGCCCAGCAACAGGGATTCGGCAGTTGCGCTATGACGTCCGAGGTAGAGCAGGGTCGGACGGATCACATAACGGCACAGTTCGCTGGCAGCGATACCCATAAAGCCCTCGAAACATGAAGTGGGCGGCGATGCCTGAAGGGGCCTTGGCAGCAGTGAGTCGACTCAGGCTCGCCGGAAGCGGATCACGCCGCTTGAGTTGAAGTGTAGTGTCATATTCGCGCTGTAAAGGACTGTTTTTAAAATATTTCCGGCGGCGAGTTATAACCGTTATATCGGTTAGTACTTAGGCCCAGGCGGCAGAAAGGGAAATATCAGGCAATAAAAAGCCCCGCTATTGAAGCAGGGCTTTTGAGGTTTTCAGCCTTTCTGGCGTATCAGGCAACCAGTGCCTGACGAGTACGATCGATCACGGCCTGCAGCGGTTCTGCGCTGGAGTATTGATCGGGGTACAGGCGTTCGCTGTGACGAGCGATGCCGTGTTCGTTCACCAGAGTGAAGCTGAAGCAGCCTTTGCGAGCGGCCATGATCAGGCAGTTCATTGGTGCAAAAGCGTTGGTTAAGGTGCGAATTGCATCTTGGGTGTGGATTTGAGTAGTCATTATTGGGTGTTCCTACAAGCGACACGGATAAGAGCCGTGCAAAATTAAAACGTTCCAGTGACGACGACCACCGTTGGTCGAACGAAGAACCCGACTGGAACAAAGCAGCCAGTTTGAAGCGCTGATAATTGGCGCGCTTGGGCTGGCAGGTAGGTACTTAGGAGGGCAGGCAACACATCAAGGGCAAAGGTTCTGGGCCCGGGGTGAAGATCCTGATCAATTTGCAGGCTGGTTCGGTCAGAGTAAGTGAGCTTGGCAACACCCTTTGCTTTTGATTCAAAGGCTGTGTTGACACAAGGTTTACCTGGAAACCATCGAGGTGGTCGATCCCGCTTGTTCGGTGGAGGCTTCCTTTGGGAAGGCTGACCGGGGGGATTTGTTCGACCAGAATTGACTTTCAGCTTGGTACTAACGCCGCGGATACTAACGGATTGAATTTGAGAATGGAAGTGTGTTAGCAAAAAAGATTGCCATTGGCGCATTGAAAAGGGGCAGGCGGACGCTGATTTGCGTGATTGCGCAGGCCCATAGCCCATCATCCGACGGCTGGTGCGTCGTTTTGCAGCCAGCTTGAATCAGCATGACGCACGGTAAACCGAGGGTTATCCCCAGCATCATCCATCAAAATGCGTCAAAAAAACGCACCGATATAACCGCCTTGCAGGTACTTGTGCACATTAGTTGCGAACGTTGTCACCCCGCTGTCATCTTGCCTTCAAACGCAGTGGGTGCCTGTAACCAAAATTTAAGTCAATGAAAAACATCGCTTTTTTTTACTGGTGAAAAAATCGTCAGTTTGACTGCGAGCCCCATTCCACAGGGGTTTGCGAGAGTTCAAGGGCGGTTGTCCACTGACTTATCCACAGCTTCTGTGGATTGTCCCGAGCGCTTGCTCTAGGACGGGCGTGCCGGGTTTTTTTAGGCTTTACCTGTAAGAAAAAAAGAGTAGAGTGGCGCGCCTTCCGATCTGCCCTACAGTGTTTTATGAAGTTTCGTTCAGTATCAGTTTCCGTAACCACTCCACCCACAGCTGTTACCCCACCCAAACGCTTTTCAATGCGTGTGGCCGAGTGGTTACTGGACAGCCCGCGCCTTAGTGAAAACACCAACGTCAAACATTTTGCCGGACGCCTGCTCAAGCAACCGGCGCGTGAAGGTATCGTGGCGGCGCAAAGCCGCCTCGGCCAGTTGATGTGCCGGGAATGTGGCAACGCCCGGGACCGCCGTATAGGCCAGGACCTGTTGCGCCAGGCGGCACGGGCAGGTGATCGACGCGCCCAGCGCGAGCTAGGCCTGGTTGAAGACTGAGCTGTCCAAGACCTGACGCCTTGGTTAACCTTCAGGCTTTATCGAATTAGCAGGAGTGGCTATGGCTATGGACTTGACCAGCATATTGCTTGGTCTGGCAGGAGCGGCATTGCCATTATTGGTACTAGCCTGGCAACTGCAGCGTCGCGCGAGCAGCCTTCAGTCAGAGGTAGCACTGCTGCAAGAGCGCTTGTCCACAGCCCAGCTGGCGCAGGATGGATTGAACGCCCAGCTCGACGCCTGTCGCGATGAAATCGGTGATTTGAGTCAGGTCAACACCCTGCGGCAATCGGATCTGGCGGCTTTGCGTCGTGAAGTCGAGCTGCTGCAGATCGAACGCGATGACGCACGCGACGCATCGCACGCGTGGAATATCGAACGTGCCGGCAAAGAGGCTGATTTGCGCCGCCTCGACGCGCAGACCGCTTCGCTCAACGCCGAGCTGCGGGAGCAGCGGGAAAGCCACCAGCAGCGTCTCAATGACTTGCAAGGCTCGCGAGACGAGCTACGTGCGCAGTTTGCCGAGTTGGCGGGCAAGATTTTCGATGAGCGTGAGCAGCGTTTTGCCGAATCCAGCCAGCAACGCCTCGGTCAATTGCTTGATCCTCTGAAAGAACGCATTCAGTCCTTTGAAAAACGCGTCGAGGAAAGCTACCAGGCCGAAGCGCGGGAGCGTTTCTCCCTGGCCAAAGAGCTCGAGCGCCTGCAGCAGTTGAATCTGCGGTTGAGCGACGAGGCCACGAACCTTACCCGCGCTCTGAAGGGTCAGAAGACTCAAGGCAACTGGGGCGAGCTGATTCTTGAGCGCGTGCTGGAGCACGCAGGACTGGAAAAGGGCCGTGAGTACCAGACTCAGGTCAATCTGAAAGGCCCGGACGGCGAGCGCTTCCAGCCCGACGTGATCATTTATCTGCCGGGTGACAAGCAGGTGGTGGTCGACTCCAAGGTCAGTCTTACGGCCTATCAGCAATACGTGGCGGCCGAAGACGATGCCATCGGCCAGATCGCCATCAAGCAACACGTGCTGTCCCTGCGCAATCACGTGAAAGGCTTGGCGGGCAAGGATTACAAACGGCTGGACGGCTTGCACAGCCTGGATTTCGTCCTGCTTTTTGTGCCGATAGAAGCGGCGTTTTCCGCGGCACTGCAGTCCGAGCCAACGCTGTTTCAGGAAGCGTTCGACCGCAATATCGTGATCGTCAGCCCGACCACCTTGCTCGCCACGCTGCGCGTCATCGACAGTCTGTGGAAGCAGGAGCGCCAGAGCCAGAACGCCCGGGAAATTGCCGAGCGGGCGGGTTGGCTGTACGACAAATTCGTGTTGTTCATTCAGGATCTGGATGAAGTCGGCAATCGCCTGCAGCAGTTGGACAAAGCCTACAGCTCGGCGCGTAACAAGCTGACAGAGGGCCGTGGCAACCTGGTGAGTCGCAGTGAACAGCTCAAGTTGCTGGGCGCGCGGGCGAGCAAAAGTCTGCCGGCTGATTTGCTGGAGCGGGCGATGACGGATGTGGATGGGTTGGCGGAGTTGCCAGAATAAAGATCAAAAGATCGTCCGATCGCGGCCCGAGCCTTCGGACGATCTTTTAGGGCTTACAACGGCAGATGCCGACTCAATAACGCTCGAAGCGCCGCCGGTTTCACCGGTTTTGCCAGGTAATCCAGACCTGCCGCATGCACCTGGGCCACCGTTTCGGGGCGCCCATCAGCGCTGATCACTACGCCCGGCACCGGCTCGCCCAGGCGGGTTCGCAGCCACGCCATGAGGTCCGTCCCGGTTTCACCATCATCCAGGTGATAATCCACCAGCGCCAACTGCGGTCGTACGCCTTCATTGAGCAGCGCCGCGCATTCTTCACGATTGCGCGCCGTCCACACTTGGCAACCCCACCGGGTCAGCAAACTGTTCATGCCGATCAAGATGCTGTCTTCATTGTCGATACACAGCACCTGGGCCCCGCTGAGCAATTTACCGTTGAGTTCGGCGACCTTGACGGGCATTGCCGTTTGCGTGCGGGCCAACGGCACGCGGACGCTGAACACACTGCCACGTCCCGGCCACGATCGTACTTGTAAGGTATGTCCCAGAACGCGGCATAAGCCGTCAGCGATCGCCAGCCCGAGCCCAAGGCCTTTCTCGGCACGCGTCTGGTGACTGTCGAGGCGTTTGAACTCTTCGAAAATCACCTTTTGCTTGTCTTCCGGGATGCCCGGCCCGCGGTCCCACACTTCCAGGCTCAGCTCGCCTTTGTGTCGCCGAACACCTAGCAACACCGGCCCTTTGGCGTAGCGAAAGGCGTTGGTGAGGAAGTTTTGCAGAATTCGCCTCAGCAATTTGCTGTCGCTTTCGACACGCAGCGAACTGCCTCTGACACGGAATTTCAAACCTTGATCCCGAGCCAGCGCTTTGAATTCCGCACTCAGAATGTCGAAGAGCTCGTTAAGCACAAACGGTTTTGAATCGGGATTTATCTTGCCGTTTTCCAGGCGGGAAATGTCCAGAAGGTCGCTGATCAGGTCTTCGGCCGACCGTAGCGAGGTGTCGAGGTGTTGCACCAGTTTCTGGGCCTCTGCGGACAAGCCGTCGTCCTGATGGGAAAGGGCGGCTGAAAACAGTCGAGCAGCGTTCAGGGGTTGCATCAAGTCATGGCTGACGGCGGCCAGAAACCGGGTTTTCGACTGGTTAGCGGACTCGGCGGTGCCTTTGGCTTCGGTCAGCGCTACGTTCAATTGCGACAGTTCATGAGTACGTTCGGTGACGCGACGCTCCAGGCCTTCATTGGCCTCGGTCAGTGCCTGCTCGGCCTCGCGAAACGCGGTGATGTCGGTGAAGCTCATAACGAAGCCGCCACCCGGCATCGGGTTGCCGATCAGCTCGATCACCCGCCCATTCGGAAACAGTCTTTCAGATGTGTGGGCGCGGCCCTGGCGCATCCAGTGCAGGCGCCGGGCGACGTGCACTTCGGCTTCCCCTGGGCCGCACAGGCCACGCTCGGCGTTGTGGCGAATGATGTCAGCGATGGGGCGACCGACGCTGATCAAGCCGTCCGGATAGTTGAACAGTTCAAGGTAGCGACGATTCCACGCCACCAGTTTGAGCGACTGGTCGACCACGCTGATGCCTTGGGTAATGTTCTCGATCGCGCCTTGCAGCAATGCGCGGTTGAATTGCAGGACTTCAGAGGCTTCGTCGGCGATTCGCACGACATCCTCGAGCTGCATTTCCCGACCTTCAATGGCCGCCTTCACCACGGCGCGCGTCGATGAAGCGCCCAGTACACCAGCCAGCAAGCGTTCGGTGTGGGCGATCCACTCGCCGTCGGCATTCTGGTTCGGATTGAAGCCTTTGCCTTGGCGATAGGCGAAACGGATGAAGCTCTGACGAGCGCGTTCCTCACCGACAAAGCGTGCCGCGAGTTGCAGCAAGTCGTCTATCTGCACGGCCAGCATCGAGCGTGCGCTTGGGCGTGCGCTGATTTCCTGTCCGATAAAACGACCGGCCTGCCAGTGTTCCGATACCCGCGTGCGCGACAGCACCGAGACCCAGGCGAACAGCGTGAAGTTGGCCGCCAGCGATAACACCACGCCCTGGGTCAGCGGAGTCAGTGGCAGGTTCAGCGGGTTGCTGTGCAGCCACGCCAATCCCGGGAAGGTGTTGAGCGACCAGCCCAGGCTGTGGGCGGCAATAGGCAGGATCAGGGTGTAGAACCAGAGAAATGTCCCGGCGGCGAGGCCGGCGAACACACCTCGGCGGTTGGCCTGTTTCCAGTACAGCGCGCCGAGCATGGCCGGGGCCAGTTGGGTCACGGCAGCGAAGGCGATCTGGCCAATGGTCGCCAGGCTCGCGGTAGAGCCCAGCAAGCGATAGCTGACATACGCCAGGAGCAGAATCACCACGATGCTGACGCGGCGCACCGACAGCATCCACTGACGGAATACTTCGAACGGACGCTCGGCATTGTTGCGGCGCAATAGCCATGGCAACAGCATGTCGTTGGACACCATGGTCGACAGCGCAACGCTGGCGACGATCACCATGCCGGTCGCGGCCGAGGCTCCACCAATAAACGCCAGGAGCGCCAGGGCAGGGTGGGACTGCGCCAGCGGCAGGCTGATAACGAACGAGTCTGGCAGCACCGAACTGGGCAGCAACATCTGACCTGCCAGGGCGATGGGTACGACAAACAGAGCCGCGAGTGCCAGGTAGGCGGGAAACACCCATTTCGCCAGGCGCAAGTCCTGAGGCTCGATGTTCTCGACCACGGTCACGTGGAATTGCCGGGGCAGGCAGATAATCGCCATCATCGCCACACCGGTTTGAACCACCATGGACGGCCAGTTGATCGTCTCCTTCCAGTATTGCTCCAGCCGCGGGGCAAGCATGGCCTGATTGAACAAGTCGTCAAATCCGTCGTAGAGGCCGTAGGTCACGAATGCACCGACGGCAAGAAAAGCGAAGAGCTTGACCAGCGACTCGAACGCGATCGCCAACACCATGCCCCGGTGGTGCTCCGTGGCATCGAGGTTGCGGGTGCCGAACACGATGGTGAACAGCGCAAGCACCAGCGACACGATCAGCGCCGTGTCCTGCGCGCGCACGCCCATCGCGTCAGCACCAGCGCCGATCAGCAAATTCACGCCGAGCACGATGCCTTTGAGTTGCAAAGCGATATAGGGCAAGACCCCGACCAGGCAGATCAGCGCAACGACCACGGCCAGCGACTGGGATTTGCCGTAGCGCGCAGCGATAAAGTCGGCGATGGAGGTGATGTTCTCCTGTTTGCTGATCATCACCATTTTCTGCAGAACCCAGGGGGCGCAGACCAGCAACAGGATCGGCCCGAGATAGATCGGCAGGAATGACCAGAGTTGTTCGGCGGCCTGGCCCACAGCACCGAAAAAAGTCCAGCTGGTGCAGTAAACCGCCAGCGACAGGCTGTACACCCAGGCACGCACGCGCGGTGGCAACGGCGCGGCGCGGCGGTCACCGTAGAAGGCGATAGCGAACATGATGGCCATATAGGCCAGGGCGACGGCGGCGATCAGCCCGCTGGACAGCGACATGAGAACTCCAGACAAAAGACACCCGGGACTCCAGCCCGGTCAGACAGTCTCGCACGATGTCGGAGGTTCGTCAGTGTCGACCAAGGTCGTGGCGTGGCGGGGTGTCGCAGGGTAGACAGGCCGGTAGATTTTCTGCTGTTTTTGCAGGCCTCATCGCGAGCGAGCTCGGCTCCCACAAGGAATGAGTTAACGCCGAAGATACCTGTGGGAGCCGAGCCTGGTCCGGGCGGCTTTCCGACGATGACGTCGTCACTGATCCAGCGCGATCTCGAGCAACGTGTGCAACTCCTCAACCTCCAGCGCCTTCTCGGAAAACAGAATGCGAAACACCGTCGGCGCCGCCACCAGGTTGATCAGCCGGTCGACGCTTGGCTTCGGCACATCGGGATAGCGATCCAGAATCGTCTGCAACTGCGCGCCAATGATCGTCACGCAGTAACCGGGTGTCAGGCTGGATTGAACATCGCGTAGCATGTTGCGTCCGGGCTCAGAACTCATCTCGTCCAGATATTGCTCGGCCCACGCCCGCACATCACCGCGCAAGCTGCCGGTGTTGGCGGGCTCGCCATCTGGCTGCATGCGCGCCAGGGCAACGTCGGCCAGCAACACGGACAAATCGCCCCAACGCCGATAAATGGTCGACGGGGTAACCCCTGCACGGGCAGCGATCTGCGGCACGGTCACGGTTGAGCGCTCCTGTTCTTCCAGGAGTTCGCGGACCGCCGAGTGAATCGACTCTTGCACCCGGGCGCTGCGGCCGCCGGGGCGTAAACCTTCTTTAATAGCCATGCATCGGACCTTAACACAAAGAATTTGCTTTAAGGGCTGGTCAGTAGCACACTCCGCAAAAGCAAAATATTAGCTTTTGCGGAGACAGTCCATGCCCAGCTCAGCCTCACAAAAGACCAGCCTGTGGTTTCTGGCGTTTACCTTACTCAGTTTTCTGGCGGCATCCACCGCGCCGACGCCCCTCTATCACTTGTACCAGGAACATCTGCAGTTTTCGGCTGCGACGCTGACAGTTATTTTCGGTGTCTACGCCATCAGTTTGCTGGTGGCGCTGCTGACCGTCGGTTCGCTGTCGGACTTCCTCGGACGAAAACCGGTCATTTTCGCCGCGGTTTTGCTGAACATGCTAGCGATGTTGCTGTTTATCAATGCCGACAGTGTCGCGTGGCTGATCGCCGCCAGGGTGCTGCAGGGATTTGCCACCGGGATGGCGACAGCGGTGCTGAGTGCGGCGCTGCTGGACACTGATCGTCAGCAAGGCCCCTTGGTCAATAGCGTTGCGCCACTGCTGGGGATGGCAATGGGTGCAATGGGGTGCGGCTTGCTGGCCGAATTCGCGCCACTGCCGTTGCAGCTCACCTATTGGGTGCTGCTGGCGCTGTTCGCAATGCAGGCCCTGTACGTGTGGCGGCTGCCGGAAAGCGTCAGTCGGCAACCGGGTGCCTTGGCTTCGCTGCGCCCGACCTTGCACGTTCCGACTCAGGCCCGGCGTGCGCTATGGCGAGTGTTGCCCATCGACATCGCCGTGTGGGCGCTGGGTGGTTTTTACGCCTCGCTGGCACCGTCGCTGGTGCGCACCGCCACCGGATCGACTTCGAACCTGATCGGTGGGGCGACGGTCGCCGCATTGACGGTCACGGGCGCCCTGATGATTTACACCTTGCGTAACCGTCCTGCCGACAAGGTTCTGCAGTTGGGCGCCAGCCTGTTGCCGGTGGGGGTCGCGTTGATTCTGATCGCCGTACACAGTGCGAGCCTGTCGCTGTTTTTCGTGGGGACGCTGGTGGCGGGCTGTGGCTTCGGCGCGGGTTTTCTGGGTGCATTGCGCAGTGTCGTGCCGCTGGCACTGCCCCATGAACGAGCGGGGTTGATGTCGGCGTTTTATGTGCTCAGTTATCTGGCGTTCTGCTTGCCATCGTTGTTGGCGGGCAACCTGACGCGGACCTTTGGTCTGGTGGCAACCACTGATGGGTATGGCGCTGTGCTGATTATTCTGTCGGTGGGCGCCCTGCTCACGTTAATGCGCCAGCGCTTGTATATCTGTAAAACAGATAACAGTTAGAGATATTACCCGTTATATAGATATTCGATTCGGTTCTACCATGGCTTCCACCTCACCAGAGGACAGGAGACCGCCATGACATGTACCCAGGCCAAAACCGGCATCAAACCTTTCAGCCACCTTCAACACCCGCGCGAAGTGATTCGCCAATTCACCCCGAACTGGTTCGCCGCCACAATGGGTACCGGCGTTCTGGCGTTGGCGTTGGCGCAGGTCCCTGTGGCCATCCCCGGCTTGCACGCCCTCGCCGAAGCGCTGTGGCTGTTCAATATTTTTCTGTTCGTGCTGTTCACCGCCCTCTACGCGGCGCGCTGGACGTTGTTCTTCGATGAGGCACGGCAGATCTTCGGGCATTCAACGGTATCGATGTTCTTCGGCACCATTCCCATGGGGCTGGCAACGATCATTAACGGTTTTCTGGTGTTCGGCCTGCCGCGATGGGGCGATGGCGTGATTCAGATCGCCGAGGTGTTGTGGTGGCTGGATGTGGCGATGTCCCTGGCGTGCGGTGTGTTGATCCCTTACATGATGTTCACGCGCCAGGAACACAGCATTGACCAGATGACGGCGGTCTGGCTGTTGCCGGTGGTCGCTGCGGAAGTTGCGGCGGCCAGCGGGGGCTTGCTCGCACCGCATCTGGTCGACGCCCATTCGCAGCTGGTGATGCTGGTGACCAGCTACGTCCTTTGGGCGTTTTCCCTGCCGGTAGCCTTCAGCATTCTGACGATCCTGTTGCTGCGCATGGCGCTGCATAAATTGCCCCACGAAAACATGGCCGCTTCGAGCTGGCTCGCGCTGGGTCCCATTGGCACTGGAGCGCTCGGGATGTTGCTGCTGGGCGCCGATGCACCGGCGATTTTCGCAGCCAACGGTTTGCCGGGTATCGGTGAAGTCGCTGCCGGGCTGGGGCTGGTAGCGGGCATTACGCTTTGGGGATTCGGTCTGTGGTGGATGCTGATAGCCGTGCTGATCACCGTCCGTTACCTGCGGGCCGGTATTCCTTTCAATCTGGGCTGGTGGGGCTTTACCTTTCCGCTGGGCGTGTATTCGCTGGCGACGTTGAAACTGGCCAGTACTTTGAATCTGGCGTTCTTCGAGGTTTTCGGATGCGTGCTGGTGGGCTTGCTGGCGCTTATGTGGCTGATCGTCAGCAAACGTACGGTGCGGGGAGCCTGGCGAGGGGAGTTGTTTGTCTCGCCTTGTATCGCAGGATTGAAGAAATAACCGGCGAAGATTAGGTAATGTGTGGCCTGGATCGAGCTTCGGCATTCCAATGTCTGTATCCACGCCACTCTTTACTGCAAAAGGGACACACGGAAGATGAGCCACCCCTCACAGTTCACCTTGCTTCGCACCCGACGTTTCCTGCCTTTTTTTGTGACCCAGTCGCTTGGGGCGTTCAACGACAACATCTTCAAGCAGTCACTGATCCTCGCCATTCTCTACAAATTGACCATCGACGGTGATCGTTCGATTTGGGTCAATCTCTGTGCATTACTGTTCATCCTCCCGTTCTTCCTGTTTTCGGCGTTGGCTGGTCAGTTCGGCGAGAAGTTCGCCAAGGACGCATTGATCCGTCTGATCAAGCTTGGGGAAATCGCCATCATGGCGGTCGGTGCAGTCGGGTTCATGTTCGATCATCTGTCGCTGATGCTGGTGGCGCTGTTCGCCATGGGCACTCATTCGGCGCTGTTCGGGCCGGTGAAGTATTCGATACTGCCCCAGGCCTTGCGTGAGGAAGAACTGGTCGGCGGCAATGGACTGGTCGAGATGGGAACATTCCTGGCGATCCTCGCCGGAACCATCGGCGCCGGCATCATGATGTCGTCCTCTCATTACGCTCCCATCGTTTCTACCGCGATTATTGGCATCGCCGTACTCGGCTATCTCGCCAGCCGCAGCATTCCTCGCGCGGCAGCCTCAACGCCGAACATGCGCCTGAACTGGAACATTTTCAGTGAATCCTGGGCCACCTTGAAGCTTGGCCTCGGGCAGACGCCAGCGGTGTCGCGCTCCATTGTCGGTAACTCGTGGTTCTGGTTCGTCGGGGCGATTTATCTGACGCAGATCCCGGCGTATGCCAAGGAATGGATGCACGGCGACGAAACCGTAGTGACCCTGATTCTGACGGTGTTCTCGGTGGGTATCGCGCTCGGTTCGATGCTCTGCGAGAAGCTCTCGGGCCGTAAGGTCGAGATCGGCCTGGTGCCGTTCGGCTCGTTCGGCCTGACGGTTTTCGGTCTGCTGTTATGGTGGCATTCCGGTGGAATCCCGGACAGCGTCGCGGGCCACGGCTGGATCGAAGTGCTGGGGTTCGGGCACACCTGGCTGGTGCTGTTCGACATTCTCGGTCTGGGTGTATTCGGCGGTTTCTACATCGTGCCGCTTTACGCGCTGATTCAGTCACGTACTGCCGAGAACGAAAGGGCGCGCGTGATAGCCGCCAACAACATTCTCAACGCGCTGTTCATGGTGGTCTCGGCGATTGTGTCCATCGTGCTGCTGAGCATGGCCAAACTGTCGATCCCCCAGCTGTTCCTCGTGGTGTCGTTGCTGAACATCGGCGTGAATGCCTACATTTTCAGCATTGTTCCCGAGTTCACCATGCGTTTCATGATCTGGCTGCTGAGCCACTCCATGTACCGGGTCGAGCACCGAAATCTGCAGCTGATTCCCGACGAAGGCGCCGCGTTGCTGGTCTGCAACCATGTGTCGTTCGTCGATGCGTTGCTCATTGGCGGTGCGGTGCGTCGGCCGATTCGCTTTGTGATGTATTACAAGATCTACAACCTGCCGGTGCTGAACTTTATCTTCCGCACGGCGGGTACGATCCCGATCGCGGGGCGTCAGGAAGATATTCAGATCTACGAAAAGGCTTTCAAGCGGATCGCTCAATACCTCAAAGATGGTGAGTTGGTGTGTATCTTTCCCGAGGGCAAGCTGACTACGGATGGCGAGATCAACGAGTTCAGGGGCGGGTTGACGCGGATTCTCGAAGAGACACCGGTGCCGGTGATTCCGTTGGCGTTGCAGGGGTTGTGGGGGAGTTTTTTCAGCCGCGATCCGGACAAAGGTGTGTTTCGTCGGCTGTGGTCGCGGGTGACGCTGGTCGCTGGGCCGGCAGTGCCGGTTGAAGCTGCGGAACCAGCCAAATTGCAAGGCCTGGTGGGGGCATTACGCGGCGCTGTGCGCTGATTCATTCTTACGCGGGCCGCCCTGCACGCGTGCCCGCAGGGGGATTCAGCCCGCCATCGCCAACCGGTTGCGTCCCTCGCGCTTGGCCACGTACAGCGCACTGTCGGCGCGGCGCAACAGGCTTTCGGCCGACTCGCCAGGCAACAAGGTTGAACAACCAAGGCTGACCGTCAGTTCGACCGACTTGCCGTCGGCCGAATACTCTTTGGCCTGCGTCGCAAATCGCAGTCGTTCGCCCACCAGGGCTGCGGCTTCACGCCCGGTGTTGGACAGCAGGATCAAAAACTCTTCACCGCCGAAACGGAACACCATGTCTACGTTGCGCAGTTGGCTTTTGATCGCGGCGGCGACGGCTTTGAGGACCTCATCACCGGCACTGTGACCATGGTCGTCATTGATGCGTTTGAAGTGATCGATGTCCAGCATCAACAGCGATAAAGGCTGCAGGTGACGGCGCGACATGTCGATTTCCCGTTGCAACGTCTGGTCCATGGCGATGCGGTTACCAGTATCTGTCAGCGGATCGCGTAACGCGCTTTGGGTGGCGGCCCGATAAAGCAAAGTGTTGCGCATCGGGAACAGCAGTGCAGACAACAGGGACTCGAGATAGCCCTGTTCCTGATCGCTGAAACGCTGGTTGCGGCGAAAAACCAATTCTCCCAGATGCTCACCTTCATGGCTGAGGCTGTAACTGATCGAATGGTGACCGCGCTGGCCGAATTCCAGGCGCAGATCGGTGGCCTTGTGTTCGTAGCTCAAGGCGTCGAGCGGTACCAATCGTTGAATTTCGCGGAAAAAGAGACCGAGTATGCGTTGCGGCTCAAGGCTGGTCTGAAGTTGCAGGCAGAGCTGTTGACGCAACTGCGCAAGGCTGACCGGTCTTTCCAGAATAGGGGGCTGCTGTCCAAAGCCCAGGCGTTGCAATTTCGCGCTATCGAAGTCAATCGCGTTGGTCTGGGATGGTGATTTCATATGGCATGCGCCCCTAAGCAGCAAGACAGTCTTACAAGCTGGGTGAGAGCGGCGTTGGGCAGCGCATCATACTGGTCCATCAGTCTCGTAGGACGTTTGAATCAAGTCTAGTCCGCTTTTGGCGACGATTATTAACCTATCGACTTACGCATTGCCCAATGTGCCTTCACTCGGCGTGTCTGAGCAAAATTAGAGCGAAAGTCGTGCCATTCAGTTCAGTCGATTTAAAAGCTTTTGAAATCAATAGGCTGAGCATTTGACAGGGCAGTTTTGGCGAATTAGGTGACGGTTGTTTGACGAAGAACTCGTGCATTTGCGACGGCTGTTACGCACCGCGACGGGAAGCCGCCGCGATACGTAGGGCGACGCACGGTGTTACTGGGCGTTGAATGCCTGACCGTTGACGCCAGTGCTGTCCGGCCCCATCAGGTAGAGGTAGACCGGCATGATCTCCTCGGGTGTCGGGTTGTTCAGCGGATTTTCACCAGGGTAAGCCTGGGCGCGCATGCTGGTGCGGGTTGCGCCGGGGTTGATGCTGTTGGAACGCATCGGGGCGACGGTATCGACCTCGTCAGCGAGGGTCTGCATCAGGCCTTCGGTGGCGAACTTGGAGACGCCATAAGCCCCCCAATACGCCCGGCCTTTACGTCCTACACTGCTGGACGTGAACACCACCGATGCATCCGCAGACAGCTTGAGCAGTGGCAAGAGGGTACTGGTGAGCATGAACATGGCGTTGACGTTGACGTGCATGACACGCATGAAATTTTCGCCGGACAACTGTTCGATCGGCGTACGCGGACCAATGATCGACGCGTTGTGCAGCAAGCCATCGAGGTGACCGAATTCGGTTTCGATCATCGCTGCCAGCTCATCGTATTGATGGGGCAGGGCGGTTTCGAGGTTGAACGGGATCACGGCCGGTTGTGCATGGCCGGCGGCTTCGATTTCGTCGTAGACCTGAGTCAGGTTGGCTTCTGTCTTGCCAAGCAACAACACGGTGGCGCCGTGAGCGGCGTAGGTTTTTGCAGCTGCAGCGCCGATGCCACGGCCAGCGCCGGTGACCAGAATGACCCGGCCTTTGAGCAGGTCGGGACGGGCGGAATAATCAAACATAAAAAACCTCAACAAATCAGAATGCGGGCAGTTGCGATCGGAGCGCGATCCCTGTGGGAGCCTGGCTTGCCAGCGATGACGTTTATAAGTTCGCTATCGCCGGCAAGCCGTGCTCCTGTAAAAAAGGTCGGTTTAGCAGCTGCAAAGAGCGCTATCCAGCACCTTGCGCAACTCCAGCGGATGATCAACTACCACATCTGCGCCCCAGTGCCGCGGGTTGTCGTCTGGATGGATGTAGCCATAGGTCACGGCAGCCGTTTTGGTGCCGGCATCGCGCCCGGACTCGATATCGCGCAGGTCGTCACCCACAAACAACACGCTCGCCGGATCCAGGTCGAGCATCTTGCACGCGAGGATCAGCGGTTCCGGATCCGGCTTGCTGTTCTTCACGTGGTCAGGGCAGATCAACAACGCCGAACGCTCGGCCAAACCCAGTTGCTGCATGATCGGCTCGGCGAACCGCAGGGGCTTGTTGGTGACCACTCCCCAGATCAAGTTGGCTTTTTCGATATCGGCCAGCAGTTCACCCATGCCGTCGAACAATTTGCTGTGAACGGCACACCCTTTTACGTAGCGATCCAGGAACTCCAGACGCAGCTCCTCGAAGCCAGGCGATTCCGGGTCCATGGAAAAGGTCACTGCGACCATCGCCTTGGCACCACCGGATATCTCGTCGCGAATGTGTTTGTCGTTCATCGGCGGCATGCCGCGGTCGGCACGCATCGCCTGACAAATGGCGATAAAGTCCGGCGCGGTGTCGAGCAGCGTGCCGTCCATGTCAAAAAGGACTGCTCTGATACGCATCGGCTTACTCCTCGCGCAGGGTCTGGATCATGTAGTTGACGTCCACATCGGAAGCCAGTTTGTAGTGCTTGGTCAGCGGGTTGTAAGTCAGCCCGATGATGTCCTTGACGGTCAGGCCGGCCATGCGGCTCCAGGCACCGAGCTCCGAAGGGCGGATGAATTTCTTGAAATCATGGGTGCCACGCGGCAGCAGCTTCATGATGTATTCAGCGCCAACAATGGCGAACAGATAGGCTTTCGGGTTGCGATTGATTGTGGAGAAGAACACCTGGCCGCCCGGTTTGACCATCTTGTAGCAAGCGCGGATCACGGAGGACGGATCCGGCACGTGTTCGAGCATTTCCAGGCAAGTGACCACGTCGAACTGCTCGGGCATTTCTTCCGCCAAGGCTTCGGCGGTGATCTGCCGGTACTCGACCGTCACACCCGATTCCAGTTGGTGCAGCTGCGCCACCGCCAGCGGCGCTTCGCCCATGTCGATGCCCATGACGGTCGCGCCGCGTTGGGCCATGGCCTCGCTCAGAATGCCGCCGCCGCAACCGACGTCGAGGACTTTCTTGCCAGCCAGTTGTACCCGTTCGTCAATCCAGTTGACCCGCAGCGGGTTGATATCGTGCAGGGGTTTGAACTCGCTCTCGCGGTCCCACCAGCGATGGGCCAGGGCTTCGAATTTGGCGATTTCGGCGTAGTCGACGTTGCTCATGGTTCAGTCCTCTAAAACTTGAAAAATCCTGTTGCCCCGGCAGGTGCCCCGGGGTGCTTACGATTCGGTATGGCCGCTGATCCGTTGGCCCCAGGCCTTGGCGGTAGCGCACAACTGTTCTTCATCCAGACGGGTCAAGCGACGGTCGTCGAGCAGTTGCTTGCCGGCCACCCATAGGTGTTTTACGCAATCGCGGCCGGTGGCATATATAAGCTGTGAAACCGGGTCATAGACGGGTTGCTGGGCCAGGCCGGACAGGTCAAAGGCGACAATGTCCGCGGCCTTGCCGACTTCCAGCGATCCTACCTCGGCCTCGATCCCCATTGACCGGGCGCCGTTCAACGTGGCCATGCGCAATGCGCGGTGCGCGTCGAGTGCGGTGGCAGAGCCTGCGACGGCTTTGGCCAGCAACGCGGCGGTGCGGGTTTCGCCCAGCAAATCCAGATCATTGTTACTGGCGGCGCCGTCGGTGCCGATGGCCACATTGACGCCGGCCTGCCACAGACGCTCGACCGGGCAAAAGCCGCTGGCCAGTTTCAGGTTCGACTCCGGGCAGTGAATAACGTTGGTGTTGCTTTCTACCAGCAATGCCAGGTCGTCTTCGCTGATCTGAGTCATGTGCACCGCCTGGAAGCGCGGTCCCAGCAAGCCGAGGCGGCCGAGACGAGCGAGCGGACGTTCACCGGTCTGGTCGACCGCCTGCTGCACTTCGAATGCAGTCTCGTGGACGTGCATGTGAATCGAAGCGTCCAGTTCTTCAGCGATCACCCGGATCTTCTCCAGGTTTTCGTCGCACACGGTGTAGGGCGCATGCGGGCCGAAGGTGATCCTGATGCGTTCGTGGTGCTTGAGGTCGCCGAACAATTCCACGCCCTGACGAATGGCTTCATCCGCCGTGCTGGCGCCTGGAATGGGAAAGTCGAGGATCGGAATCGCGATTTGTGCGCGAAGGCCACTGTTGTGCACGCGCTCGCTGGCAACCTTCGGGAAGAAGTACATGTCAGAGAAACAGGTAATACCGCCTTTGATCTGCTCGGCGATCGCCAGGTCGGTACCGTCACGCACGAACGCTTCGTCGACCCACTTGGCTTCAGCCGGCCAGATGTGGTTTTCCAGCCAGGTCATCAGTGGCAGGTCGTCAGCCAGGCCGCGGAACAGAGTCATTGCGGCATGGCCGTGCGCATTGATCAGGCCGGGGCAGACCAGCATGTCCGGCAGTTCACGCACTTCGGTCGCATCAAGCTTGAGTGCGGTGGCGCGTGGGCCGATAAAAACGATGCGCCCGTCGCGGATGCCAAGGGCGTGCTCCTTGAGGACAACGCCTGCGGGTTCGACAGGTACCAACCAGGTCGGCAGCAGCAACAGGTCGAGCGCAGCGGCAGTGTTCGGCATCGAAGATCGGTTCCAGTGCTTTTGTAAAGGATGGCGAAGTATACCCGAGCGTCTTCGCCGGGGGCTCGCTATAATCGGCGGCTTTGTTACTGAGTACGGGGTGTGGGATGCGCGATCGACTGTTGGCTGCGGAGAAGGTAAAGGCCATCGATTGGCGTGATGGCGCCCTGTACCTGCTGGATCAGCGCGTATTGCCGTTCGAGGAAACCTGGATTGCCTGCACCAGCGCCGCCGGTGTGGCCGAGGCCATTCGCTCGATGGTGGTGCGGGGTGCTCCGGCCATTGGCATCAGCGTCGCCTACGGCGTGGTGCTGGCAGCCCGCGCCCGGTTTGCCGAAGGAGGCGACTGGCAAGCGGCGCTGGAAGCTGATTTCGCACTGCTGGCGGACTCCCGGCCAACGGCGGTCAATCTGTTCTGGGCGCTGGGCCGCATGCGCGATCGCCTGGAGCGCCTGAAGAATCACGCCGATCCACTGGCAGTGCTGGAAGCCGAGGCAATCGCCATTCATGAAAGCGATCGGGAAGCCAACCTGACCATGGCGCAGCTGGGCGTGGACCTGATTCGCAAGCATCAGGGCAACGCTCAGGCGATTCTGACTCACTGCAACACCGGCGCGCTGGCCACTGGCGGCTTCGGCACCGCATTGGGGGTGATTCGCGGGGCGTTCATCGAAGGTATGGTCGAGCGCGTGTACGCCGATGAAACCCGCCCATGGCTTCAAGGCTCGCGCTTGACCGCGTGGGAGTTGGCCAACGAAGGCATTCCCGTCACGGTCAATGCCGACTCTGCTGCAGCCCACATCATGAAAACCAAGGGCATTACCTGGGTGATCGTGGGCGCCGACCGGATCACCGCCAATGGCGACGTGGCCAACAAGATCGGTACCTATCAGCTGGCAGTAAACGCCATGCACCACGGCGTGCGCTTCATGGTCGTGGCCCCGAGTTCAACCATCGACATGAACCTGGCCAGTGGCGACGACATTCCCATTGAAGAGCGCGATGGCCGCGAGTTGCTGGAAGTGGGCGGCAAGCGCGTCGGTGCGGACGTGGATGCGTTCAATCCGGTATTCGACGTGACCCCTGCGGACCTGATCGATGTCATCGTCACCGAAAAAGGCATCGTCGAGCGGCCAGACACCGCGAAAATGGCGCAGTTGATGTGCCGCAAGCGTCTGCATTGATTTCCGTAGCGTCTGAAAGGACTTCATCGCCAGCAGGCTGGCTCCCACAGGGTTTGTGATCGACTTAGATCTAATGTGGGAGCCAGCCTGCTGGCGATTGGGGGCTGAAAGTCAATAAACAACCTTAATTCGGTCGCCAATTCGGCATTCGCAGTAGCTCTAAGCTTCTCTGATCCCCTTCAAGCCTGTCACCGGTCAACTAACTATGCTCCATGCGCATCTGAGGGATAGGTGCGTGGCGGCTCTTGTGATAACATCCGGCGTTTTCCGAGGCAGTCCCACGGGGTTGTCTTTACTGCGCAAATCCATGGCACAACTCGTTGATTTGTCGTAAGTCGGTGTATGGCACTCCAGCCTGCAGCGGCGAGCTTCGTTCGTCCCATATGGATGTGACGAGGTTTCACCAGAAAAAGGAATCAGGCTTCTCATGGGCGAACTGGCCAAAGAAATCCTCCCGGTCAATATCGAAGACGAGCTGAAGCAGTCCTACCTCGACTAC
>Ga0247812_10000386_pt1 | contig 31234 bp, 41 predicted proteins | sample UWRJL149409B1_FD_178011 | JGI IMG/M metagenome (GOLD analysis project Ga0247812, IMG submission 178011) | Plant litter microbial communities from Arlington Agricultural Research Station in Wisconsin, United States - UWRJ-L149-409B-1 | ecosystem: Environmental > Terrestrial > Plant litter >...
AAGCAGATGATTCGGCAGATGATTGCTGAATTGGAAGATGTGCTGATTGTTCTCAAGAAATAATTTCTGCTTTTAAATACTTCCAGTTTTCAAAAGCTTGCGATATATTCTTGAGCGTCCTTCGAGATGAAGGACGAGTTTCACGCCTAGTCGGGGCGTAGCGCAGTCCGGTAGCGCACTAGCATGGGGTGCTAGGGGTCGAGTGTTCGAATCACTCCGTCCCGACCATATTTATCAGTAACTTAGCCGAACTCTAGCCAGTTCGGCTTTTTTACGCGTAGGGACTTTTGCGGGGGATCATCCCGTTTTCCTCCTCAAGATGGTCAGTGCCGGTCCTCGCGAATCGATGGCTGACACTTTGTTTGCCGCGTCAATCAAATGCCCAAGCTCTGCGGTAGAATAGTGGCTCGTAATGCTACCGTTCTTGTGCCCCAGTAAAGCCTTTCGATCTTCCTCGGTTATGCCCGCTGCACGCAGCCTTCTGCCAAAGGTGTGTTTGAGGTCATGAACCCTGATTGAGCGGAACCCAGGGTGTGCCGACGAGCCGTGTTCCTTTTCCCACTTCGCCGCCGCTCGCACTCTGGCCTTCTTCCAGGCGGTATCGTTCATCCGGTGAATCGCCGTAGCCCCAAACTGATCAGGTTGCCCGTAGGGGAAAACTAGATCGCGATGCAGGCCGCGCTGACCATCAATGACTGACATCGCCACCTTGTTGAGCACTACCAGTCGTTCGTCCCCGTTTTTCACCCCCGCCTTTTCGTGCCGACCGCCAAACCCCGACGGTATTAGAAACACACTCGTTTCCAGCTCTGGCACTCGTATCTCCCAATCCCATCGCAGTTTGCAGACCTCTTGCTCGCGGCAACCCGTGTTCACCTTGTAGAGAGCCATCCTCAGCAGGTGATCAGGGATCTCCGCAAACAGCATGGACTGCTCTTCCCATGACAAAGGGTAAGGCTTCCTGCTCGACCGCCTTTCTTCCAGCATCGAGATCATTGGCACGCTCTCAAGCCACGGTCGCTTTTCTGCGTCTCGCCACTTCCTGTGGCACAGGTTCAAGATCCTGACGACTCGCTGCAGGGCGATGTTTACCGTCCTGTTCGATACGCCCGGCTTCACCTTCCCGGTAGCTGTTTTGGTGGGTTTTTGCCGATCCCGCTTGAAGGCGGCGAGGGTGCCGTCATCAATATGCGTGATCGGTAAGTCGCCGATGTAAGGGTCCAGCTGCTCAATGTGGGAGGCGGACAAGGCGATTGACGCCTGATCTTTGAAGTCCACCAGAAACTTCGTGGCGGCCTCCCGCCAGGTTCGCACCTGGCGCACACCATAGACCTTTTCCTGTCGGAGCTTTTCGAGCCGATGAATCAGGTACTGCTCTGCTTCTTCCCTCTCGCTTGATCCAGTGCTTTCTTGAAGTCGCTGACCTCGGACGACTTTGTCGATGTGCCAAATCCCGTTCCTCTCGTAGAGGCCGGAGATTGTTTTTCGCGCCATTTATTGACTCCTTGGCGCCCACTGCGGGGCTGATTGTTGTCCTGATTGGCTGCTTTTTCAATTGCCATAGACTCGACCCAGGCATCCGCCCATGCGTCGAGCTCCAGCCGATCGAAGCCAACACCCTGTTTCCCGATCGGGAACTCCCGAACGTTAGGCCTGACCGTCTTGTTGAATTCATCCCGGCACATGCCGAGGTAGCCATAGGCTTCGCCGGCGCGAATGAAGCGCGGGAGGATGGGCGCGACCTGGGCCGCGCTTCGATTGGACATAGCGATTCCTCACCCGCCGATCACGGGCAGGCTGGTAGGAGGGAGAGTGGGTTAGGCTGCTGCTTTAGAGATCAGCTCGCAGTCGGCCGCCAGTTTCAGAAGGTTGCGAGTGGTCGGCCTGAATCGTCCGGTATCCGGATAGCATTCGAACTCATGGCCTTCGGGGAATGCTTCGAAGGGTCCATGCCAGGGCCAGCAGCTTTTCCAATCAGCCCATACGGTGTATGCGTCCTGGCCTTCGCCCCAGTAATCGGTACCGCCGCCGACACTCGGACAGTGACGGACGGAGGACTTCTGCTCATTGGCCAGCTCTGAATGATCGTCGTCGATCCATGCGCGGCGATAAAGCGATGGGTGCAGACGAACAAGGCGCTTGCCGAGCTTCTTCTCGATGCGAGCTTTCATCAACGTGGCCCCGAGTAGATGAGCCAGGCCATGTAGGCGAGGGCGCAGACTGGAACGATCATCAGCAATCGCTCCAGTTCATGGCCTGGATGTACTCGCACGGAACCACCAGCCTGTCGGGTGGCAGGGTGCTTTCGGTCTTGGTGTCGCCGAAATACGCAATGGCTGCCTGGGCACGCTCAAGCGAAAGCTGGGCATGACGCATCTGCCAGGACTTTCTCTGTTTGTACGAGCGCAGCGCCAAGGCCTTGTCGGTGTAGGCAAATCGCCGACCGTGCTCGCCGCCCTCCTTAAGGACGCGCTTGCGGTACTGCTTCAGCAGGGATTCACGCTGCGAGCCACCGAAGAGGTTGTCGTGGAATTCATCCACGATGTACCAGCACTGCTCAGTCTCACCGACAACTACATACTTTTTACAAGTTACTTCCAGGCCTTTTGGGTCCATCTCGTCGACGTAGCGGTAATGGACCGGGCCGAGCTTTTTCTTTTCCATGGGCGTACTCGTCCTTGCCGCTTTAGCGGCTGACTTTGAAAGGGGGGGAGTTGCTTGCGAAGAATTGTTTCTTTCAGGGTACTTTAGGTGTCTAGATTGTTACTGCGTTAAGGATGTATGCTTGTTGGTCATTTGATGAGTTGTGGATGTTGTAGATTGAATAATAAGTTAAAAGAAAAAATTGCGGGCTATTCGGTGACTTTGATTTGGGCGCTTTTATTTCTTGTCTCCAGTAGTTGGCTTCTTGTCGGCTCGGTAGCTTACTGGGTTAAGAAAGGATGGTTGCCCCCGGATAGCGCAGGGTGGGCGCAAGCGATCGGGGGTTTGCTAGCGGTGATGGTGGCAATAGCAGTGCCCGCCTATCAAAGTTACCATCAGCAAAAGCAGCTTCAAGAAAAAGATGTTCGGAGTCGCCTAGACGGAATGCAAGCTACAAGAGCACTTATGGAGCATTTGCTTGGTGTTCAGATTCGACTCCGAACTGGTCTATATCAATTTCAATTGCGTAGAGGCTTATTCGAATCACTAGACGGAGCGCGCGCTTCCGCCCACGATGCTAAACAGGCTGCTGCAATGCTTAGAGAACTTTCGGTTGTGGCTTTAAGTGTTCAAATGGTTCATTTTTTGGTTGGTATGCGTGAGATTGCAAGCTATGGAGAATTTGCAGCGCAAACTATGGATAATCCCATGTCGGTCGTTACTCCTGATGTGCTTAACAAGTTAAAAAGTAATACTGAGCTTTTGAAGAAGTGGATTAATGAGTTGGATGGTTTAGAACAGTCATAGCTCTTAATTTTTCTAGTGACTCAGATCGTTTCGTGCTTTTACTTGCGGCTGTCCCTGCCGCAGCGCCTGCTGCAATACTTGCAGTGGTTCGGCCGCTTTGTTTCCTGTGGGCAACTGGCGTCCTATACCGGGTCATGCCCGGGCGGTAGAGGGTGGCGGCGGATCAGCTACAGTTGAGCGACCAGTCAGTGGAGGTTCGACATGTCCCTTTACAGCGTGAATGCAGTCCAGATCAGTCAGGAAGGTGAAATCAAAGCCTTTAAAGGCGTTGAGGTTAATGCTCGAACCCGGGCTACGGTCGGCACCGAAAGAGTTTTCAGCGTTGCTGAAATTCTTGGCGCAATAACGCACGGTGATTGCTTCGATCTGCTGTTTTACACCGCTGGCGGGCCTGTTTCCGGCGGACTGCTCATCCCTGATGGGCATGGGTCTGTGCGAGAGGAGCGTGGCGGCCCTGAGCGGAACATTGTCGACTTACGAAAATTTTGAATCGATCCGCCTCAAGCCGCGAGGCGCTGGTAGAGCTCAATGATGTCTGCTGCGTTGGCGCTGACCAGCGCTTCTGCCTCGTCCGGACAGACGCTGTTGCCGATCAATCGGACCTGGTCGGTCTTGTTGATGTCGCGCCATTCCTTGGCGCCGGTAACCGGGTCTACGAATAGCCCGCGGTCGATGATGTAGTCCTTGTGAAAGCCTTGCGCTGCCTTCAGCTCAGGTGGCTGCAGCATGCGCAGGGTGATGTCCACCAGCACATAACCACCGACCATGACCATTTCGGCTGGGTCCTTGAAGTGCTCCGGCAAGTATTCGTGCATGAAGGCGGCGCAGCGGCGGGCCCCTTCCATCTGTTCAAGCGTCAGGGTGTCTGGCACTTGCACAACCTCGACCAGCGCAACCCGGTCCTTAGTAGGCAGTGTGTGCATTGGCTCGGCCAGCGAAATACCGTCCTTCTCGTTGCCGTAGTACTTCACCAGGTACGCGTTGACCAAACGCTGGTTGGCGCCGGATTGGCAGATGGTCGAGATTGGGTCGAAGGCGGAACGGCCGTCGCCTTTGTAATACCCGCCATTCGCCTGTTCGAAGAATGCGGAGACTACGCCGTGTCGCGCAGCACCGGCCAGCAGAGTCTGTGTAGGTTCTTGCGGCGAGCTGCCGACGGTGTTCTGACCGAAAGCTGTCATGTGTGCGGCAACCATCGCGAAGTGGCCACCTTTGACCTGGGCGACCTGCGTCCGCAGCGGCTCCTTCGCGTCGAAGTTGCGTTGCGATGATCCGTTCGCGCATTCGGTGAGGAATGGCGCGGCAACTGGCTGCACCAGTGCGTGGTGGGTGCCGCCGGCGCTGATGGTCGACAACGCCTCATTCATGCCATGGGTGCTGGTGTGCGCCGATGACGTGCCGCGCATGGGGACGATGAAAGGCTTGGCGCTGGTGAGCACGTGCCGCCAGCAGCCCTTGGCCACGCGGCGCATGGTGTTCTCGGCCATTGGCTTGTCGCGGAAGATGGTGCGCCCGAGGTTGCTCCAGTCGATGCATTCCGCCGCCGCGCGCCACGGCAATTGTTTGGCCGTCGGCTTCTTGTGGCGTACCGGTTCAGGCCAGACGATCGGAAGTCCGTCACTGCGTGCTACCAGGTAGAGACGCTTGCGAATGGTTGGGGCACCGGCGTTTGCCGCAACGCGCTCCCGCCATTCCACGGTGTAGCCAAGACCTCGCACCAAGTCCGCGGCCGGGACATGGTCGCCGATGGAATCAAGGATCTCTTGCATGTCCGGGTGATCGGCAGCCAGCCCGGTGCTGAGCGCTGCGATAAATGAACGGAAGGTGCGCCCCTTCTCGGCCTTGATAGGATGGCCGTCCTCGTCGATTGGGCCCCAGTCGCAGAACTCTTCAACGTTCTCCAGGAACATCAGGCGAGGTCGTGTGGCGTGAGCCCAACGAACCACTACCCAAGCCAGTCCTCGCACCTTGCGGTCGCGGGGGGCGCCACCCTTTGCCTTGCTGTGATGGCGGCAATCAGGTGATGCCCATAGTATTCCAACAGGCTGGCCACCGGTGGCGAGTACCGGGTCTACCTCAAACACATCAGCTACGTAGTGATCTGTCTGCGGGTGATTTGCGCGATGGACCGCCAACGCTATTGGGTTGTGGTTTACCGCGACATCCGGCTCCCGGTACGCCCGGGCTATTCCAGTGCTGGCACCGCCGCCACCAGCGAACAGGTCCACCACCAGTTCCTTTTTGAATGGCAGGCCCATGCTTAGTTGGCCGTGGATGAATTGGGGTTTCTTCTGTTGTGCGGACATAGGGTATCCTCTACGAAATATCGAGTGGTTTTCCAAGGAGGTAATTTGAAATCGGATGTCGTGGTGTGGATTGGTTGTATTCTTATATTTATGGCCGGCGTAGTTTGGTCTCCTATAATGTTAGGTTCTAGAGAGGGTGTTTCTGGATTCAGTTCCCTAAAAGAATCTTTGGAGTGTATAAGCTATGTCGCTACTGTAGCTGCATGTATAGCTGCGATTCTTGCGCTTAAAAGCTGGAAAACACAGTTTTGGCATAGTAAAAAATATGAATGCTTGGCGCGGCTTAAATTGGCTTCTGACAATATTCAGTGCGCTGGCAGGCATGTGCGTTTTTTCACAAGAAATCAAATTAGAATTAATGAGCTAATCTTCGGACAATTTCCAAGTTTAGAGGCGCGTGCTTCAGAAGCAGAACAGGCGTGGGTTTCAGCGGATACAGAAATGGGACGCGCAATTGATGAGTGTGAGCTGTTTCTTGCCTCTAAAGTTCAACGCGAGCTGTTTCTATTGCACGATGAACTTTCGCAGGTGGTTAGATCCTATGAATATAGGTTCTTTGACTTCCTCGAGGATAAAGTTGTTGCTATGCAGGTTATTCATAGCGCGGAACGAACTGCGTATGCACAATGCGATGAGATAGTCGGAAAAATAAAAATCCTTATAAAATCGATGCGTTCTAAAGAATTCTCGTAAATCATAAAGATGAGTTTTACGCTTGATTTGTTGAAGTGGATATTCGTGTTCGGCCCGGCTTGAGGCCTGAGGGAGCGTCGTATGGCGAAGAAATTAGAATTTTGGGGTGTCTCGGGTACCGTCGTATATTTGGTGCTGATTGCGACGACAGTAATATTTAAGTTTGATAGTTTTATAAGGCTTGAGTTGAACGAGTTGGGTGATTTCCTTGCAGGAGTTTTTGGGCCGGTAGCTTTTTTATGGCTGGTGCTCGGGTTCTTACAGCAAGGTCGCGAACTTAAGCTAAGTTCTGATGCGTTAAGGTTGCAAGCAGATGAACTCAGGGCATCAGTAGAGCAACAGACTCAGATGGTTGAGGCGCAGCAATTGAGTTTGGAAAATCATGAGCGCTCTCTTGATCCGTTGCTAATGCTGCAATCAATTGAAGGAACTCATGATGAGGATGGAGAGTTTCATTTTCAGTTTAAAGTTGTTAACAAAGGTGCTTATTGTGAGGATGTAGTAATAAGTGTTTCGTCAGTGTATTTCGATTTTAACCTCCATCCGGAGCCACTGTATGACGATACGTACACCACATTCTCAATAGCTGAAGGCACGGATGATAGAGTTAGTGTGACGATTTCATATAGGCGTGTTAGCGGAAATACTGGAGTCCAAAAATTCCAGCTTGATAAATATATACACGAAGATGAAAGCTGGTATGCAATCTCTAAGATCAGGGGGCAGACTGTAGTTTGATTTCTATCAAAAAGCGTCGGCATATCTAAGTTTGAATTTGACGCTTGTGCGCACGGTTTGACGACCGCGTCAATGAAGCCTCGGAAATGGTTTGTTGTTCGCGCGTGCGATAACGTGGCGACAGATTTTTTCCGGTACCTGGGCTGCCTGACGCGCAGTTGTGGCTCACGGGGCCTTCAGTCGCACGCCGCCCTCCATGACATGATGCGACAGGGCGAGTGGTGGATTTTCTTGGATGGTTAACTCAAGATCCGGAACAGACTTCTGCTTAGGATTAGTGTGATATGGATATTTGGGAAATTGACAAGCTGGTCCTGTTCATCGCGTTCGTTATCCCTGGGTTTCTCAGCATCAAGTTTTACCAGCTGATTTTCCCAGGCACGGTTCGGAGCGCATCTGACCAATTGATTGACGCGATCGCTTACAGCTGCATAAATTACGCATTGTTGTTCTGGGCTGTGGTGTACGTTGAGGCGAGCGGTTTGATGTCCGTTCATCCCTCGCTGTACTATCTTTTTTATGTCTTTGTGCTCTTCATTTCGCCGTTTTTGCTCGTGCTCGCCTGGAAGTGGCTGCGGACTCACGAAAGGTTCAAGGGGTCCGCTCCGCATCCAACCGCCAAGCCTTGGGACTATGTTTTTGAAAGCTCAAAACCCTATTGGATAGTGATCTACTTGAAAAACGGCAAAATGGTAGGGGGGAAGTACTCAGGAAAATCTTTCGCCTCTAGCTATCCAGTTGAAGAACAGATCTACTTAGAAGAAGCATGGATCGTAAACTCAGAAGGAATTCTTGAGCGCCCCATCAAGCGCAGTGCAGGCGTATTGGTAATGGCTTCTGAAATATCCTATTTAGAATTTTCACACTATGAATGAGGAATTCGACATGGCAGACAAAGAATTGAAAAACAATGGTTACCAACCTGCTAGCGAGAGAGTTGAGCGGGGCTACCAGCCCGCACTCGAAACGCCTCACAAGCCTAATCCGCATGGCGGCTATCAGCCGACAAGCACTGGCGACAACCCGACTAACGTGCCTTCGCCTCCGAAGGAGAGATAATTTCATCCCCCGGATCCTGCTGAATCATCTGCAGGCTCTTCCGGTGAAAAGCCAGCGACACGTTTTGGGATACCTCAATAACGTGTCGCGGCGGATCAAGCATCGGCAGGCACTTTTGAGGCCCTAACTCATGTAGCCGGTGAATCATCAGCGTGATGGCCTCGCCCTGTTCCTTGATGCCGCTCCAGGCCATCAACTCAGCAAGTGCTTGGCGTGTTCCGGCCATGCAATGCAGCCTGATTTCTTCCTCGCCGCGAGTCTTTCGCCTCGCCGCAGTCTTTGCTGATCGTTCTTTCTGCGCGGCTGCCATGGTTTACCTCTTCTATTCCGCTGGCTGGGATCGCCATCCAGGCCTGTCGTTTGCGTTGCTGGACTCGGTGCTGCATCGAAAGGCGGGCTTCATCTTCGGATAGTCGAATTAGTCATTGATGAGCCTGAGGAACAGCGTGGTGCTGATGCTCAAGGCCTTCGCGCACTGGCTGCGGTTGATGCCCTTCGCCATGCATTCCTTCACTCGAGTAACGAGCAAGGCCTCTGACTCAGCTGTTTCCTTATTCGGCGCGAACGCTTTCTTCGGCCCGACCTTGAATTCGATGCTGTAGCGCCGGCCGATCCCGCGCAGCACGCCGAGCGATATCCCTTCTTTCTCGCAGATCTCGCAGCGATTCAAGGTCTTGGCCAGTTCGCGAATGCGCACGACCTGCGCACCGGAATCGGCCTTTGCTGGTTCGCTTTGGAAGTTCGGCGTCTTGCTTCGATTGTAATTCGGCGGGCGGTGGGTGATTCCGCAGCTGGGAAGCTCCTCAATAGTCCCGCCTTTGAGGATGAAGGCGTCCTGAAGCATTGCCAGCTCATGGCGGAGCGGGTTGAGCATTTCAATCATGCTGAGTTCGGTACTGATCACGCTGCCACCTTTACCAGCTTGACGCCGGCCATGCTGAAGTTAGAACCCTGGTCTGCAACCATTGCGTCGAGGGCCTCCCAGTTCACCGAGAGGACCGATATAGGGGCTTGCCCGTATGCGACGGCCTTCACCAGCGATTCAAGGTCGAATACTTCGGCCTGTAGGCTTGATGCCTGCTGAGCGGGTGCGAGAGTCGGCTTCAGTGCTGCTTGGGCAGTCGGCGAGGTCTTGATCTGTACTGGCGTTACGAATGGCGCAGGCTCAGCAACAGGCTCGACAACTGCCTGCTTCGCCCTTTCGTCCTCGATCTTCTGCAGCTCTTCCTTGCGGATCTTTTCGCGCAGGGCCTCGGCCTTTTCGTCCTCAGCTTTCTTGTGCTCGGAGATCCGAACCTTGATGAGCGACACCAGGTCGTCGTTGGCTTTCATGACCAGCTGCTGAGCATCGACAAATAGGAAGGCGTGGTCGGCAGCCAGGGTGCGCAGGCTTTCCAGATTCAGGCGGATGCCTTCGGCTGTTTGGCTGGCATCAATCTTCGCCCTGGCCAATTCGGTATCCACCGAGTCCTGCAGGCTGGCGATAGTGCGCTTGTTCTTCATGGCGCCAGCGAAGTCCGCGTGCACGTTCGGCAGGACCACTTTGCCAAGGGTTTTGTTGATCGCCGCAACGTGGTCAACCAGCGCCTGCTCGGCCTTCTGCTTGATGCTGGTCTTGACCACCAGTTCCTGCGCCTTCACCAGCTTGTCGACTTTCAAGCGGGTTTCGCGGGCATGCGCCGAGACGCGATCCAGTGACGAGAACAGCTCCTCGATGGACTGAGTTTGAGACAGCGCCTGCTTCTTGGCAGCGGCGACAGCTTCCTCAACATCGCCGCACCACTTGACGGCCTTCTTCGCGTCGGCGAAGTCCTGGTCGGTGGTCAGCGTGGTTTTCACCGAGTCAATGACCGCAAGGGCAGACTGCTCGAACACCTTCAGGTTGCTGGCGGTAACCATGCCGGTGAGTTCGATGCGCAGCGATGGCAGCTCGTCAGGGGCCTTACCGACAACGATCGATGGCGCTTCTGCAAACTCATGGACGGCGAGGTCTGCCTCGAACTGCTTCCATCCGGCAACAAGCTTCGCGGCCCGGCCCGGCACTGGCGTGTATTCCATCGAGACGAAGTTTTGTTCGGTGCCGTCGGAGCAAACGAAAATCACTTTCTCGGCGCCGCTCACTAGCAGTTGCTGCTCAAGTTGCCAGTAGTAGTGCGGATCAAGGTCGCCAGCCCGAACGTCAGCGGCGAGCTGTTCGTTCCACATTTTGTGCTCGAACAGCGTTTCGCCAAGAAGCGTGCTTCCGTCGAACGAGGCGAGCAGGTTGCCGTCGGTGCCGACGATTGGGAAAAGATCCTCGCCAATCCGGGCTTCCAAGATTGGTCGAGCCATGGCCTCGAACTCATGACCCTTGTCGAAAAGGTACTTCTGCACCCACCACGACACATCGCGATCAAGCCCTGACTTCTTGGCGTCGAGCAGTTCGGTGCGTTTCATCTGTTTCGACGCACCCATCATTGCCGGCGCTTCGGATGCTGTTTGGAAATCGGCGCGAAGGGCGTGCCACTCGGCGGAGCCTTGAGCTACGTTATGAATTTTCATGCGGATTCTCCGTCGAGGGCTTTAAGGTTGGTGATTTTTTCGGCCTGCGTATCGCTCAGCGTGTACTTGCTGCGGATGGTGGCGATCAGGTGTTCGGGGCTGGTGCGCTTCGCGTCGATAAGCGGCTGCCACTTGACCATGTTCTGTTCCAGTAAATCGTCTGAGTAGGCCGGCAGAGTTTCTGGCTCTGGCTCTGGCTCTGGCTGAGTCTGATGCTGCGGACTGACATCGCGCGGCGCCTCCTCGAATGACTTGCCTTCCATTTCGTCAGCGGTCGGGGCTGATCCGACCTCGGGAAACGCTTTGCGCAGGGCCTGGGCCTCGGCGCACTTGGCAAGCTGGGCGAAGGCGCGACGCTTCCACATGGAGTTCGGCGCGATGCTGTCCTTGCTGGCTGTCGCGTAGTTCTCAAGCCAGCGCTCGTTTGCGGTGAACTCGGCGACAAGACCGTTCGACATCTGTCGCTTTACCGTAACCCGGCACCATTCCGGGTATGTCACATCAACCCCGGCCATCCTGGTCGTGATCGGTGGTCCGAACTCGGGGTCGCTGATGCCAGCGTATTGCCCGGTGCGAGCCGCCTGGATCCGGTAAAGGCCGATTCCCGGCATGACCACGTCGACCATTCCTCGGCCTTTCTGGTAGATCGGGACGATGTGCACCGGCTTCAGCATTGGGTCAAGGTGCGCGGCTTGGCAGTAGGCCAAGACCATTACGACGGAGTTGTGCGCGGCGCCTGGGTAAAGGCTGCCACTCAAAACCTCGACAAGAGCTGACTCCGACATAGCCGGCGTCTGGTCGACCTGCTTCATTACTGCGGACATAAGGAATCCTTGCCGCGATGCACGCAGCGTTCGAAAGTGTGGGTTATTGGGTGAGCTGAGAGCAGTAGGAGCTGGCGAGCATCACGAAGGTGGTGCCGATCAGGACGAGAGCCGATCCGCGCCAGAGGTAAATGCGCTTAGCGCGCTGGTAGCCGGTCAAGGCCGAACCCTTACCGCGATGCGACCGCCTTTCATGGTTGCCGCCAAGCGCTGAGGCAGGCTCGACACTTTGCGCTCGCGGGACATGCCGACCACTTCGTTAAACGGAAGGCCGAAGCCGAGCATGATGAGCTTCGATTCGATCTCTTCGATTTGCTCATCGATCAGCGTTTTAACCGGTGCAGTGCTCATTGCAACTCCTTGGCCGGCTCGCAACCGCACGATTCAGCCTTTCGCAGTAGTGGTGAAATTCTTCGATGGTGATCGTGTTCGCCTGGAGGAAGCTGGCGATGTTGCGTAGGGCAAGCACCTCGTATAGAGGAGGGCAGGTTTCTCGGGTCAGCTCATCGATGTCTTTGTCTATCCGGATGTGAGGACTCACAACTCATCGTCTTCGGCTTTGGCGATGAGCGCGTCTTCAACCAGCGGCTCAAGCAGTGCCTGGGCGATTTCACCGAGCTTGCCGAGCGGGTGGTCGCTGTTGCCGAGAAGCTCGGCCACGGCTGTCTTGTCGGCGTTACCAATCGCAGAAGTAATCAGCAACCAGCCGAGCGCCGAGGTATGCACCTCGCTGTCGGCGAGCCGGTTGTTCACGTACTCATCGACCGCCAGGGCGAAGGCTTCGGCATCCACACCCTGAGGTGCACGCATGCGGCGCTGGAACGACACGCTGTTGCCACGTAGCAACTCCTCGGTGGCGTTGTACAGCCATTCGGACCGAGCATCGTCCTGTGTACTCTCGCTGACGGGAGGCGGCTGGCGGCGGTCGAGTTTCCACTGAGCAAGCTGTAAAGCATTCATGGTCGCCTCCATCGGCGAGGTGAATGATGGCGAGGGCCGCCCGCATTCGTTTTAAACATATTGACCACAGGTGCATCCGGCGCGATCCGCCGGCATTCATGGCCGCTTAGAACACATCGCTACATCGGGTCAAACCAACAAAACTCGGCTGCACTCATCCATTCCGCTGATTGCCGTTGGGTGAGGAGGGGAGCGCATGCGAGCTGTGTCGGTGGCTAAGGTTGATGCAGGGGGCCGCATTGCGCGGTGCAGAAATCGTCCGCATCGGGGTGTGATCTGCATGACGTTTGTCAGCCGTTGCTCTCGCGTCGGTCGGAGGTACTCAGATCACACTCCGATGGGGCCTGGTGCTGAGGAGTACCAGGTTCTCGGGCAGTTATCGTCAGGCTGACGTCTTGCTGGGGAATCTTTGGTTTCCGCTGGCTCTGCTTATCGGGTCATTCACGCGGTCCGAGCGTTTCGCTCTAGTCAGCCGTCGAGGTTTTCCTCGCGTTGGTAGCCTTTCGGGGCTATCTGATCTCCGGTCGCCGTAGAGGCAGTGCCGTCTTTGTTCGTATTGCGCTAACTGTTAAAGAGCGGCGGGTCTGTTGAGGCCCTTCGCAGGGACTGTGTCGCTGCGATGGGTGAAATATGCACCAGTGCAAACTAAGTGTCAATGCACTGGTGCATATAATTTCTTTGCCGTGCATACCTTAATCGTCCTCTCGTGAAGGGTTAACTTTTCAATCGGCCTCCGCTATGCTCCGTAACACCTGGATATATATACAGTAATTGGAGGGTGGATGACCAAGGCAAACAAGTATTCAAAACCGTCGCAAAGACAAGAAATAAGCGGGATAGAGCGGCTTGGGATGCGCGTGTCGTCGATGATTAATCACCCGGTCGCGCAGGTTCAGCGCTGGGTAACGATCCATCGCCTAGACGATGATGGCGATCGGGAGTGGGAAGAGGTGATGGGCCTGCTATCCGAAACGGATGGCATAGATATGGCATTTAACGACGATGAGTCGGTGACGCTGAACTGGGAGGTGAGCGCCGAAGAAAATCGCTCTGTAGAGGTGCTTGAGCAGATTGAGGAGGCGGCGCCTTTCTGACGAACAATAAAAAGCCCGCGATGGGCGGGCTATTTTTTGCTATTTGTAAAAGCAAAATAAGTGCTATCAGATTTCATGTTTCCAAGACTTCATAAGAAAGCTTGAATTCAAAAGCTTGGAAGAAGACATTGCAATATTTGCAACTCTTTGGGATTTTGCACTTATTGGACGTTTGGCACTTTCGAAATCTAGCGTTATATTTTTTCGTAATTCTATCAGTAGCTGGCTTGGCTGCGGCTTATCGTTAAGTTCAGTGATTTGGTTGAAAGTCACTATTAAGCGCCGTAACAGGATTCTCACGTGATTTTGAGTAAATTTTGTATCTTTTTCTGTCCAAAAAGATAACACGCAGTCTTCCAGCTCGGATAACGCCTTTACAGCTCTGTCGATAGAATCATTGATGTCCTTTCGTTTAGCTATCGCGATTTGCTGCTTTCCACGTACTCGCCATCCGACAAGTGTTGAAACTACCCCTATAAACGCAAATGCCCATCCTACAATCGATCCAATCTCGGTAGCTGAACTTGCTGCCATTTATTTTGACTTCTCCGTGATCGCTTCTTTCACCCATTGTATTATTTCTATTTTCAATGATGGGTCTTCTTCTGAGACAATATGGTCGCAGATTGCGAGAACTGTATTTTCATCAATGCCGTCTCTAATCAACCCACCGAATGCCTCATCTAAAAAAGATGAGCCGTAGCCAAATGCACCATCCAAAACTACGGTTATAGTTTCTTTATTTTCATTGGCTTTTATAGCTGGAATCAATACCGTTTTACGAAATTTTTCGCCCGAGTTTGGTCCTAGAGAATCGTATCTAGCCCCAGGAAACTCAGAAAAATCTGTTACGAAAATTGTGCTCATGCTTCCAATTCCTTCAAGGACACTGTCCACTCGATAAGCGTACCACAAATAGAGTGGCTGTAGCTTGCCGACCATTCTCGCCCGTTCGAACCATCAATCTCAGCGTACCCAGGTCGAATTGTCCCCGGGTACTTCTCGCCAGCTACAATGTAGCATCCGCGATTACTTCGTATAGACAGTAGCGCTCCTGGAAAGTGCTCTGTAATAGAGCGAATGTCGGCGCCGCCTTTTCCCCTATGAGTTTGATGTGTTCTAGTTCGTTTTATAAAAGTCGATGCGTGAATCATTTCTGCATCGCTGTTACCTAATATTCTGCATTTTTGAAAGATAGCTCTAAGCATGCTTTCGGGATGTTTTTTTGGCAAAGTTACCGGTATGCCTACTCCCAGATCACAGACTATAAGTGTGATTTTTTCTTGGTTCCTTCCTACTAGCATCCACCATCTGTTTTCTTTTAGTTGGGCACCGTTTTCATCGCGAGGATAAGCGTGATCTACACTATTTGCCATTGCCTCGATGGCGCCCTTGTAAAGTTGCGCCTTGGCTTTCTTGGTGATTGATGGTGGCAAACTATTCAATAGGCTCGCAGCTAAACTACCATCTGCGAGCTCGCCGGATAACTGACTCCATGCTGCAATATCGGCTCTTTTTGTCGGCGTCCGTTCCGGCTGTCCTATCATTTTAAAGAAACCAATTTGTTGCAGCACACCCTCGATGACTCGATCGTATTGCTTGTATTTGTGTCCAGATCTTCTGCTTGGGATGGAACAGCCAAAAGACAGATTTTCATAGGTGGATAATAAATTTGATACGCTCGCCAACAGTCTAAGAGCTGCTGCGGCTGTGATCCGATGAGTATTTCTAAAGCAGATTATAACACGGTCATTATATCTTGAAGCTTGTTCAAGATTATTCAAGAAGTTGCAAAATGCGCCGAAATTATCTCCTGAATAGATGTCTAATTTGGGCGGCGCTTGAATTCTAGGCGTAGAGACATGAGAAGTGGCGCCCGGCACGGGAGGCTTAGGGTTCAGGAAAACTTGATTCAAGTCCCCCTGACCACCGGTCAAACCCTTCGGACGCTTCGCTTGCTCCAACCTACGACGTGCAGCGTTCAGCCTGTGCCGAAGCCTCGATCTGTTAAATTTTTTCATTGAAACCCAAGGCCTTCCGTGGTTGTTTTCCAGTTAAACTGCTTCGCATTCGCATTCGCAGATTGCGCTGGCTGTACCTAACGCTCTACCAAAAAAGGAAAGTCACTTTTGGTTCTACACCAAGTGTGCATTCCACACCAAGAGGACGCGAGCCTGGATGTATGTCTCGTCTGCCCTGATCGTCTGCGGCGGATGTCTATCGTTATCGGAAAGCATCTTGATCTGATCATCACCGATCCACTGAAGGCGCTTGATGTACAAGTGCCCCTCCCAAGAGAACATGTAGATCCCATCCCCTGCGAACTCTCGAATGCTGACGTCTACCAGGAGCGGGTCACGGTGCTTGATAGTGGGGGCCATCGACTGGCCCCAACCTGTCACCATCTTCAGGTGGAAGTGTTCTTTGAATTCGACGCCCATTTCTCGTAGGTGCTGAGGACTGACGCGCACGTCCTGAAACATCTCTGGGTAGTCGTGGGGGATCTGCCCGCCACCCATGGCCGCGCGCACGTCGTAATGCGCAATCCATACTTCGTCGCCCACAACTCCGGGGCGGTAGTAGTCGATTTCAATTGCGCCGCCGCCATCCTCAGATCCGGCAGCCGCCATAATCTTCTGCTTTAGGTGCTCAGGTAGCTTTGAATTGCGTGCCAGCATCTCTCGCACAAGCTCCGCGGAGGACGCCTTCTCGTGGTGCGCATTGCCTTCAATCCGCTCGCCATCCATTGGCGCGTGGCCGCGCAACTGATCCGTGCTCACACCGAAGAGAGCGGCCAGCGGGTAGACCTGCTTATCCGTAGGCTCTTTGATGCCCTTAGGCCCGGAAGGCTTGAGGATGCGAGAAATGGTCGGCTGTCCGACTTTTGAAAGGCGTGCTAGTTCGGCCTGATTGAGGCCGTCTCGAGCCATCAGCTCAGCAAGAATTTTATCTATCGTTTTATGCATGAGTGCAATCGTCGCTTTAGCCAGTGCATACATCAATAGAGTGAGCCGTTGACAGTTATGCACCAGTGCATGATCATGTGCATATCTAAAAAGGAGGCAGCCATGAGTGCTACCGATCTTCCGAACAAACTGGATGTATTGCTTGGCGCCGGGCTGACCTACAAGGTCATTGCAGAGCGTGCCAAGTGTGACATCTCGACAATTTTCCGTATTCGTAACGGCCAGATCAGCAACCCCAGCTACATCGCAGGACGAGCGATCGACCTTATGCACGATGAGTTGGCGAAATCCGCCAAAGACTCAGTGAAGAAATCCGCCGCTTAAACCAATTTCAACAGCCAGGAGCATCGAAGCATGTACATGGACCCCAATCAAAAGCGCGCCATTCCGGTGAAGGTTCGTTTCGAACCAGTTCTTGATCGGATTCTGCGTCGAGCTGCAACGAAGACCCGTATGCAACACGCGACGTATCTCTACGAAATCATCGAATGGGCAGTTGCCAACGGCGTGATCGAGGAACTCATGCAGGACAAACAAGAAGATATCGCGGGCTGAAGCCCCTTTGGAGGGCCAAATGACCGTAGAGCTTGAAAGGCTGCCTCCGCAGACGCGGAAGAGGGTGGAAGAGCTGATGCATTTCAACGGCTGGACCTTCAGCCAAACCATCAACGAAATGACCGAGCTCGCCATTGCCAGCGGTGCACTTTCAGAAGTGGGCCGCAAGAAGGCCAAGGTCCTTCAACTGGTGACCCCAATGAGGGCCTCAGGCAGGGACTCTTCCGGGTAACCAAGAGGGCCTCTGCTAAATCCGAGACGAAAAAAAGCCAGGTTCGTGGCCTGGCTCTCTTGAAACGCTTGTGGAGTAAATCATGCACCATCCAAACCAAACGATCAATACCCCGGCCTATGTCGCGACACGTTTTCATCAATCGAAAAACGTGTCGCGGTTTTGTGCATTGCCCTTTCATGGAGGGCATTGACCATGGCCCGCGCACGTAATATCAAGCCCGGCCTGTTCAGCAACGAGTTACTGGTCGAGCTTCCAGCATTTGACCGGTTGGCCTTCATTGGGCTTTGGTGCTTGGCAGATCGGGAAGGCCGTCTTGAGGATCGTGTGAAGCGAATCAAGATCGAGTTGTTCCCATGCGATGACTACGACGTGGAAGAAGGTCTGGCTCGCCTTGCTGCTGCCGGGTTCATTTCTCGTTACCAGGTGGCCGGCCAGTCGGTCATCGAGATCATAAACTTCCAGAAGCATCAGAGCCCGCACGGTTCAGAAAAGGACAGCACTCTTCCGGACGTTAACGGTTATCTCACTGTGTACGAACGGAAAAAGAACGTTGTTGTAGCAGGCTCTCAACGGAAGGTTCTTGTGTCAGCACAGGATCTTAACGTTAAAGAACCGTTAGAGCCTGTGGACCCAGCGTTAGATAACGCCCTGATTCCTGATTGTGGAATCCTGATACCTGATTCCGGATTCATTGATTCTCCGAATCAAGAAGATCAACACCACTCTCTCAACGCGGGCGATGAGTCTGAGCCTGAGCCCGAAGTCGCGAATGAAGAACTCCCGGTGCTTGTCGACGCAAAGTCGCCGGTAGAGATGACGCTGGATTGGAAGCCTGACGCCAATCTTCTGAAGACCTACTGCATTCATTTCGGCGTATCCACGGACCTGTTTACCCAAGAGGCCATTGCCCCGTTCACCGCTCACCACGAAACATCCGGCACCCTGCAGATCCAGTCCAAGTGGGTTTCGCTGCTGGTGAAATGGGTCAAGGACGACAAGAGCCGGGCGAGCAATGTCCGCCAGTTCCCGAAGCGCGAAACCCCATCCCGGCACACAGGGTTCGCTGACCGCGATTACACCGTAGGCCTGATTGCGCGGGAGGACGGCACCTATGCGTTCTGAGACCGTTATCCAGCCCCCGGATTATCCACCAGGTACTCGACTCCAGCCTGCCGACTGTGAAACCCACGGTGAATTTGAGCAGAAGGTTTTTTCGGTGCTCGGCCGTGAGCTGAAGACTGGTTGCCCTGAGTGCTCGCGACTTGCACAGGAAGCGACGGAAGAGTCGGAGCGCCAGAGCAAGGCCCTGATGTTGCGCATGGCCATGGAGCGGAAGCTGGGCGCAGCGCTGATTCCCAAGCGCTTCGTGGGCAAGACATTCGATTCCTACGTCGCCACCACTGTCGAGCAGCAGAAGGCGTTGAACACCTGTCGTCGATACGCCGCAGAGTTCTCGCAGATTGCCGAGTCTGGCCGCTGCCTGTTGCTGCTGGGCAAGCCCGGTACCGGTAAAACGCACCTGTCCGTGGCGATCGCAAACAAGATCATGGCGGCCACTTCAGCGACTGCCGTGTACCGCACTGTCGGCTCTGTCCTGCAGGCAATCCGAGCCACGTACGACCGGACCAGCGAACAGAGCGAAAGTCAGATCCTGTCGAGCCTCGTTAGCCCCTCGCTGCTTATCCTCGATGAGATCGGCGTCAGCAAGGAGAAGCCGAGCGATTTTGAGCTGACCACTCTGTTCGCAATCATCAATGGCCGGTACGAAGAGCAGCGCCCTACGGTGATTGTTTCCAACCTGGACGCGAAGTCATTGCCGGCCGCCATTGGTGAGCGGTGCGCTGATCGGCTGCGGGAGGGCGGGGTGATCGTCATTCCGTTTGAGTGGGAATCGCAGCGTGGCAAGGAGGGTTTCTGATGAGCTCACAAGTAAAGATGACAGCAGCCTGCACCTTGGCTGGTTTCTCCGTAGGCGTTTTCTGCGTTCTGATCACAATGGCGGTGACGGTATGAGCGACAAGATCAGCGTCAACTGCCACGCGAAGCTCGCCGAAGCCATCACCTGCCTCAACACGATGTTCCGCGAGAAGAAGTTCGTCGTCGTGTCGCTGCGCCCAGGCAAAGACCGCACGCTCGACCAGAACGCCCTGTGGTTCGCCCTGTACCAGCGTATCGCCCAGATGACCCAGATCGGCGACGTGGACGATGCTCGCAAGTACTGCAAGCTCCACTTCGGCGTGCAGATCCTGCTGAACGAGGAGGATGAGTTCCGAGTTTCCTGGTACCGGACCATGCGGCACCTGAGCTACGCCGAAAAGCTGGACCTGATGGGGGGCTGCTCGTTGTTCGGTCCTGACGGATTCCCGGTCACTCGCTTGTTCAGTCGCGCCCAGGGCATCGCTTACACAGACCGCATCGTTGCCGACTTCACGGAGCGCGGCGTGGTGTTCACGGATCTGTTGAGCGAGGAGGCGGCATGAGCATTGAGCGTAAGCAGCCACGTCCCAAGAAATGCCGTGTCGCCGAGTGCAGGGCCTCATTCGTCCCCGCGCGCCTGGGTCAGGCAGTGTGCAGCCCGACCTGCGCGATTCTTGATGCGCCAGCGAACCGGGAGAAGGCGCGTAAGGCTATCGATCAGCTCGGTCGCAAGGAAATCAAGGTCCGCAAGGAGAAGCTGAAGAGCCGGGCCGAGCACCTCAAGGATACGCAGATCGCCTTCAACGCATGGGTGCGTGAGCGTGACGCCGAGCTGCCATGCATCAGCTGCGGCCGGCACCACCAGGGCAAGTACGACGCCGGGCACTACCGCACAGTTGGCAGCAACCCAGCGCTGCGCTTCGAGCCGCTGAACTGCCATCGCCAGTGCTCGCCGTGCAACACCCAGCTGTCTGGAAACATCGTGAACTACCGCATTGCACTGGTGAAGCGGATCGGCGCGGACGCTGTGGACTGGCTGGAAGGCCCTCATGAGGCAAAGAAGTACACCGTCGAAGAGTTGAAGGCGATGACCGCCGATTACCGGGCAAAAAACCAGAGAGCTGAAGGGGAGAGCGGCATGACTTATCGCAACGTGGTATCCGCAGTAGTCCGGGCGCTCGCCGCCGAAACCATCAACTCTGCAGGCGGCTGCGACTTTGAGCCCAAGGTGCAGTGCGACAAGCAGAAGGGGGAGATCGTCGGTAAGGAGGCAGCGTTCCTCACTGACTGCTGGGTGTTCGGTCGCCTGCACAAGGCGCTGTCTGCGGCGCACTGGCGGGCTTTGGTCGCGAAGTACTCCACGCATGACGAGCGCAAGCATGGGGCAATCCTTGAACTGATCAAGACGGCACAGTCGCCGGCGCCGCAACGGTTCCGTGAGTGCGCGGTGCTGACGTGGGCAATCCCGCAGGTGGCAGGCGTAGATGGTAAGCGTTCTGCCGCATTGCTCCCGGCAGCGTGGTACGACATCACGAACTGGGACAACGACGGCAAGCCCGAATCGACTCGGTACCGGTGGCGTTCGAACATCCGCAAGGCGCTCGACGACCAGGTGAACGAGGCGCTGACGGCTGCTCAGGAACTGCTGGATTCAGAGGGCCTGATCGAAAGTTGCGCGGCGTAGCAAATAGCCATTGCAACGGGTGAGAGAATGAGAGAATATTCCCCCATCCTGTCGATCTTGCGCGTTGAGGTTGCACAGTAAAGCCCGGCACGATGTCGGGCTTTTTCATGTGAGGCAAAGGAAAATGCGCACTCTTTTAATCCTCGGAATGTTGCTCTCGCCATTGGCGTTCGCTGATATGGTTGAGCCGTCACATTACTGCGACAAGCCAGATGTCCCTTACGAGTTCCAAGATCAGTACGAGCGCGATCAGTTCGAGACTGATGTTGAAGAATATAAAACCTGCATTACCGATTTCGTAGAAGAGCAGCAGGACGCCATTCGGAAGCACCAGTCAGCGGCCGATGACGCCATTGAAGAGTGGAACGCGTTCGCCCGCTCGACCTAATCACCAAACAATTTTCCCAAGCCCCGCCACTGAGCGGGGCTTTTTCGTTTGCGGTACAGCCAGACCCATTGCTCCGAGCTGGGAGTGCTGATAAGGCCGACTCATTCACCGCAGCCAGGGCGGCCTCACCACTGATAAGCCGGCAAGTGCAGTGCTACGACAAAACACCGGCAGCCCGCGTACCTCGTCTGAACCATGCTTACGGGGTAGCGCGAGACTGGATCTGCGAGATCGATGCATCAGGGCGTCGACGTAGAGAGGGTCTTTGGCTGACAGCGTGGAAAGACCACACATCTTTTCAGGGGCTCGACAATGTGCGTGGGCACCCCACTGATTTTTTGTCGAGCCTAGCCATAATGTCAGTAATGGAAAAAAACAGGCACTTGGCTATCATTCTGTGGATTGAATCTATCTACCCATGGATGAGCGCGATGAGTGATCAAAAAAAGATGCATACGGATATAGATGGGAATGAGCACTTTCAAGCTTCAGAGGCTGATTGGGCTAACAGAGACATTCGGAGTAGACGCGCCCAAGGAGGGAGTAAGGGAGGGTCAGCAGGCGAAATCATGATTGTAGCCTGCGGGATTCTGGTTTACTCGTGCTACAAGCTGATGGGTTATATCACTAAGTCTGTGGAAAGTTTTGGGCTTTCTCACGGAGTTTCAGATATCGTCGGGAAGGTTATCGCAGGTGCTGTTCTGCTTTTTCTTCTCTCCTCCATCTATTTCGCCGGCAGTCCACGCAACCAGTTTGGAATGTGCCTTTTTTATCTGATAATCGCCGTTACAGTTATTTTCATCTTCTTCTAGTTTGTTGCAGAAACATCATCAGCCCGGCCATTGAGCCGGGTTTTTTATGCGCGCCCAAAAGAGAAGTGCGCACCTATTCAGGGCCTCAGAATGATCTGGGGCCTTTTTTGTTCACGCTCCCCACAAGGGAGGACGCTGGATGCCACATATGCCAGATAAACCAGACACCTGGCTGATCGTTATGGCCTGGCTCAGTCAGCACGCCCCGATGTTCTACGCAGCAACCCTATCGTGTTGGATCGCATTCTTGCGGGTCATCTACGGGGGAGGGGGGCGGAGACAGGCCCTGCTCGAATCCTGCCTGTGTGGCGCGATCACAGCGGGGGCATTCCCGCTTCTTGAATACTTCAACCTTCCATCGAGCCTTGCAGCCGCCGTCGGCGCTGTCATCGGCACTCTGGGGGTGAAGAAGGTTGCGGACCTGGCCGACCGATTCACAGATTTCAAATTGCCAAAACGGCAGGAGTGACACATGCAACTGATCGACAACTGGAAACAAGCGCTGAGCATGTCCAGCGTGCAGGCGGGTGGCGCAATTGCTGCCTTGGGTATCGCTGAGCAGATCATGCCATCGCTGCAAGCTGTGCTGCCGCCGATTGCCTATGGCGTGCTCGGCGTCCTAGTGATGATTGCCCGGGTGATCCTCCAGCCCAAGCTGACCGAATAACTGAATCCGCGATACGTTAAGGTTTCATGTGGTTTGTGCGCTCGATCGCCAAGCCTGCAGATCCATATTGCTAAAAGTAGTCCTACCGCTGGAACATTGCCCGCACCATAATCGAGCCTCTAAAAATGGAGGTGCGTATGACCGTAAAAATCTTGGACCAAGCGCAGCACAAGGCAGTGACTAGGGCGAAATTTAGCCTAACGAAAGCTTCAGAGTTCACAGCTGAGTTCCGCCAAAAGCTGTCGAATCTATTCAGTCAACATCATGCTCTAGACGCATGGGGTGTTGAATTTGAGCTGGACCAGAATAGTCTTGGAGCGAAAATTCGAACACCATTCGGATCAGCCAGAGCAGTAGCCGTGAATGCCATTGTGAATAGCAAGGCTCAGATTAGGTATGTGATCGAGAAAGCTGTAACGCTGGAAGATGGACGGCCGGGTCACGTCAAGATTGCTGCGGTATGCATTGATGAAAACGGAGTAATTACATCTGAAGATGGCACAAATCAGCTTGCTGACTTGAATAGCCTCTATGACAGCGAAAGTAACCGGGCGGCTGGTGAAATTGGTTTGTCGATTATTCATTCGATAGGTGTGGAGGAGCGGTACTTGGCACCGCTACACGTTTAACCCGGAAGGAGTAGTTATGGTGACTCAGCCCGAGTGGGAGGCGATCGAACGAGCCTACCGGGCTGGATTGCTTTCCATCCGTTAGACCGCATCAACCAAAATCACCCAGCGAAATTCGCAAGCGACAAACGGGCATTTTTCGCGGGCTGCTGGTTGTTAGATTGCTGGCCCATGATTCAGCACCTAGAACAATGCGTAGCTGAAGCTGGTCCGAGGGATACGTTTCGTGGTCATTCTTTCTTCGTGGTATGACTGTCTAGCACTAGTGAGCTTCAATCGAATCATCTCTGGGATGTCTTTCTCATCGTCAGTCAAGAAGATGCCCAAGGCCCAAATTGAACGCATCTCCAGTTCCGACTTACGCATTCTGCCGACTTTGGCTAGGTCGGCGACCATATTGGTAATGCAGTTACCTGGATTGACATGCTGCTTCACTTCCAGAGCGATCCATCGATCTAGCGTCCAGTGCTTCTTCCTGATTATAAAGTCAGCCTTAAAAAAGTAGCGATGTTTCTCACGGCGATAATCAAATTCTACTGCGCATTCGCGACCCCATTCCGGTTCGGAAATATGCTCGGCCAAGAACCGAGCGAACTCAATCTGAAACCAGATTTCCCAGCCGGTGATTTCCACCTCTGCGATAACTCTCAACGCAGAACGGATGCTGGGGATTTTGAAAAAATCTTCGAGAAGGATTTGCATGTACTCGAAGTCAGCCTGGGGTTTTCTCATATCCATGTCCCGTAATAACGTCCTGCGCCGAATCGCGGCGCGTACAGATACCGGCAATCAGCCACTATTTCAATACCTCACTACGCGAGTCACGAACGTCTCAAGGAATCCCTATGGCGCTGACAGCAAAACAGCAGCGCTTTGTCGACGAGTACCTAATAGACCTGAATGCCACGCAAGCCGCTATTCGTGCGGGCTACAGCGGGAAGACCGCCAGATCCATCAGCAACGAGAACCTGACAAAACCTGACATTCAAGCCGCTATCGAAAAAGGCATGCAGGCGCGATCAGGACGGGTAGAGATTACCCAAGACATGGTACTTCGCGAACTGGCCAAGATCGGCTTCAGTGACATCCGTAAGGTGGTGCGCTGGGGTGAGACGGAAGTCCGATTGGTTGATGGTGAGGAAGGTGAGGCTGAGGACATGGTTCCTTATCACGGCCTGGCGCTGATCGATTCGAGCGAAGTTGACGACAACACTGCGGGTGCCATTGCGGAAGTATCGCAAGGCCGAGATGGCTTGAAGGTCAAGCTTCACGACAAGAAGGGCGCGCTGGTTGATATCGGCAGGCACCTCGGGATGTTCGCGCCGCCTGGTCATGCCAGCCTTGATGCCGAACTGAAGCGAATCGAGGTCGAGAACAAGCGCCTGCTGAACGAAAAGCTTCGCCGTGAATTGGATGGCGAAGACGACGGGCCCGCACCACAACGCATCGAAGTGGTAGTAACTGATGCGAGGCGCCCGAATGCCGAGCCTTAACGTACCTCAAGCACAGTTCCTGGCACTGCCTCACAAGTTCCGCGCCTTCGTTGCCGGCTTCGGCTCAGGCAAGACGTGGGTGGGCTGCTCCGCACTGGGGAAACACTTTTGGGAGTGGCCGCGCATCAACGCCGGCTACTTCGCACCGACCTACGCCCAGATCCGCGACATCTTCTATCCAACGATGGAGGAGGTCGCCCATGACTGGGGTTTGCGGACCGAGATCAACCAGTCGAACCATGAGGTTCATGTCTACAGCGGCCGGCAGTACCGAGGCACTGTGATATGCCGGTCGATGGAGAAGCCGCAGACCATCGTCGGCTTCAAGATCGGTCACGCGCTGGTCGATGAGTTGGACGTGATGAGTCTGATCAAGGCTCAACAGGCTTGGCGAAAGATCATTGCCCGTATGCGCTACAACGCCCCAGGCTTGCGCAACGGGGTGGACGTAACGACGACCCCTGAGGGTTACAAGTTCGTCTATCAGCAGTTCCTCAAGCAGGTACGCGACAAGCCTTCACTCGGCGAGATGTATGGCCTGGTGCAGGCGAGCACGTTCGACAACGAACTGAACTTGCCACCTGACTACATCCAATCGCTGATGGAGTCGTATCCGCCACAGCTGATCCTGGCCTACCTCAACGGCCAGTTCGTCAACCTGACATCGGGTTCGATCTACCACTCATACGACCGCAAGCTGAACAGCTGCTTCGACACTGTGCAGCCCGGCGAGCCGCTGTTCATTGGCATGGACTTCAACGTGGGCAAGATGGCGGCAATCACGCACGTCAAGCGAGACACCGGACTGCCGCGTGCTGCTGACGAGCTGGTCGATGGATATGACACGCCCGACATGATCAGGCGCATCAAGGAACGCTACTGGCGTCACAACGGCAGGGACTACGAGAAGACCTGCGAAATCAGGATCTACCCGGACGCCTCGGGCGGTTCGCGCAAGTCGGTCAACGCCAGCGAGACGGACATTGCCATTCTTCGGCAGGCCGGCTTCTCGGTGATTGCGCCGGCTGCCAACCCGCCAGTTAAGGACCGGATCAACTCAATGAACGCCATGTTCTGCAATGCCCAGGGCGAGCGCCGGTACCTGGTGAATCCGTTCACCTGCCCGACCTATGCAGACGGCCTTGAGCAGCAGGTGTGGGCAGCCAACGGCGAGCCTGACAAGACGGCAGGCGTCGACCACGCGAACGACGCTGGCGGCTACTTCATCCACCACGACTACCCGATCATCAAGCCGATGACCCACATCCCTGTCACCTTCACCTTCTGAGGCCAATATGGCGAATTACAGCATCCCCCGGGCAGAGTATGCGAAGGCCCTGGCAGGCTGGCTGTTGGTGAAACGTTGTGTAGCTGGTGCTAGAGAGGTTCGGCAGCACGACGAGTATCTGCCGCAGCCAGATCCGGAAAACAAGTCGCCGGAAAATCAGTCTCGGTACAGGCAGTACAAGAAGCGAGCGATGTTCCTTAACGTTACCGGGCGAACTCGTACCGGCTTGCTTGGTGCGGTGTTCCGCAAAACCGCCGAGTTGACCCTACCAGCCGGCGTCGACTACCTCAAAGAAAACGCCAGCGGCGACGGAACAAGTCTCGAGCAGCTTTCGAAAGAGGCTGTAGGCGAGTGCCTGGACACTGGGCGCGGCGGGTTTCTGGTTGACTTCCCGACGGTCGTCGCCGAAAGCGGTGTCTCGTCGATGGCTGATCTGGCCACCAAACGGGCCCTGATCCACTTCTACGACGCTCTCTCGGTTATCGACTGGGATGAGCAGGTTATCGATGGCGTAAAGCGCCTGATATATGTGAACTTGCAAGAGCGCATAACTGAGTTCGATCCGGCTGAGTTGTCCAGGGAAACCTACAACCAGAACCGCGTACTTCTGCTGATTGATGGGGTTTACTATCAGCGGGTGTACAAGGAAGGCGATGCCGATTACACGGAGGCCCAGCCAACTGACAAGTCTGGCCAACCCTTCGACCATATTCCGTTCAGTTTCTTCGGGTCCCAGAACAACGACGCCAGTATCGACAAGGCGCCGCTGGAAGACCTGGCAGACGTGAACATCTTGCATTACGGCAATAGCGCCACGGTTGAAGAAAGCGGGTTTATTAGCTCTCAGCCAACGCTGTTTATCACCACCGATATCGATCCAGACAGCTTCATCAAGCTGAACCCGAACGGCATGCATATCGGCTCGACGCGTGGTTACAACCTCGGGAAATCCGGTACCGCAACTCTGGTCCAAGCTGACGAAAGCCAGCTGGCCCGCGTGCTAATGAAGGACAAAGAAGAGCAGATGCTCATGATTGGCGCCCGCATCGTCCAGCAGGGCGGTGGCGCTGAGACGGCAGAGGCTGTTCGCATCCGATACAGCTCTGACAACTCAGTCCTGAGCACCATCGCCGGCAACGTGTCGGAGGCGCTGAAGCGGGCAATTCTCGACGCTGAGCGTTTCATGATTGGCGAGCTCGACGAAAAGGGCACTGTGTTCTGGCTCAATCAGTCGTTCTTCGACGAGACCATGACCGCGCAGGACATCCTTGCCCAGGTGCAGCTCTGGCAGCAGGGCTTCATTGCGAAGTCCGATGTTCGGACCAACCTGCGCCAGGGCGGTGTGCTTGAGTCTGATCGCACTGACGAAAAGATTGACGAAGAGCTGGCCAGCGCGCCTCCCATAGGTGGAACCGATGAGTAATGAAGGCTTTCTTGAGGATGCTGCAACGCGCCACCAGATTTATGTCCAAAGGTACGCGGGCGGCAATCTGAAGCGGGTGGCGGTGTTTCTCAGCAAGGCTATCAAGACGGCGAAGGCGCGGGTTTCGGAAGGCCTGAGCGCTTACGGCACCGAGAGGTATACCTCACAGATAGAGACGCTCCAAGGCGATTTGCGGGGCATCTACGACGACCTGAAGGGTAGGGCGCAGCTGGACCTCGGCGAGTTCGCGGTCTACGAGGCTGAGTTCAACGCCACCATGCTGGGTAAGGTCGTGAAGGCCGTTGTTCAGCTCAGCGTGCCGTCGGCTGAGATGGTTGCGGCTGCGGCCCTGGCTGATCCTCTGCAGCTCGAAGCCCGCAAGGGTGTGCAGCGCATCAGCATCGCCGGCGCACTCGATCAGTTCGGGACCAAGAAGGCCGCCGAGATCATCGGCGAGATTCAGATCGGTTCCAGCCTGGGCGAGACGAGTCAGCAGATCGGCAGGCGCCTGAGCGGCATTCACCAGATGCAACAAGACCAGGCTTCGTCGCTGGTTCGGACCATGACCAACCACATCGCCAGCACGGCCCGGGTGGAAATGCTCATGGCAAACGACGACATCCTCAAGGGCATGCGCCGGGTTGCCACGCTCGACTCCAAGACCACGCTGTTCTGCATGAGCATCGATCAGACGATCATCCCTTTGGACGGGCCGCTACCGCCGTATCACTGGGGGTGCCGCACGACGATTGTGCCGGTACTGAAGGACGAGTTTGCGCGAGAAATCACGGGCTCTACCCGCCCCTCAATCGGGTCAGACGGTGTGACGCTGGTGTCGAGCAGGACGAGCTATCAGGAGTGGCTTGCTCGCCAGCCAGCATCGTTTCAGCGCGACATCCTTGGCCCGAACCGGTACGCATTGTTCAGCAAGGGTGAATTGACCCTGGACAAGTTCATCGACGATAACGGCAGGACATTGACCCTGCAGCAGCTGAAGGATTTAGAGCCGATGGCTTTCGAGCGAGCAGGGCTGAATCAATCTGGAGAAATATAGGTAGGGTTAGGCGCCCTGGTCGGGAGGCGTGTGCTTGTTCCTAGTGAGAGTGTGGTGGAGTAGCACTGGAATGAGGTAGCCTCGAAGGGCGGGAAACTACCGCTCATTATGAGAGCAGCGAAATGACCGAGATTGATACATGTGGCTTGATGCCGATTGAAAAAGATGATGGTCTTGATGGCGACGATCCGATGACGCTGATCATTAACACCCTTCCTCCAGAGACTGACGAGGAAGAATAGTAAAACGATTTACTCCGAGCCCTGGCATCCGCCGGGGTTTTTTTATGCCCACGATTTACGCAGGCCTTGTCACTGACTGGGCTTTTTCACATATGCGGGCCGGGCCTGCACAAAGTCTCTGGGAGACAGCAATGACCTTGAAATTCCAACTGGACAGCCTCGAGGGCGTCGACGAATCCATTCAGGCCCTGTACGTCGAGAAGGCCGGCAAATTCGTTCTCGGCATCGAAGGCCTCCCACAGCCTGAAGATGTTTCCGGACTGAAGTCGAAGGTCGAAGAACTGCTCGGCGAGAAAAAGCTGGCGGAAAAGAAGGCGCGTGAAGCCGAAGAAGCTGCGCGCCTGGAGCGCGAAGAGCTGGCTCGCAAATCCGGCAACGTCGAAGAGCTCGAGAAGTCCTGGTCGGAGAAGTACAACCGCCGTGAAGCTGAGCTGAACGGCTTGCTGGAACAGGAGCGTGGCAGCCTGGGCGGGCAGATCCGGGATCTGACTGTCGGCCGTACCGCTACTGACATCGCGACCACTCTGGCCGTCCCTGGCAGCGCAAAGGCATTGCTCCCTCACATCGAACGCCGACTGAGCGTCGAGCAACGCGACGGCAAACCTACCGTCGTTGTGCTGGACGCCTCCGGCAAGCTCTCGGCGGCAACGCTGGACGAGCTGAAAGCAGAGTTCACCAACGATCCGGCCTTTGGTCCGCTGATCGCTGGCAGCAAGGCATCGGGCGGCGGGGCTGGCGGTGCTGGGAAAGGCGGCGGGGCCGCAAAAGGAAAAATCGGCGGCACCAAAGAGGAACGACAGGCAGCAATCGCTAGCCGGTTCCCGGATCTCCCTCAATCGTAAGGAAATAACCCATGTCCCTGTCACAAATGCAGGTTTTCAACGAATACATCATGCCGGCGACTCTTGAGACGCTGGATCAGTATCTCGCCGCGTTCAACGCCGCAAGCCGCGGCGCGATCGTGCTGTCCCCGGACGGTTTCACTGGCGACTTCCTGCAAGAGTCCTTCTTCCAAACCCTCGCGGCCGCCCAGCGCCGAGTGGATCGCTACAGCGCAAACGCGGCTGTCGCTGCCACCGATCTGACCGAGCTGAAGAACACATCGGTGAAGGTTGCCGGCGGCTTCGGTCCGATCCGCTACGAACCATCGCAAATGACCTGGCTTGAGCGTCCAACCGCACAAGGCATTGAGGTTGCGAGTCGCGCGTTCGCTGAAATCCTTCTGAAGGATCAGCTGAATACTGCGATCGCTGCGCTGGTGGCCGCTATCACGTCCCAGGCTGCAGCCGTGAACGATGTTTCTGCTACTGCTGGCATTACCTACGCCGGCCTCAACAACGCTCATGCGAAGTTCGGCGACGCAAGCCAGAACCTGGTAACTCAGGTAATGCAAGGCACCAGCTATCACAAATTGGTCGGTCAGAACCTGGCAAACCAGCAGCAGCTGTTCCAGGCGGGCAACGTTCGTGTAGTCGACATCCTCGGCAAGATCTCCGTTGTCACGGACGCTCCTGCGCTGATGCAGGCTGGCACCCCGAACAAGGAAATCATCCTGTCTCTGGTGCAAGGTGCCGCTCTGGTCCACGACGGCCGCGACATCATCAGCAACGTCCAGACTGTCAACGGCAAGGAGCGCATCGAGACCACGCTGCAGACCGACTACACCTTCGGGCTGGGTCTCAAAGGTTACACATGGGACACCACCACTGGCGGCAAGTCGCCAACCGACGCCGAACTGGCGACCGGTACCAACTGGGACAAGACCGCCACCAGCATCAAGCACACCGCCGGTGTTGCTCTGATCGGTGACGCCTCCAAGTAACCCCTGAAGGCTGAGCCGGGCAGCGCGCCCGGCTTGGCGAGGACGTGATCATGAGCAACAAAATCTGGTATCTGCCAGGCCCATTTCACCAGTATCAGGAAGACGTGAAGGCGCTGGCCAAAGCAGCAGGGCTGCGCATCATCGACGCGAACGCAACCGGAAGTCGTGAAGGCGAGGCTGTCGATGTGCCTGATGTAACGCTGCGCGATGTCGATTCTCACCAGGTGGTGATTGTCGGTGGCGGCGACCCTGGCCAACTGGAAGAGCTGATCGCTCGCCTGAATATCGAGCGTGACCTGATCGTCGCCCTGATCGAGTCAGCGGAGGGCCTGTCTCCGCTTGTGCAGCCAGAGGCCGGTGAGCTGCCGATCCGCCTGTTCGATGCGTTGAGTGG
>Ga0247812_10000387_pt1 | contig 31175 bp, 30 predicted proteins | sample UWRJL149409B1_FD_178011 | JGI IMG/M metagenome (GOLD analysis project Ga0247812, IMG submission 178011) | Plant litter microbial communities from Arlington Agricultural Research Station in Wisconsin, United States - UWRJ-L149-409B-1 | ecosystem: Environmental > Terrestrial > Plant litter >...
TACCAGTTTATAGTCGGCATTAACAACAGGAAGTTTCTCAATTTTATTTTTTTGTAAGATCCCTTCGGCTACAGCAAGGGTAGTACCTTCGCCGGCAGTTACAAGATTCTCGGTAGTCATTACTTCCAGTATAGAACGGGCAGCATTTTTCTCGAACCTAAGGTCGCGGTTAGTAACAATACCTTTAAGAGTACCATGCTCGTCTACTACAGGTATACCGCCTATACCATACTCACGCATGGCGTTTTTAGCATCAGCAACTGTAGCAGTAAGAGGTAAGGTAACCGGGTCGATTATCATTCCGCTCTCTGCCCTTTTAACTTTGCGCACTTCGGCAGCCTGCCTTTCTATGCTCATGTTTTTGTGCAAAACACCTATACCACCTTCACGGGCCATAGCAATTGCCATAGCGCTTTCGGTAACGGTATCCATAGCTGCAGATACTACAGGAACGTTAAGAGTAATGTTTCGAGAAAATTTTGACTTTATACTTACTTCGCGTGGTAAAACTTCTGAGTAATTAGGAACAAGTAGAACATCATCGTAAGTAAGGCCTTCACCAATGATTTTAGCTGTATGTGCTTTCATGTTGCAATTTGTAGTTAAATTGCATGCAAATATACGGCTTTTTAAACGAATTTTATTAGTGATCAATAGATATTTATTATTACCACCATAATTTTACTTTATACTTCAGCAAACCGAATTGATACTAAATTTAATGAAACTCTCTAAATAGCTTAGTAGCCTCATTATAGGCACTCTCAAAGCTAAGTGAATTTAATCCGCAATCGGCTTTAGCAGTCGTAAAGTAAGAAAGCATTTTTTCGGTTGGCATATTGCCCGTAAGTTCATCGGTAGCCATAGGGCATCCGCCAAAGCCCTGTATGGCACCGTCAAAACGGGTACAGCCTGCTTTGTATGCTGCATCTATTTTTTCGAACCACCTGGCTGGGGTAGTGTGCAGGTGTGCGCCAAACTCAATTTCGGGGTACTGCGGAATAAGGTTTGAGAAGAGGTATGATATAACATCTGGTGTTGAGCTACCCACGGTATCAGACAATGACACTATTTTTACACCCATTTCGGCAAGCCTGTTGGTCCACTCCCCTACTATGGCAACATTCCATGGGTCGCCATATGGGTTACCAAACCCCATAGAAAGGTAGGCTACTACTTCTTTACCGGCGTTGTGCGCAATGTTTAAAATTTCCTGTAATGTAATAACCGACTGCGCAATGGTTTTATGGGTATTGCGCATCTGAAAATTCTCAGATATAGAGAATGGATAGCCTAAGTACTGTATCTGCTCATGCTGTACAGCAGCCTCAGCACCCTTGGTATTTGCAATAATAGCCAGCAGTTTACTTTTAGTATCAGATAAGTCTAACCCCGCGATCACAGCGGCACTGTCCTGCATTTGGGGTATGGCCTTTGCCGATACAAAACTGCCTACATCTATAGTATCATAACCCACACGCAGCAAACTTTGTATGTAGGTAATTTTACGCTCTGTAGGTATAAAAGCCTTAATGCCCTGCATGGCATCGCGTGGGCATTCTATTATTTTTACTTTCATTTGCTTAGGTTCTTAGTGCCTTAGGTCTTTAGAATCTTAATTACTTAGAACCTAAGATCCTTTTATTAATCTCTTTAATAAGTGCCGGGCCTTCATAAATAAAGCCGGTATATAATTGAATAAGACTTGCACCGGCTTCCAGTTTTTCTATAGCATCATCGGCATTATGTATACCGCCAACACCTATTATAGGGAAGGCTTTATTACTTTTCTCAGACAGAAACCTTATAACCTCTGTAGATCGTTTAGCAAGAGGTTTTCCACTAAGGCCACCCATTTCGTCTTTATCTTCAGATAGCAAACCTTCTCTCGATATAGTAGTATTTGTAGCTATTACACCGGCAATACCTGTAGTTTTTACGATATCTATAATATCAAGCAACTGACTATCGGTAAGGTCGGGTGCAATTTTAAGGAGTACCGGTTTTTGTTTTGGTTTGGCTGCATTTTTATCCTGAAGCGTTTGCAACAATTTAGTCAACGGTTCTTTGTCCTGCAGTTCGCGAAGGTTGGGCGTATTCGGCGAACTTACATTTACCACAAAATAATCTACATCGTGGTATAACGCATCAAAACAAATTTCATAGTCGCTAACAGCATCTTCATTTGGCGTAAGCTTGTTTTTACCAATGTTACCACCTATAAGTACATGTCCATTACCTGCAGGATTACTCTTAAGCCTTTGCACAGCAGCAACTACCCCGCCGTTATTAAAGCCCATACGGTTTATTATCGCACTGTCTTTACGCAGCCTGAATAGCCTTTTTTTAGGGTTGCCATCCTGCGGTTTTGGCGTTAACGTTCCTATCTCTATAAACCCAAACCCAAGACTGCCAAGTTGTTTATAAAGTTTAGCATCTTTATCGAGCCCGGCGGCAAGGCCAACAGGATTTTTAAATTTCAGCCCAAACACTTCACGCTCTAAACGGGAATCTTCTACATTATACATTGCCCTTAAAAACAACGGGAAACCAGGTATGATACTTAAAAACCTGATAGACGAAAAAGTAAAATGGTGTACCTTTTCAGGATCAAAACGAAAGAGCAATGGACGAATGAGCGATTTATACATAGTTTGGTTGTGTTGTTATGCAAAAATATAATTATTATATTGTATAAATAAATGTTTGCCCTATAAATCTTAATATTCGCAAAAAAGTCAAATTCACATTATAAAATTGTATCTTAATTTCACTGTACAAGCTAATATTATTATAATATTATTTGATACAACCACAACGTTTTGTAACTTTAATACGTTAACATACAATGGCGTAACATATTTAAAATTTAATTCTTGTTATGATAATATATTATGACATTATAAACGAAGATTAAATATACTTGCTTTTATCAAAAATATTTATGATATTTAACTGCAATGCTTAATTTTGGCACTTTATGATAATTAAATTAGTACTTTTATATAGATGAATGACGACTTAGAAAAGTTAATTAACTATGCGATTGTTGATGGTTACATAAGTGAAAAGGAAAAGCAGGTTATAATTAAAAAAGCCGAAGCGCAAGGATTTGACCTCGACGAGTTGGAACTTTTACTTCGGGGGAGGCTTAACGAATCCAAAGGAATAAGAAATAATGAGTCAGACAAATGCCCTAATTGCGGCGACACTATAAGTAGTATAACCGGGGTATGCCCATCATGCGATTATGTAGCTGCATCATCTTTAGCGGAGGATAATGAAACTTTCAATGAAGATTTAAAAGAACTTGGTGTTAGCTTTAGTCAATTTAAGATGGCTCCTAATCCCGGAGCATCGAAAGTAATTGGCGCAGTAATAAAAACTATTCTTACCGCGGGGCTCTACATAATTTATAAAAAGCTTATAAAAAAAGAGAATCTTTTTGACCGATATGAAAAAATAAATAAGGAGGAAGAAGGATGGGAAGTTGATTGGCGGTTATCAAGCATGAGACAGAGTTATGGCGATGACAAGAAAATGAATACTTACATAACAGTAATTGATAATGAAAAAAGGGAGATAATAAAACAACGACTGAAAACCGACAGGATTTTAGCCGCAGTTACATTTATAGTAATTGGTCTCATAATATACTTACTTCCTGCAATTGGCAAAATTAAATTACCTGAAAAAGCTGAAACCGCAGAGCAGAGGGCACAAAAACTAATTGACACAAAACAAATAAGCAAGGCTAAAATTACTATAGACTCTATTGAGCCGGGGCTAAAAAAAGACGAGCTGGCGGCTATGGTTCTAAACATGGAAATTGACAGCCTTACAAATGCTCACGATTATATTACTGCGCTTTCAAAAGCACGATCTATAAAAAATTCTGCTTATGGTAATGAGATAGAAGAAAAGGTAGATGAAATTTTAGAGAAACGAATATACTACCTGATTGACAATAAAGAATTTGAAATTGCGAAAGAGCAGGCAGAGCTGACGTCTTATGAAAAAAGGAACTTTTTGATTAAATCAATCGGTATCGCTGAATCTTTGGAGAAAAAAAATAAAATTACAGAGAAAAAGACTACTACACATAAGCTAAGAAAACGAAAAAGATAGTAGTGCATTTTAAATATTGAGTAGCTATACTATAAATTTATAGTAACACCGTATAATGTGCATTAATTATGTTCTAATTTACAAATCTATAACGCTTACACACACGCAAAATAGGACTATTGCTATATGGCAGCGGTATTTTAAGCTTACGATGGATATAACATCTTAAATAATGGACAACATAACTACAATAGGATTAACCAAAGATGCTAACTACCAGATAGGCGTTCGCAAAACTTATGCAATTTCAATGCATGAGGCGTGGAATTTTATATTCTCTACAGATGGTATAAAACTGTGGCTGGGATATAAGGGGGTACCCATATGGCGAAAAGGCAAAGAATATACTACAAGAACAGGAACCTATTTATGTATACGTGTTTATAATGAATTATCGCATGCACGATTAACTTATAAAAGAAAAGACTGGGAAAATACATCTACTTTACAAATGCGCATAATGGCCGCAAAAACAGGTACCACAATAAGCATACATCAGGAAAAACTTGCCGATGAGTCCCAGCGTGAAGAAATGAGGCTACACTGGGAAAAAGTACTTGGGAAAATTGCTGCAGAGTTAAAACTAAACTAATAATTTTAATGTATTTTATTTCTATTACAAGGCAATAATAAAGCTTAAAATGAGTCAGAATACATTAATTAAATTAACAAAATCTTAGATTTAAAATTGTTACATTTGAGATTATGATTTACTAAGTTGCCTTATATAGCATGGATACTCTTCCCGGAACCACTCAAACCGAAACAAATACCAACCTAATACTACAGGCTGCTTTTAATGCCCCAAATAACCGCACAGTACTTTTTACTGCAGTAAGAGATGCCAATAATGCTATTATAGATTTTGAATTTACCCTGTTAAGCCCTGCAAGTTTTATTTTTTTTAATGGTAATGATGTTACAGGAGAGCGATACACTTCGGTAAGGCCAGACCAGCACGAGCAGTTACAGGAAATGATAGCCGTTGTAGAAACCGGTGTAACCAACAACTGGGAACGATTTAATAACGATAGTAATGGCGTTTACCAGTGGTACAGTGTTTCTGACGCCAAGGTGGGTGATGGTATTTTTAGGGTTTGGGAAAACATAACCGAACGCCGAATGGCCGAGGATGATGTTAGTGCAACAATTATGAGAAAGGCTGAGGAAAAATACTTATCGCTTTTCAACTCTATAGATCAGGGATTTTGTATTATAGAAGTTTTATTTGACAAAAATGACAATCCTTACGATTATACTTTTATTGATTACAACCCTGCTTTCGAAAAACAGACCGGCCTTAAAGATGCACGTGGTAAGAATATTAAGGATATGAACCCGCACCAGGAGCAACACTGGTTTGACCTGTATGGCGGCATTGCAAGAAACATGCAGCCGCTAAGTTTTGAGCAGGAAGCAGTGCTTATAAATGGTTGGTATGAGGTATCTGCATTTCCATTAACTAAGGAGAAAAACAATAAGGTTGGAGTAATATTTAACGATGTTTCTGCCCGTAAAAAAGCAGAGTTAGAACTTTATGCGTTTAACAGCCGTTTAGAGCAGGAGGTTAAAGAACGTACTGCAACCTTAAACTCTTTAAATAAATTACTGGAGCAAAAAAATGAGGAGCTCGAAAAATCAAATAAAAACCTGGAATCTTTTAATTATGTTGCCAGTCACGATTTGCAGGAGCCATTGCGCAAAATACAAACTTTTTTAAGCATTATTAATCAACGTAAAAATGATGCCAATGCTGTACAAACCTACATGGATAAAATTTCGATGTCGGCAGACAGGATGTCTAACATGATACAGGATGTACTTAGCTATAGCCGCCTTGGCGTAGATACCCAATTTACAGAAGTAGATTTAAATAAAATAATAGATAACGTATTACTTGATTATGAGATTCTTATATCAGATAAAAATGCCATAATTAACAAAGATAAATTGCCTGTTATTACGGCCCTGCCATTGCAAATGCATCAGTTATTTGCTAATCTTATAAGCAATTCTTTAAAATATAATGACGGGCAGCCTGTAATAAACATCAGTAGCGTAACGTTGAATACTGTGCCTCCAACTGTACAAATTACTCTGGAAGACAATGGTATAGGTTTTGCCCCACAATACAGCAACCAAATATTCGAGTTGTTTAAACGCCTGCACAGCAAATCAGAATATAATGGTACGGGCATAGGTTTAAGCATTTGTAAAAAAATTGTAGAACAGCATGAGGGCACAATATCAGCTACATCTAATGAAGGCAGCGGAGCACGATTTACCATTCAGCTTCCGGCTTAAAAGCTTCTTTTAAATATAAATAAATCGTAAATTTGCGCTTCATTAAACACACAAAAATGCAGCACATTATAGACCGTTTTATAAGCTATGTTACTGTTGATACAGAATCTGACGCTAACTCTGATACTACTCCCAGCACAGTAAAACAGTGGGACCTTGCCCATAAACTTGTAGCCGAGCTTAAAGCCATAGGCCTTACAGAGGTTACTATAGATGATAATGCCTACATTATGGCAACGGTACCAGGTAACGTAGACCACGACGTACCTGTAATAGGTTTTATATCGCACTTTGATACATCGCCCGATTTTAGCGGTGCTAACGTAAAACCACAGGTTGTAACAAACTATGATGGCGGGGATATTGTACTTAATGCCGAACAAAACATTGTACTTTCTCCTAACTACTTTAAAGACTTGCTACAATATAAAGGACAAACCCTTATTACCACAGATGGTACTACCCTTCTTGGCGCCGACGATAAAGCCGGTATTACAGAGATTGTTACTGCTGCAGAATATCTTATACAGCACCCGGAAATTAAACACGGTAAAATAAGGATTGGTTTTACACCCGATGAAGAGATAGGGCGTGGCGCTCACAAATTTGACGTAGCAGCTTTTGGTGCAGACTGGGCTTACACCATGGATGGGAGCCAGATAGGCGAGCTTGAGTATGAAAATTTTAATGCAGCCGGAGCTAAGCTAATCTTTAAAGGTAAGAGTGTTCACCCTGGTTACGCAAAAGGTAAGATGATAAATTCTATGCTTATTGCTAATAAATTTATATCTAAGCTACCTAAAGAGGAGGTGCCGGAAATGACATCGGGTTACGAAGGTTTTTTTCACGTTACAGGTATTACGGGAAGTATAGAAGAAAGTACAGTGCAGCTTATTATTCGCGACCATGACAGCAAAAAATTTGCTAAACGCAAAAAACTGGTTAAAAAAATTGCCGATAAACTTAACCGCAATTACAGCAAACAATTTGGCGGAGATATTGTTGAGTATGAAATAAAGGACCAGTACTATAACATGAAAGAAAAGGTAGAGCCTGTATTTCATATTATAAATATTGCAGAGCAGGCAATGAAAGATCTTGGCATTAAACCACTTATAAAAGCTATTCGCGGAGGTACAGATGGTTGCCAATTATCATACATGGGGCTACCTTGCCCTAACATTTTTGCAGGCGGGCATAACTTTCATGGTAAATATGAATATGTACCGGTAGAGAGCATGCAAAAAGCAGCAGATGTTATTGTAAAAATTGCTGAATTAACGGCGCAGAAAAATTAAGTTTAGCACAATATTATAAACTTTTAAATCTGGTTGCATTTAGCTTAAAAGCATAAAAAAGTCCCATAACCGGGACTTTTTTTTATGCTTAATATATTAAGGATTAACCTAATATCTCTTTTACTTTTAAACCTATTTCAGCAGGAGAATCTACAACGTGAATACCGTTTTCTCTCATGATGCGTTTTTTAGCTTCGGCAGTATCATCTGCACCACCTACAATTGCACCGGCATGACCCATAGTACGGCCTTTAGGAGCAGTTTCTCCGGCAATAAAGCCTACAACCGGTTTACGGTTACCATCTGCTTTAACCCATTTAGCAGCATCAGCTTCAAGCTGGCCACCTATTTCACCTATCATAATGATGATTTCAGTTTCAGGGTCATTCATTAATAATTCAACAGCTTCTTTAGTTGTAGTACCAATAATTGGATCGCCACCTATACCAATAGCCGTTGTAATACCAAGGCCTTGTTTAACAACCTGGTCTGCCGCTTCATAAGTAAGAGTACCTGATTTAGATACAATACCTACAGTACCTTTTTTAAATACAAAGCCCGGCATAATACCTACTTTAGCTTCTCCCGGAGTAATAACACCAGGACAGTTAGGGCCTATTAGTCGGCAATCTTTATCTTGTATGTAGTCATAAGCTTTAATCATGTCTGCTACAGGAATACCTTCAGTAATTGTAATAATTACTTTAATACCCGCCTCAGCAGCTTCCATAATTGCATCTGCAGCAAATGCAGGCGGAACGAATATAATAGTAGTATCGGCACCGGCAATATCTACAGCGTCTTTAACGGTATTAAACACAGGAAGGTCAAGATGCGTAGTACCACCTTTACCCGGTGTAACACCACCTACAACGTTAGTACCATATTCTATCATTTGGGTTGCATGAAAAGTACCTTCGGTACCCGTAAAACCCTGTACAATTATTTTGGAATCTTTATTAACTAAAACACTCATGATATATTTTTTATTAATTTTCTTATATGCGATACAAAAATAGGGTTTTTAAGTGATACCCATAAACCTTTTTTTGATTTTTTGCACAATACCCTTTAAAGAATTTTCTGCACAATCTAAGCTAAAGCTAATCTAAATGGCTCATTACATAACCGCGGTAAAGCAGGTTATCCCTAAGTTCCCAGATAGCCATAGAGTGCGATAAAAGCACCTCGTCATACGGGTTTTCTTTTGTGCGTACATAGTTAGAATATCGCACGGAAACCGTATTGCCCTCCTCAATGATATGGCTTATCTCTAAGCGCAAAGTTTCATAATTACCTTTTGTCTGCCTTGCAAATGTTATAATCTCCCTGCTGTCTATTTCAATAAAACCCCTTGTGCTATACCACTGTATGTACAAATTTTGATGCACATACTTAGTAATCCCAATAGGATCTATAAGTGCATCATAATATGCAAGCACAACTTCTTTAGGAGACATTTTCATTTTTATTTTTCAAATATTTCGGGTAAACGCCTTACGAATGCCATTTGCTTCATAGTGGTGCGGGCTTCCTGCGCCGGAGTTCCCCAATACACTTTACCACCATCTAACGATTTACTAACGCCAGACTGCGCAAGGAGTACCGCTTTAGCACCTACGGTTACACCACTTGCCATACCTACCTGGCCCCAAATGGTAACTTCATCTTCTATAATAATACAACCCGCAAGCCCTGTTTGAGAGGCTATAAGGCATTTTTTGCCTATAACCGTATCATGGCCTATATGTACCTGGTTGTCAATTTTAGTACCTTCGCCTATGGTAGTGTCTCCGCTTACACCTTTATCTATAGTACAGGCTGCGCCTATGCCTACATTGTCTTTTATAATAACACGGCCACCAGATAGTAACTGATCAAAACCTTCTGCACGCTTTTTATAATAAAAAGCATCAGCGCCTATAACAGTACCAGAATGAATAGTTACATTATTGCCAATAACAGTATTATCGTATATAGAAACGTTAGCGTGTATAACACAGTTTGTGCCAATTACAACATTGTTGCCTACAAAAGCATTAGGCTGAATAATAGTACCCTCCCCTATTTGTGCCGATAATGATATAGCAGCATTAGACGATTGAAATGGCCTGAAGTTTCTTGTAAGCTTATTAAAGTCCTTGAAAGGATCGTTAGATATAAGCAGTGCTTTACCCTCTGGGCAATCTACTTTTTTGTTGATAAGTACTATGGTCGCTGCCGACTGCAATGCTTTATCATAATATTTTGGGTGGTCTACAAATACAATATCTCCCGGCTCTACCACATGAATTTCGTTCATGCCATGTACCGGAAAATTATCGTCTCCCACATATTCGCTGCCAATAATTTCGGCAATTTCTTTAAGAGTATGTACTTTAGGGAATTTCATAAGTATAGTTATAAATTGGCGTGAAGTCTTACTGAAAATACATTAACTAAACCATTCCTGTCTTTATTGTAACCGGGATTTAGTATAAACTGGTAGCCACCTGTAAGATACAGATTTTTTTGTATCTCTGCAGAGTAATAAAACTCGGTTACACTTTCAAGCGCATAATCAAGCTGGCCATCACCAAGCATAAAACCATAGCCGCCTGCGGCAAGATACTCTTTATGCGGGTTAGATATGCCGGATGCTACAACGGCTAATCCTGCGGTATCGTTTACACGGTTCCATTTGCTGCCCTTTGCGCTTAAACCTAAGCTTATGCTTTTATCAATTTCTGTGAATGCCCAGGTTTGAGTATGCCCATCGTTCCAGCTGGCACGAAAAAAAGCTCCGAGAAAATTATTTATTTCCTGCTCTGCATTTATTGCAAAACCGTATTTTTTATTGCCGTACTTCTGTACATCTTCAATTACGGGCGCAAAAGGGTTAAGATTAATGCTTTCACGGTAATCACCCATTTTACCACTGGTAAGGAATGCTAAGAAGCGTATAGCACCTTTTTTTCCGGAAAAAGAATAGTGACGGGTATATTCTACAGTTGCAGAATTAGATTTAGATACATTCCAGTTCATATCAAGCCCATTAGCCTCTTTAGGTAAAAGAGACAATGCCACCCTTAGTTCATTTTTAGGGGTAACATATTCTAAAATTACGCTGGGTACATATCCACGTGTATTAGCAGGATAATCCCAGGCGCCATTGCTCATAAGCCCCCAGTTCATAAACTGTGAGCGCGGATCATGGCTGTAAGAATTCTGGTCGAAATAATCGGAAAGGCATATTTTACCGGCCGTAATGCCTATATAACTTTGAGGTATTGCACCACCCAGTTGGTTCTGGTCGCTATCCTGAATTTCCTCTGCAGCATCCAGAGCAAATAATTGCTGCATGTATGCCCTTGCAAGGTATATTTTAGGTTCTGTGCTGCCTACGCGAAATGTTTCACCATTTGTAGCATCGGCAAGCCCTAATACTTTGCTCAACCCAGAGCCTCCTGCGAGTTCCGGGTTAACAAAGATTGATGCATTTTTCCAGAGCCGTGCACCTGCAAACAATGTTGCCGTGACCGAATTTCTGGCTTCTTCCCGCGTTTGCAAACTGTTCTGCCCGGTATAGTCGGCCTTAAAGCCAGGCTTATACTGATTGATTATTGTTGTTTGCATGTGAAAGGAAAAATTTTCCTTTTTAATAGTATCAGTAACCTGCGCATTCATCTTTAGTCCGGCTAAAGAAAGCAGTAACACAGCAACGGGCAGTGTTTTCATTGAATGTGGATTTATTAAATCCTTGTATTATTGTTTAACGCGCTCCAGGTAAGAACCTGTAGCAGTATCAATTTTAATTTTATCGCCTTCGTTAATAAACAAAGGTACGTTAATAGATGCTCCTGTTTCCAGTTTTGCAGGTTTGGTAGCATTTGTAGCAGTATTCCCTTTAACACCCGGCTCTGCATACGTTACTTCGAGCACTACAGATGCCGGCATATCTACAGATAGCGGTGCATCAGTTTCGGCATTTATAATAACCATTACATTTTCACCCTCTTTTAAAAGATCAGGAGCATCAAGGATGTCCCTGTGTAATGATATTTGTTCGTATGTTTCAGTATGCATAAAGTGGTATTGGTCACCTTCAGGATATAAAAACTGGAATTTGTGAGTTTCTACCCTTACATCATCAATTTTGTGACCTGCCGAAAAAGTGTTGTCGAGCACTTTACCATTAGTAAGGCTTTTAAGTTTAGTCCTTACAAATGCAGGGCCTTTACCTGGCTTAACGTGAAGGAACTCAATAATTTTATATATGTCATGGTTAAACTTAATGCATAACCCGTTTTTGATATCTGATGTACTTGCCATTTTATATTTTGTTATTTTGAATATTATTCGTGTATTTGTTAATACGGTAATTTGTTCATTTAATTTGGGTAGTTAATGTTATTTCTTATAAGCGAATTAACAAATAACCAAATCTATGATATCCCAGTATACCCCTTCATGATACCTCTTGATGAGTTACGGATGAAAAGCAATATCTCATCACGTTCAGGTGTAGCTTCCATTTCAGCTTCAATAATGCTTACTGCCTGTGTGGTATTATAATTTTTTTGGTATAATATCCTGTAAATTTCCTGTATCTCGCGGATTTTTTCGGGAGTAAAACCTCTCCTCCTTAATCCTACAGAATTTATACCCACATAAGATAAAGGCTCTTTTGCCGCTTTTGTAAACGGAGGTACATCTTTTCTTAAAAGTGAACCGCCCGATATCATGGTATGCGCACCTACACTAATAAACTGGTGTACCGCACTAAGCCCGCCAATAATTGCATAATCGCCTACGGTTACATGGCCGCCAAGCAAAACACCATTTACAATAATGGCATTATCGCCTATATGGCAGTCGTGTGCAACGTGGGCAGCGGCCATAATAAGGCAGTTACTACCAATTTTTGTTTTACCCGATGCTACAGTACCCCTGTTTATGGTAACGCATTCGCGTACGGTGGTATTGTCGCCGATGATGGCAAGCGAATCTTCGCCGCCAAATTTAAGATCCTGCGGGATGGCAGAGATTACTGCTCCCGGAAATATATTGCAATTTTTGCCTATCCTGGCGCCTTCCATAATAGTAACGTTAGATCCTATCCAGGTCCCTTCGCCAATCTCTACATTATTATGAATGGTTGTAAATGGCTCGATAACCACGTTCTTGGCTATCTTAGCGCCGGGATGTACATATGCTAAGGGTTGATTCATATCAGATGTTAATTACTGTTTTCTGGCAATTTGCGCCATAAGTTCGGCCTCAGCCACAAGTTTTCCGTTAGCATAAGCATTAGCCTGCATATGGCATATACCACGGCGTATAGGCGAAATAAGATCGCACTTAAATGTTAAAGTGTCTCCTGGCAATACCTTATGTTTAAATTTAACATTATCTATTTTCATAAAATATGTTAGGTAATTTTCAGGATCCGGAACTGTACTAAGTATAAGTATGCCACCTGTTTGTGCCATAGCCTCTACAATAAGTACGCCCGGCATTACCGGTGCACCGGGAAAATGGCCTACAAAAAAATCTTCGTTCATGGTAACATTTTTAAGCCCTACCACGTGGCTATCACTCATTTCTAAAATCCTGTCTATTAATAAAAATGGCGGACGGTGCGGCAATATACTCATTATTTTATGAATATCCATAAGAGGCTCTTTATACAAATCGTATACCGGAACCTGATTGCGCTGTTCTAATTTTATAAGCTTAGACATTTTTTTTGCAAATTGTGTATTTACAAAATGCCCGGGCTTATTAGCAATTACTTTACCTTTTATACGAACGCCAATAAGTGCAAGATCGCCTATAACGTCCAGCAGTTTATGCCGGGCAGCCTCGTTAGGATAGTGTAGCGTAAGATTATCTAAAATACCGTTTGGCTTAACAGCAATACTGTCTTTACCAAAAGCTTTTTTAAGATTCTCCATAGTTTCGGGAGAAATTTCTTTATCTACATACACTATCGCATTATTAAGGTCGCCACCTTTTATCAGGCCATTTTCCAGTAAAGCTTCCAGTTCATGCAAAAAGCTAAATGTTCTGGACTCAGATATCTGTACTTTAAAATCTTTCAGACTCTTTAATGTAGCATTTTGTGTACCAAGCACTTTAGTGCCAAAATCTACCATTGCGGTAATTTGGTAATCATCTGCAGGCATAACAATTATTTCGCTGCCTGTAGCTTCATCTGTATATGATATAACCTCTTTTACTACATACACTTTACGCTCTGCATCCTGCTCCTCTACGCCTATTTTTTCTATGGCTTCTACAAAAAACTTAGATGAGCCATCCATAATAGGAGGTTCTGGTGCGTCGAGCTCTATAATAACATTATCTACATCGCAACCCACAAATGCGGCAAGCACATGCTCAGATGTTTGTATCTTAACACCTTTCTTTTCAAGATTAGTGCCCCTTTGCGTATTTACTACATAATTGGCGTCGGCTTCTACAACCGGTTGGCCTTCTAAATCTACCCTTACAAAAGTGTAACCATTATTTACCGGCGCGGGCTTAAAAGTCATGGTAACTTCTTTACCTGTGTGGAGCCCAACTCCCTTTAACGATATTTCGCTTTTGATGGTGGTTTGTTTAACCATTATATGTCGTTTTTGTTTACTTCCCTGGTTTGTTTTTTAAGATCGTCTACATCGGCTACTATTTTAGGAAGGTTCCTAAAATGCACGTAAGCCTTATTAAAATCGGTATACGGCATGGCTGGCGAACCCTGTACTGATTCGTTATCAGGAATACTTTTAGTAACACCCGATTGTGCCTGTATGCGCACATTGTTACCAATAACAAGGTGCCCTATAATACCCACCTGACCTCCTACAATGCAGCCGCTGCCTATTTTTGTAGACCCCGCTACACCTGTTTGAGATGCTATAACAGTATTTTCGCCTATTACAACATTATGCGCAATTTGTATTTGGTTGTCCAGCTTTACACCTTTTTTTATAATTGTAGATCCTAATGTTGCCCTGTCTATGGTAGTACATGAGCCTATATCTACATTATCTTCTATAATTACATTACCTATTTGTGGCACTTTATTGTAAATGCCTTCCTCGTTTGGCACATAGCCAAAACCATCTGACCCTATAATAGCGCCTGAATGTATGGTACATCCTGCGCCTATTTCGGTTTCAGAGTATATACGTACACCGGCAAATAATATGGTGTTGTCCCCTATGGTTACGTTATCTCCTACAAAAGAGTTAGGATATATTTTTACGTTAGTGCCTATTTTTACATTTTTACCTATGTAGCAAAAGCTGCCCAGGTAAAGGTTATCGCCATAAGTAGCCCCCTCAGATAGTACTGATGGCTGCTCTATACCAGATTTCATTAATTTAACCTGATTATAATATTCCAGCAGCTTAGAGAACGATTTATAAGCATCATCTACCTTAATAAGGGTAGTTGTAACCTCGGCTTCGGGTTCAAAAGTTTTGTTTACTATAGTAATTGTGGCCTGCGTAGTATATATGTAAGGAAGGTATTTAGGGTTAGCCAAAAAAGTTAAGGAACCATTAGTCCCCTCCTCTATTTTGGCCAGTGTAGATACCTCGGCATTTGGGTTACCCACAACCTCGCCTTCCAGTATACCCGCTATTTGTTCTGCTGTAAATTTCATCCCGACAAAAATATAAAATTAAATTAAATAGCGGCTTTTTCCAAAAGCACTTTTGGAAAACACAGGTAATACTTTGTTACCGGTTTAGATAATGCCTTTAAATTCAACTGGTCAGATGCTTCTGCCACGTCTTCTATTGTACGGTCTTTCTTTAATATATGTATAGGTTCGTCTGCCTTATTGTATGCCTGGTTCTTTATTTTACCCCTAAACACAAAATATTCCGCTTCCTTTTCCGTTATTCCGTACTTTTCCATGATGATTTTTTGCAGCACCGTTACTTCTTCTTTTGCCACTTTTTCCGACTGCATCTTTATTTTTGGCAGGTCGCGGTTAATGATCATTTTGCTTAATTCACTCAGTACAAAATCATCATTAAACTGCCATGCTTTTATAGCACTTATAATATCAAAATCATCAAGGTAAGAGAATGTATTAAGCACAGTAGCATCAAAATCCTCCAGCTCAATTTTATTATTAAGGAAAAACTGCAGCGGTTCGCTTGCCGACAAAACTTTACCGATATGGGTAAGCTCTTTAGCACGTTTTAATATTTTGGTAAGCACAAGTTCTGCCGCTACACTGGTTTTATGCAAATAAGCCTGCCAGTACATGAGTCTGCGGGCCACAAGGAATTTCTCTACAGAATAAATACCTTTTTCCTCTATAACCAGCAAATCGTCCTGAACGTTAAACATTTGTATAAGACGCTCACTGTTAATGTTACCTTCTGCAACGCCGCTGTAAAAGCTATCGCGTTTAAGATAATCCATCCGGTCCATATCCAGCTGGCTCGATATAAGCTGCAGCATAAACTTGCGGTGGTAATTGCCTTTAAATATTTGTATGGCGAGGGTTAACTTACCATCAAAAGTTTCGTTTAAGCTATCCATAAACAAAATAGAGATGGCCTCATGATTAACATTCTCTACAATGCTGTGCTCCATAGCGTGCGAAAATGGCCCATGCCCAATGTCATGCAATAAGATGGCTATACATAGTGCATTTTCTTCATCGGCAGAAATATCTACACCTTTAAATTTTAATACTTGTATAGTTTTGTGCATAATATGCATGCAACCCAGGGCATGATGAAAACGGGTATGATGGGCACCGGGGTAAACAAGGTAGGACAAACCCATTTGGGATATACGCCTGAGCCTTTGGAAATAAGGATGCTGAATAAGGTCGTATATCAGCGGATTTGTTATGGAGATAAACCCATAAATAGGGTCGTTTAATATTTTAAGCTTGTTTATTTCGCTCACAGTACGGCAAATTTTTAACAAATATAATAAAACCTGTTGGTTAATAGGCAGTATGAGGCTAATTAACCCGCTGTGTAAGGTTATTAACGCATTTTTGTAAAAAGAGTTAAACATAGGTTAATACCCATTGCATACAAGAGGCATTACAAACAGATTATGTAATTTTACAATAGCAAAATATATTGCCATGAAAATAGTACTACTCTCATTATCAGCATTTTTTACAATTAGTTTTATGAATGCGCAACAAGTGCAGGAACGCCTTGACCAGCAGCCTGCACCCGTAACACAACAGCAGGTAGAGAAAGATGCAAGAGTTGCTGAGGAAGTACGCAAAAAAGATGACGCCGACAAAAAAAACAAGGAGGCCGAAGCTAAAAAGAAAGAAGACGAGAAAAAGGCTGTTGCCAATGCTAATGATAAAAGTAAAAAGACTTCAACAACGCCGGGAAAACAATAATAACGTTATTTTTTGTTACTTAGGTTATTGAAGGAGAGGCTCGCAAAGATTTTTGCGGGCCTTTTTTGATTTAATCCAAATATTTGAATGACTTAACTATTTGTAAATAATTCTCAAAATCATCAACTTAAATATTGAACAATAAAATTTTTACGTCGCCATTGGTATAATTTTAGCTCTCTGTTTCCTATAAATTTTATCAAATAATCTTTCTTCATAATCCCGTCTTTCCAATAGTTATTTAAATAGGAATATGTTTCATTAATATCGGCATCTTTTAAAACCCAGGCTGCAGGTATTTTATTTTGATTGCTGTAACCTGCATTACTTGCAATTATCTGGTTATGGGTAAATTCAAATATATAGTTGTTACCCGATATAATATGTTTTTAAGATTTTTAGGGAGATTAATTTCAAACTTTTGAAGATAAGATATTTCTGTATCTGCAACTGTAGGCATTCGCTCTAGAACTCTGTATGTATTATAGCCAGCGTTAAATTTAAAGCTATACTCTTTGTGAGCAACATCGCCATAGTCATCAAAATATGAGGCACAGGATGACAAAAGCAACAATAGGAAAAACATTACGTTCTTCATCCTATTAAAATAAATTAATACTTCTAAAGTAACGATTTTTAAGATCGATTTTTATAATAAATTTAGCACAAATTTCCTTAAATAACGTTAACTTGCAGGATTAATTTACGAACAAAAATTCACTCATAAAATGAATGAGATTAAGATACTTTGGGTAGACGATGAAATAGACATGCTAAAGCCCCACATTATGTTTTTAGAGAAAAAAAACTATAATGTTACTACTGCTAATAATGGCCAGGATGCTTTAGAACTTTTTGATAAAGAGAACTTTGACGTAGTTTTTCTTGATGAGAACATGCCCGGCTTAAGTGGCCTGGAAGTGCTTGCCGAGATGAAAGAGAAAAAATCGACAGTACCCATAATTATGATCACTAAGAGTGAGGAAGAATATATTATGGAGGGCGCCATCGGCTCTAAAATTGCCGATTATCTCATTAAGCCGGTTAACCCTAACCAGATACTGCTTTCTCTTAAAAAGAATCTGGACCACTCTCGCCTGATATCCGAAAAAACTACGCTTGATTACCAAAAGGAGTTCCGCAAGATATCTATGGACATGTCGATGGTAAGAACCTGGGAAGATTGGGTAGATTTTTACAAGCGCCTTATTTTCTGGGAAATGGAACTCGAAAATATTGAAGACCAGGGAATGATTGAAATATTAGAGTCGCAAAAGGCAGAGGCCAACTCGCAGTTTGGTAAATTTATTGAAAAAAACTATGAAGACTGGTACGAGCCTAAGGCAGATAAACCGGTGCTTTCTCATAATGTTTTCCGTGAGCTTGTGGTTCCGGAAATACAAAAAAAGCAGCCCATCCTTTTTGTGGTGATTGATAACCTGCGTTATGACCAGTGGAAATCTTTTGAAGGTGCCGTGAGCAATCATTACAAGCTGGAAAAAGAAACTGCCTATTACGCTATTTTGCCTACTGCTACACAGTATGCCCGTAATGCAATTTTTAGCGGTATGACACCACTGGAAATGGAAAAGAAATTTCCGCAGTACTGGAAAAATGACGTAGACGATGGCGGTAAAAACCTGTATGAAGCTGAGTTTTTAACCGAGCATTTAAAACGCCTTGGCCTTACTGCACTAAAGCAGGAATATTATAAAATAACTAATTTTGCTGCCGGTAAAAAACTTGTAGACAACTTTAAGTCACTTAAAAATAATGACCTTACCACGATAGTGTACAACTTTGTAGACATGCTTTCGCACGCTAAAACAGAGATGGATGTGGTTAAAGAATTAGCAAGTAATGACAAGGCTTACAGGTCATTAACACAGAGTTGGTTTCGTAATTCGCCATTGTTAGAGATTATTCAGCAGGCACAGCAAATGGGCTTTAAGCTTATCATTACTACAGATCATGGCACTATAAACGTTAAGAACCCAAGTAAAGTTATAGGCGATAGGAATACGAGCCTCAACTTACGTTACAAAACCGGCCGAAGCTTAACGTATGAAGATCGCGATGTGTACCACGTAAAAGACCCTAAACGTATACAATTGCCTACTATTAACATGAGTAGTTCATACATTTTTGCCAAGAATGATTATTTTCTTGCCTATGTAAATAATTACAACCATTACGTGAGCTATTACCGTAATACCTACCAGCATGGAGGAATATCGCTGGAAGAAATGATCGTGCCGTTCTTAGTATTCAACCCAAAATAGGCGGCGGCTCATATTGCACAACAAAACACACAACAGGCTTAACAGCATATAATTTAAAATACTAATGGAGATTACTTTTTCCCTTGAGGAAATTGACCACGCTGCACAACAGGTACTGGCCTTAAATTTAAAAAACATTATACTACTACATGGCAGCATGGGGGCGGGTAAGACCACATTTATAAAAGCCTTGGCAAGACAACTTGGGGTAACCGATATGACATCGAGCCCCACGTTCTCTATTGTAAATGAATATGCAACCAGTGATGATAACCCGCTATATCACTTTGATCTCTACCGCCTTAACAGCGAAGAAGAAGCCTATGATATGGGTATAGATGAGTATTTTTATTCGGGTAATTTATGCCTTATAGAATGGCCCGAAAAAACACCTAACCTTATCCCGTTAGACCATACATCGCTTACTATAAAAGCCCTGTCAAATGGTTTGAGGCATCTTGTTATAAAATAGTTGGTTATATTTGGCTTTTTTTGTAAATTTCTACCCTTTAATAGCTCATCATGTCATTTACACCCTTTACAAGACAGCAGCTTCTGCCACAGGAAGAAATGCTTGAAGTAGCCAGGCAGCGCAGCGACCTTTTTATAGGTATGCCAAAAGAAACGTCGTTCCAGGAACGCAGGATTTGCCTAACACCCGATGCTATAGCATCGCTAACAGCACACGGTCACCGTGTAATGATGGAAAGTGGTGCTGGCCTAACCGCAAGTTATACCGATAAAGAATACAGCGATGCCGGTGCGGAGATAACGCACGATACTAAAAAAGTATTTGGCTGTCCCGTTATCCTTAAGGTAGAACCGCCTACAGTTAAGGAGATAGAAATGATGAATCCCGAAACGCTGCTTATATCTGCATTACAGTTAAAAACACAGCGAAGGGAATTTTTTGAAGCTTTAGAAACCAAAAAAATCACGGCTCTGGCCTTTGAATTTATAAGAGATGGAGACGGCTCCTACCCTGCCGTAAAATCGCTTAGCGAAATTGCAGGGACGGCATCGGTACTCATAGCGTCTGAATTAATGATAAGCCAAAAGCTTGGCAAGGGTTTATTGTTTGGAAATATAACCGGTGTACCGCCTACAGAGGTTGTAATACTTGGTGCAGGTACAGCCGCCGAGTTTGCTGCAAAAACTGCACTTGGTCTTGGTGCCAGCGTTAAGGTTTTTGACAACTCTATTAACAAGCTTCGCCGACTGCAAAATAACCTTAACCAGCGTATATTTACGAGTACCATACAAGAGAAGGCCATACTTAAAGCCTTAATGCGCTGCGACGTTGCCATAGGTGCTATGCGAGGAAAAGACCGCAGCCCGGTTATTGTAAGTGAAACCATGGTAGAGCGCATGAAACGTGGTGCCGTAATTATAGACATTTCTATAGATACGGGAGGCTGCTTTGAAACATCTGAAGTTACCACACACGAAAAACCGACTTTTGTAAAACACAACGTTACGCACTATTGTGTACCTAATATCCCTTCACGTTACAGTAAAACAGCTTCGCTGTCTATTAGTAATATCATTAGTCCATTCTTATTGCAAATGGCTGATGATGGTGGTATAGAAAGTGCCATACGCTGCAACGCAGGCCTTAAGCATGGTATTTATTTTTACCACGGCCGCCTTACCAACAGCAGTATTGCCGAATGGTTTGACTTAGGGCATACTGATATTAATTTGATTGTGTTTTAGGGAAAGTTTCTATATTATTTCCCTTCTTAGCTCGGTAATTATTTATAAAACGCTACAGTAATTTGATCTAAGAGTGTAACTGATGTAGAATATCTGCATAATTTGCTAATGATGACTTTAAAGGTTTATAGAAACTAACTTTGCCAATAGCCCTGACGGTAGCGGCATCCCCGCAGCGCAGCGAAGGGATATAGCGTACGGCAGGACTTACGACTGCAAAAATGCACAACACCTAAACTGCTTCAACTTACAAAAACCAACTACCCTACTAAATCTATATTCTTAGCATACTATTAATTTTCAGTTAGTTACAAAACATATTTCATAAATAAAAGTATGTTTTGTAGTTTAATTTTATCAAATTTGTAATATAAATAGTTTACAGGTTTGGAAAGCATAGCATTATTACTGGCTGGTTTTTTTATAGGCACTTTTGGTACTCTTATAGGCGCCGGAGGTGGATTTATACTTGTACCCCTCCTACTTATCTTTTATCCTGACTTAGAACCGGAGGTTACCACAGCTATAAGTATTGCCGTAGTGGCAGTAAATGCATTATCAGGATCTGTTGCTTATGCCCGCAGTGGCAGGATAGATTATCGTGCCGGAATTGTTTTTGCACTATATACCATACCGGGATCAATTTTAGGCGTGCTTACCGTGCAGTATATACCCCAGCACTCCTTTAATACAATTATAGGTATGCTGTTAGTTTTACTTGCCTCCTACCTTGTTTACAAAAATGCAACCCATAAAGCCTGTATAAACCAGATAGTTCTAAAAAAGGGATTTCAGGAACATATTTTAACTGATAGCGCTGGCACTACATACCACTACAGTTATAACCCCGTTAATGGTAACATTGTAAGTTTGCTGGTTGGTTACATTTCTCCGCTATTAGGTATAGGTGGAGGTATAATACATGTACCGGCCATGGTAAACTGGCTTAAATTTCCTGTGCACATAGCAACAGCAACATCTCATTTTATACTTGCGGTTATGGCAACCGCAAGTGTTGTTACCCATGCCTGCAAAGGTACTTATAATGACCCGCATGTATTACACATGATTCTTTTTATAGCACTTGGTGTTATTCCCGGTGCACAACTGGGTGCATTCTTATCTCATAAAATAAAAAGTAACATTATACTACAGGTTTTGGCAATATGTCTTGCAATTGTAGGTATGCGCATCCTTATTACAAGTTTATAATACTTGCACTATCTCGATTAAACATTTACTAATCTATAAAATGCCTGAGCTTTTGCGTACTTTTGCAAAAAAAATTACAGCAATGCAGTTTAAATTTCGTTTAGCATATTATCTTTTTGGGTTCATGATTGGGGGATTCCTTATGTATTATATTTTTAATGGTAAAGGAGCCGAATTTTGTTACCTGCCCAATTGCAGGGTCAAAAAAAACATTCGCGAGAAAGGGCTTACAATATCTAAAGAGGCGCAGCATACATTAAAAGCAGGATGGGTAACGCAAACCGATATAGATAATACTATTTTATATGGTGATGTTAATTTTTCGCGGAGTAAAAAGCCCCTTAAGGCTGGTGGTAAACTTTATGTAATAGAAGGAAAAACTATTAGCAATCAACCTATTGATATTGAAGTTGCAAATTTTGAAGATAAGGCAATACTGATAGATGTAAAAAAACGATAATTTTTTATGTAAAAAGCCTTGCAGAATATAAAAAGAGTGTTATATTTGCACTCGCAATACGGAAGTATCCACAACGATTGCAAGATTGGGGCGATTAGCTCAGCTGGTTCAGAGCACCTCGTTTACACCGAGGGGGTCGGGGGTTCGAACCCCTCATCGCCCACCACAATTCAGCTTTATGTCATTATAAAGTACATTAAAACAATGAAAACCTGCAAGTTACGGCTTTGCAGGTTTTTTATTTTTACCCCTGCACCATCAAAATTTTCAAAAATACACAAAGTTTTTGTGGCAAATCTGTGGCAATTTCAAATTGCAAAAAAAATTGCCACAAAATATGCTTTAAATTTTTGATTATCAACCTGTAAAGCTGCTTAACGACTTGATTTGAAAGCACTATAATTCGACCTTTATTAATTTTTTAAAACGTTGAATTTATGTTAGAGAACAGTTTCGGAATAACCTTCTTTTTGAAGAGTTCCACAAGTAAGACAAATGTGAGGTATGTTTACCTGAGAATCACAGTAGATGGGATACCCAAAGAGACATCTACCAAGCGCAAATGGGTAACAGACCGCTGGGATCAAAAAACAGAGCGGGCTACGGGCGGGAAAGAGGATGCAAAAATTTTAAATTTCTTCCTCGATGCAATGCATATGAAGATCCAACAGCACAAAAGCGAGCTAATGCTTGCAGGCCAACTACTCACCACCCAAAAGCTGATGGATTTTGTAATGGGTAAGAATACTTCAAAGGCAACGATCGTTCAGGAGTTCCAAAAGCACAATGATGAATTATTGGCTTTAGTTGAAAAGGGCGAGTACGCCATAGGTACGCACGTGCGTTTTGAAATTGCCAAAAAGCACCTCAAGGAATACCTGCGCTACAAGTATAATGCTGATGATATGGATTTCCGTGAACTCAACTTTGAGTTCGTAAAGGATTATGAGTTTTACCTGAAAACAGTAAAGAACATTAGCCATAACACAGCGGTGAAGTACATTACCAATTTCAAGAAGATTGTATTGCTAGCCATTGACAAGGAGATTATAGCAACTGATCCCTTCAAGCGGTTTAAGGCGAAGAAAATCAAAATTCACAAAAAGCCGCTTAGTTCCTATGAACTTGCACAATTGGAAAACCATAATTTTTCTACCCCACGCCTTGCCACGGTACGGGATATTTTTGTTTTCCAATGCTATACAGGGTTAGCCTACATCGATGCCTTTAACCTTAAGAAATCGGATATAAAGTCGGGCATAGATGGCGAAATGTGGATTATTACCGAAAGGCAAAAAACCGGGAGTAATATCAATGTACCACTTTTGCCGAAAGCGAAAGCCGTCATGGAACGCTACAAAGACCACCCGCTTTGCTTACAAAGAAATTCCGTGCTGCCGGTAACCTCCAACCAAAAGATGAATGCCTATCTGAAAGAAATAGCTGACCTCTGCGGCATAGAAAGTATCCTGAACACCCACAAGGCGAGGCGTACTTTCGGAAGCACTGTAACGCTTAATAATGATGTGCCTATACATGTAGTAAAAGAGTTGCTGGGGCATCAATCCGTAAAACAAACTGAAGAGTATGCTATAACGGAACAGCAATCTGTTGGAAGGGAAATGAAGCAGTTGCAGCAGAGATTGCATCAAAAAGCTAGATTGCCGGATGCCCCGCTGCCGCCGGATGTTTTAAGGATGCAGGAAGAAATCATATCCCTGAAGGAGCAATTGAAAATAGTAAATAAGGATAAGCCGGAAATTATAAGCGTTCTGCGTATTTGTAAATAATCTTTATAGTCTCTGTTTTTATAATTGTCGCCACAGTGTGGCGACAATTATAAATACCATTAAATCAACACAATAAAATTGTCTCATCAGTGATGGGACAATTTCCACTTGAAATCTCTAAAATAAAAACAAATAACAATGTAACCAAATTGGTAACAATTTAATATATTTGCAATGAGGATAATCGCTGTAAAAACAATAAGGGAATACTGGGAGCAATTTCCGGATTCGGAGCGGCCGCTGCAATACTGGTATAAAGATGTGACCGCCGCTCAGTGGAATAGTCCGAACGACTTAAAAGTTCAGTTTGGGAATGCGTCGATATTAACTAACAAACGGATCGTTTTTAATATACATGGTAATACCTACCGCCTAATTGTAGATATTGAATACCGCTTGAAGATAGTCTTTATAGTCTGGTTAGTGACACATAAAGAGTACGATAAGTTTAACGCAAAAGAGATTAGCTATGTTAAGACTGATAAAAAATGATTCGCAATACGAAGATACCCTTGCCCGTATCTACGAACTAATGCAACTTGACTTGCAGCCAGACACCGAAGAATCCGACGAACTGGAAATCCTTTCAATGCTAGTTAAGAAATATGAGGACGAACATTATCCCGTTCCTGAGCCTACACCAGTAGAAGCGATAAAGTACAGGATGGAGCAAATGAATTTAACCGATGCTGAACTTTCAGAAATTTTAGGTGCTCGATCACGTAAATCTGAAATCCTATCCGGCAAAAGAAAACTTAGCCTTTCGATGATACGTGCCTTAAAGGAAAGATTAAATATATCTGCGGATATATTGATTCAGCTTTATTAATCCCTACAATTTATCTCACCGCAATATATTTTTACTGGTAATTATTGAATTTTGGTTATTTAAATGTCGTGAATACATTTGTTGCGTTGCCACATGTTTAATTCAATGAGCGAAAATCTCGTGGCGACATTCCTGTCTTATTTTTGAATAGTTTGGTAAAATGCGAGGGATGCTCAAAACCCAAATCATAGGCAATTTCACTAATTGATTTCCCTCCATCACAGAGGATAACCTTTGCCTTATCAATAATTTGCAGGTGGATATGTTCCTTTGTGGTTTTACCGGTAAATTTGGTCAGCACATCCGAAAGGTAATTAGAAGACAGATTTAATTGGGAAGCAAAATATTTTGTTGTAGGAAGACCAATGTTTATTGGGTTGTCTTTCGAAAAATAGTCCATTAAAATCTTTTCAAACTTTTGCACGATATCATTATTTACTTTTTCCCTTGTGTAAAACTGCCGGTCATAAAACCTGTTACAGTAGTTTAAGATAAGTTGTAAATTATCGACAATTAAATTCTTAGTGTGTTTATCAATATTTTGCGAGTACTCTGTCTTAATTTTGTCAATGGCATCCAACAATACTTGCTTTTCAGCTTCAGAGATGTGCAGGGCTTCATTTGTGTCATATTGAAAAAAGGAATAGTTTTGGATTTTTCCAGCAAGTTCTGTGCCTACCAACAGGTCCTTATGAAAAAAAATTCCCCAGCCCTCAATAACATTAATACCGGGTTCTGACAAAATTACCTGGCCGGGTAGCGTAAACATTAAAGAGCCTTCATCAAAATCATAGTATGATCGCCCGTATTTTATCGTTCCTTCAAAACGCTTACAAACGATAGAATAAAAGTCGGTGCGGTAAAACGTATTTTCTGCCGGTCTGTCCGGGTTTACATTAGCGAGGTCAAGAACTGTAATTAGCGGATGTAGCGGCTTCTCACAATTATAAAATTGGTGTACTTCTGAAATAGATTTTATGTCGATATATTTAGGTTTCATAATTATGTTATTGCCCTATGAATTTAATAAAAAAAGCTGTTAGGTGTAATTGAGGGTACATTATTTTATTAGAAATTCCCTCAAATAATTACAACACTAATAGGTGAAATAATTATTTAAGGGAATTGCCTGAGTTAGTTAATAAAAAAATCCCTGATAGTTTCTACAAATTTACTTTCGTCATTTTCATTTTTTAGGTCGGCATAAAACTGGGCATCGCTCCCGCTTATATACCTTAACTGATCCGTTTCGTCCGTAGCTGCTGTATAAATCGTTGCTGCAATATCCTGTGGGGTTGCTTTAGCAAGATGTTCTGTAGGTGTGGCATATCGACTAAAAAACGTTGCCATGTAAGGATTGTACTCCGGTATTTCATTCTTAACCATTTCCAGTCCTGTTCTAAAATTTGTATGTACTCCTCCAGGCTCTATAATTTTGACTTTAATATCGAATTTTGCCAATTCATGCGATAGTGATTCTGAAAAGCCCTCCACAGCAAATTTAGAAGCGGCATAAAGGCTGGTAAAAGGCAATGCCACAATACCTCCAAAAGAAGATAGGTTAACAATAACTCCACGTCCGTTTTTTCGCAGGTAAGGTAAGACTGCCTGAGTTACCTGCATCATTCCAAAAACATTGACATCAAATTGTTTCTGAATTTGCTCTTTAGTAGCCGATTCAAAGACACCCATTAAACCATATCCTGCATTGTTTACAAGAATGTCAATAGTTCCGAATTTTTGCACGCCGGCTTCCACCGTTTTTCTTATAGAAGACTCATCTTGTACATCAAGCCTGGTAACAAACACATTTTCCAGTTTATTCAACTCCTCCTCATTTTCGGGTGAGCGCATTGATGCTATTACATTCCATCCATTTTGCTGAAATAACTTTGCGGTTTCTTTACCAAAGCCTGATGAGGCACCTGTAATTAATACTGTTTTCATTTTTATAGAATATTTGTATAGTCGATATTGACAATACAAAGTTCTATATATACTGCCTTAATAATTTATACTTATTACTGAATAATTTATACATATCTCTGCCTAGTAAATAAATTCATCTACCGGACCAAGGTATATGTAAAACACTATCCTTATAGCCTTTGCTTTAAAAAAGCTTCAATTGTATTTTTGTCCGGATAATTAGGTACATCCGTATTTTGGTTATTAAGGAATTGATCCATTATCTTTTTTACCCGTTTATTATTGCTGTATAAACCATTCCATAAAATGTGGCCAACACCTTGCACATATTGTACGCTCTTTATATTAGGATTTATCAGTAACAAGTCCATTGGTGCATTACGCTCAATATATGAACTTTCACCAAGCATCAGCATAGATGGTACTTTATATCTTTTATAATTGATCGCTAAATCATCCGCGGGTCTCACAGCGTCAAGCTTTATTGCGCTATTAGCAGCAAAATTTATTACGCTAATATCTACAGTGGGAATTATGGCTGTATCTTTCTTGGGATATGATTCTTTAAACAGTCCTTGTATGAGTGGCTTGTTGTCTAAAAGATAATTAATTGTTTCATTTTGAGATGTAAACTCTCCTTTAGGACATATTAAAATTGAAATGAGGAGCCTCACAGGCAGGCTAACATCTCCGGGAGATGCATGAGGTGATTTAGCAAATACTTTATTGTCTTCACTTTTTGATGCCACACTCACACCCGGTTCGGCATAGATAGCCTTAGCAATTCTTTTACTGAGTTTCTCTGTTGCTGCAATGTGCGCAAGTAAAGTACCTCCATAAGATTGCCCTACCACAATATATTGCTTTGCATTTATTATGTTTATTATAGCTTCAAAGTCATGTATATTACGTTGGTGCGAGTATAATGCTTTTGGAAGTAAATCACTTCTTCCGCCTCCGGCCTGGTCATACAGGTATACATCATATCCATCATCTGTAAACATGGAAAAAAAATCTATATCACGCTGTCTTACATAGGCACCTGGCCCACCATGCAGAAAAATTATAGGTGTGGTTTTTTTAACCGTACCAATTTTAGCAGGCAGCTTATAGTAGGCAATCCTGCTACCGGTATCTAAATTCCAGTATTTTGTTGTTACGTGGGCAGGGCCGGGAACTTTATTTATTTTCCCAGATGATGCCACAGGTATAAGTGTATAAATGATAAATGCAAGAGAAAGTATAACCGGAAGGAATAATCCTGCAAATTTAAATTTGTTGGATGCCCAGCCTCGTTTAAACAAAATATATAGTAGTAGTATTGCTAAAAATGTAGTAAGCACTGCGGCTATTAAACCATTGCCATAGCCATTTGTAAAATATATTAAAGCTATATAAAATACCAGGAGCAATGCCGGTATTATTACCAATTGCAGTAGTATTATTATTGTGTTTCTGATTGTTTTTAGTATTTTCATGGCTCTGTTTTTGTGGGACCATAATTAGTATGTGAAGGCTTGTTAAAAAATAAAGCCACCGATATGCAAATGCGCACCGGTAGCTTTTATTTCTAATTAAAGATTAACCGTGCGCTGCAACGGCTACATCTTCCCATGACTCCCATGTGGCAAGTTTCTCTGCATATACACGTTTTGTTTTAGTATATCCTAACTTGCCCAGGAAAAGGCGTAGCGGTGGTTCCTGGCTGTCTATCAGTTTTAGTATTGCAGGTACGGTAGCTTCCGGTTTGCCATAATCTTCCGGTAATAGTCCTTCGGTATCGCCCAGAGCAGATTTTACATTGTTGTAAGCGGTTATCGCTTCGCTTTGCACAGCGGATGCCCCACCAAAATCGGTAGTGTATCCGTTTGGCTCTACAATAGTTACATTAATGCCGAATTCGGCTACTTCGCTGGCTAAAGCTTCGCTTAATCCTTCGACAGCAAATTTAGTGGCGTTATAAATACCAAGTGTAGGCAAAGTCCATACACCAAGTACGCTTGAAAGCTGAATGATGTGCCCGCTTTTTTGTTCGCGGAAAATTGGCAGGGCTGCTTGTGTAACCCAAAGCGTACCGAAAACATTAGCCTCAAAAATGTCTTTTGTTTCTTTTTCTCCTGCTTCTTCAATAGCACCAAATAAGCCGTAACCTGCATTATTGATTACCACATCAAGGCTGCCAAAATGTTTATGGGCTTTATTAACCGCTTCGGTAACCGCTTTTTTATCGGTAATATCCAGCTGAAGCGGTAAAAATTGCGTGCTGTACTGTGATGCCAGGTCTTTATAGGCTTCGATTGTTCTTGATGTTGCGGCTACATTATCACCGCGTTTTAAAAATGCTTCTACCCAAAGTTTTCCAAAACCTCTTGAAGCTCCTGTAATAAAAATTGTTTTCATGATATTTATATTTTTTATTGTTATTTATATAGGACAAATTTATGATGCTCCCTACCGACAGAATAGTCCATTTGTGGGAAGAAATAGCACAGATTTACGAATGGTTAAATTTGTGTTCTGGTATATAACACTATGAAATGTTGCCTGTGTAAAATCACTAGTTGGCTACGCTAAACCCATGTTCTGCCTTTTAAATTCAAGTGGGTTTATACCCACTTCTTTTTTAAAGAGTTTGGTAAAGTAAGAACTGTTATCAAAGCCCAATAAGTAAGCAATTTCACCCACGTTGTGGTTTGCCGAAAGGAGCAAGTTCTTTGCTTCGGTAACTAAAAAGATATGTATAAGGTCTATAGCTGTTTTTCCCGTTTCCTGCTTCAGCAGATCACTTAGGTAACGTGGGGATAATGCAAGGCTTTGTGCAAGAAGGTTAACGGATGGTAATCCTTTTTGTTTAAGGTTGGAGTTGCTAACATAGTCCTTCAAGGCTGCGTTAAATTTTGTAACCGTTATACCCGAGAGGTCACTACGGTTTATAAACTGCCTTTTAAAAAACCGCTGGGCATAGGTAAGCATCGATTCTATATGGCTTATTATAATTTCCCTGCTGTACTCGTCGGTAGTATTATTATATTCCCGTTCAATCTTCTGGTGCAGGCTGCGTATTATTTCTTCTTCTGCGGGGGAGAGATGCAGCGCCTCATTAATCTCGTATTCAAAGAAGCCGTATTTCTGTATCGTTTTAAACAGTTCATGCCCATTCAGGTAATCTTCATGGATAAACAGTAAAAAACCATCTTCTTCAAATTCAAGGTTTGTCATTTCAATAATCTGGCGTGGTTTTATAAACATCATACTGCCATTAGTATGATCATATTTTGTGCGGCCATATCTTATGATCCCTGCCTTTAGTTTTTTAAACCCTATCATATAGCAGTCGCTTGTGAATTCTCGGTCACCAAGGCTGCATTCAGCTTGGCAGCCTACCATGCTGAAGAGTGGATCTTCTGGCGGGAGCCAGCCGTTATCACGGTGTAATTCGCTTACTGTTTTATAGTGCTTCATGGCTTGTGTCTATTATGCAAATGAGCATTTCTTACTTAAAATTATTCAGGAAGTCATTTGCCTGGTTAACAAATAGCTCCGGGTATTGGTAAAATGAGCCGTGGGCGGCATCAGGGTAATATGTTAATATCGCATTAGGTAATTGTTTAAACAAGACATACGAATTGTCACTATCCATCATCTCATCGTTACTTCCCTGTATAATTAGTGTAGGGTGCGGTATGGTTTTAAGGTCTATAGTAACTGGGTCTGTACCCCAGCGGGTTATCGCTGTTAGTTGCGCCATAACAGCCTGATCTGTACTTTCTGCAGCACGATCTTCTGTTCTTGCAAACAGGCGTTGTAAAGTTGCCTGGCCTTTTGTCCGGCTTTCGTCAGAAGCTGTG